>Ga0184612_10001570_pt1 | contig 11038 bp, 9 predicted proteins | sample PLM3_60_coex_FD_133163 | JGI IMG/M metagenome (GOLD analysis project Ga0184612, IMG submission 133163) | Groundwater sediment microbial communities from an aquifer in East River, Colorado, USA - PLM3_60_coex | ecosystem: Environmental > Terrestrial > Soil > Riparian zone | place: USA: East...
CCTCGCCGGAGACGTCGCGGGTGATGGACGGGTTATCGGCCTTGCGCGAGATCTTGTCGATCTCGTCGATGTAGATGATCCCGCGCTGGGCGCGGGCGACGTCGAAGTCCGCCGCCTGGATGAGCCGCAGCAGGATGTTCTCCACGTCCTCGCCGACGTAGCCGGCCTCCGTCAGCGACGTCGCGTCGGCGATGCAGAACGGCACGTCCAGGACACGGGCGAGGGTCTGGGCCAGCAGCGTCTTGCCGGAGCCGGTGGGACCGACCAGGAGCACGTTCGACTTCTGGAGCTCGACCTCGTCGACGGCGTGGCCCGCGTTGACCCGCTTGTAGTGGTTGTAGACGGCGACCGACAGGACCTTCTTGGCCCGTTCCTGGCTGATGACGTACTGGTCGAGCGAGAACTTGATCTGGCGGGGGTTGGGAAGCTTGGCGCTGGAAGGCTTGGCCTTCGGCGCCTCGAGCATCTCCTCCTCGATGATCTCCTGGCAGAGATTGATGCACTCGTCGCAGATGTACACGCCCTGCCCGGCGATCAGCTTGCGGACCTGCTCCTGGCTCTTCCCGCAGAAACTGCAGCGGTACGGGACCTTGGGTCCTTTCGCGCCGCCTGTGGATGTCACTCGCCCCGTCCTCGTGCTGAGATCCCGGCGCTGACAGCCAGCCTACTTCTTGCTGGTTGCAGCGCCATCGCCGCTGTCCTCCGATGGCCCTGCTCCCACCGCCACGGCCGCGTCGATCCGATCGTGGAGGCCGAGCGGGTCGCCTGCTGCGGAATACACCGCGTCGATGATGCCATATTCCTTCGCGGCGTCGGGAGACATGAAATAGTCCCGGTCCGTATCGCGCTTGATCTTGTCGATCGGCTGGCCGGTGTGATCGGCCAGGATCTCGTGGAGGCGCTCGTTCAGGACCTCGAGCTCCTTGACCTGGACGAAGACATCCGGCGTGTTGCCGCGGAAGCCGCCCGACCCCTGGTGGATCATGATCCGGCTGTTGGGCAGCGAGTACCGCTTGCCCTTCGCGCCGGCCGCCAGCAGGACCGACGCCATGCTCGCCGCCATGCCCAGGCAGATCGTGCTGACCGGCGCCCGGACGTACTGCATCGTGTCGTAGATGGCCAGGCCCGCGGTTACCACCCCGCCGGGCGAGTTGATGTACAGGAAGATGTCCTTCTCCGGATCCTCGGAATCGAGGAACAGGAGCTGGGCGATGACGAGGTTGGCCACGTGGTCCTCGACCGCGTCGCCCAGGAAAATGATCCGCTCGCGGAGCAGCCGCGAGTAGATGTCGTAGGCGCGCTCTCCGCGGCTCGACGACTCGATGACCATCGGAACGAGCATCGGCGGGTCTCCTCTGACGTGACCGGTTCGGCTGGCGGGATCAGGCGGGCTTCACGGCGCCGCCTCGGCGCGCGTGACAGTGCCGTCGTCTGTCGTGGATATGGCGTCTGAATCAGTTCCCCCGTCCGGTTCGGGGCCGTCGCGCGCGGTACCGCCGGCCGTCGGCTCTCGGCTCGCCTCGCCGCCCTCGGCGTGCGGCAGCGCCGGGTGGTCCGGGTGGGCGGCCAGCCAATCGTCGACCAGCTTTTCCACCGTCTGGCTGCGACGCAGCGAGCTCCGGATGAAGCTCCGGCCGCGGTCCGACTCGAAATAGCCGAGCAACCTTGGGTTGCCCTTGTAGCGCTCGCGGGCTCGGTCGATCTCCGCCTGGACGTCGGCCTCGGGCACGACGATGCCCTCGGCCTCGGCGATCTTGGAGACGACCATCAGCGCCTTCACCCGGCCTTCCGCTCGCGGCCGGAACTCTGTGTGTAAGTCGGCCTCGGACTGGCTCGTCACCTTGCGGTAGGCCTCTTCGTCGATGCCCTGCCGGGCAAGGGTGCTCCGGAGCTCGTCGTGCATCACCTCGACCTCCTGGTCGATCAGGATGTCCGGCAGCTCCAGGCTGGCGTTGGCGATCGCGTAGTCCACGATGCGCTCGCTGAACTCGTGGCGCGCCTTGTCCAAAGCGTTGCGCGCGAGGCGAGCGGAGACGTCGGCACGGAGCCCATCGAGGGTGGGGTAATCGCCCATCGAGCGGGCGAACTCGTCGTCGGCCTCGGGCAGGACCTTCGCCCTGAGCTCCCGGAGGTCCACGCTGAAGTGGGCGGTCTGCCCGGCCAGGGTCGTCTCGGCGTAGTCCGCCGGGAAGTCGATGTCGAACTCGGTCGAATCACCGGCCCGCAGGCCGATCACGTGGTCCTCGAAGCCCGGTATGAGCCGGTCCTCGCCAAGGATGAGCGGCATCCGCTCGGTCGAGCCGCCCTCGAATGGCTCGCCGTCCTTCGTGCCGCGGTAGCCGATGACCGCGTAGTCGCCCTTGATCGCCGGGCGCTCGGCCGGGACCAGCGTCGCGTTCTGGTCGCGCAGCTCCTCGACCACCTTGTCGACCTTGGCCTCGTCGATCGTCTCGATCTCGGGCCGGAAATTGAAGTTGCCGTAGTCGCCCAGGGTCACCTCCGGCCGGACCTGCACGGTCGCCTTGAAGATGACGGGCTTGCCCGGCTCGGCCTGGACGACTTCCACGTCGGGCTGGGTCAGCGGCAGAAGGTCGCGCTCGACGATCGCGTCACGATAGGCATCCGAGACGAGGTGCTCGACCGCCTCGTCCATGATCGCGGACGCGCCCAACACGCGCTCCAGGACCGCCCGGGGCGCCTTGCCCGGCCGGAAGCCGGCCACGCGCGTTCGGCGCGAGAGGCGACGAACCGCCTCGTCCACCGCGCGATCGAGCCGCTCGGGCGGCAACTCGACGTCGAGTCGGACGGAGCTCTTGGGGGCGGGCGTGGCGGTGACGTTCATCGGGGACGAAGTATAGGCGGCGACGGCGGTTGAGCCAGCCGACGAGGCGCGCGGGACACTGGGGTACCAGCTCGCGCCCGTACCTCTGGATGACTCCATGGCCCTGGGACGAGACCGTACGCTGCGGCTCTCCTCACGAGGTCAGACCCAGCGTGCGTCCCAAGGCCCGTCGGCCGGTCAGGCCTATCCTCCTGATGCTCGTCATGGGGGCGTTCCTGGTCGTCATCGGCCTGACCGCCAGCGGCCAGGCGCTGCTCGTGACGTCGGACACCTCCACGACCCTGCTCAACGCCACGGTTGGCGCCGATGTCGCCACCGCTCGAAGCTTCGTCACGCTCAACCTCCGGCGTTCGGACCTCACAGAGGGGGGCATCACGGCGGAGCGCCGGGCGACGCTCGACCAGGCGCTGCGGCTGCTGACCGAGAAGGGCCAGATCCTGCATCAGGCGATCCTCACGCCGGGCGGGTCCATCCTGGCCGCGGACGACCCGGCCAGCGCGTCGTCTGGACCGCCTCCCGAGGCGTTCCGCGCCGCTGTCACGAGCAAGGCGGTCCAGGCCGAGATCGTCTCGGCCGATCAGAGCCACTCCCTTGCTCCGATCAGCGTCCCGTCGGTCATCCGCGAGTACCTGCCGGTCATCGCGGACGGCGAGGTGTACGCGATCGTGGCCGTCTGGCGAGACGCGGGGCCGGTGCTCGCCGTGCTCGAGGCCAACCGCGCCCACGTCGTGATCATCACGCTGAGCGCGGCAGCCGTCTGCGCCGTTCTCCTGTTCTTCATCTTCCGAGCCGCCCAGAGCCGGCTCACCCGCCAGACGAAGGAGCTGATCGAGCTCACCCGGCGCGATGCGCTGACGGGCGCCCTCAACCACGGCGCGCTGGTGGCCACCCTGGCCGACCGGGTCGAGCGCGCAAGGATCGCCGGCGGGGCGCTGGCCGTTGCGATTCTCGACATCGACAACTTCCGGCTCCTCAACGACATGTACGGCCACGGCGCCGGAGATCAGGCCCTGCTGTCGGTCTCGCGGCTGCTCCGCCAGCAGCTACCGGCCGGAACGACCTGGGGCCGCTACGGACCCGACGAGTTTCTCGTGATCAGCGGCTTCCTGGCGATCAGCGGGACGCCCGGCGCGGTCGAGCTGGAGCCCACGGTGGACCGGATCCGGGCCGCGCTGGTCGACCTGAGCCTGAGCTTCGACGTGTCCGAGCGCCTGCCGCTGACGATCAGCGCCGGCATCAGCTTCTACCCGACGAACGGCGAATCGGTCACCACGCTGCTGTCGGGGGCATCGGTGGCGCTCGACGAGGCGCGGGCCAGCGGGGGCGACGCGATCCGCGTGGCCGATGCCCAGCCCTCCACGTCGAGCGGCGCGGGGACATTCGACGTGCTCCAGGGTCTGATCATCGCCGTCGACACCAAGGACCGTTACACGAAGCGGCACTCCGAGGACGTCGCTCGGTACGCGACCTTCCTGGCCGAGCGGATCGGACTGGATGACGACTCCGTCCGCACGATCCACGTCGCCGGCCTCCTGCACGACATCGGCAAGATCGGCATCCCGGACCACATCCTGCGCAAGCCGGGCGCGCTCACGGCGGACGAGTACGCGATCGTCAAGCAGCACGTTGCACTGGGCGACATGATCGTTCGTGACGTCCCCGACATCGACGTGGTCCGGGCGGGCATTCGCCACCACCACGAGCGATGGGATGGCAACGGCTACCTCACTCGCCTCGAGGGCGAGGAAATCCCGCTGATCGCGCGGATCCTGGCCGTTGGGGATGCCTTCTCCGCCATGACGACCACCCGCCCCTATCGCAAGGGCCTCAGCGTGCTCGAGGCGCTCCGCCGGCTGGAGGACGCCGCCGGGAGCCAGCTCGAAGAACGTCTGGTTCGAGCCTTCATCGAGGGGATCGAGACCGCGGCCAACCCACCGTTGCCCGAGTCCGAGGGGCGCGGCTCCCTGTGGACGCCACGACGGCGGGTGGCATGATCCGCCGACTCGTGCGCGTCGGCTTCGTCGCGATCGCCGTGGCGATTGGCGGCCTTGTGTCCCCGACGGGATGGACGACGAACGCACGTGCCCTGTCGATCCTCCCGATGCCCGACAACTACACGATGAAGCACGACCGGACGCTGACGGTGCCGCCGCCGGGGGTGCTCGGCAACGACCTGAACCTGCTGGGAGGCACGACCGCGATTCTGACGTCCGGGCCTGCACACGGGACGCTGAATCTCCGCTCCGACGGTGGATTCACGTATGTTCCGAGTGCCGGTTATGTCGGTACGGACACCTTCCGCTACCGCCCGAGTGGTCTCCTGAGCACGTCGACCACGGTCACGATCACCATCACGAACGCCACGCCGGTCGCCGTCAACAACACCTACACCGCGACCACGGCCGTACAGCTCACCGTGGCCGCGCCCGGCATCCTGAGCAACGACAGCGACACCGACGGGGACGCCCTGACAGCGCAGCTCGTCGACGGTGGCGGCAATGGATCGCTTTCGGTCTCCCCCAACGGTGGGTTCACGTACACGTCGGGCGGATCGTTCACGGGCCCCCGCACCTTCACCTATCGCGTCACGGACGGCATCGCCTGGTCGAACACCGCGACCGTGACCATCAACGTCCAGGCTCCTCCGCCGACGCCAACTCCGACCCCTGCACCGACTCCTGCGCCGACCCCTGCCCCGACCCCTGTGCCGACCTCGACACCTGCACCCACGGCGACCCCAGCTCCGACCGGCACGCCGTCGGCCACATCAACCCCTGCGCCGACCGCCGGACCAACCGCGACACCAGGCCCGACTCCGGGACCGGGCGGTACGCCCGACCCGACCGGAACGCCTGGGCCGGGTGGGACCCCGGGCCCATCGGCCTCACCCCAGCCTCCCGGCCCGATCGGATCGGTGGCTCCGTCTTCGCCACCATCCAATGGGACGCCCCCGCCGGGAGCGGGCGGCTCGGGCAGCGTCAGCGATCCGGGGAGCGGCGGCGGGCCGACGATCGGCGGGACCGGGTTGGGGGTGCCCGACCTCGCGACGGACCAGGGCATCACGATCAGCGACCTGGGCCTGACGTTCCAGCTGAGCCCGTTCGCCTGGCTCGTCCCCGGCTTCTTCCTGGGATTGCCCGGGCTGCTCCTCATCCTCATCGTGCTCGCCCAGATGGCGACGGGTGCCACGTTCCTGATGCTGACCCGCCGGTCGCTGGGCGGCTTCGGCTTCGGGCGCCGGCGCCGGCGCGACGAGGACGAGGATCCGGAGGTCACGCCGCCCGGCCAGCCCGGCCAAGCCTGGTAGACGAGGTCCGCTTGGACCGTCCTAGGGAGTCGCCCCGCCCGCAGCGCCCAGATACGGGACGAGGTACGCGTTCATCGGGCCTTCCTTGAGGTCCACTTGATCGAAGGCGACGACTCCCATTGGACCGACATACGGTCGGCTGAAGTCAGGCAGTTGCGTAGCCCCGACTGACACGTCGAAGCCGTTTGGGATGACGCGGAACGTACGACCGTCGGTCAACTCGCGGACTCGGACGCGCTCGGCCACCGTGTCGATGGCAATGGCCCGCTTGCCGTCACTCGCCACGACCAGCCCGCCGAACCGGTTCATCTCCGATTGGCCGATCTCAATCGGCGCCCAGGTCCGGCCATCGTTGGACCGCCACGCCAGCGTCGTCTGGACCATGCATCGGCGGCACCCACCGTGGTCGGAACCCAACGCAATCCAACCGCCGGCCACTCGCAGGATCTGGTAGACGCCGGTGCCGGGCCGATTGATGAATGCCGCCTCCCAACGCTCTGCGTCGGACGATAACCAGATCGCCCCTCTGTCATCGGCCGGGTCTCCTGCCTGGGCGCCCGCCGGCTGGGATCCTTTCGTCCCGAACGCAAACCAGCCGGATTCGGAAGCGGTGAGGAAGACATCGCCTCCGCCAAATGCCGATCCGACGTCGACGGTTCGCCATGAACCTTGCTTGTCACCGGAGATCCAGCGTTCGTGGCCGTCAATCAGGTCGTTGGTATGAATTAGCCAGCCCGCGCTCCCAGCCGCCTGCGCCTTGACGTGCTGGTGGGCGAACAGCTCGTCGGGGAGCGCGGACTCCACCCAGATGCGCCCATCTGTCGATGTCCAGAGACCCGGGTTCGTCGCGCCTTCCTTCTCGCCGACGTCCGGAGCGCGGTGAATTCCCATGATGGCCACGCCATCGCCGATCACAAAGATCCTGTCGAAAACGAGGTCCAAGCGCTCCTCACGTTCGAGCTCCCAGGCCAGACCGTCTGGTGAGGTCCAGATCCGGCCGTGGACCCGACTCTCGTCGATCGTGTAGCCCACAGCGACGAACGTGTCGCGCCACCACACGGCATCGTTGACATATGTGACGCCCGGATAGTCGAAAGGCGACGGATCGCCGACCGTCCAGGTGAGCACGCTCCAAACTGCTGGCGGAGCCCGCCCGGCTCTCTGACCCGGCGCACTGGAACTGGCCGGCAGGGATACCGTCGGTCGCCGATCGCCGCGGGTTAGCACGATCGTGGCAGTGCTGACAGCGATGGCAGCCACCACAGCGATCGCGCCCAGACCGACAAAGACGTTGGGGCGCCCAGTCGAATGGCTCACGAGAACAGAGTAGGCGAGGTCGGGGTCGAACCGACACGCCGCTCACGCGGCACCGGCTCCTAAGGCCGGCGCGTCTGCCATTCCGCCACTCGCCCGTGCGAAGTCTCGCACAGGCCATGGGAGTCGGATTACGACGCGTAGAGCCGGACGAAGGCGTCGAGGTCGACACGCGAGTGACCGGACGTCCTGCGGCCTACCACGGAACCCAACCGCTCCGGGCGGCCCGGGGCTGCGCAGCCATCTGCCGCTGGTCGTTCGCGACGCCGGCCGGCACACCCTGAATGGGGTCATGGCCGTTGCCCACCCGCACGGCCTGGACGCCGACGCACGGCGGGCGCTCGAAGGACTGGCTGACACCGCGCGGCGTTGGTCGGTCGGCGCCCTCACCAGGGCCGCCCTCGCAATCGCTCCGACGATTCAGGATGACGGTGGCGGCTCCTCGGGTTTCGTCTCCCTGCCGACGCCCGACCATCGCCCGCGCGCCCGCTGCAGGGCAGCATCGAATGTCTCGGGGCCGGCCGTCTTTGGGGTGAAGAGTTCCTCGGCCAGGCGGTCGCCGAGTCGCTTCGTCAGCGGGCCCAGCAACGACGCGGCCAGCACGGCGGCGGTGCCTGTGAGATCCCGCTTGCGACGCTCCTCAGCCTTTTCGTCCAGGTAGCTCGCGAACTCGCGCTCGAGTGTGCCTCGGACCTTGTCCCCGTCCCTGCCGAGCTTCTTGAGGGTCTTGTCGACCTCACGGGGGAGCATCGACTTCGGAAGGTCAGCCTCCCGTCCGAAGATTGCGCGCCGAATCCCGCGAATGGCGCGTTTGGGCCCACCGGCGACGATGAACGCGGCTCCCGCGGCCAGCCCTGCCGTCTGCGCCGGCGCCCGCCGGATCTTGGCCGGGATATCCACAGCCGCACGCCCGGCTGCTTCCAGGCGGGCGACCTCCTCCGCCAGCTCGGCCCGGCTGGCTACTGCCGCGGCCCGAGCGGCGTCTGTTCTCGCAGCCACTCGATCGTCTCCTTCGTGGTCTCGATTGTCTGTGTCGGCCAGAAGCGGGCCTTGAACGCGTCGGTATCGAATCCCTGTCTGACCATGGCGGTCCCGACCAATCCGGCCCATGCTCCGAGGCCGACCGCCACGCCGAGTGCGGTACCCGGTCCCGATCCGAGGCGGATCGCGCTCAACGCCCCGACGAGGGCACCCAAAACGGCTCCGCCGATGAGACCGCCGAGGGCGCCTTTGATGCCATTCGCGCGCAGCCCGGACAGGAGCCCGAGCAGCGCGCCCACCGCGGCGATCGCCGCCACCGCGATCGCAAGGGGTCGTACGCCGGGCTCGAGATTGATGCCGGATGCGTCACCCAGCCGCGTCCAGCCCTCGTTGGGCAATGCGAGGACCAGCACGGCCGCGAGGGTCGCGCCCACGAGGACCGCGACCAGAAACGCAGCGGCCAGGGAGCGACCGGAGACGCCGAGGGCGACGGCCACGCAGTTGAGCGCGATGGCCAGACAGAGCTCCGTGCCGAGCAGCACGCCCCAGCCGATCGAGCCGAACACCCATTCGCCCAGGAACAGCAGGAATCCGACCGGCAGCAGGATGGCCAGGAACAACAGCAAGCCGGCGGCGATGCCGCCCAGGACCGCGACCCGCTTGACCTCGTCGGCGATCTCGGACAGTTCGGCGCGGGCCAGCTCGATGTGGGAGCGGACGATGCCCATGAGTGCGTTGCGGGTGGCGCCGAGCTGCTCTCGAAGGCCGGGCGACTCCGTCGCGCCCGTCGATCCGGGCGGCGCGGTCGAGCCGGCGGCCTCGGGCGCAGGCGGAGCGTCAGTGTCCGGCGAAGACTCGCGCGGCGGAAGATCGTCCAGGGGTCAGGCTCCAGGCTGGGCAGGCGCGGCAGCCGCGCTGGCGGTGAACGCCCCGGGCGTGGGGTCCGGCGATGATACCAGCGGGTCGACGGGCCAGCAGGCGGGGGCGCCGAGCGGGCGGAGCAGCCAGGCGGGCGTGGACGCGCGGATCAGCCGGGCGGGCTCCGGCGCGCGAATCAGCCGGCCAGGCCGAATCCTGGCCGACGATCCGGGCCGGGTGGGTTGCCGCCCAGCCGCTCGGCCGTATCGAAGAAGCCGTAGGTCCGGCGGAATGCCGGGTCGGTCGCTGGCCGTGCCCGGCCCGTCGCGGTCCGCCAGAGCTCACGCTCCAGCTCCTCGATCCGTGCGGCGAGCTCGGCCGGGCCCCGCGGCGCCGAAATGTCCGCATATGTCCGCCGCCCTGCCGGAAACCGGACGGCGTCATCGGGCAGCCGCGGCAGCATGGCGAGCACCAGTCGGGCGTGCGCGAGCGCGGCCAGGTGCCATGCCTCGGGCTCGCGGATCCGTGGCGCGGGGTGTTCCAGCCGCGATTCCGCGGCGGCCTCAGCAAGGGCGGCTTCGCGCTCCATCGGCGAGGCATGTGAGCCGGAATCGGCGCGCAGCTGGCCGGCCTGGGCCAGGAGGTAGCGAAGCTCGGCACGATCCGCGGTGTCCGCGCGAAGCCACGTCCGGAAGCCATGGTGGACGCCCTCCAGGTGGGGCAGCGTGGCATCGGCCAGGTAGTCGGCTCCGCCGTCCGGCAGCTGTCCGTCGCCCGCCACGGCGTCAAGCAGCTCGCGTGTCCGCCGCACGATCGCCACGAGGCGATCGAAGTGCGAGAAGCCTGTCGATCCCAGATCTGCCATCGGGCATCTGCTCGGTACATGCCTCGGCGGCTGTCGCCGCCCGTAGTGAGGGTACGTCCTTCTGGAGCGTCCGTCGTCTCGCAACCGGCGGCTGGCCCGCAATGGTCCTCTCGCAACGCAGCAAAAGGTCCCGGGACATGAACCGCCTAGCGCCCGCCGCCAGAGATGAGATGCCCGCCGCGGGCACCTCGCCCGACTACACTCCGGCGATGGCCGACCGATCGACAGCCACACTCCACACGGCCGAGCTGCTATCGATCGGCTCCGAGCTCACTGTGGGCGAGACGCGGGACACGAATGGCGGGGCGCTGGCCCGATCGCTGTCCGAAGCGGGCGTGGAGGTCCTCCAGATAACGGCCATGCCCGATGACCTGGGGACGGTGCGGGACGCATTCGTGCGGGGTCTCGAGCACGCGGATCTGGTCGTCTCCACCGGTGGGCTGGGTCCCACGCCGGACGACCTAACCCGCGAGGCACTCGCCGACGCATGCGGTGAGTCCCCGGCAGTGGACCCACAACTCGAGGCCTGGCTGCGCGGCCTTTGGTCGCGTCGGGGCATGCCCTTTCCCGAGCTCAACCTCAAGCAGGCCTGGCTGATCCCGTCGGCAACCGCCATTCCCAATGGCGCCGGGACGGCTCCCGGCTGGTGGGTCGACCGCCCGGATGGGCGCGTCGCCGTATTGTTGCCCGGACCACCTCGGGAGATGCGCCTGATGTGGTCGGATTGGGTCATGCCTCGTCTGCGCGAGCGCGGTGTCGGTCGCGACGTAGCCAGCCAGACCTTCCGGCTGACCGGCATCGGCGAATCGGCGGTCGCGGAGCTGCTCGGCGAGACGCTCTTTCGTGGTCGCAACCCGATCGTCGCGACGTA
>Ga0184612_10001571_pt1 | contig 11035 bp, 8 predicted proteins | sample PLM3_60_coex_FD_133163 | JGI IMG/M metagenome (GOLD analysis project Ga0184612, IMG submission 133163) | Groundwater sediment microbial communities from an aquifer in East River, Colorado, USA - PLM3_60_coex | ecosystem: Environmental > Terrestrial > Soil > Riparian zone | place: USA: East...
CCTCGACGTTGATCAGCATGTTCATAATGATGGGCGCACCGCAGAGATGGGTAACCCCGTGGTCGGCGATGGCGGCAAGGATATGCGCGGCATCGATGCGCCGCAGGCAGACATGGGTGCCGGCCTGGGCCGTCACCGTCCAGGGAAAGCACCAGCCGTTGCAGTGGAACATCGGCAGCGTCCAGAGATAGGCCGGATGCCGCGGCATGCTCCAGACCAGGATATTGCTCAGCGCGTTCAGATAGGCGCCGCGATGGTGGTAGACCACGCCCTTGGGATTGCCGGTGGTGCCGGAGGTATAGTTCAGCGCGATCGCCTGCCACTCGTCGGCGGGCAGTTGCCAGTCGAATTGCGGATCGCCTGCGGCGATAAAGCTCTCATAGTCCGTCTCACCCAGGCGCTTGCCGCCCGGCCCCTGCGGATCGGCGATGTCGATCACCAGTGGCCGTTTTTCCAGCAGCGCCAGCGCCCTTTCGATCACCGGTGCGAATTCGGTGTCGGTGATGAGAATCTTCGCCTCGCCATGCTGCAGGATGAAGGCGATGGTTTCCGCATCCAGCCGGTAGTTGAGCGCGTTCAGCACACCACCGGTCATCGGGACGCCAAAATGCGCCTCGAAAAGCGCGGGCACGTTTGGCGCCATGACCGCAACCGTATCCCCCTGCCCGATGCCCCTCGCCTTCAAGGCCGAGGCCAGCCGGCGGCAACGTTCATTGGACTCCGCCCAGGTGAAGCGCTCCGCGCCATGGATCACCGAGGTGCGCCCGGGATAGATCGAGGCGGTGCGGGCGAGGAAAGAAAGCGGCGACAGCGCCGTGTAATTCGCCGCGTTCTTGCCGAGATCGGTATCGTAGGGACTACTCATGAACGACGGTGCCTTCCTGTTCGCCGCCCGCTTCTACCCTTGTTGTGGCGGGGGTGCCGACGCATCATGCCGGGAGCGAAATCCCCGGTCAAAGGAGCCGATATGCAGCTGCATCTGAAAACCTGGCCCGATGTGGAGGCCTATTTGAAGGACAGCCAGGGCATCATCATCCCCATCGGCTCGACCGAGCAGCATGGGCCTAACGGCCTGATCGGCACCGATGCTATCTGCGCGGAGGTGGTGGCGAAGCGCGTCGGCGAACTGGCGGAGGCGCTGGTGGCGCCAACCATCGCCGTGGGCATGGCGCAGCATCATCTGGGGTTCTCCGGCTCGATGACGCTCAGGCCTTCGACCTTGATCGCCGTTATCCGCGACAATGTGATGTCGCTGGCGCGCCATGGCTTCCGCCGGTTCTATTTTCTCAACGGTCACGGCGGAAACATCGCCACGGTGACGGCGGCGTTCTCCGAGATCTACGCCGATTCCAGCTTGGGCGGCGCCGGCAATCAGCCGTCGCTGAAATGCAGGCTGAAGAACTGGTGGGAAGCGCCGGCGGTGAAGAACCTCTCGCGGGAGCTCTACGGCAATGCCGAGGGCAGCCACGCCACGCCATCGGAAGTTTCGCTGACCTGGCATGCCCATCCGGACGCGGCGCGGCCCATGACCATGAATCCGGCGATCGCGCCGACGGGCGATTTCGCCGATGCGGAAGACTACCGCCGCAACTTCCCTGATGGGCGCATCGGCTCCAATCCCGGCCTGGCGACGGCGGAGGCGGGGGCCCGGTTCCTCACGGCGGCCGCGGAGTATCTGGCGAAAGACTATCGCGACTGGGCGGCGCGCTAGCGCTTGGCAACGCAGCCCCGGTTGCGCAAGATGCGGCTGCCGTAAAGCAACCATAAGAAACGCCGATCGGGGAGCATCGATGGCACGAACATCGTCGAAGCGCGGCAAGAAACGCGCGGGGCTGAGCCGCCGGCCGATGCGCAAAACCGCGAAGGCATCTAAGGCACGGGCAAAGCCGAAGGCCAGGCACACTGCCGTCAAGAAATCCGCGCGGCGAAAGACTGCGACGCGCAAGCCGGCTGCGAAACGCAGTGCAGCCAATTCGCGCAAGCCTCTGAAGGCGACGCCGCGGAAAGTCGCTGCGACGCCGGCAAAGCCTATCGCCAAATCCTCCAACTATGATGCAGTCCATGCACGCTCTCTGTCGGATCCCGAAGGGTTCTGGGCCGAGGCCGCCGGCGGCATCGACTGGATCCATAAATGGGACAGGGTGGTGGATCGCTCGAACGCGCCGTTCTATCGCTGGTTCGTCGGCGGGCAGCTCAACACCTGCCACAACGCCGTCGACCGCCATGTATCGAACGGACGTGGCGATCAGGCCGCCATCATCTATGACAGTCCGGTCACCGAAACAGTCAAGACTATCACCTTCCGCCAGCTCAAGGACGAAACGGCGCGCTTCGCCGGCGCCTTGACCGAGCTCGGCGTGCGGCAGGGCGACAGGGTGATCCTCTATATGCCGATGGTGCCGGAGGCGGTGATCGCCATGCTCGGCTGTGCGCGCATCGGCGCCATCCATTCCGTCGTGTTCGGCGGCTTCGCATCCGGCGAGCTGGCGACGCGGATCGACGACTGCAAGCCGAAGCTCATCGTATCGGCCTCCTGCGGCGTCGAGGCCAATCGGGTCATTCCGTATAAGCCGCTTTTGGATGCCGCCATCGCCATGGCCAGGCACCGGCCGCAGCATTGCCTGATCCTGCAGCGGCCGATGGGGAAAGCCGAGCTCAAGCCCGGGCGCGATGTCGACTGGGCCGTGGCCGTCGCCAAGGCGCGGCCCCAGGACTGCGTGCCGGTCAAGGCGACCGATCCGCTCTATATCCTTTATACGTCCGGCACCACCGGACAGCCGAAGGGCGTGGTGCGCGATAATGGGGGCCATGCGGTCGCGCTCAATTGGACCATGCGCAATGTCTACGGGATGCGGCCGGGCGAGGTGTACTGGGCGGCCTCCGATGTGGGCTGGGTGGTGGGTCATTCCTATATTGTCTATGCGCCGCTGCTCTATGGCTGCACCACGGTTCTCTATGAGGGCAAGCCGGTCGGCACGCCCGATGCCGGCGCCTTCTGGCGGGTGATCTCGCAACACAATGTCAAAGCGATGTTCACAGCGCCGACGGCCTTCCGCGCCATCAAGCGCGACGATCCCGACGGCAAGCTGATCGGGAAATACGACCTCAAGGGGTTCCGCACCCTGTTCCTGGCGGGCGAACGCTCCGATCCGGCGACGCTGGTGTGGGCCGAGCATCATCTGAAAGTGCCGGTGATCGATCATTGGTGGCAGACGGAGACCGGCTGGGCCATCGCCGCCAACTGCATCGGCATCCAGCATCTGCCGGTAAAGCATGGCTCGCCGACGCGGGCGGCGCCGGGTTGGGACGTGCGCGTGTTCGATGAGAAAGGCAAGGATGTGAAGCCCGGAGATATCGGCGCGCTGGTCTGCAAGCTGCCGCTGCCGCCCGGCAGTTTCCCGACGCTGTGGAACGCCGACGACCGCTATGTGCGCTCTTATCTCAGCGAGTATCCCGGCTATTACAAGACGGGCGACGCCGGATACCTGGACGAGGACGGCTATGTCTACGTGATGACCCGCACCGACGACGTGATCAATGTCGCCGGCCACCGGCTTTCCACCGGCCAGATGGAAGAGGTACTGGCATCCCACAGCGATGTGGCGGAATGCGCGGTTGTCGGTGTGGCCGATGATCTGAAAGGCCAGGTGCCCCTGGGCTTCCTGGTGCTGAAGGCCGGTGTGACCAAGCCGACGGCCGACATCGTCAAGGAAGTTGTGCAGCTGGTGCGCGAACGCATCGGTCCGGTCGCGTCCTTCAAGTCCGCCACCGTGGTGAAGCGCCTGCCGAAGACGCGCTCGGGCAAAATACTGCGGAGTACGATGCAGAAGATCGCCGACGGCCAGGACTACCGCACGCCCGCGACCATCGACGATCCCGCGATCCTCGGCGAAATAGCTGAAAGCCTGCAGGCGATCGGCTATGCTCATCACCCTGAGCAGAAGTAGAAGGAGAGCGTTATGACATCGGCCCACGGCGGCGGCTGTCTCTGCGGCGCCGTCCGTTATGAATTCTCCAGCCCGCCGAAATGGGTGGGCTTCTGCCATTGCCAAAGCTGCCGCCGCAACACCGGCGCGCCGATGGCGGCTTTCGTCGGCCTGCTGCGGCCGCAGTTCAAGTATGTGAAGGGTGCTCCGGTACGTTTCGAATCTTCGCCGCAAGTCTGGCGCAGCTTCTGCGGCAAATGCGGCTCGCCGCTCACTTATGAGTCGGTGCGCTGGGCCGACGAGGTGCATATCAATATGGGCACGCTTGACCGGCCGCAGGATTTCCAGCCCACCTTTCATGTGCACGTGTCCGAGCAGATACCCTGGCTGCATCTGGGCGATGATTTGCCCCGTTATGCCGCCTCCGGCAGCGGCGAGCCCATCAAACCCGTGAAGACCGGCGCCTGATCGTCGCACCCCTCAATCTGGAGACATCATGACTCCCAACGCGTTGTTGAAATCTCTCGGCCTTTCGCCGGCGCGCCTGCGCACGGGCGACCTCGCCGTGCATTCGCCGATCGACGGCAAGCTCATCGGCCGGGTGAAGTCCCATCGTCCCGCGGAAGTGGCCGCCGCCATCGGGCGGTCGCAGACCGCCTTCGGCGAATGGCGCAATGTGCCGGCGCCGCGCCGGGGCGAATTGATCCGCCTGTTCGGCGAGGAGCTGCGCGCGGCCAAGGCGGCGCTCGGCGAGCTGGTAACGCTCGAGACCGGCAAGATCCTTGAGGAGGGCAAAGGCGAAGTGCAGGAGATGATCGACATCTGCGATTTCGCCGTCGGCCTGTCGCGTCAGCTCTACGGCCTGACCATCGCCTCGGAACGGCCGGGCCACCGCATGATGGAGACCTGGCATCCGCTCGGCCCCGTCGCCGTCATCACCGCCTTCAACTTTCCCGTCGCCGTCTGGTCGTGGAATTCGGCGCTCGCCTTCGTCTGCGGCGACTCCGTGATCTGGAAGCCGTCGGAGAAGACACCGCTGACCGCGCTGGCTTGCGGCAAGTTGTTCGAGCGCGCGTCGAAGCGATTCGGCGGCGTGCCTGATGGACTCCTGGAAATCGTCATCGGCAAGCGCGAGGTCGGCGAGAAGGTCACCGACGATCTCCGCGTCGCGCTGGTCAGCGCCACCGGCTCGACGCGCATGGGCGGGCAGGTGGGGCCGCGGATTGCCGCGCGTTTCGGGCGCTGCCTGCTGGAACTCGGCGGCAATAACGGCATGATCGTCGCGCCCTCGGCCGATCTGGACCTGGCGCTGCGCGCCATCTGCTTCGCCGCCGTGGGCACGGCAGGTCAGCGCTGCACATCCCTGCGCCGGCTGATCGTGCATGAGGATGTCTATGGCCGTCTGCTGCCCAAGCTCAAGCGCGCCTATGGCAGCGTGAGGGTGGGCGATCCCCGCGACGGCAAGACGCTGGTTGGGCCGCTGATAGATCGCACCGCCTATGAGAAGATGCAGAAAGCGCTGAAGCGGGCCGCGGACGATGGCGGCAGGATCACCGGCGGCGAGCGGCTGCTGTCGCGCCGCCATCCCGATGCCTTCTATGTGCGGCCGGCCATCGCCGAGATGCCGAAGCAGACCGCGATCGTGCGCGAGGAAACCTTTGCGCCCATCCTCTATGTCACGAAATACCGCCGCTTCGATCAGGCGCTGGCGATGCATAACGACGTGCCCCAGGGTCTCGCCTCCTGCGTCTTCACCACGAATATGCGCGAGGCCGAGGCATTCATGTCCGCGGGCGGCAGCGATTGCGGCATCGTCAATGTGAATATCGGCCCCAGCGGTGCCGAGATCGGCGGCGCCTTCGGCGGCGAGAAACAGACCGGCGGCGGCCGCGAGTCCGGCTCCGACGCGTGGAAGGCCTATATGCGTCGCGCCACCAACACCATCAACTATTCCCGCGCCCTGCCGCTGGCCCAGGGAATCAACTTCGATGTCGCGAGTTGATCGATAAGATGAACAACTCGGGAGGCTTATCCATGGACCATTTCCCGATGATGGCCCGCTTCAATGGCTGGGTGAATGACAAGATCTATGCCGAGGTGGCAAAGCTGGACGACGCAACCTATCGCGCCGACAGCGGACTTTTCTTCGGCTCGCTGCACGCGACGCTGAACCATATCATGGTCGTCGACCGGCTCTGGACGGGCCGTGTCGAGGGTATCGACCGCGGCGTCAAATCGCTGAATCAAATTCTCCATGACGACTTCGCTTCGCTGCAGAAGGCGCGGCGGGAGGAGGATGCGCGGCTGGTGCAGCTGATGGACCGGCTCACGCCGGCGGAGCTGCAAGGCACCGTGCGCTACAGCACCGCGGATCGTACACGAACGATGGAGGCGCGGCGCTGGGACATGCTGGCGGGAATGTTCAACCACCAGACCCATCACCGCGGGCAGATCTACAGCGTGCTGCTGCAGCGCGGCCAGAAGCTGCCGGATATCGACTTGGTCTACTATCTCTCGGAGACCGGCCAGGCGAAGTTCGTGGCTTGACCGGTCCGGCGCGCCGCCGGCCGCTTAGGCCTGCGGCTCTCCGGACCCCGGCAGGAACTTGCTGATATCCAGGATCGTCTTGCGCGACACACTGTCCTCGCCTTCGTCCACCTTGCCGGCCTCGATCGTCGCCTGTTCGGTGACGGCCGTGGTCTTCGCCATGCTCTTGCGCGCGCGCAGCACAGCGGCGTTCAGGTCGGTCTGACTGCACAGCCCCAGCAGCACGGGATCCCGAGGCCTGAGGTTCGCGAAGTTCCAATGGCTGCGGTCGCGCACGGCGGCGATGGTCTGCTTGGTGGTGCCGATCAGCTTGGAGATCTGGCTGTCGCTCAGTTCGGGGTGATGGCGGATCAGCCAAGCCACCGCGTCCGGCTTGTCCTGGCGCTTGGCCACCGGCGTATAGCGCGGACCCTTGGTGCGCGGGGCGGGCAGGGGGATGTCCACCTTGGCCATCTTCAGTCGCGCCGCGGGATCGCCCTCGCAGCGGGCGATCTCCTCCTTGGAAAGCTGACCGTTCAGCGTCGGATCGAGCCCGACAATGCCCATGGCCACTTCGCCATCGGCGATGCCCTGAATCTCCAGGGTATGCAGGCCGCAGAAATCGGCGATCTGCTCGAAATTCAGCGTCGTGTTCTCGACCAGCCAGACCGCCGTCGCTTTGGGCATCAAAAGCCGGGGCATGATCCATCTCCTTGGAATGGGTAAGTTTCTTGCCTTGCGGCCCGCCGGCGGCACCGGCGAACCACGGCAGCTCCAATCACCCAGATTTTCAGGAGGTGCCGAACTCAAGGCGGGGCTGAAATAGCCTAAATTCCCGGGGGAGTCGAGGGTCGCCTGGAGCGCGGCACTGGGGGCGAGCGTTTCAGCAGGCAATTCACCCGCTGGAACTGCAACAGATTCTCAGTTGCATATGCAGGTTCCGCAATTAATAATGACTCTCATATGGAGCGGGGCCGGTTTCGGCGTCCCCATAGAAGGATTTCCGCCAAACCGAGAGGAATGAGAGATGAAGTTTCCCTGGCTTGCCCTGATCGCCGGCGCCGCCCTGGTGCCGACGGCATTCACCACGACAGCGAGGAGCGACGAAGTCACCGGCGCGGCCGTTGTCCAGCACTACGGCGACGTGGCGGAGGCCATGTATGGCGACGCATTCGCTGCCGCGCTCGAGCTGCAGAAGGCGGTCGACGCCTTTCTGGCCGCGCCAAACGACGACTCGCTCGCAGCCGCGCGCCAGGCCTGGATCGCCTCGCGCCCCTGGTATCAGCAGGCGGAAGGCTTCCGCTTCGGCAATGCCATCGTCGACGATTGGGAAGGCCGGGTGAATGCCTGGCCGCTGGATGAAGGCCTGATCGACTATGTGGATGCGAAATCCTACGGCGACAGTTCCGACGAGAATCCGCTCTATGTCGCCAACGTGATCGCCAGCAAGGAGATCCGTATCGGCAACGATGTCGTCGATGTCTCCAAGCTCGATCCCACGGTGCTATCCGGCCTGCAGGAGGCCGGCGATGTCGAGTCCAATGTCGCCATCGGCTATCACGCCGTGGAATTCCTGCTCTGGGGCCAGGATCTGAACGGCACCGGGCCGGGCGCCGGCACGCGTCCGGCGACGGATTTCAGCGTCGACAACTGCACCAATGGCAATTGCGACCGGCGCGGCGCCTATCTGAAGGCAGCGACCGATCTTCTGGTGTCCGACCTGCAGGAGATGGTGGGCAATTGGAGCGCGGATGGGGCGGCCCGCAAGGACCTGGAGGCCAAGGGCGAAGAGGGCGCGCTGGCCACGATCCTCACCGGGCTCGGCTCGCTGTCATACGGCGAACTCGCGGGCGAACGGATGAAGCTCGGCCTGATCCTGCACGATCCCGAGGAAGAGCATGACTGCTTCTCCGACAATACCCACAACTCGCACTACTATGACGAAGCCGGCATGGTGGCGATCTACAGCGGCACCTATACGCGCCGCGATGGCTCGGCATTGGACGGCCCGGGCATCGCCGATCTGGTTGCGGTCAAGACGCCCGACAAGGCGGCGGCCCTCGATCAGCTCTTCGCCGATACGCTGGCCAAAATGAAAGCGATCAAGGACAAGGCGGACAGCGGCGCCATGGCCTATGACCAGATGATCGGCGACGGTAATGCCGAAGGGAATGCCCTGGTGCAGGCGGCGATCGACGGCCTGGTGGCTCAGACCCACGGCATCGAGGCCGTTGTGGCCGATCTCAAGCTGGCGATCACTGTCGAAGGTTCCGACAGCCTGGACAATCCGGCCGCGGTTAGCACTGAATGAACCGCACCGGCCGGCATCCCGCAGACCGGCGGGCGTGTCGCGCCCCCGGTCGCCGGGCCGGCGATGGTTCAATTTTCAAGCCTTGGCATCGGCTCCCGGAGTGGCCGGCATGATCCCGCGGCGAACATTTCTCACGGCAGTCGGTGGCGCGGCTGCGGCGACGGCGTTGCCCGGCGGTTGGCCCCGGGCCAGGGCGCCGTCGCTGCCTGGCGTCCTTGCGCCGTTGCCATTCGCGATGGAGCAGGGGATCAAGACTTTCAGCCTGCGGTCGCGGGAGATCAAGCTGCCGCTGCTGGGTCCCGAAGGACCGCAAACGCCCCTATGGCTCTACGCCGATGCGCCGCTGCCGGTGATCCAGGCCCGTCGCGGCGAGCCTCTGCGCATCCGCTTCAGCAACGGGCTTCCCACCGAACATTCCAGCATCCATTGGCACGGCATCCGCGTACCTAATGCCATGGACGGCGTCCCTTACATCACGCAGAAGCCGGTGATTCCGGGCGGCAGCTTCGTGTATGAATTCACGCCGCCGGACGCCGGCACCTTCTTCTTTCATCCCCACTGCAACGAATCCGGGCAAGTGGGGCAGGGGCTCGCCGGCATCTTCATCGTCGAAGGCGACGCGGCCGCGCCGTTCGACGGCGATATCATCCTGGCCGCGAAGGATTGGCGGCTGGCGTCCGATGGCAGCTTCCTGCCCTTCAGCACGATCAAGGGCGCGAGTGGCGCCGGCACCTTCGGCACGGTGCGTACGGTCAATGGCGCGGCGGCCTTCGCCCGCGACGTGCCGGCATCCGCCGATCTCCGCTTGCGCATCCTCAATCTGGATTCGACGCGGGTGATCGAAATGGGCGTCGAAGGTGCCGAAGCCCATGTGATCGCCATCGACGGCAATGCGGTTGGGCCCTTCTTGTTGGACACTTGGCGCATGGGTCCGGCCATGCGCCTGGATCTCGCGGTGCGGTCACCGCAAGCGGGCCGTTCATTTAAGGTGATCGATTACGGCGCCGCCGAACTCTACGAACTCGCGATACTGACCGCGGACGGTGTGCCGATCCGCACCGGCCCGTTCGAGGCGGCGCCGCTCGCGGCATCGGCGATCCCCGCGCCCGATCTCGCGGCGGCGGAAACCCAGACCTATCTGTTCAGCGCCGCTTCGAATTCGATCGCCGGCTTTGTCGACTCGCTCGATCCGAACGATCCCCTGGCCGCCGTGATCCTCGACAGCCTCTGCACCGGCGATGAGACCTTCTGGTCGATCAACAAGCTCTCCTGGCCGCGCGACGGGCACGAGAAACTGCCGCCGCCGCTGGCGCGGCTGCAGGCCGGCAAGAGCTACCGTTTCATGCTACAGAACGGCACGCCCCATCCTCATCCGATCCATCTGCACGGTCATACTTTCACCGTGCTCAGTTCGTCGAAGCGGCAAATCCCCGTGCACCAGGCCGACACGGTTTTGACCGCGCCGAAGGAGAGAGTGGAGATTGCCTTCGTCGCGCGGGAAGGCGATTGGATGCTCCATTGCCATATCCTGGAGCATCTGGGGACGGGCATGATGGGATATGTGAGAGTGACATGAAGTTGCCGCCCGCCGCCGTAGCGTTGTTGCTCTGCATCCCTTCTGCCGCGGCGACTGATGAACTCGATGCCGTCGCCGGCGAGGCGTTGTTCGAGCGCGCCTGGGTTGCTGCGCCAGCGTCCACTGACGCTGCCGATGGGCTCGGGCCGCTATTCAACGGCAAGGCCTGCAATTCCTGCCACAAGGAGGCGCGGGCGGCGCGCTTCTTCGAATTGGATGGACGCTTGGTCACGCGCGGGCTCGTGGTTCGCCTGGCGACGCCCGAGGGCGCCCCCCATCCGGCGCTGGGCCTGCAGCTGCAGGATCGCGCCGTGCCGGGACTTATGCCCGAGGGCGAGATCTTCGCCCGTCTCGATCGCGGCCGCCTCATCGTGGAGATCAAGACGATATTGGACTCTGCGAATGATCCTATCGTCGTTGAGCCACGCGTCGCCCCGTCGCTGCGGGGCCGTGGCCTGCTGGAGCGGGTGGATGAGCGCGCCGTTCTCGCGCTCGCCGATCCCGAGGATGCGGACGGCGATGGAATCTCCGGCCAGGCGCGACTGATCACCGGTGACGATGGCAAGACGCGGATCGGCCGCTTCGGCGCCAAGGCCACGACGGCGACGCTAGAGGAGCAGACCGCCGATGCCGCGGCCATCGATCTCGGCCTGTCCTCGCCCCGGCGGCCGCTGCCCCATGGCGATTGCACGGCGC
>Ga0184612_10001572_pt1 | contig 11035 bp, 8 predicted proteins | sample PLM3_60_coex_FD_133163 | JGI IMG/M metagenome (GOLD analysis project Ga0184612, IMG submission 133163) | Groundwater sediment microbial communities from an aquifer in East River, Colorado, USA - PLM3_60_coex | ecosystem: Environmental > Terrestrial > Soil > Riparian zone | place: USA: East...
CGCGCTTCGAGCTTAAAGGTCGAATAAAGATCGGTGGGCAAACTCGCTATGGAGAAAACTAGAGCAACGCCAAAGCAGAAAATTAACCCTTGAGCGTGCATTATCGAGAAGAACCGGCTGGCTAGATCTTTCGAGAAGCGATCCATGAACGGAAGCAATCCGCCAAAAAGAACGATCAGGGTGACCAGTCGACCGTAGATTTCCGCCCAACGCTGAAACTGTCCTTTCGCGAGGGTGTACTGAACGGACTTTTCGTACTCTTCGGCACTCATGTTTCGTTGGAAAAAATCAGGGAGCTTCTTCTCTGCCCAATGTGCGCGCACATAGCGCAGGTTTAATTCGTTAAGACCAAACTCGACGACAAATTCGAGGGCAAAGAGGGCAAGGAATACCGCGACGATCAGCTGTTCCATGAGAACCGGCACCGAATGCGGAAAGATACTAACGAGTGGAGGACAGGCAAGGATCTGTCAGGGGGCGATCGGGCTATAGGTGAACGCAAGCTTGCCTTCGTTTTCGTCGACCTCGACCTTGCCGCCGCTCTGAAGTCGGCCGAAGAGAATTTCGTCAGCCAAGACGCGTTTGATCTCGTTTTGAATCAACCGCGCCATCGGGCGCGCCCCAAAGGACGGGTCGTAGCCTTTTTCCGCGAGCCAGCGCCGCGCTTTTACGGTGAGTTGCAAGAACACTTTCTTCTCGTTGAGCTGGTGATCGAGCTCGATAATGAATTTATCCACCACCCGTTCGATAATTTCCATGCTCAACGAATTAAAGACAATCATCGCGTCGAGGCGGTTGCGAAATTCAGGGCTGAACATCTTTTCAATAGCTTCTTTGCCTTTGCCGGCATTGGACCGTGCACCGAAGCCCAGCGGCGCGCCGCTCATCTCCCGCGCGCCCGCGTTGGTGGTCATTATTAAGATGATGTTTCTAAAGTCAGCTTTCTTACCGTTGTTGTCCGTAAGGGCCGCGTGGTCCATCACCTGAAGAAGAATATTGAACAAATCGGGATGTGCCTTCTCTATTTCATCGAGGAGCAGCACGGCATACGGATTTCTGTTGATGGCGTCGGTCAGGAGACCCCCTTGGTCGAAGCCGACATAACCCGGAGGCGCGCCGATCAGGCGGGAGACCGTGTGCTTCTCCATATATTCGCTCATGTCAAAACGAATAAACTCAATGCCCATGACGTGCGCCAGTTGTTTCGCCACCTCCGTCTTGCCAACGCCTGTAGGTCCTGAGAAGAGGAAACAACCGATGGGTTTTTCGGGATGGCCGAGACCTGAACGCGAAAGTCTTATCGTGCTTGTTAGCGTGTCGATGGCCGTATCTTGCCCGAAGACGGTTAGCTTTAAATCTCTGTCAAGATTTTGTAGTTGTTCCTTATCCGATGTCGAAACGCTACGGGGCGGAATTTTGGCGATCTTGGCGACAATTCTTTCAATATCTTTCGCACCGATGGATTTCTTGCGCTTGTCCGGCGGCTGGATTTTCACCGCTGCGCCGACTTCGTCAATAACGTCGATGGCTTTATCCGGCAATTTTCGATCGTTGATGTGCTTAGCTGAAAGCTGGACTGCCGCACGAATAGCTCCAGTGCTGTAGTGGACTCCGTGGTGTTTCTCATAGTGCGGCTTCAAACCCTCAAGGATTTTGTAGGCCTCGTCCTGGCTGGGTTCGGGAACTTCGATTCTCTGGAAACGGCGCGCTAAGGCCCGATCTCTTTCAAAGTAGCTCTTGTAATCATGATACGTCGTCGAACCAATACACTTCAGCTCTCCGGAAGCGAGGGCAGGCTTTAAGATATTTGAGGCGTCCATCGACCCGCCGCTGGTTGCGCCGGCGCCGACGATGGTGTGAATCTCGTCGATGAAAAGAATGGAGTTGGGCAGTTTCTTAAGACCGGCTAAAACTCCTTTTAGACGCGCCTCGAAATCGCCGCGGAATTTCGTGCCGGCGAGTAGCGCGCCCATATCGAGCGCGTAGATCACAGCGTCTTTCAGAACATCAGGGACTTCGCCGTGATGGATTTTCAGCGCCAGCCCCTCGGCCAACGCCGTTTTTCCCACGCCGGGGTCGCCGACGTAAATCGGATTATTCTTGCGCCGCCGGCAGAGGACGTGAATCGTCCGTTCGATCTCGTCGTCCCGTCCGATGAGCGGGTCGATATTGCCTTGCTGAGCTTTCGCTACCAAGTTAACTGCGAAAGCTTCGAGAGGTTTGACCCGCCGGTCCGGTTTTTCTTCTTCACTCTGCTCCTCTTCGCTCTGAGACCATTCCTCTGCTGCTGCGATCTTGGAGATCCCATGGGAAATGTAATTCACCAGATCGAAGCGCGTGATGCCTTGTTCCTGCAAGAGGTAGACCGCGTAGGAATCCGGCTCGCGAAACATGGCGATTAATAGATTACCTCCGTTGATCTCCTTTTTTTCCGCCGACTGAGCATGGATCACTGCACGCTGCAGCACGCGATGAAAGCTGAGGGTCTGCTGAGGTTGGTGGTCCGACCCCCCAGGAAGAGTGTCCAGATGGGTTTGAAAGAACTCCTCTAAACCCTTCCGGAGCCGGTCGATGTCGCCGCCGCAATTAATGATCGCGCCGCTGGCGTCTTTGTCTTGCAGCAAGGCGTAAAGGAGATGCTCCAAGCAAACGTATTCATGGCGCCGGCTCTTCGCTTCCTTCAAAGCCGTATTTAGCGTTCCTTCCAGTTCCTTGCTGATCATCCTAAGCCTCTTCCATTGTGCATTTCAGTGGATATTCGTGCTGCCGGGCCAGACCCTCTACCAAAGTCACTTTGGTTTCCGCAATCTCATAGGTATAAACGCCGGCCACGCCAATGCCTTTTTTGTGTACATGGAGCATGATTTGAACCGCTTCGGTATGTTCCTTATGGAAAACATATTGCAACACCTGCACAACGAACTCCTTGGTAGTATAATCGTCATTGTGCAGTAAAACTTTGTAGAGGGGAGGTTTTTTGAGCTTTTTCTTGGTCTCGGTGACCAGCTCGCGATCGAATTCGGTTTCCCTGCGGCTCATGATACGGCTTCCTGGAAACGATATATATCTAACACGCTTCTCCGCCCGGTCGCAATCCTCCGCATCGACCCTATGGACACAAGAAGATATTTCTACCTGCTTGTGCCCCGAAGGGGAAAAAATGTTATATTCATTTAGAGGCTCGCCCCTTAATTATTAGGACCTTCGAGTAGTTCGCCATCTATGGAGGTGTTCTGTGCTTTCTAACAAAGTCAGCGAGATAATGACTACGAACTTAACGACTGCCTCGGTCGCAAGTTCGATTCAAGAGGTCTTAGAAATGATGGTAGCGGCGGACGTCGGGCGCATTATCGTCACCAGTAAGGAAGTGCCGGTTGGAATTTTTACTGAAAAAGACGTTATGAAGCGGGTCGTGAACAATAACAGCGACCCCAGAAAATCACTGATCAAAGAAGTGATGACCTCCCCGATACGCGCCGTCCGCGAGGAAACTCACATCATCGAAGCTTTTGGCAAAATGTACCGAGGAAAGTACCGCCATCTCCTGGTGCGCGGAAGGAGAGGAAAAATCGTCGGTATCGTCTCTATGCGCCGCATTCTTGGACTTGCGGTCGAGTTGGGGCAAGGAATGAGCGAGACGAAAACACTTGGAAGCCTTGTGTCGGGCGGGGCCTTGTCCGTAGACGAAAGCTCATCGGTTTATGAAACGATCGACCTCATGATCCAAAGAGGCGTCGCCTCGATTGTCGTTTCGGCCGCTGGAAAACCGCGTGGTATCTTTACCGAACGCGACGTTCTCAAACGGGTCGCTGCCAAGGGGATTGATACGAAAAAGACTCAGGTGAAGGAAGTGATGACCTCGCCTCTAGTCACAATGGCGGATACAGGGCTCATTGGCGAAGCTTTGACTGAGATGTACAGGCGAGACATCAGAAACATGCCGGTTATAGAACCAGGGGGCGAACTTATAGGCATCGTTTCTATGCCCGATATCTTACAATACGCCGCTGCCTTCAACATCGACGAAAGGGTTCGACAAACCTGGAAAGAAGTCCAGGAATACTATGATTCCGAAGATCAGTATACACCAGGCTAACATATTGTCTTTTAAGAGAAATATGCTACTATTGGAGAGTTATAAAGTCTCAAGGAGGTCGCATTTTGGATACCGCCACAATCAATGATTTAAACATCTGTGTCGCCACCGAGAATGGGTCGGGAAGCGCATCCTCAAACAACATACTCTTCAAGGCAATCTTTAAAATGGGCATCCCTTGCTCCTCGAAGAATATGTTTCCATCGAATATTCAGGGCTTGCCCACTTGGTACCAAATTCGGGCTTCCGCCGAGGGCTATTTAAGCCGCAAAGACGTTATTGACGTGATGGTCATGTTCAATGACGCTACCGCCGCCAAGGACATCTACCGGGTGCGGGATGGCGGTTTGATTCTCTATGACGACTCCACTCCCCTCCCAGCTCATTTGAAACGTGATGGGGTTCAATACATAGGTGTGCCGGCCAATAAGTTAATCGCGAAACTGGTACCAGCTTCACCTCTACGCGCAAAACAACGTAACATGATCTATGTCGGCGCGCTGGCCTATTTGTTCGGCATCGATATGGAAGTTATCAAGGCCGTGCTGGAGGACACCTTCGGAAAAAAACCCGCAGTGATCGAGTCTAACCTACTTTGTATCGACGCCGGCTACCAGTACGTAAAGGAGAAAGGCTTCACGCAAAATATCGCTCGGCTGCAAGTAATCCCCAATGGCAACAAAGGGAAAATCATTACGGAGGGCAACACGGCGGCCGCATTGGGGGCGATCTATGGCGGAGCCTCGGTCATTTGTTGGTATCCCATCACGCCATCGAGCTCCCTCGCTGAAGCCATGGAGTATTACCTGCCCCGGTTGCGCAAGCCCAAAAACGATAAACGAACGTATGCCATCGTTCAGGCTGAAGATGAGATCGCGTCCGCAGGCATGGTTGCCGGTGCTGGGTGGGCCGGAGCCCGCGCCATGACCTCTACTTCCGGGCCTGGGGTCTCATTGATGAACGAAACTATCGGCCTCGCCTACTATGCCGAGATTCCGTGCGTGTTTTTTATCATCCAGCGCGGCGGCCCCTCAACCGGTCTGCCGACACGGACGCAGCAAGCGGACATCTCTCTCATGTATGGTGCTTCCCATGGCGACACTCGCCATATTCTGTTGATTCCCCATGACATGAATTCCTGCTTTGATTTCGCGCGCCGGAGTTTCGATTTCGCTGACCGATTTCAAACTCCGGTTTTCGTGGCTATGGACCTCGACCTGGGTATGAATTTTTGGTCCTCAGACCCACTCAGTTTAGAAAAAGAACCTTACGACTACGGAAAACGGTTAAGCGCAGAGCAACTTGAGGAATGGACCAAAGTCGGCAAAAAGTTCCGCCGTTACTTTGACCAGGACGGCGACGGCATACCTTACAGAACCGTCCCCGGAAATCAGCACCGCATGGCCTCCTACTTCACACGCGGATCGGGCCACGACGCCGACGCCAAGTACTCCGAAGATGAAAACGACTATAAATACATTCTCGATCGACTGAAAAAGAAGTTTGAGACCGCCCGGAAATTTGTCCCCAAGCCAATCGTGGAGAAGGAAAGAGGCGTCAAAACCGGAATCATTTGTTATGGTTCTAGCTATGAGGCCGTGCGCGAGGCTCGCGACCGGTTGAAAGCGCGGGGGTTGAAGACCAACCACATGTTAATCCGGGCCCTGCCGCTTACGAAGGAGGTACGGGATTTCTTGGTGGAGCACGACACCATTTACTTCGTGGAGCAGAACCGCGATGCTCAGATGGCGGCAATCATAAAAGACGAGCATCCTGACCTGGGATCAAAAATCGTCAGCATTTTGGTCTACAATGGACTCCCAGTGACTGCCGGGGAAGTGGTAAAACAAATCTTCGATGCAGCACAATCGGCGGAATTAAAAACAGCACAGATGTAAGGATAGCATCATGGCAGAAGCAAAAATCAATCGGATTAACCTAACGGAAAAGGACTATGAAGGGGCGCCCTCCACCATGTGCCGGGGCTGCGGCCACGACGCGATTTCGGCGTCGGTCATGCGCGCGTATTTCGAAAACAGCATTGACCCTCGCAAGGTGGTTAAATTGAGTGGAATCGGCTGTTCCTCCAAAACGCCCGCCTATTTTCTGAGTCAATCATTCGGCTTTAATGCCGTTCACGGGAGAATGTCAGCGGTGGCAACCGGCGCCAATCTGGCCAACCACGCGTTGATGCCCATAGGGGTTTCCGGCGATGGTGACACCTCTGCTATTGGCTTGGGCAACTTTTGCCACATGATGCGGCGTAACGTGAATATCACCTACATCATAGAGAATAATGGCGTTTACGGACTAACCAAGGGCCAATTCTCCGCCACCGCCGATGTCGGTTCCGTTATGAAGGGCGGAAAGGTCAATGATATTCCAGCCATCGACATGGCCGAGCTGGCAATTACACTTGGAGCTACTTACGTCGCCCGTAGTTTTTCCGGCGATCGCAAACAGCTCACCCCCTTGATCCAAGGTGCTCTAGCCCATGCCGGAAGTGCGATTCTCGACGTTATTAGCCCCTGTGTAACCTTCAACAACCACGAAGGATCCACCAAGAGCCTCAAATATGCTAAAGGCCACCTCGACCCGATCCATGATATCGATTTCATTCCGCCTTACGAAAATATCGAAGCCGATTATGATGAAGGGACTGACCACGCGGTAGAACTGCACGACGGCTCGCGCATCATTTTGCACAAGCTAAGTAAAGACTACGATCCCACCAACAAGATGCAAGCGATCTCAGCGATCCACGCGGCTATCGCCGAAGGCAAGTTTTTGACCGGCCTGATCTACTACAATCCGAATCGCAAGGAGTTTGCCGAAGAGTTGAATCTCTGCGACATACCGTTATCTGAATTGACCCAGGATGACCTTCAACCACCGCTGGAAGCGCTAGAGAGAATCAATGCCGAATTGATGAAGTAAGTTCCGTAGCACAGGCTCCTTGCTTTAAGAACCTTGAACGCAAAAGGCCGGCAGGAATTCTGCCAGGCCTTTTTATTGAACGCTTTGAACTTATTGAACGGTAATTATAACCCCACCGCCTGTTTCTCCAGCCCTTTCCACGTCTCGATGATCTCGATTGAAGACACCACCAAGCCAAAGTGACGTCGCATGTTCTCCAGCGTGCCCAAGTGCAACTTTGCTTCGTAGGCGGCGGAGCAGTCATCGATCATTGTCACATAATAGTCATATATATAGGCGTCGCGCGCCGTGGTCTCGACACAGACATTGGTGGCCACCCCGCAGACGAGAACGCTCTGAATATTGCGTGCCTTGAGGACCGTGTTCAGGTCAGTGTTGATAAAGGCACTGTAGCGATGTTTAATTACCACTCTCTCACTTGGGAGCGGTGCGATGCCGTCATAGAACTCCGCGCCCCAGGTTCCTTCTCGGCAAGTGTTCAAGCCGCTTTTTTGTGAGCTACGATAGATCCAAGAAGGAGTGTCGGTCCATTCGCTATGTGTCGTCCTAATGTAAACAACAGTTAGGCCAACGCGCCGCGCTTCATTGATTAGCCGTAGAAGATTCGGCACCATGGCTAACGCCGCGCTCACATCCTCGCCTCTTTTTCCCGCACTGCCTTCCGGGCTGACGAAATCATTTTGCACGTCGACTACTAGGAGCGCTGCCAGCCGCGGGTCGCAACGTTCTTTTAAGCTCCGTAAAACGTCCATAGCTCTTTCCCTTCCAAAACCGAGGATGGAGGATGGAAGATCGAGGATGGCTATCTTCTATCCTCTATCTTCCATCCTCGATTTCCGTTAGTGATCATGTTTTCGCTGCAGGCCGCCATGTCCCATGGCCATAATATCGTTGCGTGAAATTTTCTCTCCCGCTAATAGCCTCGGCAACAATATATCGAAGGCGGTGAATGGGTCATGAAGTACGCACCCGGATAGCCCCAAGACCGGTGTTTCGTTTAAATAAGCCATAACAAACATCGAGCCAGGCAGGATAGGGAATCCATGCGACTCCACTTTCGCGCCGCTGCGGCGGATCCCTTCGGGCGTTTTGTCGTCCGGATCGACGGACATGCCGCCGCTGACTAGAATGATCTCAGCACCTGCCCCCCGAGCATCCTTGATGAGTTGGGCGATCTGATCCGGATCATCCGTCACCAGCTGCTTGTCCGCAAGATCCGAACCCATTTCGGCGACTTTCTTTCGTACCACGGGTTCGAAACCGTCTTTGATTCGGCCGGAATAAACTTCACTGCCGGTTACGATCAGATGAACCTTGCGCGAGGGCGTCGGCAAAACCTTCACGATTGGATCATCCTTGCACAGGGCTTCGGCTTGCTGGATCAAAGCTTCTTTCACAACCACCGGGATGGTTCGGGTGCCCGCCACCACGTCGCCTTGCCTCACATAACGATTCGACGGCAGGGTGGCCATCATTAGATCGCCCAATGAATTGAAGCGATAGAGAAGATCAGCATCAATCTTCAGCAAGCCCGATATTTCCGCTACCAGATTGACCCGTCCCTCTACCGGGTCGGTCAATTTGAGATTCGGACCCGCGGCCGCCTTGGCCAGTCGACGCGCCGCGTCTTCTTCATGGAGCTCATCTTTTTCAAGCTCCATAACGTACAGATGTCGTTTCCCCACGTCGAGCAGTTTGGAGATATCTTCCTTCCGTACGATGTGGCCACGCCGAAAGGCGGGACCTTTACGCTTGCCGGGCACGATCTCGGTGATATCGTGGGCCAGTGGCATCCCTATGGCTTCTTCTACAGGAATAACTTTCAACATTACTGCGATCTCCTTGAAACCCTCTAACAAATACGGCCCAATTTTTCCACCCGGCGCTGACGTTGTCCATATCAAAACTGCTAAGTGGGCCGACTGATTTTCAGATTTCTAATCAGTCTCGATGCACAAGCTCCGATTTGACGGCGGGCTCCGCTTCCTTTTTTTCGACCGAAGTGACCAGAACCTTGTCGATCCGCTTTCCGTCCATATCTACGACCTCAAAGCGCAAATCATTCCATTCAAACGATTCGGCTACGGACGGAACGCGTCCCATCTGTGTAAACACGAAACCGCCCAAAGTCTGGTAGGCGTCTTTTTTTTCTCCAGGTAAGCTTTCTAGATGAAAGATTTCTCTAAATTCGTCTACGCTGAGCATTCCGTCCAGCAACCACGAGCCATCGTGACGCTGGACGGCTTTTGGATCGTTAGGCTTCGCGCCCAAAGGCATGTCGCCGGCAATAGCCTCTAGAATATCATGGTGCGTCAGTAAGCCCTCGATGCCCCCATATTCGTCGACCACCAACGCAATATGTTTGCCGGACTTCTTGAAGGATTCCAACAGGGCCAAGACAAAAATCGTCCTGGGAACAAATAACGGCTGTTGAATCAGAGCTTTCAGATCCAAAGGCTTGCCGGCTAGACTCATCGCTAACAAATCTTTTGCTTGCACTATGCCGGTGACATTATCGAGAGTTTCCGTTGCTACTGGAAACCGGGAATGACCGCTTTGAACGATTTTCTCGCGAATCTGTTCGATGGAGTCTCCAAGATCGATCCACGCAATCTTTGTTCTTGGCGTTATGAGCGACCGAGCGGTCTTATCGCCCAGACGGAGCACGGCTTCCATCATGTCTTGCTCCGATTCTTCAAAGACACCCGCCTCAGTGCCTTGTTGAACCAAAGTTTTGATCTCCTCTTCCGTAACCGACGCTTCTTGAGCTTGCTGTTTCCCAAAGAGGTAGCACACCGCGTCGGTGGAAATACTCAGGAGGCGAACCATCGGGGACGATATCTTCGAGAGCCAGCGGAGGGGGAACGCAACGACTGTCGCGACTGTCTCGGGATGGCGCGCAGCAAGACGCTTGGGAACCAATTCGCCGATGACGAGCGAAAAGTAGGTGATGCCAAGGACAACCAACGCCAAGGCAATGGCCCGGCTGTAGGGTTCGAAGACGGGGGAAAAACCGATAGACACCGCCACCCGGTCCGCAAGCGTTCTCCCCCCAAGTGCGCCCGCCAGGATGACGACCAAGGTGATACCTATTTGCATCGCCAATAAGAAACGGCTTGGTGTGTTGGCAAGCTCCAAAGCTGTTTTTGCCCTCGTATTGCCCTTGCTCGCCCAGTCCTGAAGCCGTGACTTTCGCGCTGTAACCACAGCCATTTCAGACATGGCGAACACTCCGTTAGCCAAAATGAGCAACGCAATAATGAGCACATCTATCCCGATTTCCGACATCCTTACTAACTCCTCTCCCTCCCACACGTGGGAAGGAAAAACACTTGACATGCAACCGAACAGAAGCCAGGAATGGTTTGAAAACCGATTGTATCGTCGCATATGTGCAATGCAAAAGCGAAGGCCCGAATGGCCCATCATCTCTGCTAGCGGTTTGCGAATCCTCTCTCTTTTCACGGGCTTGACATAGAACCGCAACAGTTCTATATCGGATTTCGATAACGAAATGCAGAAGTCTCCACAGAGAGAGAGCCAAAATAGGCGCGACCAAGACCTTTACGGGGGCTTGATCCGCCTTCATATCCTGCATCATGCATCGAAGGGACCTGTCTTCGGTCTATGGTTCATCGAGGAGCTCGCCCGACACGGGTACAAACTCAGTCCCGGCACCCTCTATCCGTTGCTGCACGGACTTGAACGGAAAGGATACTTGCGATCAATAAACGAACGTTCGGGAAAGAGCTCGCGCCGTATGTATCGGGCCACGCCTTTAGGGCGCAAGGTGCTGGTAGCCGCCAGAGAGAAAGTTAGCGAGCTTTTCGGTGAACTCTTGGAGGATGAGTGAAATCTCGGTTCTTGAGTGGAGAGCAAGCATGAGGCCCGCTCTTCAAGGGAGGATAGCATGAAATACGCCGCTTATCTTTGGGGTATCGTTGCGCTCTCTGTGATCATATTTCTTTTTCTCATTGTGAGAGTCATTAGCCTTGGCAATGA
>Ga0184612_10001573_pt1 | contig 11033 bp, 10 predicted proteins | sample PLM3_60_coex_FD_133163 | JGI IMG/M metagenome (GOLD analysis project Ga0184612, IMG submission 133163) | Groundwater sediment microbial communities from an aquifer in East River, Colorado, USA - PLM3_60_coex | ecosystem: Environmental > Terrestrial > Soil > Riparian zone | place: USA: East...
GCGGAACTGGACATCAACCCGCTGATGGTCCTGCCCGCGGGGCACGGGGTGAAGGCCGTCGACGCCCTGGCGGTGTTGCCGAGCACGTAGCCCGTGCTCCGGCGCGCCCCACGGCCCCTGGCACTGACTTACTTTTCTGGCTCTTCAGGAAGTCGTGTGGGGAGCATAGACGGGACAAAGACCCTCCCTTCTCGGCAGTCCCGCCCCCCCCGGGTGATCGGACCGCGGAAGCGACCGGTTCTTGCCGCTCCGCCCCAGGTACAGACCTGGGCGAGAAGGTCACGGAAGCCGAGTGGACGCTGTTGTGGCTGGCGGCTGAGACCGAAGATCGCGCTCGACGGCATGAGCCCGAAGCAGCGGCACGGGCAGACGGGGCATGAGGTTGCCGATGCACCTGGCGAAGATACTCGGAGGGCTACGGCGTGGGCGTGGTCATCGAACGAACCTGTGCACGACCAGGACGCGACCAAGGCGTGACCTGAGCGTGACCTGGCCTTCTTAGGCACTTTCCCCAGGTCTCACCCGAGCGCTCGGGGGCCTGCGCTGACGACGTTCTGGCCCCCCTTTCGCCACCGAAGTCCGCGCCAATTGGGGCTCCAGCGAGCAGATTTGCGGTGGCCCAAAGGAGTTGGTTCGTGACGGGCTGCGGAGGTGACGGCTACCGACAAGGGCGCCGCGCGCCGGTCGCTCCGCTATCCCGGTCAGGTGCGGGTGCGCTGGGTCTGCTGCGCGCCGGTTCGCGCCGCTGTCTGCGGCTCAGGCGCCACCGCGAGGAGCGCCCGCGCGGCGCACAGCGCGCAGTGCGTGGGATCAGCTTCGTCGCACGGCACGTCGGCGAGCGCGTGCAGATCGGCTTCGTCTTCGAGCGTCATCCGGCTCATGTCAGACCTCCCCCGCCTCAGAGCTGGGCCACGCTTTTGGTCCCGCGCGTGCCCCCAGTGTCATTGGCGGGCCTCCCATGGAGTTCTGTGCCCTCAGCCCTTCGCGAGCTGCTCGACTTCCTTCTTCGACATCGTCTTCAGCCGCGACAAAAGGGTTTTCACCTTCCGCTCAGACGCGTGATCGGCCAGGATGACTTTCTTCGACTTCGTCCTGACGATGTAGGCCACCCAGTCGTCCAGGCTCGTAGTGCCCCGCCAGGCAATGGTGAGCGCGCTGAACGGCATACGACGGCGCCCTTCGACTTTTGCTAGCTTCCGGCTAGCTTCCATGAGGCTCCGCGTCTCGCCAGAAGGGCTTTAGCGTCTCGAAGAGGATCTGTGAATCCTCTAACGGGAGCGATTCGATCGAGATGCCCAGCTTAGAAACCACGCCATCGGGGATGTCAATGCTTCGTTTGCCCGCATCAAATGCTCATGTGTGAGCCTCGAGGCGCCCACGACCCCATCGAATGGCCGAATATTGCGTCGGTGCTCGCGGTGGACGAGTAGACCGTCGCTTTTGGCGACTATAACCGCGAGGCCGCATCACACCGTGCAACTTTGGCGCCTGTGGATGACTGTGGAGATGTGGACAAGATGTGTTTGCCGCCAGGACGTAATGGGGCCGTGCTTACGCTACGGGTCGATTCCGGAGCTCCTGAGCCCGCAGAAGCGGACACCCGCGCGCCCACCGCTCGCTCGTGTGCCAGTGAGCGAACGCAGCCATCCAACTGCGAGTGGCAAACGACCCGCCCCGGTCGTGTCGGGGCGGGCCGACTGTCGTCGTGTTCGAGGCGGCGCCTACTTGGCGCGTTTCCAGACCACCGTCGCAGTTCCGCCGCCCGACGCGGCCGCGACCGTATACTTCAGTTCGTCACCGGTGACGGTGAATGGTCGCTTCTGTTCGGTCCCGTCCCAATTGGGGAAGGTGGCAGTCGCGATCTTGAAGGTAAAGGTCTTGTCCGCCGCGTTGACGGATAAGGTGCCGAAGTGGGAGAGGCTCCCCCCGACGATCGCCTTGTTTTCCTCAGGAGTGGCCGTTGTGCGGTTATTGGAGGCAACCTTGGGAAGACCGGCACGCAAGGACTCGCTCGAGGGCGAGTGAGCGCCCTCGAAGCGATACTGGCCTTCGAAGTAGCAGTCCCACGCCCCGCCGCAAAAGATGTCCTTTGCGACGGGGAGAAAGATCCTATTCTCAGGTTCGCCCGAGCCTCGCCCTGCCGCAGTAGAAAAAGCCGTCCGTACAATGCCAACGCCAACACGGACCCCCGGGGCTGTAGGTCCTTGTGCCGCGCCGTGATGTCTAGCGCCCGAGGGGCGTAGTCTGCTTTGAAAGCGGTGAGCGCCTCGGGCATCCAGCACGGACGCGATGTCGGCCTCTTTTGCCCCGCCATCTCCCTTCGCCGTCATCAGCGGAAGATCAGGTGGGTCGCCCTCGTGATCCGGCGCCATAGGACAGCCCCGACGGTGTCCGCCTGGACGCGCAAGTCGCGTACCCGTCGCCGGCTTGCGGGCGACGGCGCTTGGGCGATCAGCTCGTCCCACGTATCTTCCACGGCAGCACTCAACCTGGCCAGATCGACCGGCGCGGCCCGGGCGAGATAGGACATCACCTCGCCCAGGTGGCCGTACATCATGGCGTGAGCCAGTCGCCGACCTCCAGTGGCAAAGTCCGGCATGTGCTGCCACGTTCCGGGCGCCAGCCGCACTCCGTTCGCCCGCGCGACCGGGCGGATCCGGACGGGATCGAGGATCGTACTGTCGAGGTCGCGCAGGATCATGCGTGACGGCATGCCGTCACGCAGCGCGACGTACACGTTTTGCAGATGTGGCTCGAAGGCCATGCCCCAGCGCGCATAAAAGTCGACCACGCCGCGCATGAGCACACGACAGTAGACGCGGAAGAACTCGTACGCGTGCTCCGGGCGTCGGAGCTCCAACAGCGTGCGCGCCTGCCGCAGCCCGCACCACAGGTTCAGCGCGGGGATCACGATCTCCCCGGCGCGCCGGCACACCGGCGCGCGGACGATCACGGCGAGGTGCATGCCAATGAGTGGCTCGGCGTGGGCCATGGACGCCACGTCACACTGGAAGTCCAGCGTGCTCTCTCCGCTGGCCCGCAGGAGGATGCGGGCCAGCGCCGAAAACGCGGTTGCATTCGCGCGATTCAAGGGGTAGAGCAGGCGGTCTTCCCCCGTCAGCGTGGCGGCGATCGGCAGCTTGACGTCGAAGCCGGTTCGCAGAATCCGGCACGTCCGCTGCGACGCGAGGGGGATCGCCTTGAGGCGCAGGTCGAGCATCGCGATCCACCGCCGTTTCAGCAGCTCGCGGACGACCGGCGAAAGCTCGAGTTGCCAGGGGTGCAGCGGGATCACGACGCCCGCGTTCCGAGGGAGGGACAGGCCGGCCCAGGCGCGAAAGCACGCCCGATGATCCGCGTACGCCGTGGAATCGAAGAGGCATGGCCGAGCGGCGACCAGCGCCAGGTCGATCGCCTCTCGGCAGAGGTTCGAGCACTCAACCACCTGCTGGAGCGACGGCCCGAGCCGGAGCGCCGGGAATGGATAGTAGTGGTGGCCCTCGTACACGGGCTCGACGGCCTGCGCGCCGGCGTCGAGCCGCTGGCGGATGAGACGGTTCAGCACGAGATTGGCGAAGCTGTTGTCGAAATCAGCGACGAGCCGATGGAAATGCCTGGCAAGCTCCGAGGTCTCCAGGCAAGGGCGAAGGGCGTTCAGGAAGGCCCGGGTGCTGCGCAGCAGGCGCCGCCGGCCCGCGACGATCGTCCACGGAAATCCGGTCAGCTCGAGGCGTCGAAAGGGCAGCGGGCCACTGACCGGCGCCCGCAGCATCGGCTCGCGGCCGAGATCGAGGAACCACCGGCCGGCGTCGCTCTGCCACAACGCCGCGTGCGGCGCGTGGCCTTCCCGGTAGATCCCTTGGAGCAGCCGGGACACCGCGACGAGAAACGCGGCCTCGCAGGCGCGAGCGAGCCGGGTCCGGCCGATCCTGCGCTCGCCGGCCCACTGTCTCACGTCCCGGAGCGTCACGTCACGCTGGACGCCGTGACGATCAGACCGACTCGAAGACGTTTCTTCCGAGGTCCTGGTTCGTGATCGCGTTGAAGTCGCTCATCCGCTCTTGCATGAGTCGCTTCACCGCCCCGGCCTCGCCACTCCGCGCGAACTCCTCGATCAGCGCGGCGGTGTACGCGATGTGGCCGATCTCGTCGAGCCGCAGGGCGTCGAGCAAGTGCGCGAGCCGACGCCGCCGCTCGGGAGCGCAGTATCCGAGCAGCACCGGCCGCTGAAGGAGGTGGTGCACGAGCGTCCGGATTTCCGCGATGTTCATCTGGATGAGGTCGTCCACGGTGACCGGACTCGCGTACGTAGAGCCCTCATGGGGCTCGAGCGGGCTTCGCGGGGTATAGCCGGGGGACAGCGTAGTGAGCTGGGCACGGAACTCGTCATCGACCACGCCGGGGAAGGCGAGGTCCAGCATCGCCACATACGCTCTGGAGTGCCGAGACTCATCGATCGCGTGTGCCTTCACCTGCGCGGCCACGCGAGCATCCGGTGTGCAGGCCGCCAGGTCCCAGAGGTGCCTGGAACCTTCACCTTCTCCCTCGGCATTCGTTATGAGCGAGAGCGCCATCCAGCAAGGGTCCGTGGCCGCGTCGCGGTAGATCTCGCCATAGGCCCGGGTCCCGAACGGCGGCGGCGCCTTCCGGCAGGCGGTGATCAGTGCGTCGCGATAGTGAGACCATGCCGCCCCGCCATGCGCGCGGAGCGCTTTCACGGTCAGCCCGGCGACGATGTTCACCAACCGACCCTGGGAGCGCGGACGTCTAGACCGGAGGGATCGGCGATTGCCTCATAAACGGTGCATTCCGCGCCACGAATTTGACCTTGGGGTACTTCTTCTTCAACGACTTCAGGAATTTGTCAAGCTTGTCATTGTCGATCGCGACCTTGCCACCCTTGAGCGTACCGACGACCCTCTCCGGGGGCTTCTTGGGCTTCTTCGCTGCCATCGGTGAGTCCTCCTCTTGGGGTGGGTCAGTAGGCCGTCGCGCAGGTATTCACCCGGCGCCGTGCGTGTCGATGGAACGCTACGGTTACGGCCACGCCATGTCAAGCGCGATCGGGGGAATCCGCGCTCGGGGGGGACACCGCGATCTTCAGCGCCTGCACCTCGGCCTCGGCCTTCTCGAACCAGAACTGCATGCCCATCTCACGGAACATGCTCATCGCCGTCGTGAGATGTTCCGTGGCCGCTCGCCGATCGCCTGCTCGCCCGTGGAGCTTGCCGAGGCTGAGGCGGCAGCGAGCGACCAGCGGGCGCATGCCGAGCTCCGAGGCCAAGGCCGTCGAGGTGGCAAGGTGGGCTTCGGCCCCCGCCACGTCCGGGCAGTCGTGATGTGAAGCTGTCTCGCCGACGATGCGGTGGGCCCAAGCCTCGTGACCGCGTTCCCCACGCTCGCGGGCAAGCACCACGGCACGGGCGCCGCAGGCCCGCGCCTCCTCCACCCGGCCCGCGAGGAGGTACGCCTCGCCGAGCCGCACCGTGCTCATCGAGTGCAAATATCCGATCCCGGCGGATGCGTAAGCGGTCAGGGCTTGCTGCAGCCAGGAAACGCCTTCCCTGACGCGTCCCGACCCCGCGTAGACGTGCCCCAGAGCCGCCATTGCGATCGGTGTCAAGTACGCGATGTTCCACTCGCGGGAGAGAGCGACCGCACGTTCGAGCGGCATGGTCGCCCGGATGAATTCTCCGCGAAGGCCTTCGAGGTGTCCGAGGTTCAAGCAGGCCCAGATGAGGCTGAAGGGGTGATCGAGCGCTTCCGCGAGCCGGACGGCCTCCTGTCCATGGTCACGTCCCTCGTCGAACACGCCGAGCTCGGCGAGGGCGCGCGCCAGGAAGGCGCGCGACACCACCGCTGGATACGCAACGAGGCCGAAACGCTCGCGAGACAGATCGCCGGGGAGCGAGTCCATCAATGTCCGGCAGAGGCGTTCGGTTCCGCGATAGTCGCCCGAGAGAGCGCCCAGCCAGACGTGGTAGTACCGGCCGGCAACCTGGAGCGGGACATCGCTGAGAGACGCGCCGATGGCCTCGACCTGCTGGGCGAACGCGCGCACGTCGTTCGCGCGACCACCGGTGTTCAGGTGAAGGCCGCTCATGTAGCCCAACACCGATCCGAGTCGGCGCTGATCGTTGGACGTCCTGGCGAGGGCTTCAGCTTCGCGGAGATACCCTTCGATCCTTCCCCATTCCGCCAGCGGGAGCAGAGCATTTCGAAGGTCGAAGCGAAGGTCGATGGCCTGCTCCACGGTCTCGCGAGTCTCGGGGAGGTGGGTCAACGCCGTCAGCGCATCCTCGAAGCAGCTGACGGCTTCCCGGTGGACCGAGCGGGCGAAGGCCTTGGCACCGGCTTGCTGGAGATAGGTGACCGCCTTCGCCCAATCCTTGCCCAGAAACGCATGGTGGGCCAGCCGGTCGACGTGCTCGGCCAGCCGGTCGGCATAGATCCGCTCGATGGTCTCCACGATCCGGACGTGGAGGGCGCGCCGCCGGTTCTGGAGCAGGCTGCCGTAGGCCACGTCGTGGGTCAGCGCGTGCTTGAAGGTGTATTCGATCTCCGGGAAGATCCCGGCCTCGTACAGGAACTCCGCGGCCTGGAGGCGTCCGATCGCGGCGTACAGCTCGTCCTCGGCGAGCTCGGCAATAGCCTGCAGCAAGCCAAGCGGCACGTCCTTCCCGACCACCGACGCCGTCTGTAGGAGCGTCTTGTCCGCGGCGCAGAGCCGGTCGATGCGGGCGGCGATCACGGCCTGGACCGTCGCCGGGACCTGGATGGCCGGCAGGGGCCGCGCCAGTTGGTAGGCGCCGCGCTCACCGGTGAGGGCTCTCGTCTCGACGAGCGACCGCACGCTTTCCTCCAAGAAGAACGGGTTGCCCTCCGTCCGCGCGATCAACATCCGCTTGAGCGGATCAAGGCCCGTGTCCGGCCCAAGCAGCGCGCCGAGGAGCTGCTCGGCACTCTCCGGCGGCAAGGGGTCCAACCGCAGCTGCGTATAGTAGGTGCGGCTGCCCCATTGGTGCTGGTACTCCGGGCGATAGTTCACGAGCAGCAGCAGCCGCACCGCCGGCAGGCTCTCGACGAGACCATCGAGCAGCGCCTGGGTCTCGGAGTCGATCCAGTGAAGGTCCTCGAAGACGACCAGCAGCGGCTGTACCTGACTCTCCCTCAGCAGTAGCCGCTTCAGCACGTCCAGGGTTCGTCGGCGGCGCTGGAGCGGATCGAGGGCCAGCCACTGCGAGTCGTCGGTCGCCACATCGAGCAGCGCCAGGAGCGGCGGCAGACTGCCTTCCAGTGCGCGGTCCAGGGTCAGGAGCTTCCCGGTCATCTTCTCGCGAACGGCACGCGGGCCGTCGCGATTCTCGATCGCGAAGTAGCTCTTGAGGAGCTCGACGACTGGCAGGTAGGATGTCGCCTTGCCGTACGAGACCGAGCCGGCCTGCAGGACGAGCCAGCCGTGGACGCGATGGGAATGGGTCACCTCCCAGACGAGCCGCGACTTGCCGACGCCCGGCTCGCCGACGACGGTCACGACCTGGCCGTGCCCGGCGACGGCTCGGCCGAGGGCCTGACGGAGCTGCTCCAGCTCCGTCTCTCGCCCGACGAAGCGGGTCAAGCCCCGGGCGGCGGCGGCGTGGAGCCTGGAGCGGAGCGGCCCGGCCCCGGTCAGCTCGTACACCTCGACGGGCGCCTCTAGTCCCTTGACCGGCACGGGGCCCAGCAGCTTGACCTCGACCCTGCCCTCGGCCAGGCGCAGCGTATCGGCTGTGAGCACTGTCGTTCCCGGGTGGGCAACCTGCTCCATGCGCGCCGCCAGGTGTGTGGTTTGGCCGACCGCCGTGTAGTCCATGTGCAGGTCGCTGCCGATCGCGCGGACGACTACGTCGCCGGAGTTCAGCCCCACACGGATGTCCAGCGGGACGCCCTGGCTTCGCCGAAGTTCCTCGGCGTGGCGGCGGATCGCGGCCTGCATGTCGAGCGCGGCATAGCAGGCGCGGACGGCGTGGTCCTCATGGGCGATGGGCGCGCCGAAGAGCGCCATGATCCCGTCGCCCATCACCTGGTTCACGGTGCCCTCGTAACGGTGCACCGCTTCCATCATCCGCTCAAGCACCGGATCGAGGAGCTTGCGGGCCTCCTCGGGATCGCGGTCGGCTACCAGCTCCATGGAGCCCTTGAGGTCGGCGAAGAGTACCGTGACCTGCTTGCGTTCCCCTTCGAGGGCACTCTTGGACGTGAGGATCTTCTCGGCCAGGTGTTTGGGCGTGTATGTCTGGGGCGAAGCATAGCGGCTTTCTGGCTGGGCTGCGGCTACTGGCGTCCCGCAGGAGCCGCAGAACTTCTTGCCCGGCGCTACCTCGGCGCCGCAGGAGGGGCAGGTGGCAGCCAAGCGAGCACCGCAGTCCTCGCAGAATCTGAGGCCCTCGCGGTTCTCGGCCTGGCAGCGGCTGCAGCGCATGGCTTCGAGGGTGGCAGAGTAGCCCCCGACCAGAGGGGGGTCAAGGCGGCCGGCTTGCCCCGTATCTGTCCCGCCGGAAACCCTCTGAGAAGTTCTGATGCTTCTCTGATCGGTTCCTGCGCCTCAGATCCTGTTGTTCCCTGCGCGGGGCTGGGGGACCTAAACCCTGTCGGGCGTCATTTGCCGATTCCTCAGCTGACAGGATTTCGCCTGCCTAAGCCTGTCCGCCTGCCATCTCACTCTCCTCGGGGGTCGATCCAGCGCTTCGGTTGGTGCCACGGTAGGGTAGACTTCGCGAAGCTGGCGACCGAGTAGCCGGACTCCGACACCCGGGCGCGTTCGGCAGCCATGACCGCGGCCAGGCACAGCGCGTTCGCCCGGTCGTCGTGGTACCCGGACGGGTGGTCGACCGTGTCGCCGCGCAGCTCAAGGTTGCGGAGTTCCCGGCACGTCACCGCGTCGTCGAGGATCTTGACCGCGCCGGTCCGGAACAGCGGGCCCGCCTCCAGGTAGGCCAGGGACCTCGTAACATAGACCGAGTTGCCCTGACGCCGCCGCACCCTGGACCGCGTGCCACGGGGTGCGTTCCCACGCGGACGCGGTCGCGCTCGTGATCGAGTGCTCCATCCCGGTCGTGTAGAACGTCGCCCGCCAGCCGCGCGCGTCGTACCGGGTGAGCTGGAGGTCGAAGCCCTGATGGGCCATCCCGCGCTCGACCGCGCCGATGCCGCGCCACGAGTTCAGCCAGGAGCGGAGCGCGCCGAGCACGGGCAGGTCCGCGTCGACGCGGGCCGCTTCCAGCGTGACGAGGAGCAGGCAGCCAAGGCGATCAGTCACGGGCCGAGGGCTCGCGTGCCAGCACGCGCTATTCGATCACCCGGTCAGCCTGTAGCAGCAACGTCGGCGGGATTGTGAGCCCGAGCGCCTTGGCAGTCTTGAGGTTGATGACTAACTCGAACTTCGTCGGCTGCTGGACGGGAAGATCGGCAGGCTTGGCACCCTTGAAGATTCTGTCAACGTAGGTGGCGGCGCGCCCCAGGAGATCAGACGAATTGGGGCCATAGGCCATCAGGCCTCCGGCGTCAACGAATGCCGTAACAGAATACATCGCCGGCAATCTGTGGCGGACCGCGAGTTCGATCACTCGTGCACGCTGAACAAAGAATATGCTCTCGGCCGTCGTAAGGACTCCTTCGGCGCGCTCCCTGGCTCCGGCGTCGAACGCGGCCGGAAGGTCATCGGCGGTCCGGATGTCGCGGACCAGAAGTTTCACTCCCAGGGAGTGGGCCGCACCTTCCAGTTCCTTTACCTGAGGTGCAGCAATCGGGTCTACGAGATACGAGAGCACGAGCACTCGCGAGATTCTGGGCACGGCCTCCTTCAGCAGTTCGAGACGCTTGGCAGCAAGCCCGGAGGCCATGGACGTCATTCCGGTGACATTGCCCCCAGGTCGGGCGAGGCTCGCGACGAGCCCGGTCCCCACAGGGTCGCCGAGTGCCGTCGTGACAATCGGGATCGTGCGGGTTGCGTTCTTTGCGGCTTGAGCGGCCGGGGTGGTGGTTACGACGATGATGTCCGCCTTGAGTCGCAGGCAGTCGGCGGCGAGGGCGGGAAACCGCTCGCCCCGGCCATCCGCCGAGAGGTAGTCGATGGTGATGGTCTGCCCATCCACATAGCCCAGGTCGCGCAGGCGTTGGAAGAACGAGCTAAATCTGCTCGACTGCGGCGTACCTGGATCGAACGTAAGGAAGCAGAGCCGCGGGATCCTCGCCGCCTTCTGCGCCTCGACGGCGAGCGGAGCGAGAGTGAGGCCGACAGCAAGAATGACCGCGAGGCTGATCCGCCGCATGCTGCCGGGGAGTCTAGCCGAACGCCAAGAGGCGCACCACCGCCCCGGCCTGGACGAGCACCGGGGCGCGCGCTATTCGATCACCTGATCCGCTCGGACCAGGATTGACTGCGGGATCGTGAGCCTTAAAGCCTTCGCGGTCTTTAAGTTGATGACCAACTCGAACTTCGTGGGCTGTTCGATGGGCAGGTCGCCCGGCTTGGCGCCTTTGAGGATCTTGTCGACGTAGGTCGCGGCACGGCGAAAATTGTCACGGAAGTCGGAGCCGTAGCTCATGAGGCCACCGGCCTCCGTGTACTCCCTCGAGCCGTACATTGCCGGTAGGCGGCTCTTTGCCGCAAGATCCTGGAGCTGTGCTCGGTGGATACCAAAGAAGGGGTCCAGCATTACGAAGAGCGCCTCCGCGCGCGCACGGGCCATCGCAGCAAATGCACTGTCGAACTCGTTGGAACCCCGGGCCTCTAGGAGTTGGAGCTGCACTCTGACCGACCGGGCCGCGACCTTCAGGTTTTGTATCGCCAGCGCCTGGGCCGGATTGTCCGGGTGCGCTGCAGGCCCGTGTGTACGGGCCCCCGACCCCGCCTACGCAGAGCAGAGCGCCCGAATATCTCTGCGCCCAATTCAGAAACAGCGGATGCTCAGCATCCCGCTCGGCATCACACCCCAGCACAACCACCGAAGCGCGGGCGGGACCTACCCTTCAGTCGCGAGCGACTTCCAAGC
>Ga0184612_10001574_pt1 | contig 11030 bp, 8 predicted proteins | sample PLM3_60_coex_FD_133163 | JGI IMG/M metagenome (GOLD analysis project Ga0184612, IMG submission 133163) | Groundwater sediment microbial communities from an aquifer in East River, Colorado, USA - PLM3_60_coex | ecosystem: Environmental > Terrestrial > Soil > Riparian zone | place: USA: East...
AGATCAGCAGAAATAGAAGACCCAGCACATAGAATTGCGCCCAGACTCTGTAGGGAGACTCAGCGGCTATATTCCTTAAGATTCGTGCTACCCTCCTCCCCGTCCGAAAGCAGACCCACGCAAATAGAGCGAACCCTATAATTCCCAGTTCAGCCAGGAACTGGATATACATATTGTGAACTGTTGCTGGCGCTGTCGCAGAGAAATAATGACTAGTCAGTTGAGGGAATCTCTCGCTCACGGTAGCGATTAAGGCAGGGGAACCAACAACCGCCTCGGCAGTACTAGCCTGCCATCCCACGCCTGTCACTGGGTTGCTTAAAAAAATCTGAAAGCCAGCGTAGCCAATCATAAGGCGCTCAGCAAATGAGCCGCCACTAAGATTGGCAAACCCGGAGACGTCGGCCGGTCGGAAGTTCCACACAGCCAGTGCGGCAGCCGTCGTCATGATTATACCAACTACGGCCCACCTCAATAGGTCGAATCGTCGGGATCGCATAAAGCCTAAATACACGGTGACAGTAACTGCAGCAGCGAATATAGACACGGCGGTTTTGGCTACGTACAGGCCCAATAAACCAAGCGCAAGTGAGAAGATCCATTCCGTCGAGCGGCGTTTCTCATCTCTCTTGATAAAGGCATATAATATCGCGAGGCCCGATATGAGTCCTAATGGACCAATCCCGATTATGCCGCCAGATCGTCGTGCCGTCTCACCGTGCTCAAGACTAGCCCAGGCGAGATATGCTCCAACAGCTATGGTCGCCATGGCAAAAAATTTCAGACCGCTGTGATAGAAGTGCGCATCCCACCTATCTCTCAAAGTCAAATAAAGTATCGGCGCGAACAATGCAGTTAGGGCCAACCGTAAGTAGCTAGCTATAGAAGCGCCGATGAAATTCGGTGCCGAAATGAGCACTGTCACCAAAGAAATGCCAATGTACAAAAGAAAGAGTAGCAGGGGTGCAACTAGTTGCCAAAATTCTCTCGAGATTTCGATACGTCGTTGCATAGCCAGACTGGCCAGAACCATGCAGATCAATAGACCAAACACGCCATCGACGTAACGGAGCGTCAAAGGGCCAACTTCTATTAACGGCGAAAGCGATGATGGATTGACAAAGCCAAAGCCAATAACTGCAACAGCACCGAGCACCGGACGCACAGCCACGAGCAAGATAACCGGTAGAATGACGGGTGCTAACGCCAGCCAGAGGTTTTTGCCGCTCGTAGCCAGCTCCACAGCGATGGGTGTTAGCAAACCTATGGCAATGCCGAATAGCCCGAAGAGAACGATGACATTCCTTTCTCTGCTTATGAAGCCGTGATTTCGCATTTGTTACCCGGTTAACGTGCGATCCGCACAAGGATAGCTTTAAAATTAAATACTTAACCGTGTAAGTATTTCACTGGCCCTCTGCTCCCAAGTGTAACTTTGAACATCCCTAGTCGCTTGTTTCGCTAGTCTTTGTGCTACAGCATTATTCTCGAGAAGAGAGTGAATTCCCTGCGCCAAAGCACCGGGGTTGTCCGGCTTTACCAACCACCCATTCTCTCCGTGCCGAATAACTTCGCGATGGGACGGCAAATCACTTGCAACTATCGGCACCCCCGCAGCCATATATTCAAATAACTTTAGAGGCGACGTATAATAGGCGGAATGGAGAAATTTCATTGAATGTGGCAGCACCAGCACATCCGCGGCCTTTTGAAATAGGAGAGCGTCGGAATGAGACCGAAATCCTACTAACGTTACATTATTCGCTTTAGTTTCCCGGAGCGCTCGGTGCAGCCATTCTGGCACATGCCCCACAATGAAAACATGAATGCCTTTCAGCATCGGAGCTGCTCTCACTAGAGTATCAACACCTTTCTCAGTGGAAAGCTGCCCGGTGTAGACGACCATCGGCTTATCTAAAGGTAGGCCGAGTCGTTGTCTTGCTTTTTTTTTAGTAATTGAGCAGCTAAACGTGTCTAGCTCTACACCATCGTGGAGTGTTAACAGCTTATCAGAGGGCACGTGTAACTGCTTTGCCAAATCTGCCCGCAGATGCTCTGTAACGGCCAACACTAGCTTAACACTAGCTTGGTGAGATGCTTTACGAATAAATATTTGCTCCTTTCCCTTAATGTCGTGTATTTCAAGTACGGTCGTTAACCTTCGTCGTCCCAACCACCAAGCAAGTATAGGGCTCCTTACGAAATATAAATCAGCCTTTATTTGAGAAACCAGATGAGTTACAAACCCTGACCAAATGAATGCATGAAAAAACGAAGGTAGAGAGGTCCACTTCTCCAGCGTGAAATTTTTCCTTATGGGAAACACTGCGCGGGGCAACGGTTTCACGATCAAAGGAGTTTTGACGTGATAGTATTGCAGTGGATCATCTCTTATATGAGGTGAGGGGATATAGTACAAGGTAGTTCGAAGACCTAGCTTAGCAAATGCACTACACATGTTAACCGTCTGCAATCCATTCGCTTGATGGCTAGGAATCCATCCATTACAAATATAAACCAAACTACCGATCTCACTCATGAGACTCTCTTCAGGGACGCAACAGACCAGAACGATATCTAACTTTGTACCACCGGAGGCAAAATGTCGGCGGTCTGCGTCTCATAAAGCCCCTGAACAATAGCAACGATATCTTTCTTGATAGCATCTATCGAAAACGCCCTCAAAAAGAGTTCATGACCCTGTCGGGCTATCTTTACTCTCAGATCCGGGCATTGCTTCAGTTCGACAATAGAGTCCGCAAGTGCCGTGGCATTGCCTACAGGACATAACCAGATATTTTCGCCGTGTGAAAAAACTTCTCGAATCGCCGGCGTGTCCGCCGTTAGTACCGGGCGGTTACTCGCTAAAGCAATCAGGACCTTCAACGGCACTCCCCGCTGCGCCTTGGCAGTGGTACCGAAGATCCCAAGGCAAAGATGCGCTTGAGACATCAATTCAGGCAGTTGCTCGTACCGTACTGAGCGCGTGAATTGCACGTTGGTGACGACCAAGTCTGAAGCCATGGCGGTTATCTTCTGAAAGCTTTGACCCGACCCGACGATGACAAAACGGATAGCTTCCCCTTTTTCCTCGACAATCTTAGCCGCCTGAATGATGTACTCGATACCGTGAAGAGGGATAAACGTACCGGTGAAGAATACGGTGAAGGGGAGATTGTCCGATGGATAAGGACAAGGGCGCAGGATCTCATCATCAGCGCCAACCCACAGACGCCGAAACTTTTTTTCTTGCGAACGGAAAGCCTCAACGAAGTAGCGTATATTCACATGGCTGTCCAAAAGTATAATATCAGCGAGTTGACAAGCCATTTTGTCAATCCAATAAGTCTTCTTTGCAGCTAGGCTTTTGGGACGAGCGTTTTGTCGATCCAATATCTCGCTCTCATAAAGCGATATAAGAGCATCAAAAATCAGCGGCGCCCGTTTGAGACTACACACGAGTCTCGCCACAGGCATGTCGGTGTGGCTGGGAAACGCTACGATCATCAGACCAAAATGGCATCGCAATGATTTAGTGAATAATTTTAGGTACCGAGCGAGCCCTAGAGAATGATCATTCACCTCCACTATTTCGGCTCCGGCGCGTCGGAGCGCTTTTTTTAGAACCCGATGTCGCGGATAATCAGGATCGTAATGACCAAAATAACAAACTGTCAGTCCGTGTAGCGGTTGATCCTGTAACATCTTACCTATGACGAACTTCGCTTGTGCCAATTTGCTCTGCTAGATTGGCCGGTTCTCTTAACGACCATAACAAGGCCACAACTCTATCGGCCAACTGTTCTAGATCGTGCCCTTTCACTACACTTTGACGTAAGGAGATGCCCATTGCCTGCCGTTCAGCATCGGTAAGTCGCAGTAGCCCTTCGATCTTTTTTCCAAGATCCTCCGGGTTGCCATGTTGGAAGAGCAACCGGTCTGCCCATTTGTCCATCGTTTCTTTGAATCCCAGTGTCGACGAAAGACTCGGTTGTCCACAGGCCATCGCTTCCATTACGGCTTTGTCTAGAGAGTGATCCGATGGTGAACAGTTCACGTGAGCGAAAGCCCGCCGATACCATTGTGTAAGTTGGTGATTAGGCACGGGCCCGACAAATTGCACTGAGTCCTCTAAGTTTAGCGCTTGCACCTTGTGACGCACCTCCTCGGCGTAAGCGTCGCGTTGATTAGGAGAACTCCCGACCAGGGCACAGCGGAGACTGTGGCCGCGCTGGCGCAAAAGACGAAACGCCTCTACCAGTGTTATAAGGTCTTTGATCGGCGAAATGCGCCCTACGGATAAAAGCAGTGGTGGATTGTCAAGCGGCGTGCTACTTGGCGAAAACAGCTCAGTGTCAATTCCTTGGCCAACTGCGGTGAGTTTACTTTTGTCGTAAGGATAAGAAGCTTCGTCAGTTGAAATCATTCTATCCGAAAAATGGTGCGCCAACTTCAATGTAGGCGTCACCTGCCGATGCGCATACCATGTCACGAGCGGGATACCCTTAGGTCTCAATACGGGCGCCGCCAGTATAGTAAAGATCGGTATCATATGCGAAAAACATGCATCGATACGGTCCTTCCGTAAGATGCGAAAAAGAAACCGATAGAATTCCAAAGCACGCCGCGGCTCGCTATAGCCCTTTTCCTTACCCACGGAATAGACCCGCACATTGCCGGGAACTTCCACGTGCCCTGCCCGCATGGTGATGACATGGATGAACTCCACTCGCCTCGCCAGAGCACGAATCCAGCCCGTGTTGAACCCCTGCGTCGGGTTGTCCAAATCCGTCACCAAGTTGAAGAGTAACAATCGCATTGTTGTGTCACTTTGCAATGATTCGCTCAATATTCGTCCAGTTAGTTCTAAGGGTGCAACGAAAAGCCAACGTTGATCTTAACGCTAACCGGAATCTTGCACTGTCTTGAGTTCCTTCCTTCGCTTAGTCGCGCCGCGGCTCCTTTCAGCTGTGTCGCGCCAAATATCTAAGAGCCGCTCCAGATACACATCCTCAGGTAGCAGGTACTTCCGCATATGCTCCTTACCTCTGTTTCCCATCTCTTTGGCCTGCTCAGGATTGCTCAATAAATGAAGCGCCCTGTCCGCCAGCCACCTGCCGTCTGTGAATCCTGGCGCGACATAGCCTGTTTTCCCATCTCGGATCAATTCACGCGCGCAGACTAAAGGAGTCGTGATAACCGGCGTTCCCATTAAGTAGGACTCTACAATAACTTTGGCTAAACCTTCATGGAATGACGGCAGGATTGTCGCGCCAGCAGCGGAATACCAGGCGCGAAGCGACCGGAGGGGAAGATTGCCCAACCAAAGAATGCGGTTATCAATGTTCAAGCGCTGCGCAAGCTGCGTGAGCCCAACTCGCAACGGTCCGTCGCCCGCCAGAACCAGTATGCTTTTGGGCATCATCTGATTCACCAAAGCGAATGCCGTGAAAAGTGTCGGCAGGTTTTTCTGCTTAACGAGACGGCCCACATAAAGCAAGAAAGGCTCTTCACCTATCCCTCGCTGGCTCAATTCGACCCGCACCTGGTGCAGCTCTTCGTTATTAATTGGTTGATCGAAGATTCCATTGTTGACGAGGGGGTGTAAGCAATCGACTTTACCCGCTAAATTGGGAAACCGTTGCTCTAACCGCTGCTTTTCTCCATTACTGACAACTCGAACCGTGTCAGCTCGATGAGCGACCCATTTGCCCAGCTGATTAAATACGCGATAGATAAATGGGCGTTCACTTATCCAATGCGGCATATCCAAAAAACTGGAGCGCATTTGCACATTCAACGGTACGCCAAATTTCCATTTAGCCCAAACGCCAACAAAACCATCGTCAAACGGAGTTTGAGTAGTTACGAGGTCATAAGACCGCTGTTGAAACAAATTGTGCAAAGTAACGAATGATCTCACTGCAAATGTGCTTCGTCGACTAGGCACAGGGTGAACGGTGAGACCTTCTCTTATTTCTACCTGTCGGGATGACCACGATGGAGGAACACCTAAGACGACATCGATACTTCCGTCAGCATAGCGGGCCCGCAAGGCTTGCGCATATTTAATGTGCCGCTGCCTGGTGTCACCAGGTTCCCCTGGCCCGTGACCAAGCATTGTTTGGTCAAATCCAATTGTTATGAGCCGCATGCTTATCCTCTCTTCGATTGTTCAGCCTTGCTGCTTCTCAGTTCTCGCCCTGCGTAACGCGCATCGAGAAACAAAACGCACCTGCTGATGAAATTCCCGCCCCATGATTGTGCGATCGCAGTTGTCATTCTTCCATCCAATACTTTCTGCTGGGATCAAACGGCAATTCCTCTCCGTAGGGTTTTATCTTGCGAAATTCGATGAGCGACGGCGTTCCAAGCCTGTCAGTATCGCTGAAGGGGACAAGAGCCGATAATCCAGCCGAAGCCCTCGGTTAAATAGCAACAAAAACTCCAGACCGCTGAATCGCAATGCCCGTAATGCCAAATACCCGAGCTTCCTTGCAACGAGCCATGAGATTTCTTTGTGTTCTTCCGATGAAAGGGAGTTCTCCAACAAGAAAGTGCAGTAAAGTCTTTCAAGAAGTGCCGCAGTCGAACGGATATCCCCTAGACTTTCCAATTTCAACCCATGCAATCTAGCCATAGCCTCGATCGAGACGTCGCTCTTCAAAAACTCACTGATAAATAAGGCGAGCAAGTTGATCTGCGTTTCTTTGTACTCCCGCCCTAGACGACGGGAAGTGCTCTTGCCCCAGACCCTAAATTTGAGAAGGATCTCCGGAACATTGCTAAATTCTGTTATTGCGCTCGCCCGCAACCAGAGGTCTCTATCTTCCGCATGAATGGCATCGGGCCGATAAAAATTGAGTTTCTCCAGTACTTCGCGCCGCATCAAAACTGTCGGATGGATCACACATACGTGGAAGAAGTGGCTCCATTTTAGAACTTTCGGGTTTGGAGACAGGCACCAGTCACCCACAACAGATCCATTCTCGTCTATTCTGCTGGCCCACGTCCCCAATATTCCAATTTCTGGATGTCCTTCAAGAAACTCTAGCTGTCTCTCAATCCGATGAGGTAAACTGAAATCGTCTGCGTCCATCCTGGCGATGTATCGTCCGCGCGCAAGTCGACACCCCCTATTCAAAGCGGTTATCATTCCCTCATTTGCTTGCGGAAAGACTCGTACGCGGCTATCTGCTTTTGCGTATTTCCGGAGAATCCGGGCAGTGTCGTCGGTGGATCCGTCATCAACTATGATGAACTCAAAGTCTCTAAAAGTTTGCTCGAGAATGCTGCATACAGCTTCGTCGAGGAACTGTGCCGCATTAAAAGCCGGCATCACGACGCTAACAGCAGGAGTAGGAGTCATACTCTAAACACCTGTTAACACGCCTTTGAACATCGAATTGCCGCAAGAATAAACGGTGGCAGCAATCCCGATGGTAGCGTGAGGCGGCAATCCAAAAGCCGCAATATAGTTGACTTCATTATCGAGAATTACAGAGACCATTTCCTACGCCGTCTCTTCTTCATTACCGCGACAACCGACAAGTCTTCTACAACAGCACAAATAGAAAGAGTGGGCACCGTGCCTAAAATGCAAACGAGCTTTAAAGCAAATGATTATTCTCCCAAATCTCTAAGACGTTGGCTACATGGGCTCGAAAAGCAAGGTAGAAATCATGATTAAGAACGACGAACCAGCCATGGCTGAAACTTTCTATAACCAACTCTAATCTGCCCCACTACTACTGCGCGGACCACATCTCGGATGACCCGCAATCTACAACTGCACTTTAGGGCTTCACGCAATTGCAGAAACGCCTCCTTTTGCTGCCCACGAATGAACAACTGCCTCGCGCTTGCGATTGCGAATTGCCCATACCTTTGCCTACCCGCCGCAACGATTTCAGATCGCTCATCTGGAGGAAAATAGTCCTTAAATGTATCGATACATCTGCGCACATCGCGAATGTTTTCTCCCGTTAAAATAAGACGCGAGGTGTTTGAACCTTCCCGTATCCTATACACAGCAAGAGGCTCAGGCTCGTACCAAATGGGATAATGCGCCGCTACCCGCACCCACATTTCCCAGTCTTCTGTCCATGAGAGTCTAGTATCGAACCCTCCAAGCCGCTCGTATACCGAACGCCTGACAACGATAGACGGAGTTTGGATGCGCTGTTTACGGGCAAGCTCCCGAGCGCCATTTGCCCAAATACCGGCTTGCTCCCTTACGAGTGACGAAATGCGCATGCAATGTCCATTCTCATCTGCAATAACGTGCCGGCAAAAAGCTGCTCCTACGCTCGGATTGCTGTGAAGTACTTGCCCCATTCTCGCGTAGAATCCCGGTCGCAGGTAATCGTCGCCATGCAGTATATGAATGGCCTCTCCTCTAGAACGACGAAGACATGTGAGAAAATTTCCAGTGTGTCCCAGATTTCTCGCCTGCCTGAAAAACCCGATCCGACCCTGACCAACTTCTCGCACTACACGTTCGGGATCGTCATGGTCTGAACAATCATCCACAACCTCAATTTGCATTGCCTCCGGTGGATAGTTTTGTTGAAGAACACTCTCGAGAGTCGTGTGCAGAAATCGCGCGCAATTGAATGTCGGAATCATCACCGACCAAAACGGGCGTGAGACACCTTCCGGCACCGGAGGAATATCCGGCACCCCATTGTTCAACAATCTGTCGGACCCGAGGGAGATCATCGTTCTAATGCTTTAATTGTCGCGAGCAACAACTTAGTCGTTCAAGAAGAGACAGGCTGCTAATAACCCGAAAGAATATTCATTGGGCTCGGCGCCTTTGCAGCCGACCAACCCACAGTTCCCTCATTCCGCCCGGCCACTTGCTCACAGGCTGGCTAGCTAACAGGCTGCGGAGCCTTTTTGCCCGCGCCGTCCATAGAACCAAATTCGACTGTCTGGCAAAGATTGTTTGCCCCTTAAACCGGCCCGATTTTACCCCTGTGGCCTGAAAATACTTAAAGGGAATACCGAAAGTGCTAAGATAGTATCCATACACCAAAGCGGCGGTTCTGTCTTTGGGCGGGAGGTCAGCTTTAAGCATAGTAATGAGTTCGTCGTGAGAACCGGGATTGTAGGTGCCTTCCAAGTCTTGGTAGAAACTCCGACCTGCATGGATGCTTGGCGTGCCCCAGAAAACCGCCTCGATCCCTACGGTCGAGCCGAAAGTGAGCACTTTGTCGGCGTGCTTGATCAATGCATACGTGCTGACCGGGTCATCAGGGGGGATGATTTCAAAGAAATCTCTGCGCAAATCATAAAGCGTCCTGATCTGTTTGTTATTCACTCCATTGAGGTTGGGATGAATACGAAGGTAGACATGAATATCATCGTGATCCGCCTCCAACGACCGCACGATTCTTTGCAGAGCCTCCAATTGGTCCGCATAGAGCGGATTATTCCATTGAGCGTCCAGTGCGACGAATTCGTCCTCCGACGAGTTGAAAATAGCGACATTCCTCTTTACCGGGTTCCAACTGGCCGGCAGCAGACCTTCCTCCTGCCTATCGACGTAGGAATGCCACGATTGGACTACCCCCTTGGACCGCTCAAGATAAAACTCTTCCGCAATTTCGTTTCTCCTCGAATCGTCGGCAGCTCGTTCCCAATGCCCACGGATTTGCTGTTGCATGTACGCGAGATCGTGCGTAGTCGTGTTTTTGTCCACAGTATAATGATGAATGTCATGTCCACGCTCATGCACATAGCAGGGCACGCCTCGGCTTTGACACGCACGCAATACGGCGCGGACAGGTGCAAAACGACCATTGAACACATACACGCGAGCCACGGGATTTTGCTCAAGATGGTTTTGCAGGGATCGGTAGACGGAAAGAGCCGCCACGACAAATCTGGAAACCATATCGCTCAGGACGGAGAGATCGGGTTCCGGGTCTCTCGTCAGAGAGATAATAGAAGACAGCACCGCCATGCCAATGTCGAACTCTTCAATGTAAAAGCTTTTAAGCTCTGCAATGGTCGCGAAGGTCTTTTGAACAGACGCCAGTTCCCGTTTGTTTGGTTGCGATAGATTTAGAAATGAGATGCTGGGCACTCTCGGGAACAAAAGAGAAATTCCCGCTTTTCTTATCCCGATGCAATTCCGGCATTTGGCCATGTCGTGATTCGGATTGGCATCGCAGGCCGGCAAGTCTGCGTCGCAATGCAAATGAACGACCTCGTCCCCGTCGTCCAAATGCCGCTGGATAATCTCGAGGTCAGTCTCGTAATGAGGTGTCCAGTTGGTATGCGCTGTGAAAACGAGGACTCTCATGGAAATGTAGTCTCAACCTTCTGTGATGTAGCACCTAAAGTGATCCGCCACTAACATCCGCCCAACGCAGCGGCGTCCCGCGCTTAATATCTAGCGCTGCTTTACGCCCCAGCACATCATTCAGATACTTTGGTGACAAACCATGGCCTGGGCGAATGGATCGCACGTTCTGTTCAGTAAATAGCTCTCCTGTTCTTATATCCTCGACGACAAATAAGGAACGTCGGAAGACTCGGCTGGCAGTTTCGTGGGCTGTCACCTCATAGCTCACGCGCCCTAAGGCTTTCTCCACCGTGCGCACGGCCTTGACCCTCGCCCTGAACTCGCTTGGCTCAAGCGAGAAAGCAGCATCGGGCCCACCAGCCGCACGCGACAATGTAAAGTGCTTCTCGATGACACACGCACCAAGGGCCACCGCAGCTACCGACACCGCGATACCCAATGTGTGATCCGAAAGGCCAACCGGCACGCCAAATGTTTCACTCAAGTGCGGGATAGTGTGCAAGTTCATCTCCTCCGGCGGGGAGGGATACGCGCTGGTGCATTTAAGCAGCACCAGTTGCTTGCCGCCCGTATCGCGAAACGCGCGCACTGCCTCGTCAATCTCCGTGAGCGACGCCATGCCGGTGGAGATGATCACAGGCTTGCCGGTGCATGCGACCCTGCGGATGAGCGGAAGGTCCACCAGTTCAAACGAGGCGATCTTGTGTGCCGGCAC
>Ga0184612_10001575_pt1 | contig 11028 bp, 10 predicted proteins | sample PLM3_60_coex_FD_133163 | JGI IMG/M metagenome (GOLD analysis project Ga0184612, IMG submission 133163) | Groundwater sediment microbial communities from an aquifer in East River, Colorado, USA - PLM3_60_coex | ecosystem: Environmental > Terrestrial > Soil > Riparian zone | place: USA: East...
CGCCGAATACAGACCAACGAGCTTGTCTGCGGCAGCGCTCCCCGACGGAAGGAGCGTCCATACGACAACCATCAGCCCGGACAAATATCCGAATGAGCTTTTGAACCGCAGTTGCGACACTAAGCCTCCTTAATTCCCAAAGGTTTTGGTTTCAGGTTTAACTTGAAACTCGGAACTCGAAACTGGGCATGGCGTTTTTGGCCATCCTACAGAGCAAACAATTTTTTGGCATTCTTGTACAATATTTTCTCCTTGTCGCTATCAGACACCGTGGGGTGATTCCGCAGCGCGTGGAGGTTGCCGGGGAACTCATTGTCCCAATGTGGAATGTCGGACGCGTAAAGGAAATGCTCCGCTCCCAGATATTTTATCGCTTCGGGCAACAGCGTCTCACCTGCTTCCAAGCTGAAATAGATCTTCGACTCCCGCACCAATTCGCTGGGCTTTTTCTTCAGCAAAGGCATCTCGTGTTTAGCGCGCTTTTCCCAATGTTCATCGAGACGATCCAGGTAATAGGGCACCCACGTGGCACCTATCTCCAAGAAAGCAAGCTTGAGCTTTGGAAATCGTACGGGCAGGCCTTGGCAAACGACGCTGGTGAATTGCAGCAGCAGGCCCACAGGAAAGGCATAGGCGTGCACCTCCGCGAACGTGGCGAGTCCAGACGCGCCGATTTCGTGGGAATTGCTACGAGAACCGTGGATTCCCAACACCGCTCCGAGTTTTTCGGCTTCCGCGTACACCGGATCATAGAAGGTGCTGCCCAACGCCACCGGCAGTCCCATAGGCAAAATCTCAAAACCTTTTAAACCCAACTCGGTGACGCCGCGTCGTAGTTCCTCCGCGGCGACTTGGGGCAAGCGCAAAGGCAACACACCGACGCAACTCACTCGGTCAGACAAAGCGTTAAACTCTTTTGCGAAGTGGGTATTGCACGCTTTGGCAACCGCAACCTGGAACGGCAAGTCCTGTATTTTTGAAACGTTTCCCGAGCCGGTCGGAAAACAAATGGCGGACTCCATGCCCTCTCGGTCCATGATTGCGTGCCACTCTTCGATCTGTTCCTTCGGACTGAGATCTTCCCATCTCACCGCCATTTCAAAACTATCAAAAAGGTTTGCGTCCCATGGCTGATCACGGGTTCTGAGCGGAGTTGAGCGTTTATCCCAGGGCGATTCAAGATACTTGCGGATATAACGTTCCTTCTCGAGAACATGTCCATCGGCATCGATGACCGGACAGTTAACCATAAGTGCCTCCTATCTGGCGCGATATCGTTGATCGAAACAATTCATGGCGAGGAAATCCGACGATTACGTTCACTTTTCGTAGAGCTTCTTAATGAAGCCCGTTTTATCAAGCTCCTCGACGAAGCTCCGATCGGCAAACTCCTCCGGCTTATGATTCCAGACCTCAGGACGCGTCACAGCCACATATTCGAAGCTGGTTTTCATTCCCGCTGTATTGGGGTAGGGGGCCGGGAGAAAAGCCTTGGCGAAAAGATCGTAAGATTCGTTCACCAGTTCTTCGTTGTCCATGCGTAAAGTTTTCTTGATCACCTTTTTGCCGAACTCCCGGTCTTTTTTAAAGAGCGCAGTTCCTTCCAGATGTGCCTTCATATAGTTCATTATCATGTCACGGTCCTTCTGGATAATGGCGCGCCGGGTCGTGATCTCGATCCAGGGATAGTCGATCTCTTTTGCCGAATCCCACAGCATCGGAAATCCCATCTTCATGGCGACGCCGTAACCGGGAAACGAAAGCGACGCGGCATCGATGGTCCCCTGTTTCAGCGCGGCGATCCGTTCCGGGTCACCGCCGATTTGAATCAGAGCCACATCACGGTCAGGATTGAGCCCCTTCTTTCTGAGAATGTGACGAATCAGGAAATCCGTGAGCGAACCAAAAGTGGTGACGCCGACCTTTTTGCCCTTGAGATCCTCAACTCTTTTGATCTCCGGTTTGACGATCATCGCATGAACGACGCCGGGGAGGGTGTGCGCGAGGATGACAAGATCGGAACCGGAGAGACCGGCGTTAATGACTGTGGGAGTCGCTATTGGGGCAACTTGAATACTGCCGCCAATCATCGCCTTCGAGGATTCCCCGGAACCCCGCATGGCCACGGGATCGGCATAGAGACCATATTTCTCGAAGAGCTTGGCCTCCTTGGTGACGTAGATGATGATGTTTCCCATGCTGACGGAAGAGACACCGACATATATTTGCTTGAGCGGTTTCGACTGTGATGAGACAGAGACGGGAAAGATAAACATGACGGCCCATATCACCGCCGATGTCATTTTACGTAAAGGGTTCTTGCACCCCATAGGTCACCTCCAAGCATAGCAGCCAGCTCCAACTTTTTGTTGTGTTGATCGGGAGTAACGTCGAGTTTGTTGTTTCTTATAGCATCGCTCCAGGCAATGTGAAACTGGAAGTCTGCCGCGCTATCACATCATGTGGTAGCTAAGTCCGATGATATTTGAAATAGTGACAAGATGGGAAATAGAATTACTGATATTGGCAAGATAAAAAGCATTGTCGATGGCGATTGAATCCACAAAAGCCAAAGAGAGCCGAAAAGAAGCCTGGGCGCAATGAGCCCTGCTCATGTGGAAAAGGTAAAGTATTAAAACTGCAGTAGTCAGTGAAAGAGGTGGGTAGAAGTCGAGGCGGCAATATCGATAGGCGAGCGTGAGTTGTTCCGCGCAGCCTATCAAACACGATCATAAGGAGTAGATAACATGAGCAAAGGACTAGACAGGAAGAAAGACGAGAAAAAGAAACCCATGAAGACCCTAATGGAAAAAAGAGCGGCCAAGAAGGCCAAGAAAGAGAACAGGGGGATATCGAGCATAACCCCATCCCCTATCATCAAGAGGCGGTAACATCGTTTTTGCCGGCAGGGGAAAGAATGAAGAGAACTTACGCAGTGACGGGTCTTAACATTGCGGTGACTGTCGTCGTAGCGGCATTCGTGGGGTTGCTGGCAGGAACGGGAAACGCAGCCGAAACCACGAAACCGTTGCCTTTAAGGCTCGCTTACAGCGCGATCACCGTCAATCAGTCGATTCCTTGGATCAGTTACGAGGCGGGTCATTTCAAAAAATATGGGCTCGACGTCGAACTGATTCATGCCAGCAGCATTTTGGCTCTGCAGGCGCTGCTCGCCGGCGAAGTTGCGATTGCCCAGTCGGTCACCGACGCCTGCGTCAGCGCTAATCTGAACGGCGCCGACACGGTTTTCCTGGGCGCGATACTCGATAAACCCCTCTATAGCTTCATGGTCAATTCTAAGATCAAAACGCCGCAGGATCTCAAAGGCAAGCGAGTCGGCGTCACCAGATTCGGCGCCACTCCGGACGCTCTCGCCCGGGCGATGCTCAAGATGTGGGGCTTGGATCCCGCGACGGATGTCACGCTCGTTCAACTCAACGAGATGAGCTTCTTGGTTCAGGGTCTGGCCAATGGGGTGATCGACGCGGCGCCTATTTCGATTCCGGGCAACATACGGCAAAGAACCTGGGTTTCGTCGAGCTCTTCGACATGACCAAGATCAACAAGACCTATATCACGGGAACCGTGGTCACCAGAAAACGCTTCATCGAAGGCCAGAAAGACGTCACCCAGCGCTTCATGAAAGGTTTTCTCGAAGGGATGAAGACTTACCTCGAAGATGAAGAGTTCAGCGTCAAAGTGATTCAGAAGTGGACTCGGACCAAGAACCGAGAAGAAATTAAAGAAGCCTACGCGCTGCAAGCACGTCACATGCTCCGAGTGCCGCGCACATCACTTGAAGGGGTGAAAACGATTCTCGAAGGCATGGACCGCATTCCCGCGGCCAAAACCGCCGACCCGCGCCGTTTCATCGATTCGAGCGTCCTCGACGAATTGGAAAAGGAAGGTTTCTTCAAAACGTTGTACAAGAATTAGACCGGCGCGGAAAATACCTCGGCTTGCTACGAATCCTGATAACGGCACGGCGGTTGGCTCACACGGCCGGGCCTTGAATGATAGCGGGATCGATTTGCCTTTCAAGCCATTTCCCGTCTGAGTCAGGTCCAACCCAGATCCCATCTTCTACCAGGACCTTACCACGGGAAAGCGTCAGTTTGGGAAAACCTTGGACCTCCCAGCCTTCAAATATCGTGTGATCGGTACCCTGGTGGAGATCCTCGTTTCTAATTTGTCTTCTGATTTTGGGATCGAACAAGACGAGATCGGCGTCGCTGCCGATATCAATTGTTCCTTTGCGCGGATAGAGACCGAAGATCATTGCCGGCGCCGCCGCGAGCACGTACACAAGCTTCTCCAGAGGCATGCCCCGTTGGATCACCATCTCGTTATGCATGACGGCAAGCCGCACCTCGATTTGGTTGAGCCCTCCTGAAACTTCATAGGCGGGCAAGCGTTCCGCGAGGCGGCGCTTCTCCGCGATGAGGGCTAACGATTCGTCCGTGGCCACGGAGGAAATCGAACCCTGGGCGATTCCCTGCCACAAAGATTCGCAATCTTCTCGCCTTCTTAAAGGAGGGGATTTGAGAAACTCCACGCCGCGCGGCGTGCGATACATCTCCTCCGAAAAGCAGAGGTAGTGCGGACAGGTCTCGCCATAGACAGGAAACCCTGCACCACGGGCAGCGCCCACGACGTCGAGCGAAGGCCCGGCACCGAGATGCTCGAAATAAATCGGCCCGCGGGTGATCTGGCCCATAAAAACGGATCGTTGTACCGCTGCGGTCTCTGAGAACCATGGGCGGCACCGCGCCACATTTTCCAAAGCGCTAGCGTTATCGGTCTGGCGGATGACTTCCCGGTTGAGTCGCGCGTCTTCCGCGTGGATAACGGCCATCATCTTCCGACTGCGCGCCAAATTTAACAGCCGCCACAGGCCGCCCTCGTCCAGCGGCTCTCTCCCCCGCGCGCCTTCGAAGGAGCCATGAAACGACGGGGTTCCGTCCTCCGCGCATTCTTCCAACCCTGCAATGACCTGGTCGTCGACCGAAGCAAGGGAGGGATGAAAAGCAAAGTCGATAGCCATAGTACCGCGCCGCTCTGCTCTTGCTTCCGCGAGACCCGCTCGCAAGCTCAACCCCTTCGTCGGCGGAATCATCTCCATGACCGTCGTCGTCCCGCCGATGGCCAGCGCGCGGGTGCAAACCTTCATGGCGGCTGCCAGGTTACCGACGACTTTCGTTGCGCCGCCGATATGGGTATGCGGGTCGATTGCGCCGGGAAGAAGATAGAGGCCGCTAGCGTCGATTATTCTTTGCGCTCTTGGGAGAGCAGCATGAGCATCCAACAGACCAGCGATTTTTCCTTGTTGAACAACCACATTCGCGTGCTTTCGCTGGTTGTGGGTAATCACCTCGCCGCCAATAATGAGAAGATCTACGTTGTCCATTTACTTTCTATCTCCCGTATAGCTGTTTAATAAAACCCGACGCTTGGACTTCCTGGACAAAGCTCAAGTCGACGAAGTCCTTGGGATTGGCCTTGGCGGCCTCCGGCCGGCTCGTCGCCATATAATCTAGAAAAGTCTTGACGCCCTCCGGTGCCGGCAACGGTACTTCAGGCAGTATTTTAATGTACGCCTGATAAGTTCTATCGAGACTATCGGGATCGGTAATCTGAGTGTACTTGCTGATAATCTTTAATGTCGACTCTTTATCTCTTTTGTAGATGTGAATGGCTTCCACCATGGCCCGCGCAAACTTCGCGATAAGCGGTCCCTTTGATTGAGCGTTTGCCTGCTTGGTCAACACACCGTTCCAGTGAAATGGAATGTTTAACGACCCGATGTCGATGAGCGACTTGTAGCCAAACTTCTCCGCTTCGCGAACAAAGGGCTCCACCAGAATGCTAAATTGGACCACTCCCTTTGAAAGCGCGGCTAACGCATCTGCGGTGGATCCTACCGGCACGAGCTTTACGTCGACATTGGGATCGAGTCCCAATCGACCTAAGGCGAGACGCATGCCTATTTCCGTCGTCGTCCCTGGCCGTCCAACTCCGCCTATCTTACCCTTGAGCTGTTTTACGTCGGCAACGGACTTCGGGGTTACAATGTGTGCAGGGAATGTCGGGACGATGGCGAGGATCATGATCACGTCAGCGCCCGCCAGGCGTGAAGTCACAAGGGTGGTCACCGAGGTGACGATAACGTCGAGCTCTCCCGCAAGCATCGCTTGAAGTGCCATCGTGCTGGCACTGACTCTGATGATCTCGGCGTTGACACCTTGCTTCTTCATCAGACCTTTTTCCTGAACGATCCAAATAGGCGCGCTCGACGCGCCGCCCGCCCACGCGATACGGAGTCTCTCCTGGGCGTTCACCGAACCCAGATACGACGTCCCAACGAGCATCACAGTGAAAGCTAGGATAAATGGGCTCAACTTAGATTTCATTTCCGTGATTTTTTTCTAGCCTCAGTAGACAAGCAGTTTTTCGCCTCGTCACTTCTCCCGACAGGCAGCTAATATTGCAAGCAGCCGAATTCAAGAAAAACAACGTCCCAAACGTCTGGAACCAATGGAACGATTGGAACGACTGGAACGTTTGGAACAATTCCTTCGCGTGAGCACTTTGAAACTTCAAACCCTTATTTTTAATAAAGCGCTTTGATGAAGCCGCTGTCGTCCAGCGCCTTGACGAAACTCGGATCGACGAACGCATTCGGGTCCGCTCCCTTTGCTTTAGGATTGTCTTTGACGAGGAATTCCAAAACGGTCTTAACGCCGGCCATGGACGGATAGGGGACGCTGTCGAAATATTGCGACGCGTAGAGCTGATACGACCTCACCAAATAGCCTTCGTTGCCCCGTTCGATGCGCATTTTTTTCATTAATATTTTAATGCTCTCATCCTTGTTCTTTTTGTAATAGGCGATTCCTTCAACGAAACCCTTGATAAACCGGCCGGCCAAGTCGCGATGAGTGCGCAGATAGCCGCGGGTCGCGGCGAGCACATTCTGCAGATAGTGAATATCCATGGAGGCGGGATCTCCCAGGGTTTTGAATCCCCCGTCCTCGGCCATAAAAAAGCTCGGGTCTTGAAGCATCGCGCCATCGAGGCCGCCCTTCTGCAGGCTGATCAGCATGACGGGCGACGCGCCCACTTGGAGGACCTGTACTTCCTCCGGAGTGATTCCCCATTTCCGCAACATCAGGAGCAGCGCAAGGTGACCGGAAGAGCCAAGGCCGGTAACACCGATTTTCTTTGCCTTGATTGCTTCCGGCGTTTTGATATCCGGCCTGACGATCAGTCGCTGCACTCCCTTGTTGTTTCCCGCAGCGATCATCACGACGTCTGATCCCCCCAGCGCCGCGCTTATAGCGGCGCCTCCTCCGGTGGTCGCAAACTGGAGATCACCGGCCAATAAAGAACTCACTGACCGGCTCGCGCCGCCGCCGACGAGAATGATTTCGGAGTCTATGCCGTATTTTTTGAAGAAGCCTTTTTCCTCGGCAACCCAGAGCGCGCTATTGGCAAGGCTCAGCGCCGACAAGCCGACCCGGACACGGTCCGCGGCGGGCAACTTAGAAACCAGAGCGAGACAGACGACCGTCGAGACAAACATTGGGAACAGTAGACTCATAGGCTTTGCGGCGATTTTGAAGATGCGTCTCATCGACTCTCCTTAACCGAACCCTTGATTCGAAGGGGACCTTGATCGATTTGGGCGTATGCTCTTGGATGAAGTTTAGAACCGGCCGTCTTTTTCCAACTTCTTCACGACACTGTCGTCTACCAAGTCCTCGGCCTTAAGGCGGCGGATTTTTTCGTTTGTCGTGCCCAGCAGGCGAATAACGTTTCGGATACCTTGGACGCTAGGATAGAGTTTTTTTTCATAGAGTCCAACCATGCTTTGATAACCCTCTTCGGCGTCCTCGACACGCGGCAACCGCATTCCTTTGGCGAGGATCTTTATGACATCGACTTTATTCGCCGGGTTGCGAATGAAAGCCACCGCATCGATAAGCGCTCTGAGTACATTCTCCGCGGTGGCGGGCGATGAGGCCATAAAGGGCCGGCGCGATATAAGGCCGGTTCCTTGATACGGAATCGGTAGTTTTTCAACATCGGCTAGGACGCGGTATCCTTTGTTCTCTAAGTTCTTGCCGTGCGCATATCCCACGAGCACCGCGTCCACGGTGCCGGCCATGAAGCCTTGCACCATGACTGACTGATCGCCGAGAGACCTGAACTGTATTTTGTCCCGCTCAGGGACAAGGCCCCAATAGTCTAGAGTCAGCATGGTAAAGATCCATCCACCTCCGCTCAGACTGTTGACGCCGATGCTTTTACCCTTGAGTTCCATGGGGCTGCTTATTTTGGGATTGGCAACGAACATGCCGGTCAGTCTATTGATGAACCCGGCGACAAAGACGAGATCGGCTCCCTCCGCAATCGCCCCAAGATTGGCCCCTGACACCGATCCCCAGTGAAGCTGTGTCTCTCCTGAGCTAAGCGCGGCCATACCGACAGGACCGTTGCGCACCTGCACGAACGAGACGTCAACGCCGTACTTGCGAAAGAACCCATGTTCCTGAGCAACGTACACCGCCCCTTCTCGCTCACTGACAGATCCGGTGGTCATGATCACCTTCGCTAGCGGGGCCGCCGCGCGGGCGGGCTGGTAACCAAAACTGAAGACGGCGCAAAACAGCATCAACGCAACAGTCGATGAAGGATTCATTTTCGAGAGTCTCCTTAAAAGCAAAAATTGTAAAAGAGCTTTACTTTAGACGCCGTAATTGAATTCACACTCTTATCTCAATTGGGCAAACCAGGGCAATCAAAGCACGCTCCCATTACCACGGGAACGCCAAAACTCCCCAACCAAATCAAAGCTAACGTGGAGCGAGTAAGTTTTGGTTTTACAGAGGAAATACGCGAGTCATAGCCCCGGGCTACACTTGAGATTTCCTGAGACGAGAATGATCTCGGTGGCATCGGAGACGCGAGCGAATACCGCCCTCAACATCTTAAACGTTTTGAACGACTTGAACGATTGGAACACCCCGAAGGGGCTCTCACCGCCCCGGCAGCGGCCCCGCTCCTACGAGCTTCTTGAAGACTTCGATGACCTCGGGCTCCCGTGGAATCTCTCTGACCGCCTTTTCATGCGCTTCGGGTAAGAGCGGCGTTGGTTCGTCGCCGGTCAGCTTTTTATATTCTTGAAAAAATGACGGGTCCTGATAAGTCTTGCGAAAGCCTTCCTGTAATATCGCCACACGGTCCTTGGGCGTACCTGGTGGAACGACAAACGGTGTGCCCGCAACCCTGAAGGATCGCGTCAAGACAATCAGCTTGCGATCGAGATCCGATTTGGCAAAACTCTCGATCTCCGGAACCTGGCCGAGCTGCGGATGCTTATCGCCCTTGGGAACCTCCATGATCGCATGAAAGTTCACCACGCCTTTCTCCAGCCACTCGCGGTTCCGCTGGACGACGGTGTCGGCGCCGGTCGCCCGGGCGTCGATCTCGCCGCGCATCAAAGCCGGGTCGAGCTCCGAACCTCCATAGGCGGCGATGAACCTAGGCTCTTTAAGACCAAGAATGTAAGCGAACAGGCGGCCTTCATTGTAGGTGACGAAACCCACCGATTGGGCGCCGACCCTGATGCCGGTGGCGGCCCTGAGTTTCTCAATGGTGTCGAAGCCCGCCTCCTTCCGGCTCACAAAAACCGCGTGATAGGTGCTGTACGGAGAGCCCAGATAAGAGAACTTCTCGATATCGTATTGGACTCCGGATTCTCCAAGAACCGCGCTGGAGATCATACCGACGCTGGGGTTTCCGATCGTGAGACCGTCTGGGCGTGCCGACCGGTAAAGGTAATTGGCCGCCTTGCGGCCTCCGGCACCGGCCATATACTCCATCACGATAGTGGGATTTCCCGGAATGTACTTCTGCAGAAAAGAAACCAGGGCCTTGACCCTGAGATCCCCCGTACCGCCAGGTTCCCGGCCCTGGATAATGGTCAGGTTCTTCCCCTTGTAAAAATCGGCTTGTGCATAAAGCGTGGCCGGCACAAAAACCGCGCCAAGCAAGGCAAGCAAAATCACGACGCTGAAATGTTTTCTTACCATGAAACCTCCGGTTAACGAGTAAGGGTCCTATCCAACGAAGCGTGTGATGTCAATATGAAAATCGCGCTTCAGATGGCCTCCGCCAGAACCTTGAACACGGAATCTTGAACATTGAACGGCCTAGAGGAGACGAAGGACGCGCTAAATGGCCTAGTACCCACGTCCATCTCGTCACACGGGCTGAAAAGAGTTAATGTTTAGATATGATGGGTCGGCTCCTCTTTCTTTTCATTCTCGTCCCTCTGCTCGAACTGTATATCTTAATCAAGATCGGCGGCTATCTAGGCGCGTTTCAAACCGTCGCTTTACTCGTTTTTACGGCTCTGTTGGGCGTCGTACTTGCCCGTTTCGAAGGCCTCAGGACATTGCAACAAATCAGGCAGAGTCTTTCGCAAGGTATCGTCCCCGCGGAAGAGATGGTTGACGGGGTATTGATCTTCGTCGGTGGAATTCTTCTGATCATACCGGGAGCGCTCACCGACCTTTTTGCCTTGGTCCTGTTGATTCCTTACACCCGAACCATCTTTAAGCGCTGGCTGCGGCGCCGATTCGACCGCATGATTGCGTCGGGGAATGTTCGCCTCCACTACTACGACAGAAACTAAAACGATTTGTAGCCCGTGGAGACATTAGACATTAAAGAGCACATTGTACTTTAAGTCAGGCTTTGTCGCTCGGCTTTACAAGGTAAGCACGACCTTAAGCGACTAGCCCCTCCTACTTCCTCCACCCCCATAAGCATTGAAACGTCTGGAACGATTGAAACTGCTGGAACTTTTGGAACTATTCCTTCGCATGAGGACCTTAACCTTTGAACGTGTCGGAGTAGGAATCATGGTCGCCCATAACCCCCTCCACGGATCCGGACGTGCGGAATTACCGCATCCGGCTCTTGCCTCAGGTAATAACGCCAAGGCGCACCCACGGATAAGGA
>Ga0184612_10001576_pt1 | contig 11025 bp, 11 predicted proteins | sample PLM3_60_coex_FD_133163 | JGI IMG/M metagenome (GOLD analysis project Ga0184612, IMG submission 133163) | Groundwater sediment microbial communities from an aquifer in East River, Colorado, USA - PLM3_60_coex | ecosystem: Environmental > Terrestrial > Soil > Riparian zone | place: USA: East...
GACGGCACCGTGCGGGCCGCCGTGCTGACCGGTGCCGGCGGCACCTTCTGCGCGGGTGCCGACCTGCAGGCCGCCGCCGCCGGGCGGCCGAACCGGGTGGAGCCGGACGGCGACGGCCCGATGGGACCGACCCGGCTGCGGCTTGGCGTGCCGGTGATCGCCGCGGTCGAGGGCCACGCGGTGGCCGGCGGGCTGGAACTCGCGATCTGGTGCGACCTTCGGGTGGTCGCCGAGGATGCCGTGTTCGGCGTGTTCTGCCGGCGCTGGGGGGTGCCGCTGATCGACGGCGGCACGGTCCGGCTGCCGCGCCTCGTCGGCCTTGGCCGTGCCCTCGACATGATCCTCACCGGCCGCCCGGTGGACGCCGCCGAGGCCGCCGCGATCGGCCTCGCCGATCGGGTCGTCCCCACCGGCACCGCCCGCGCCGCGGCCGAGAACCTGGCCCGTGCCCTGGCCGGGCTGCCGGCCGACTGCCTGCGCCATGACCGACTGTCTGTCCACGAGGGACTCGACTTGCCGCACGACGCCGCGCTGGTCAACGAGTACCGGCACGGCATGATCTCCCTGGCCAGCGCGGCCGACGGGGTCGCTCGCTTCGCCGCCGGCGCCGGCCGGCACGGCGCGCCCGCCGCCGACGGTGCCACCACGCCGGAATAGACCCTCGTCAGACCCGGTACGCGTCGCGCCGGTGGTCGATGTCGAGCACCCGGACCACCCGCATGCCCTCGTCGATCTCGTACCTGATCCGGTACTCGCCGCGGCGCGCCCGCCAGTTGCCTTCGAAGGGCTTGCGCAGCGGGGCCCCCACCTGCCGCTGCCGTTCGGCCAGCGGCCCGAAGACGAACTCGACGCACGCAGCCGCAGCCGCCGCCGGCAGCCGGTCACGCAGCTGCCGCGCCGCCGTCCGGGTCACGACGACGCGGTACGTCACCTCTCGCCGGCCCTCGGCGCGCCGAGCATCGCCCGGACCTCGGCCTCGTCGAGCAGGTCGCCGCGCTCGATGTCGGCCCGGGAGCGCCGGATCCGTTCCTGCGCCACGGGATCGGCGAGCAGCTCCAGGGTCGCCTCGATGGACTCCAGGTCTTCCGCGGCGAGCAGCACGACGTATTCCCTGCCGTTCTTGGTGATGTGCACCCGCTCGTGGGTGCGATCGACCTCCTCGGCGATCTCCGACAGGTGCGCCTTCACCTCGGACAGAGGCAGGGTCGTCATGGACTAGGATTCTAGTCCGCCGCTGGCTGCGCGGTCCAGGGTGCGCAGGTCCACGACGTGATCGGCCGACACGCCGTGCTGGGTCCTGGACCGGGTGGGGAGGGCTGCTTACTGTCCGTTGCAGCGTCGAGGTTGACATAACTATAACGGTCAACTTGAGGGTGAGGGTAGCCGGACCCGACGACGAGCCCACCGGACGAGGAGAGCAGTCGGATGACACCACCGCACAACTACCTCGCGGTCATCAAGGTCGTGGGGATCGGCGGCGGCGGCGTCAACGCCGTCAACCGGATGATCGAGGTCGGGCTCAAGGGCGTCGAGTTCATCGCGATCAACACCGACGCCCAGGCGCTGCTGATGAGCGACGCCGACGTCAAGCTCGACGTCGGCCGGGAGTTGACCCGCGGCCTGGGTGCGGGGGCGGACCCGGAGGTGGGCCGGAAGGCCGCCGAGGACCACAAGGAGGAGATCGAGGAGGTCCTCAAGGGCGCCGACATGGTGTTCGTGACCGCCGGGGAGGGCGGCGGCACCGGCACCGGCGGCGCCCCGGTGGTGGCCAGCATCTCCCGCAAGCTCGGGGCGCTGACGATCGGCGTGGTGACCCGGCCATTCGCGTTCGAGGGCAGGAAGCGGGCCAGCCAGGCCGAGATCGGGATCGAGGAGCTGCGCAGCCAGTGCGACACGCTGATCGTGATACCGAACGACCGGCTGCTGCAGATCAGCGACCGCAGCGTCAGCGTGATGGACGCCTTCAAGAGCGCCGACCAGGTGCTGCTCTCCGGTGTCCAGGGCATTACCGACCTGATCACCACGCCCGGCTTGATCAATCTTGACTTCGCCGACGTGAAGTCGGTGATGAACGGCGCCGGCTCGGCCCTGATGGGCATCGGCAGCGCGCGCGGGGACAACCGAGCGGTGGCGGCAGCCGAGCAGGCGATCGCCAGCCCGCTTCTGGAGGCGTCGATGGAGGGCGCGCACGGGGTGCTGCTGTCCATCTCGGGCGGCTCCGACCTGGGGCTGTTCGAGATCAACGAGGCCGCGTCCCTGGTCGCCGACGCCGCGCACGCCGACGCGAACATCATCTTCGGCGCGGTGATCGACGACGCCCTCGGCGACGAGGTGCGGGTGACCGTGATCGCCGCGGGGTTCGACGGCGGCCAGCCGAAGCACCGGCCGGCGGAGCCGCGCCGCGCGGAGCCCGCGCCGGCCTCCCCGTACGCTTCGGCCTCGCCGTACGCCGCCACGCTGCACCCCGGCCGGTCGGTGCCGGGACCGCTCCCCGCCGCCCGGCCGGCGCCGCCCGGCAACGGCCGCCGACCGGCCGACCTGGACGACGATCTCGACATCCCCGAGTTCCTGAAGGGCTAGTACTACAGGGACGCTTGTCCGTGCGACCTGCGGCGATGCCGCCAGCGGACACCTTTCGACGACGCGCTGACCTGCAGGTCTTCCGTGATCAACATCCATCTGTCTCTGTAGTACTAGCCCGTCGGCGGCACGCCTCCGGTCCGATCCGGACGTCCCGTAGGGGACCCTCGGACTGCCGGACCGGCGGGCGCCTGGCAGGCTTGTCGGCCGTGACCGAGCACGGGTTCGTGGTCCGCCGCGTCGTCACCACCCGGGCGGGCGGGGCGAGCGCCGGGCCGTACGCCGCCTTCAACCTGGCTGACCGCGTCGGCGACGATCCGGCTGCCGTCGCGGCGAACCGGCAGCGGCTCGCCAGCGCGGTCGGCCTTCCGGTGGACCGGATCGTATGGATGGACCAGGTGCACGGCAGCGGGGTGCAGGTCGTGGATGGCGGGCTGCCGGCGCCGCTGGAGGGCGTCGACGCGGTGGTCACCGCCGAGCCGGGGCTTGTGCTCGGCGTGCTGGTCGCCGACTGCGTGCCGATCCTGCTCGCCGACGCCGAGGTCGGCGTGGTCGCCGCCGTCCACGCCGGACGGTCCGGCGCCCGGGACGGGGTGGTGCGCAACGCGGTCGCGGCGATGTGGCGGCTGGGCGCCGAACCCGACCGCACCGAGGCGCTGCTCGGCCCGGCGATCTGCGGGGCCTGCTACGAGGTGCCGGCGGACCTGCAGCGCGAGGTCGAGGACCGGCTGCCCGGCAGCGCCAGCACCACCCGGCGGGGCACGACCGGGCTGGACCTGCGCGCGGGCGTGGCCGCACAGCTCACCGCGCTCGGTGTGGGCCGGGTAGTGGCCGACCCGCGGTGCACGGCCGAGGACCCGCAGCTGTACAGCTACCGTCGGGACGGGGTGACCGGCCGCCAGGCCGGCCTCATCTGGATCGAGCCGGCCTCCGCCTCCGCGCCGGGCTCGGCTGAGTCAACGCATCCCGAGGCTTCACAGCGTTGACCAGCTCGGGACCGGCGAACGGTGGGGATACGCGAACCGCGGAGATCGCGGCGAACCTGGCGGCGCTGCGGAGCCGGATCGCCGCCGCCTGCGCGACCGCAGGCCGCGACCCGGGCGCCGTGACGCTGGTCGCGGTGACCAAGACGTTCCCCGCCGGGGACGTGCGCCGGCTGCTCGCGCTCGGCGTCCCCGACGTGGGGGAGAACCGGGACCAGGAGGCCCGGGCCAAGGCCGCGGCGGTGCCCGATGCCCGCTGGCACTTCGTCGGCCGCCTGCAGCGGAACAAGTGCCGGTCGGTCGCGTCCTACGCGGCCATGGTGCACTCCCTCGACCGGGCCGAGTTGGTGGCCGCGCTGGACGCGGCGGCGCTGCGGGCCGGCCGCGCGCCGCTCGATGTGCTCGTCCAGGTCAGCCTCGATGGCGACCCGAGCCGGGGCGGCGCGCTCGTGGCCGAGGTCCCGCGGCTGGCGGCGGCGGCCGCGGGCGCCGCCGGGCTGCGGTTCGCCGGCCTGATGGCGGTGGCACCGCTGGGTGCCGACCCGCTGCCGGCGTTCACCCGGCTGGCCGACCTCGCCGCGGACCTCCGCCGCGACCATCCGAACGCAACAATCCTCTCCGCCGGGATGAGCGCCGACCTGGAGGCCGCGCTGCGCTGCGGCGCGACACACGTACGGATCGGTACGGCGTTGCTCGGCGGCCGGACGCTAGCGGTCGGGTAGTGTCGCCCGGAAGTCGTCCCCTGGCGGCTGCACCGCCCGGTGCCGTCGACCCGGCAGAACGAGGAGGAAACCCGATGGCGGGAGCCATGCGCAAGATGGGGATCTACCTCGGGCTCGTCGAGGACGACGAGCGCCGCGGCGAGATCGCCGAGTACGAGGAGTACGACGAGTACGCCGAGGCGGAGGTCGTGCCAGTCCGGCGGGAGCGGTACAGCCGCAGCTGGGACGATGTCGACTCCCGCCCGGCGCCCGCCCACGACGGCGGCTACCGCGAGCCGGCCTACCGCGACACCCCGGAGGAGCCGGCCTACCGCATCACCACCCTGCACCCGCGGACCTACAACGAGGCGCGCACGATCGGCGAGCACTTCCGCGAGGGCACCCCCGTGATCATGAACCTGACGGAGATGGACGACGCGGACGCCAAGCGCCTCGTCGACTTCGCCGCTGGGCTGTCCTTCGGACTTCGTGGCAGTATCGAGCGGGTGACGAACAAGGTCTTCCTGCTCTCGCCGCAGAACGTCCACGTCACCGCGGAGGACAAGGCCCGGATCGCCGAGGGCGGGTTCTTCAACCAAAGTTGATACGGTGCACGGCGCACCCCGCCGTGCACCAAGGATCACGGTGTCCGGAGGCGTGCGGGCACCCGGGAACGCGGGAGATCGGTGGCTGTATTCTGGGGATTCGCGTACTTTGTCCTGCTCGTGTTTTTCATCCTGCTCATCGCCCGGCTCGTCTTTAGTTACGTGATGATGTTCGCGCGTTCCTGGCGTCCGAGTGGAGTAGTGGCAGTTGGGCTGGAGGTTGTCTACACGCTGACCGATCCGCCTCTGAAGGCCCTCCAGCGGGTGCTCCCGCCATTGCGTCTGGGAAACTTCAGTCTCGACTTGGGTTTCATGGTGCTGCTGTTCGTGGTCTACACGCTCATGTACGTAGTCCAGCAACTGGCTGCATCGTAGAGCCGCCAGGCACGTACGCTGACCCGTGTCCCGTCGACCCGAGGTGATCCGATGCCCCTGACCCCAGCCGACGTCCACAACGTCGCCTTCAAGAAACCGCCGATCGGCAAGCGCGGGTACGACGAGGACGAGGTGGACGCGTTCCTCGATCTCGTCGAGGCCGAGCTGGCGCGGCTGATCGAGGAGAACAACGACCTGAAGGCCCAGGTCGAGGACGTACAGCGGAGCGGGGGCCCGGGCCCCATGCGGCAGGTGCCACCGCCGCCGGAGCAGATGGCGCCGCCGCCCCCGTCGGTCGTGCACTCCCGGATCGACGAGAACAGCCAGGTCGTCAAGGTTCTCGCGATGGCGCAGGAGACGGCCGAGAAGTACGTCGCGGACGCCAAGACCGAGGCCGACCGGATGGTGAGCGAGGCCCGGGCGGCCTCCGACCGCATGGTCGGCGAAGCGCGCAGCAAGGCCGACGCGATGATGGCCGAGGCACGCAACCGGGCGGACGGAGTGGAGCGCGAGGCGCGCAGCAAGGCGGCCGCGCTCACCCAGGACGCCGAGCGCAAGCACAGCGAGATCATCGGCGGCCTGGAGTCGCGCAAGACGACACTGGAGAAGCGGATCGAGGAGCTGCGTACCTTCGAGCGGGAGTACCGCACCCGCCTGAAGTCCTACCTGGAGTCTCAGCTTCGCGACCTGGAGGGCCGCGGCTCGGCCGAGCCGGCCACCGCAGCGGCCGGTGCGGCCGCCTACGCAGGCGGATACGGCATGCGGGCCGACTCGGGTGACGGCCGCGGCGACTCGTAGGCCGGTGCCCCGGCCGGACGCGCCGTGATCCCGCTCAGCCTGGTGTTCGTCCTCGCCTCGCTCGGGCTGGTCATATGGGGTCTGGCGGCGACCAGTCAGGTGCTGGTCTGGGGGTCGCTCGGCGCTAGCATTGCTGCCGGACTGTGCCTGTCCGTCGCCGTACTGCAACGGCGGGGCCAGGCGCCCGCCGACGAGGTTGGTTCGACCGGCGACCTGCCCGCGCTTCCCGTCGACCTCGCCCGGCCCGGAGCCGTCCCGCCCATCCTCCCCCCGACCCGCCCGCCTCGACGCAGCACCGAGCCACCACTTGGCGGAGCGCCGACCGCGGTCGAGAGCCCAATGACCCCGCCCGCGCAGGCCGGGATCGGAACCAGGCCGCCGGCAGACGGCGTAGCCTCGGGCGCCCAGACGCCGGCCAGGCCACCACCGCCCAGCCAACCATCACCGCCCCGCACCCCGGGCTCCGGCACCCCGGGCTCCGGCTCCGGGACGAGTTCCGAGGTCGACCGGGCAGGCGCCGACGCTGAACCCCCCGCGGAGGACGTTCCGGTCGGCGTGGCGCTGCGCGCGGCACAACTCGACCACGAGGTGCTCGTCGTGGACGGCCGACCCCGCTACCACCTCGCCGAATGCGCGTTCCTTTCCGGCCGGGCGACCGTCGCACTGCCGCTGTCCACCGCTCGCCGCAGCGGCTTCACCCCGTGCGGGCTGTGCAGGCCCGACGCGACACTGCTCGCCCGCGCCCGCCGGTAGTGGCTGCCCGGTAGTCGGTCGGGCCGCCGGAAGTTAGCCCCGTGCCAGCTCGGGCTGCGCCCGAGCCGCCACGGGTCGGAGCAAGATAGCCCGGTGGTGACCCGCAGGCGGGCCACCAACGGTCAAGCCCGGCGCAGCGCGAACGACAGGCCGAGGTCCGGGTCGGTGTGCCGGGGCAGGTCTGCGTCATCGGTGTCGCCGCCCGGGAGGCCCTCGCGGTAGGAGGTGGCCAGCACCTCGCCCGCCACGGTCGCCTCGTGCTCGCGCAGCGCGGCTGCCAGCTCACTGTCCGACGCAGTCCACCACAGCTCGATCCGGTCCGTGATCGACAGGCCGGTGGCCTTCCGAGCCTCCTGGACCAGCCGCACCGCTTCCCGGGCCAGCCCGGCCCGCCGCAGCTCAGGGGTGACCTCCAGGTCCAGCGCGATCGTGTCCCCGCCGGAGGCGGCTACCGCCCAGCCGCTGCGCGGCGTCTCGGTGAGCTGCACCTCCTCCGCCGACAACTGGACGGGCTCACCGCCCACCTCGACCTCGGCTCGGCCCTCGCCGCGCAGCGCGGCGGCGAGCGCGGCGGCGTCGGCGGCGCCGATCGCGGCCGCCACCTCTTTCGTCCGCGGACCGAACCGCTTGCCCAGCGCCCGGAACTGGGGCTTTGCCGTGACGTCGACCAGGTCGCCGGCGTCGGCCAGGGTGTCCAGGGCCGCGACGTTCAACTCGTCGGCGACGAGCGCGCGTAGCTCGTCCGGCAGCGCCGACCAGCCCGCCGCGCCGACCAGCGCCCGGGCCAGCGGCTGGCGGGTGCGCACCTTCGCGTCGGTGCGGGCCGCCCGGCCGAGCTCGACCAGCCGCCGCACCAGCGCCATCTGCTCGCCGAGCCGCTCGTCGACCAGGTTTCCGGCCGGGTCCGGGTCGACCGTCGGCCAGTCCCGCAGGTGCACCGAGTCCGGGAGCTCCGGCCAGACCGCGGTCACGATCGCCTCGTGCACCGCCTCGGTGACGAACGGCGTAAACGGCGCCAGCAGCCGGCTGAGCACCTCCAGGGACTCGTGCAACGTCGCCAGCGCGGCCGGGTCCCCCGCCCAGAACCGGCGCCGCGACCGGCGGACGTACCAGTTGGACAGATCGTCGATGAACTGCGTGATCCGCCGCCCGGCCAGCGGCGAGTCGAAGTCCTCCAGCGCACTGTCCACTTCGAGCACGGTGCGATGCAGCTCGGACAGCACCCACCGGTCCAGCAGCGGCCGGTCCGCGACCTCCGGCACCGGTGCGGCACCGGGCACCCAGCCGGCGGCGTTGGCGTACAGGGTGAGGAACGACGCGGTGTTCCAGTAGGTGAGCAGCACCTTGCGGACGATCTCCTCCAGTGCCGCGTGCCCGATCCGGCGCGGCAACCAGGGCGACCCGCTGCACAGCATGAACCAGCGCACCGCGTCCGCGCCGTGCCGGTCCATCAGCGGGATCGGCTCCAGGATGTTGCCGAGGTGCTTGCTCATCTTCCGGCCGTCCTCGGCCAGGATGTGCCCCAGGCAGAGCACGGTCCGGTAGGACGAGCGGTCGAAGACCAGCGTGCCGACCGCCATCAGGGTGTAGAACCAGCCACGGGTCTGGTCGATCGCCTCGCAGATGAAGTCCGCCGGGTAGGTGGCCTCGAACTGCTCCTGGTTGCGGTACGGCGCGCCCCACTGCGCGAACGGCATCGAGCCGGAGTCGTACCAGGCGTCGATCACCTGCGGCACCCGCCGCGCGGGCTGCGCGCAGCTCGGACAGGTGATCGTGACCTCGTCCACGTACGGCCGGTGTGGATCCAGAGTGGACAGATCGTGGCCGGCGAGCATGCCGAGCTCGGCCAGGGAGCCGACGCAGGTCAGGTGCCCGCTGGGGCAGCGCCAGATGGGCAGCGGCGTCCCCCAGTACCGGTCCCGGGACAGCGCCCAGTCCACATTGTTCGTCAGCCAGTCGCCGTACCGGCCGTGCTTGATGTGCTCCGGGTGCCAGTCGGTGCGCTCGTTCTCCCGCAGCAGCGCGTCCTTGATCTCGGTGGTGCGGATGTACCAGGACGGCAGCGCGTAGTACATCAGCGAGGTGTGGCACCGCCAGCAGTGCGGGTAGGCGTGCTCGTACGGCTGCTCGCGGACCAGCAGCCCGCGCTCGCGCAGGTCCTCGACCAGGACAGCGTCGGCGGTCTTGAAGAACATCCCGCCGACCAGCGGCAGGTCGGCGCGGAAGTGCCCGTCCGGCTCTATCGGGTTGACCACCGGCAGCCCGTACTCCCGGCTGGCCGACAGGTCCTCGGCGCCAAACGCCGGAGCCTGGTGCACCAGCCCGGTGCCGTCCTCTGTGGTCACGTAGTCGGCCAGGATCACGTAGTGCGCGCCCGGGATGTCGACCAGTTCGAACGGCGGGCGGTAGGTCGAGTGCTCCAGTGCCCGGCCGGGGAACCGGGCCAGCACGTCGGGCGCGGGGTCGTGGCCGAGCGCCTTCTCCAGCAGCGGCTCGGCCACCACGAACGTGCCGGCGGCCGTCCGGGCGACCACGTACTCGACGTCCGGGTGCACCGCGACCGCCGTGTTCGACACCAGCGTCCACGGCGTGGTGGTCCAGACCAGCAGGTCCGCCCCGTGCTCGGCGGCCGGACCGCTGGTCGCCGGGAAGCGCACGTACACCGACGGGTCGACGACCGTCTCGTAGCCCTGCGCCACCTCGTGGTCGGACAGCCCGGTGCCGCACCGCGGGCAGTACGGCGTGACCCGGTGGTCCTCGACCAGCAGGCCGCGGTCCCAGATGACCTTGAGCGACCACCACACGCTCTCGATGTACTCGGCGTCCATGGTGCGGTAGGCCTCGGCCATGTCGACCCAGTAGCCCATCCGCTCGGTGACCTGCTCGAACGCGTCGACGTGCCGGGCGACGGACTCCCGGCAGCGGGCGTTGAACTCGGCCACCCCGTACCGCTCGATGTCCCGCTTGCCGGAGAAGCCGCGCTCCTGCTCGACCGCGATCTCCACCGGCAGGCCGTGGCAGTCCCAGCCGGCCTTCCGCGGCACGTGGAAGCCCTTCATCGTCTTGAACCGGGGGAAGACGTCCTTGAAGACGCGCGCCTCGACATGGTGGGTGCCGGGCATGCCGTTCGCGGTCGGCGGGCCTTCGTAGAACATCCAGACCGGCCCGCCGGCGGTCTTCTCCAGGGTGCGCCGGAAGACCTTGCGGTCCCGCCAGCGCTGCAGCACCTCGTGCTCGAGCGCGGGCAGGTCGACACGCGGGGGAAGGGTGCGGAACGACCCTGTCTCGCTCGTGGGCTGGGTGTCGCTCATGGACGGTGCCTGCTCCTCCATCGGCCGGGTCCGGACGACTCGTGCGCGATGGAGGGACGACGGGTGCCCGCCGCGGTACCACCCTCCTTGGCGGGCCGGGCGCGCCGGACCGCCCTCTCGTTTCCGTTCGCCGGGTCTACTGAGGCCTGCGGCCCGTTCTTCCGGGGCTCCGGGGTGATTTTCGCGCCGGCCAGGCCCCCGGGCTCGCACCGTCCCCGGGTCGCTCGCGGCTGCGTCCGGCGTTACTCGTCCCCGTCAACGCCTGTCCCGGCCATTCTAGCGAAGGCGACGGGCGAGTGAGCATCGCAATACCACTTCGCGCCCGCGGCGCCTGGGCAAGCGAGGAGCGGAGCGAGCCAAGGAGCCGAGCCATCAGCATTGCGAGTTGGGGCGAGAATCCGGGCATGGGTTCCGCGGGCGGCGGGATGCGAGTGCCGATCCGGGTGCGGCCGGGGGCGTCCCGGACCGCCGTGGGCGGGGCGTACGACACCGGCGGCCGGGGCGGTCGCGCACTGGTCGTCGCGGTCACCGCCCGCGCGGTCGGCGGGGCGGCCACGGCCGCCGCCCTTCGCGCCGTCGCGGCCGCGCTCGGCGTCCGGACGAGCGCGGTCACCCTGGTATCCGGCGTCACGAGTCGGGACAAGGTGGTCCTGGTCGATCCCGCGCCGGCCGACCTGCCCGCCCGGCTGGCCGCCCTTCTCGACGGCGGATAGCAAGTCGCCCCTGCCGCGCGGGCGCGGCATCGGAGATGATCCGTCGGGTGGTCGTCTGGGGCGGCGTCGCGGGCGCGGCGGCCGGCGGAGTCAGCGGGTACGCCGACGCGGGCAGCGGCTCCATCGGCAGCGTGCGGCTCGAGATCGCGCTGCTCGTCGGCGCCGCGGTCGTGCTGCTCGGCGTGCTCGCGGTCCGGGTCTCCACC
>Ga0184612_10001578_pt1 | contig 11021 bp, 12 predicted proteins | sample PLM3_60_coex_FD_133163 | JGI IMG/M metagenome (GOLD analysis project Ga0184612, IMG submission 133163) | Groundwater sediment microbial communities from an aquifer in East River, Colorado, USA - PLM3_60_coex | ecosystem: Environmental > Terrestrial > Soil > Riparian zone | place: USA: East...
CGGACCTCCTCCGGCTCGGAGCCACCCAACAGGGTGGTGATCTCGGCCTTCAGGCGGGCGAACGGACCGCCCTCGGCCTCCCGGAAGCACACGGCCCCCACGCCCGTGGGCCGGATCTCGGACGCCGCCTCCAGGGTCAAGGCGGCGCTGGGCAGCGAGAACAGAGCGTCGAGGTTCGGCTGGGCCTGGCGGGACCGGCCGAGGAGTGCGTCGAGCAGACCCACAGTCACTCCCGGCCGAGCTCGACGGAGATCTTGGCCAACTGGTCGAGGCGCTTCTCCAGCGGTGGATGGCTCGCGAAGAGCGACCCGAGATCCGCCTTTCCGGTGAGGGCGGGAACGACGAAGAACGCGTTGTACGGCTCGGCGGCGCGCAGGTCCCGGGTGGGGATCTGGCTCATCTGGCCGGTGATCTTGGTCAGTGCGTTGGCCAGCTGAGATGGCTGCCCGGTCAGGATCGCGCCGGCCCGGTCGGCCGCCAGCTCGCGGTAGCGGGAGAGCAGCCTGGTCAGCAGGAAGCTCACCGCGTACACGACTATGGCGACGACCGTGACCATCAGCGCGACCATCGCGGCGTTGTTGTCACGTTGCCGCCCCATGCCGCCCCAGAGCGCAATCCGAGTCAGCAACCCGGCGAGCAGGCCCACGACCGAGGCGATGGTCATCACCGTGACGTCGCGGTGCGCCACGTGCGACAGCTCGTGGGCCACGACGCCCTCCAGCTCTTCCTTGCTCAACCGGCGCATGAGGCCGGTGGTGGCGCACACGACGGCACGCTGCGGGCTGCGGCCGGTAGCGAAGGCGTTGGGCAGGTCCACATCGGCGATGGCGACGCGCGGCTTGGGCATGTTCGCCTGAGCACAGAGCCGGTCGACCATCGCATGCAGATCGGGCGCCTCCTCCGGGGTGACCTCCCGGGCCCTCATCGCCCTGAGCGCCAACGTGTCCGAGAAGTACCACTGGGCCCAGAAGGCGCCCACGCCGATGATCAGGCCGAGCCACCAACCGCCGCTGGTGTACTGGCTGATGGCGACGATCAGCACGACGTAGAGGGCCGCCAGCAAAAGCATCGTGAGCGCCATCCGGGCCGAGAGCCCGCGGTCGGGACGGAACCTCGTCTGCGCCACAGCGCCTCCTGTCTGTCGCCGGATCGTCACCCGACCAACGAGGTGGCGGCCGGTCGCGGTTCCTTCACCTTGCCTTTGCGGCGCTCGACCATGCGGCAGGCCTGGCAAAAGCGCCGGCGGGGTGTTTTGACCTGGTCGATCGCGCCCGGCCGGTGGCACACCGGTCAGCCGGGAATCAGGCCCTCGTCGGAGAGCATCTCCCGAACCTCGTCGATATGCGCCTCCGCATACGGCAGTACCAGGTCGCTGTCGACCAGGACGTCGTCGGCGAGCGGCGTGCCGCGGGCCCGGACGGCGTCGAGCAACGCCATCAAGGCCCTCCTGAACCGCTCGTCGTCCCCGGACTCCATCGCCCCACCCAGAGCGTCGTCGAGGCTGTTGAGCTCACGCATGCGGGAGTCGTCGACCTCTAACTGCCCTTCTCCCATGATGCGGACGATCACGGCCGGCCCTCGTCCTGCTGGGGCTGGCTCTGCGGCGTCGCGAGCGGGTCGCCGGTGGGCTGCGCCTGACCCTCGATCTGGCGCGGCGGCTCGGCGGGACCGGCCGTGAGCTCCTGCTTCATTCGGGACAGCTCGAGCTCGACGTCGCTCGTCGACGCCAGCCGGTCGAGCTCGGCGGTGATGTCGTCCTTGGCGATGCCGGTCGGGTCCTCGAGAGCGCCCGAGGCGAGCAGTTCGTCGATGGCGCCGGCCCTGGCCTGCATGGCCGCGGTCTTGTCCTCGGCACGTTGCACCGCCATGCCGACGTCACTCATCTCCTCGGAGATGCCCGTGAACGCCTCGCCGATGCGGGTCTGGGCCTCAGCGGCCGTATAGCTCGCCTTGATCGTCTCCTTCCTGGTACGGAAGGCCTCGACCTTGGCCTGCAGCCTCTGCGCGGCGAGAGTGAGCTTCTCCTCCTCGCCCTGCAGGGCGGAGTGCTGGGTCTGCAGGTCGATGATCTGGGTCTCGAGTCCGGACCTGCGCGTGAGGGCCTCGCGGGCGAGATCCTCGCGGCCGAGGGAAAGTGCCCGTTGCGCCTGGTCCTGGAGCTTGGTTCCCTGCCCCGAGAGCTGGGAGATCTGGACCTCGATGCGCTTGCGGCTGGTCGCGACGTCGGCGACGCCCCGGCGCACCTTCTGAAGCAGTTCGAGCTGCTTCTTGTACGAGTAGTCGAGGGTCTCCCGGGGGTCCTCGGCACGGTCGAGCGCCCGATCGGCCTTGGCCCGGAAGATCATGGACATGCGCTGGAGGATCCCCATCTGGCCCGGTAGCCCTTTCGTGATGCGCGGTAGGCGGACTGCAGTTATTTCCACCAACCCTACGACGTCGGGGTCCTCGTGGGCAGGCCGGTCTCCGGGCTGACCTACTCTTGGCTACGTGTTCCGCCGCCGCACCGCCGCAGACCAGCCCGCCGACACCGCCGCCGGCCCGTCCGGCGCGGAAGCTCAGGCGACCGGCAAGGGCCACCCGACGCCCACCCGCCGCGAGGCCGAGGAAGCCCGCAAGCAGCGGGTCAAGCCGCCGCTCACCCGCCGGGAGGCGCTTCGCCGTGAGCGAGAGCTCGCCCGTACCCAGCGCTCGCGCACCCGGCGGGCGATGGTCTCCGGCGACGAGAGCGGCTTTCTCGAGCGCGACAAGGGTCCGGTCCGGAAGTTCCTGCGCGACTACGTCGACTCACGCCGCACGGTGGCGGAGTTCTTCCTGCCGATCGTCCTCCTGGTGCTGATCACCAGCTTCGTGAACTCGCCGCAGGTGCGGATCTTCTCGACGTTCCTGTGGGTGGGTTCGATGCTGCTGGTGATCGTCGATCTGACCGTGCTCCGCTTCCGGATCAAGCGCGAGATCCGCAAGCGCTTCCCCGATGACCCAGGTCGCGGCCACGTCTTCTACGCGATCGCCCGGTCGACGCAGATACGCAAGCTCCGGCTCCCCAAGCCGACGGTGAAGCCCGGGGCTTCGGTGTGAGCGCGGCGCTTCCCGCGAGGGCGGCGTCCGCGTCCCCGGATTTCGTGCTTCGTGCGCTCGCCTACACCGACCCGGTTATCCGCGCCCTCGAGGCCGAGCTCCAACAGGAGTACGTCGAGCGCTACGGCGGCGAGGACGAGACGCCGGTCGACCCGGCCGAGTTCGCCCCGCCTGAGGGTGTCTTCCTTGTAGGGTTCGCCGGTGCCGAACCAGTCGCGTCCGGCGGCTTCCGGCGCCACGATGACGACGCGGCCGAGATCAAGAGGATGTACGTCGTCGAGGATCGCCGTGGGGTGGGGTACGCCCGCCGCCTGCTCGCCGACCTGGAGAGCCGTGCGGCTGCTGCCGGGTACCGCAGGATCGTCCTGGAGACGGGCTTGCGCCAGCCCGAGGCGATCTCGTTGTACGAGTCCAGTGGCTACGTGTCGATCCCGGTCTTCGGTTTCCATGCCGGGACGCAGCTCGCGCGGAGTTTCGGCAAGGATCTCAGCCTCCCGGACCAGGGGGAAGCGCCCTAGTCCGGCGGGTGCAGGCTCATCGGGCCATAGACCTGCCGGCCGTCCTCGAGCAAGATGACGGCGTCCACCCCGGCCTCGGCGAGTGCCCGCCAGCGCTCTCCCAACCAGGACTCCGCGTCGGATTGGGTGACGAACCCGCTGCCGTCGCCTCCGCCGGACACGTCGGCCGGCGGCACCTCCGCGCCGTTCCCGTCCAGGTAGCGCCAGATCCAGGCCATCGCCGTCTCCTCGCGTCGCGTGCGGGGCGAGGCTACCGCGGCCGGCTGGGCGACCCGCCCCATCCAGTCCCGCCGACATCCGTTCCAGAAGCCGCGTCATCCCGGGCCATTGCCTCCGTCTTGATGGGCACGGGAACGTCGGCCGTCAACGGGGGGATCAGCCGGCCGCACCGTGTGTGGGGGGCGGGACCGTCCTCGTCGTGTGGGGACGACGGGGACGGTCCCCTCACACGTCCCGGGACGATCGGCGCGCCCGACCTCCTATGGTTCTCGGGTCAGTGCACCCCGGCTGAGGACGGCGCATGGCCCTCGACCTGACCGAGATCGCCGCGAGAGTCGCGCTGCCGGACGACGGAGCCCGCCGACAGGCGACGGACCTGCTCGAGGAGCATTCGCGTCCGGAAGGCTCGCTCGGTCGGCTCGGTGAGCTCGGCATCTGGCTCGCGGCTACGCAGGGCCGGTGCCCCACCGCGCCGCTGGAGCGGGTTCGGCTCGTCGTCTTCGCCGGCGACCACGACACGACGGAGACCGAGGCACCGGACACGGCGGCCACCGTGCGCGCGCTCCTGGGCGGCGCGGGACCTACGAACGTCCTAGCCGAGCTGGCCGGCGCAAGTTCACGAGCCGTCGACGTCGCCGTGGACGGAACCGGCCTGCCGGCCGCCGTCACCCAGCACAAGGTCCGGCGCGGCTCGGGCCGGATCGACATCGAGGATGCGCTCACCCGGGCCGAGGCCGAGGCCGCGTTCACCGCAGGCGTCACCGTCGCCGACGAGGAGGTCGACAGCGGAACCGAATTGCTGGTGGCGGCCGGTGTCGGGGCCGGCGGCGCGGTGTCCGCCTGGACGCTCGCGACGTTGCTGACCAGTAAGGACGTGGCGTCCGTCATCGGCAGCCGCTCCGTGGCCGACGACCGGGCCTGGATGCTCTCGTGTGCCGCCGTCCGCGACGCGGCCCGGCGCGGCCGCCGCGTGCTGGGTGGCGGCGGTGACATGATCGACCTGCTGGCCGCGGTCGGGGGCGCCGAGTTCGCAGCGCTGACCGGCTTCCTCGTCCAGAGCGCCGTCCGCCGCACGCCGGTCGTGCTCGACGGTCTGGTCACGTGCGCCGCGGCCGTCGTCGCCCGACGCGTGAGCACCAGGGTCACGCACTGGCTCGTGGCCGGGCACCGCTCGCCCGACCCGGGCCACGCGGCACTGCTGGAGCGGCTGCGCCTCACGCCGGTGGTGGACTACCAGATCGGCCTCGACGATGGGGTAGGAGCCCTTCTCGCTGTGCCGCCGCTGCGCGCGGCCGCCGCCCTGTTGGCGAGTCTCGGCTCACCCCGTCCGGAGCCGGAGATCAGCTGATGCCGGTGTGAGGCATCCGTGCGTCAGCGACCTGTGGAGAACGGACCCGACCAGGAACCCGACTGTGGACAACCGCACTCCGCGTCACGCACGCGGGCCATCGTCGCTCGAGGGCAGGTGACGGAGATGCCAACCGATGGCGCCTGCGTCACACGCCGCGTGGAAACGGTCCAAGGGTGCGGCAACGGAGGCACGGCGGAGACTCGGTGAGCTAGGGGCCGGCGTCTCCAGGACCCGCCGGCTATTCCTCGCGGGTGGAGGGCTGCACGAATGGTGGGCGGACGACCTCGAACGGCTCGGCCCGTCCCCGGACATCGACGTCGACCCGGTCGCCGTCCGAGGCCTCCGGCGGCAGCAGCGCGAGCCCGATGCCCTTGCGCAGGGTCGGCGAGAATGTTCCGGACGTCACCCGACCCGCGGTCTCGCCACCGACCGCGACCGTCATGCCCGGGCGTGGGATGCCGCGGCCCAGGGCGCTGATGCCGCGCAGCCGGCGGGCCGGGCCGGACGCCCGCTCCGAGAGGAGGGCGTCCCGACCCCAGAACGCCGGCTTGTCCCAGCCGACTGCCCATCCGGCGCTGGCTTGCACGGGGGTGATCTCCAACGAGAGGTCCTGGCCGTGCAGGGGATACCCCATCTCTGTGCGCAATGTGTCTCGGGCGGCCAGCCCGCAGGGCAGGATCCCGTGGGGCGCTCCGGCGGCCAGCAGCGCGTCCCACGTCCTTCCGGCGTGATCCCAGGGGACGACCAGCTCGTAGCCGCGCTCGCCCGTGTAACCCGTCCTGCACACAGTCAGCGCGGCACCGTCCCAGGTCGTGTCCGCGAATGCCATGTAGTCGTGCCCGGTCGGCAGGCCGAGCCCCTCGAGCACCTCGTCGCTGCGGGTGCCCTGGACGGCGAGAACCGCGTACTCGCGGTGAGCATCGTGGATCTCGACCCCTTCCGGCGCAGCCTCTGCGAAACGGCGCACGACCTCGGCGGAGTTGGCGGCGTTGGGGATGAGCAGGAGATCGTCGTCCGACCGCAGGTAGGCGATGAGGTCGTCGACCACACCGCCGGTCGCGTCGTCGCAGCAGAGCGTGTACTGGGCTTTGCCCGGGGCGATCTTGTCCAGCGCGTTCGTCAGGCAGGAGTCGACGAATGCTCTGGCGCCCGGCCCGGTGACCGTCGCCTTGCCCAGGTGGCTGACATCGAAGATCCCGACCCGCTCGCGGACCGCCGTGTGCTCGTCGACGACTCCGGAGTACTGCAGTGGCATCTCCCAGCCGCCGAACTCGGCGAACCTGGCGCCGCGGGCCACATGCCGGTCGTGGAGCGGGCTGCGGAGAAGGGTGCTCACGCCGGGTAACTCTATGGTCGTGTGAGTGATCTCGAGACTCCGCGTAGCATCGCGCGCGGACCTGTCAGCCCGATGTCTTGGAGAATCGTGACGACCATCGCCCTGTCCTCCGCCGACCCGACCGGGATCAAGGTCGATGCCATCGTAGTCGTCGTCGCGCGGGGCGAGGACGACACCCTGCGCCTGCTCGGGGGCGCGGCGGCCGTCGCCGCAGCGCTGGGCGGGTCGCTCGCGACGACGCTGAAGCACCTGGGCGCGACCGGCAAGGCCGACGAGGTGACGAAGCTGCCGACGAACGGCGCCGCCAAGGCGCCTGTCGTTGTCGCCGTGGGCGTCGGGAAGCTTCCGGAAGGGAGCACAACGGGCTATCGCGAGGCCCTGCGCCGGGCGGCTGGCGCAGGGGCGCGCGCGCTCGCTGGAACCGAGGCTGCGGCGTTCGCACTGCCCGTCAGCGGACCCGAGGACGCCGCTGCCATCGCCGAAGGGGTGCTGCTCGGCGCCTACACGTTCGACGAGTACAAGACCGGCGATGCGAAGGCACCGCTCGCTGCGGCGACGATCGTCGGCGCGGGCGTGAAGGCGAGGGCCGTCAGGCGGGCCGTGGCCCGGGCCGAGGTGATCGCCGAGGCGGTCAACCAGACCCGGAGCTGGATCAACACCCCTGCTCGCGACCTCGCGCCGGTGGCCTTCGCCGATGCGGCCGCCAAGCACGCCAAGGGACTCAAGCTCGACCTCGAGATCCTCGATGAGAAGGCGCTGGCCAAGGGCGGGTACGGCGGCATCCTCGGCGTCGGCCAGGGATCGGCGAACCCGCCTCGGTTGGTACGCATCGCATACAGGCCGGCCCGGGCGAAGAAGCACATCGCCCTGGTCGGCAAGGGCATCACGTTCGACTCCGGCGGGCTCTCGCTCAAGCCCACCGATGCGATGGTGACGATGAAGTGCGACATGAGCGGCGCAGCGGCCGTGATCGCTGTCGTGGTCGCCGTCGCCAGGCTCGCGCCCAGGGTCGCCGTGACTGCGTACGCGCCGATGGCGGAGAACATGCCCTCGGGCAGCGCGCAGCGCCCGTCGGACGTGCTGACGATGTACGGCGGCAAGACGGTCGAGGTCCTGAACACCGACGCCGAGGGGCGGCTGGTCCTTGCCGACGCCCTGGTGCGCGCGAGCGAGGACCGGGCGGACCTCATCGTCGACGTCGCCACCTTGACCGGCGCATGCGTGGTCGCGCTCGGCACCCGCGTCTCGGGGATCATGGCAAACGACGACACGCTGCTCGACAAGATCCACGACGCGTCCGGGCGCGCGGGTGAGCAGATGTGGCCGCTCCCCCTTCCGTCCGAGCTGCGGGAGAAGCTCGACTCCCCCATCGCCGATATCGCGAACCTCGGGGAGCGTTGGGGCGGAGCGCTCTCGGCCGGCGTCTTCCTCAAGGAGTTCGTGGCAGACGGCATCGACTGGGCACATCTGGACATCGCCGGCCCGGCGTTCAACGACGCACCGTTCGGTTACACGCCGAAGGGCGGCACGGGCGCCGGCGTGCGCACATTGATCCAGATCGTCGAGGACGCCGCTGCAGGCGTGCTTTGAGCACGCCGATGCCCGACCGGGGGACCGCACTGGTCCGGAAGCCGAGCAGCCGGCTCGCCGAGGGAATCGTCACCCACCTGTCCCCGACCACTGTCGATGTCGCGCTGGCACGCAGCCAGCACCACGCCTACGCCGCCGCCCTCTCCGGAGCCGGTTGGACCCTTCGCCAGGTGACGACGGCCGACGAATGTCCGGACTCGGCCTTCGTCGAGGACACGGTCGTCGTGTGTGACGACCTGGCGATCCTGACCCGGCCAGGCGCCGCCGAACGACGCCCGGAGATCGTCGGCACCGAGCGTGCGGTCCGCGAGATTGGACTCGACGTCGTCCGCGTCGAGGCACCTGGGAGGCTCGACGGCGGCGACGTGCTCCAGGTCGGCGCAACCGTGTACGTCGGACTCGGCGGTCGCACCGACCTCGAGGGTGTGCGCCAGCTCAGCGCGCACCTGGCCCGCGTGGGCCGCACTGTCGTCACGGTCCCCCTGGGCAACGTGCTGCACCTCAAGTCTGCTGTCACCGCGCTTCCGGATGGCACGCTGCTCGCCCTGCCGGACCTCGTCGACGTGAGCGTGTTTCCTGCCCTGCACCCGGTTGACGAGGAGACCGGCTGCCACGTCGTTCCCCTCGGTGACGACCAGGTCCTGATGGCGGCGTCGGCGCCCCGCACCGCCGGGCTGCTTGCGGATTGGGGGTATGCGCCGGTCGTCGTCGACATCGGCGAGTACGAGAAGCTCGAAGGCTGCGTGACCTGCCTGAGCGTGCTCGTCCCGGCCCACGACGAAATAGTGGCCGCAGAAGGCCGCCAATGACACTGGCCGTCCTGACAGGTCCAGCAGCTCAGCCGCCTTGGCGGCGGTTCCACTCGCGCATGCGTTGCGGGTAGCCGACGACCTGGGCGTCATAGGCGGGAATGCCGAGCCTTCGGGCCAGGTCGTGGGCGGCCTGCGCGTCATGCACCCGGCGTCGGGTCCACTCGCCATCGTGCGCGACCAGGACCACGGTGGTGGCGGTCATCGTCGTCGGCGGCTCGACGAAGGCCTCGACGCCGCGCCGCGTCCGCGCGAAGTCCTCCAGATGCGAGACGTCGGATCCGTCCGCCGCCCGGTCGAGGCTGCCGACGGCACCCTTCCGGCGCCGACCGAACCACCGCATGCTGACCTCCGTCGCCGGGTCGCCCGCGGACCCGATCCGGGAAGTCTGCCATCCCAGCCCGTTGGTTCTTACCGGACAAGGGGTGGAAGGATGTTGACGAGACCTGGCCGCGATCCGGCCATGACGACCTCTTGTGGGAGCGCTCCGTGGCGAACAACTTCGACATCGTCATCCTCGGCGGCGGAAGTGGCGGCTACGCCTGTGCCTTCCGGGCTGCTGAGCTGGGCATGTCCGTGGCGCTGGTCGAGAAGGACAAGGTGGGCGGCACCTGCCTGCACTACGGCTGCATCCCGACCAAGGCGCTGCTGCACGCGGCCGAGGTCGCCGACGCAGCACGCGAGAGTGCCCAGTTCGGGGTGTCTGCATCGCTCGACGGCATCGACATGAACGGCGTCAACTCGTACAAGGACGGCGTGGTCGGGCGGCTCTACAAGGGCCTGCAGGGCCTGGTCAAGGCCCGCGGGGTCACCCTCGTCGAGGGTGAGGGCCGGCTGGTCGCGGCCAACGCCGTCGAGGTCGACGGCACCAGATACGAGGGCAAGCATGTCGTCCTTGCCACCGGCTCGTACGCGAAGTCATTGCCCGGGCTCGAGATCGACGGCGAGCGCGTCATCACCAGCTACGAGGCACTCCTGATGGATCGCGTGCCCGCTTCCGTCGTCGTGCTCGGCGGAGGCGTGATCGGAGTCGAGTTCGCCAGTGTCTGGCGGTCCTTCGGTGCCGAGGTGACGATCGTCGAGGCACTTCCGAGGCTGGTCCCGGCCGAGGATGAAGCGTGCTCCAAGGCTGTCGAGCGCGCGTTCCGCAAGCGCGACATCGCGTTCAGGACCGGAACGCCGTTCAAGGCCGTCGACCACACCGACAATGGCGTCCGGGTCACGCTCGAGAGCGGCGACCCGGTCGAGGCCGAGCTCCTTCTGGTCGCCGTCGGCCGCGGCGCTGTCAGCGACGGGCTCGGGTTCGATCAGGTCGGCATCGCGATGGATCGCGGCTTCGTCCTGACCGACGAGCGCCTGCGCACGAATGTCGCCGGCGTGTACGCCCTCGGCGACATCGTTCCCGGTCTGCAGCTCGCGCACCGCGGCTTCGCGCAGGGCATCTTCCTGGCCGAGGACCTGGCCGGCCTCAACCCGGTGCCTGTCGAGGATGCCGGCATCCCACGTATCACCTACTGCGAGCCCGAGGTGGCATCCGTCGGACTGACCGAGGCGCAGGCCCGGGAGCGCCTCGGCGACGAGAAGGTCGAGACGTTCCAATACGACCTCGCAGGCAACGGCCGCAGCCAGATCCTCAAGACGCAGGGCTTCGTCAAGCTCGTCCGCGAGACGGACGGGCCCGTGCTCGGTGTCCACATGGTCGGCAGCCGCGTCGGCGAACTGATCGCCGAGGCGCAGCTGATCTACAACTGGGAAGCCCTTCCCTCCGAGGTCGCTCAGCTCATCCATGCACACCCGACCCAGGGTGAGGCCGTTGGAGAGGCACACCTCGCGCTGGCCGGGAAGCCGCTGCACGTCCACGGCTGATCCGGCGCGTACGCTCGGCACGCTCGGGTTCGAGACTTGGAGAGGACTTGACGATGGCGACCTCCGTCACCTTGCCCGCACTCGGCGAGAGTGTCACCGAGGGCACTGTGACCCGTTGGCTCAAGCAGCCCGGTGAGGAGGTCCAGGCCGACGAGCCGCTGCTCGAGGTCTCCACCGACAAGGTCGACACCGAGATCCCGTCACCGGCATCGGGAACCCTGCTGGAGATCAAGGTCGCCGAGGACGAGACCGTCGAG
>Ga0184612_10001579_pt1 | contig 11020 bp, 8 predicted proteins | sample PLM3_60_coex_FD_133163 | JGI IMG/M metagenome (GOLD analysis project Ga0184612, IMG submission 133163) | Groundwater sediment microbial communities from an aquifer in East River, Colorado, USA - PLM3_60_coex | ecosystem: Environmental > Terrestrial > Soil > Riparian zone | place: USA: East...
AGGGCGGCGAGGTCGTCTACGTGCCCGGCGCCGTGGCCACGGATCGGCCGATCAGTGGGCTTCGAGAGCAGTTCCGAAATCGGAGCAGGACCGCTTCGCGCGGGATCCGGGCGAACCTCTCGATGGCTGGTCGGCTCGCCCCGTGGCGCCATCCGCGGGCGGCGCTGTCGATCTGGTCGCACAAGCTCCTTCGGTGGGCCACGCCCTGGCTGATCCTGGCCGTGCTCGCAGCCGGGTTGATCGAGGCATCGCGTGGTTCGCGAGCCGCGGCGATCGTCATCGCGGTCCTCGCCGTTGGCGCCCTCGCCGCAGCCGTCGGTCAGCTTCTCGCGTCGAGCGGCCGACGGCCGCCCCGCCTGCTTGCCTTCTTCCGGGCCTTTGCCATCGTCAACGTGGCCTTCGCCCGCGCCTGGGTCGACGTCTTCAGCGGCCGCCGCATCGAGGCCTGGAGGGGCGTCGAATGGGAGCGACCAGGGTAGGCCGATGGCAAGCGTCCTCATCATCGGGATCAACTACCGCCCCGAGACGACCGGGATCGCGCCCTACACCAGCGCCTTCGCCGAACACCTGGCGGCGGGTGGGCATCAGGTGACGGTCCTGACCGGCTTCGCCCACTATCCGGCGTGGCGGCACGAACCCGGGGAGAGACGGGTACGTGCCACCGAGCAGCTCGACGGCGTCCGCATCCTGCGCCGACGCCATTACGTCCCAGGATCGCAGTCCGCCATCCGTCGGGCGATCTACGAAGCGACGTTTCTGCTCAACGGAGCCCTCTCCCGGCCAGGCCGACCCGACGTGGTGTTCGGGGTCATTCCCAGTCTTAGCGGCGGCGTCCTCGCCCGCCTGTTCGCGGCTCGCGCCCGGGCGCCATATGGTCTGATCGTCCAGGACCTCATGGCGCCGGCAGCACGGCAGAGCGGGATCCGCGGCGGAGGGCGGGTCGCTCGAGTCACGGCGACCCTGGAGCGCTGGGCGGCGGCGAAGGCGAACAAAGTTGGCATTGCCTCGGAGTCATTTCGCCCGTACCTCAATGGACTGGGCGTTCCAGGCGAAAGGATCGTCCCGTTCCCGAACTGGGTGCACGTCGGCGGGCCTTCTGCGGATCGCGTCTCCACTCGCGAACGGCTCCGCTGGCCGGCCGAGGCGACGGTCGTCCTGCACGCCGGCAACATGGGCCTCAAGCAGGGGCTCGAGCAGGTCGTGGCAGCCGCCCATCGGGCCAGCGACGATGACGTCCCGTTGCTGTATGTCCTGATGGGCGACGGCAGCCAGCGATCCGGGCTGGAAGCCATGGCGGCCGGGGAGAAGCACCTCCAGTTCCTGCCATTCCAGACGGAGTCGGAGCTGCCGAACGTCCTGGCCGCGGCCGACATCCTGCTCGTCAGCGAGCGCGACACGGTCATCGACATGTCGCTCCCCAGCAAGCTCACGACCTACTTCGCGGCCGGCCGCCCGGTCGTCGCGGCGGTCCCCGAGGCCGGTGCCACGGCGACCGAGGTCCGCCGGTCCGGGGCGGGCATCGTCGTTCCTGTCGCGGATCCCGACGCGCTCAATCGGGCGGTGGCACACTTACGAACAGATCCCGCTGCCGCCGAGGCGCTCGGCGTGGCGGGTCGCGCGTACGCGGCGTCGAGACTCGATCGCTCGCATGCGCTGGCTCGAATGGACGAGCTTCTCGATCGTACGCTCGGGACGACAGCGACACGGGGAGGCTGAGTGGCGACGATGCCGCGAGCGCTGATTACGGGGATCACAGGCCAGGACGGCTCGTATCTGGCCGAGCTGCTGCTGGCCAAGGGCTACGAGGTCCACGGGATCATCCGGCGGTCGAGCTCCTTTTCCACAGGTCGCATCGACCACCTCTACCGGGACCCACACGATCCCGAGGCCCGCCTGTTCCTCCACTACGGCGACCTCAGTGATTCGTCATCCCTCATCAATACGGTCAACACCATCAAGCCCGATGAGGTCTACAACCTCGGCGCGCAGAGCCATGTGCTCGTGAGCTTCGAGATGCCCGAGTTCACCGCGGACACCGCCGCCATGGGGACGCTGCGCCTGCTGGAGGCCATCCGTCATGCCGATTGGCCGGTTCGCTTCTACCAGGCCGGCAGCAGTGAGATGTTCGGCAAGGCCGCCGAGACGCCTCAATCGGAGCGGACGCCCTTCTATCCGCGCAGCCCGTATGCGGTGTCGAAAGTATTCGCCCATTGGATGACCGTCCAGTACCGCGAGGCATATGGTCTATTCGCCTCAAACGGAATCCTGTTCAATCACGAATCGCCCCGTCGTGGAGCGACGTTCGTCACCCGCAAGGTGACTCGCGGGATCGCGGCGATCCTGGCTGGGCGCGAGAAGAAGCTCTACCTCGGAAACCTCAAGGCTCGACGGGACTGGGGGTATGCCCCCGAATACGTCGAGGCGATGTGGCTGATGCTCCAGCAACCGACGCCTGGCGACTACGTCGTCGCCACCGGCGAGATGCACAGTGTCGAGGAATTCGTCCACGCTGCGTTTGCGCTCGTTGACCTGGACTGGCGAGACCATGTGGAGATCGATCCGCGCTACTTCAGGCCGACCGAAGTCGATGAGCTGTGCGGCGATGCCTCGAAAGCCGAGTCCGACTTCGGTTGGAGATCTCGGACGCGGTTCGCCGACCTCGTCCAGATGATGGTCGCCGCCGACATCGTTGAAGCCGGGCTCGATCCTCTGCATGAGTTCGCGGAAGGAGCCGGCCGAGGCGTCGACCGGGTGATCGAGAGACGGGCAGGCGGATGAGCCTCCAGGCGATAGTCGCGGATACGGCAAAGATCGCTCTGACGACAGCGGCCCTCCCCATCGAACGTCGCCGCGCTGCTGTCCTCGCCCGACGCAAGCCCCTGTTGCTACACCTCGGCTCGGCCGACAATCGCCTGGAGCGATGGGTGAACATCGACTTGCTCCGCCCGGGCCGGAAGCTCGAGCTCTATTGGGACCTGCGCCGGGGCATCCCGTTCGCCACCAGCTCCGTGGACGCGATCTTTGCTGAACATCTGCTTGAGCATCTAACGCTGGACCAAGGTATCGAGTTGTTGCGGGAATGCCGGCGCGTTCTCCGCCCTATCGGCGTGGTCCGCATTGGCGTGCCGGATCTCGGTCGCTACGTCGCGTCGTACCTGGGACAGGACGACCTCATCGACATCGCGTTGCCGGGCAGGCCAACCAGGGCGATCGCCTTGTCCGAACCATTCTTCATGTATGGGCACAGGACCATGTTTGACTTCGAGACTCTCGAGTACGCGCTTCGGCATTCCGGGTTTTCCGTGGTGGAGCGATCCGAGTTCGGCACCGGGAGGATCGACCCCTGCCCGGACAGCCCGTCCCGCAGGATCGAGACGCTGTATGTAGAGGCGACCGGATCATCGATTGAAAGGCCGGCCGCGTGAGCGCCTTCTGGGATGACCGCCGGGTCACCGTAACGGGAGGCGCGGGCTTCTTGGGCCGGCGGCTCGTGGCAAGGCTGCAGGCATCAGGCGCGCGGGACGTCTTCGTGCCTCGGAGTGCCGAGTACGACCTGCGAACCCTCGATGGTATCAACCGCGCACTGCGCGACGGGCGCCCCGACCTCGTGATCCATCTAGCTGCGGTCGTCGGGGGTATCGGCGCAAACCGGGAAAATCCCGGGCGTTTCTTTTACGAGAACGCGATCATGGGTATCGCCCTCATGGAGGAGGCAAGGCTTCGAGGGGTCGCCAAGTTCGTAACTATTGGCACTGTCTGCTCGTACCCAAAATTCACGCCCGTGCCGTTCCGCGAAGACGACCTCTGGCACGGCTACCCGGAGGAAACGAACGCGCCCTACGGTCTAGCCAAGAAGATGCTCCTTGTGCAAGGGCAGGCGTACCGAACGCAATACGGCTTCGACTCCATCCACTTGATTCCGGTCAACCTCTATGGCCCCGGTGACAACTTTGACCCCGCCAGCTCTCACGTGATCCCGGCTCTCATAAAGAAGTGCGTCGACGCGCGAACGGCTGGGGAATCGTGGATTGAGGTCTGGGGGACCGGGGCCGCGTCGCGCGAGTTCCTCTACGTCGACGATGCGGCAGAAGGCATTGCCCTGGCGGCCGAACGTTACGATGGCGCTGAGCCGGTGAATCTGGGCGTCGGCCGTGAAATCACGATCCGAGAGTTGACCTTGATGATCGCGCGCCTGACAGGCTTCGCGGGCGAGATCCGGTGGGATCCGACGAAGCCAGACGGACAGCCGCGCCGGGCCCTGGACACCTCACGCGCGATGGAGCGATTCGGCTTCGTGGCAAAGACCTCGTTTGAGGACGGCCTACGAAGGACGATCGACTACTACGCAGGCCAACGTCCGACTGTGGGCCTGGAGGCTTCGCGCCCTTGATCTCAGCGTCCAACCACGATCTGTCGCTCGGCGCCGAGCCATCCTGGAACGGCCGAGCCGATGTCGCCTATCGGGCGGACCCGCATTCCAGGTGAAGCGCCCTCCGTCGCTCCTCGAGCACATCCGGTCTCTCGTCGCCACAGCGCGAGCATCAGTCCTGTCCCCGCTCATCGGATCCGTGGGCACGGGCCTTCTGGGACAGGTCGCCCTGGTCGTGAGCGGCATACTTACGGCACGGCTCCTCGGCCCCGAGGATCGGGGCAACCTGGCGTTGCTGATCCTGATCCCAGTTGCCCTTTCCCAGCTGGGCAGTCTTGGCGTCCCTCTCGCGGTCACCTATGAGTTCTCGAAAGACGTCGATGTTGCGCGCGGGGGACTCAGGAATATCGGGGGAGCGGTAATCCTGTGGACGGTCACGCTGGTGGTTATCCACGCAGCGATCATCGTGGCGCTCGCCTCCGGCCGGGATGTCGACGTTCGAATTGCGGCCGTGTTCACGCTTCTGATCATTCCGGCCGACACAGCCCAGCTATATGGGCTGGCGGTCCTGCAGGGCCGTCGTGACTACGGGGCCTTCAACGCGCTAAGACTTCTGCCGGCGGCAGCGTTTGGCGCATTGGCCATCTTCGCGTTTCTGACCGTCGGCGGAGGCCTGCCGCAGTTTGCCCTTTGGTATGCGGGCTCGTATTTCGCTGTTGCAATGTGCAGCCTCGCGATCGCGCTCCGCCGCGCCCCACCCGAGATGATGACTGGCGCGCCGGCGGCTTCTAGGATGCTGGGCTTCGGGATCCGTGGGCTCCTGGGCACCGTATCGCCGCTGGAGGCTCTTCGGCTCGATCAAGCGATCGTTGGCCTTTTTCTGTCGCCGGCGGCGCTCGGCCTGTATGTTGTCGGCGTGTCATTTACAAACTTGCCCCGGTTCGTCGCTCAGGGCATCGGCGTGGTGGCCTACCCGAATGTTGCCGCGCGACATGATCCATCGCTGGCGCAGCGGTCCATGTGGCGATTCTTCTGGCTGTCCGCTCTTGTCTGCACAGCCGTCATCATCCCCCTCGAGCTTGCCGCGGGGTGGCTCGTGCCAACATTCTTCGGCGACGCCTTTGCGCCAGCCGTCGGCATCATGCAGATCCTCCTCCTCTCGTCACTGTTCCTCAGCGCGCGCCGCGTCCTGACCGACGGATCACGAGGCTTTGGACTACCGGCGGTCGGAACCGCCGCCGAGGTGGCTTCCTGGCTGGCGCTCGTGCCGAGCATCGTGCTGCTGGCACCTCGGTTTGGGGCGTCAGGCGTCGCGCTTGCATTCACGATAGCGGCCGCGGTCAGCCTGGCGGTCTTGATCGCGCTGGTGGCCGTCGGTCGGCGCGGCCGTCCGGCGATCCCATCACTCGCAGATGAACCGAGCATCGATGCGCTCTGACGCCAAGGGGTTCCTGGTCGTCGCGATCGGCGGCGGGGTTGGCGCCTTCTTGATCGCTTCGGTCCTCGGATCTTGGACGGTGGCCAGCGCTCTCCTCGCCGTCGCGATCCTCGCGGTTGCCACGTACCCATTGATCGCCCGGGTTCGCGAGCGCCGATTCGACCTGTTGGAGCCGATCGTCGGAGGCTCAATCGCGCTTGGCGTGATCTTTGGCATCCGGCCGATCGCGATGCTGATCGTCGGAGACTTCGCGCATCGGGATAAGGACACGTCCCCCGAGTTCGAGTTCGTTCTTGGCATTGGTCTCGTTGGCACCGTCGCCTTCACAGCGGCGTACGAATGGCTTCGACAGCGTCAGCGGATCCCAACGTCACGGGATTTGGCGCCAACTATCGAGTCAGCGCCAGGTTTCGAGCGAGGAGTCGCGTTCGGCTACCTCCTCACACTGGTGAGCCTCTCCGTTGCCCTATTCCTGATACATCTCTCGCGCCTCGGTTCCGATGTCGTCGACGGATTTCGGTTGATGACTGGTGGTGTCACAGCGGAACTCGCGTCGCGTTGGAACGACACAACAGAGTATCTGTCGGCGTCGCCTATCTTGTCGGCCTGCGCGGCCACACTGGTAGGGGTCAGCCTGCGTTGGCGCCTAACGCGACGGCAGCTCGCGATCGTCGTCATGCTGGTCGCGTACCCGACACTAGTGTTCTACCTGTCGGGCGATCGGCGCTACGTCCTGCCCTCTATCGGTGTGCCTCTGGTCGCCTGGATGTTGTCATCCGGGACTCGTCCCGGACGTCGAGTGCTGCTGACGGTCGTACCGGTCGCCTTCCTGGTGCTCGCGACGATCCCATTCATCCGATGGGCCGAGGCTCGCAACGAGTCCGGTGGTGTGGCGGCCGCCTTCATCGAAGGCCTCGGAAACCCGGCCAGAACTGTGAATCGCTTCATCCTCGGGCCGGACACCGCGATGGTCTCCGCTCTGGCGCTCGAGGTGCGAGCGCTCCGAACTCCCCAGGATTTCTTCTACGGTCGGGCCACCGTGGGTGATCTCCTTCTCGCTCCCGTCCCACACATCGTGTTTCCAGGAAAACCGCAGACCGCACGGAACGAAATGCTCATCAAGACGTATGGAGCCCCTTGCGAGACCTCGGTCGGTGGGATCTGCGATGACTTCTCGATCATCGGAACCTTCTATCAAGACTTCTGGATACCTGGCGTCGCCCTCCTTATGGCGCTCGTCGGCGCGGCATCGGCCGCGATCTGGGGCAGATGGCAACGGTCGCCACTCGACGCGCGTCTCGTCGTCGTCACTGCAAGCTGGGTCGTGTTCGTCCCGATCGTGTTCCGCGCGGGCTTCATGCCCGCGTTCCAATGGTGTCTCTACTTCCTCGTGCCGTGTCTCCTCGGCGCGGTTCTTTCGACTTTCCAGGGGAGTCGCCATGGAGCCATCGACAAACGTCCCCGTAGCGCGTTCTAGCGCGACAACGCCGGAGCGTCGATGACGGCGTCCCTGCAGGCTGTCGATCGCAGACTGCCTGGGATCGGTGGCTTCGCCCGTGCCACCATCGTCATCTTCGGAGCGATGGCAGTGCTGCAGTCTTCTCAGGGCCTCGACGCCGTGAAGCTCGCATATCTGGGGGCCGCGACGCTCGCCGTCGGTGGGTCTGTCTGGTCGGTCTATCGGGAGCGGGCCGACGCACTCGTCGCATTTGCCAGGCCCTGGCTCGTCGCGTCTCTCGTCGTCGCTGGCATCATCGGAATCTCCTTGCCGGTAGCGTTGCTTCATGGCACCGCGTTCTCAACATGGACTCGGGATGCAGCAGCGTACGCGCTCGTCGTGGCCGCCCCGTGGGTGGCACTCGATCTTGCGCGGTCGGTCACCAGCCGGACTATGATCGGTTTGACCGTGTTGGCCGGCGGGCTGGCGGCACTCTCGTACGCAATCGTGTGGGTGCAGCGCCGAGCCATCACGGATGTCGCGATCGACCGATTGGTGCTGCCAAGCTTCACCCTCGCCACGGCACTGTTCGCGGTCGCCGTCGCCCAATCCGTGTCAAGAGAACACCGTCGATACTGGTGGGCGGCTCTCGCGTCCGTGACGGTCGCCCTCCTTCTCCTCGCCGGCACGCGAACCGCGCTGGCCATCCTCATCGTGCCTTTAGTCATCATTGCGATAGCCTGGCTGACGGATCGAAGTCTTTCCTTCCGGACGCGGATCGTGCCGGCTTGTCTTCCCCTGTTGACGGCAGGCGTCATAGTCGCGTCCACCCAGCTCAGCTTGGCTGTTGACCTGGGCCATCTCGGCGGGCCGTTGTCCGGGAGCGATGGTTCGGGCTCGTCGGACGGGTCCCGCTCACCGCCAGATCCACATACCCTCGAAGGGCGGTTTGACACCTTTGGGTCAGTTCTCGCTGGGCGGGATGCCAGCCTCCAGGATCGCGTGGCTCAGACTCGCGCCGCCTGGGATATCTTCCTTGCCTCGCCGCTGGTCGGCAGCGGGCTCGGCGTTGTCGTCCCATGGACGACGACATCAGGTCGGCTTGAGACGGAGTTCACGGCGGACACGCCAGTGCTCGTTCTCGCCAAGTTCGGGGTGCTGGGGCTCGTCCTCGTCGGAGCCCTTGGCGGAGCGTGGTTGATCACGATCCGCCGATTGAACCAGGGCGGTCCGAGCGCGCGAGCCTCACGGCTCGCCCTAGCAGGATTCGGCGCTGCGATCGTGGCCCTGACACCCTTCGGTTGGCAACTCGAGGACAAGGGCACAGGTCTCGCGGTCATCCTGATTCTTGGGTTGGCCCTAAGCGAGGCGGGCCAAGCCGACCTCGTGCGACGTCGACGAGGTCAGGAGGCATGATGGCCCGTCGTCATGAAACGCCCGGAGCATGATGGCAGGCCGCCCTATGCAGCGGACGCGATCGCGGCGATGTGCGGAATCGTAGCCACGATCGGCGTGTCCAACCGATCCGTGGGTCATAAGCGCGCTGAAGCGCTCGAGCTCATCTCCCATCGTGGACCCGACGATCAAGATTCCTGGGAGGATGACGAAGCGTGGCTTGGAACCAGGCGACTGGCCATCATCGACCTCTCCGCGGGGGGACACCAGCCGCGGGTCGATGCTGAGACTGGAGTCTGCATCACCTTCAACGGCGAGATCTACAACTATGTGGAGCTTCGCGATCAGCTAAGCGCGCTCGGTCACACTTTCAGCAGTCGATCCGACACAGAGGTCCTCCTCCGCGCATACCTTGAGTGGGGCTCCGAACTCCTTCCGCGCCTAAACGGAATGTGGGCATTTGTTATCTGGGATCCTCGAATTCGGCGCGCGTTCTTTTCCCGAGATCGACTCGGGGTCAAGCCCTTCTATTACAGCCTTCAGAATGGAGCGCTGAGTGTCGCGTCGGAGCCGAAGGCTCTGCTTGTGCTCCACCCGGCGTTGCGCCGTGTCGACGAAGTCTCCCTGTACGACTTCCTGGCCGAGGGGCGCCTCTACGCGGGGACCGCGAGCTTCTACGCAGGCATCGCCGTCTTGAGGCCAGGTCACTATGGGACGTTCAGCCCTGGGGATTCAGCCCCTGCGATCCGGCAATACTGGGCGCCTCCAGATCAAGCGGAGCGCCCCATCGACTACCGAGAGGCAGTCAGATCTTTCGGGGAGCTGCTGCGAGATTCGGTCCGCCTTCGGATGCGGAGTGACGTCCCCGTAGGGTTCACACTCTCGGGTGGTCTGGACTCATCGGCGGTTGTTCAGGGGGCCGCTACGCTGGGTGCATCCAGTGAGGACAGGCTTCAAGCCTTCACGTCGGTGTATGAAACATCCAAGGGGAATCGGCCCCTCGACGAACGGCGTTGGGCCCGACTGGTGGCAGACACCTACAAGGTCGAGTTACACGAGGTGCCGGCCGACGTCGGAGACTGGATCGGCGTTCTCACGCGGATCGTGTGGCACATGGATGGTCCGGGCTACTCTCCCGCCGTCTTCCCCCTCTGGAAGATCATGGAGACCGCTCGATCACGCGGAATCCCCGTTCTCCTCGAAGGACAAGGGGCGGACGAACTCCTGGGCGGCTATCCACAATACGCAGCGTTGGGTCTCTGGAACTCGCTGTCCCGAGGCAAGGTTGCGACGTTCGGACGAGACTACCGTGCCTTCGCGAAGACGTTCTCCGTTCGAATGCTGACCCTGTGGGTGGCACGAGAGAGGGCTGGATTCGCTCTGCAGGCCTACCGTCGACGGGTTGGTGCCCTCGGAACGATGGACCCGGACTACGCCCGCCGCATGGGCGGCAGTTCGTTGAATCCACCTGCAACGTCAGTGCACGACCGTCTTGCTGCGGATCTCACCCGGGACATCCTGCCCGGCCTTCTCCAGTATGGCGATGCCATCAGCATGGCCCACTCGATCGAAAGCCGTCTTCCCTTCCTCGACTATCGGCTGGTCGAGTTCGCTTCTTCGTTGCCGAGCGAATTCAAGGTCGGACGCGGTGAGACGAAGCGCATCCTACGGGATCACCTTCGAGCTATCGAGTTGCCGGCCATCGCCAACCGACGCGACAAGCAAGGCTACCCCACTCCGGCGGATAGCTGGCTGACGTCCAACGGTGGAGCTCTCCTCAGATTGCAGCTTCTCGCTCCAGGAGCGGAAATCCACGCCTACTGTCGACCACACAAGCTCGAGCGTCTCATCGATTTCCACGTGGCAGGCGGCAAAGGCGCAGGCAACCATCTCTACCGGCTCCTTACGACGCAGCTGTGGCTGCGAACATGCATCAGCGGGAGCACCGGGGCGCCCCAGGCCGTGGCTGCCTGATCGCCGATGCTTGTCCTGTACGTGATCCACTTCCCCATCTTCGGCGGTCCTCACAACCTGGCTCACCGTCTGGCCGCCCCGCTCCGAGCGTGTGGCTGGGAGACGGTCGTGCTGATGCCGAACGAGCCGGGAAACGCCGCAGGGCGGCTGCGAGCTGCCGGCGTCGAGGTCGTGACCATGCCCCTCCACAGGCTCCGAGCGTCGGCCAGCCCGCTGATCCAGCTCCGCTTTGCGGCCAGCCTCATACCGGAAGTTCAAGCGATTCGGCGTCTTATCCGCGACCGCGATGTCGATCTCGTGCAGATCGGCGGGCTGGTCAATCCGCACGCGGCGATCGCCGCCCGGCTCGAAAACGTCCCGGTAGTGTGGCAGCTCCTCGACACGCGGGCTCCTTGGCCGATCGCTG
>Ga0184612_10001580_pt1 | contig 11016 bp, 6 predicted proteins | sample PLM3_60_coex_FD_133163 | JGI IMG/M metagenome (GOLD analysis project Ga0184612, IMG submission 133163) | Groundwater sediment microbial communities from an aquifer in East River, Colorado, USA - PLM3_60_coex | ecosystem: Environmental > Terrestrial > Soil > Riparian zone | place: USA: East...
AACACCGGGTCAGCAACGATCGTGATCGAAACGTGACAATTAATTACAAGTTTCTCGGATCGGGATTAACCAGGACGCTAACTTAACGGCATTGAGCCAGACTATGCAAGCGTTCGGACAAGGGCGATCTCCTTGCCTGGAACCAAGTTCGTCGGCACCCCCCGGGCGCAACAGTGCGGCCTACGTCATGCGGCCCACGGCTTCGCGCAGGCGGGCCAGGTCGCGCCGGCGCCGCTCGTACGTCATGGCGAGACCGACGAGGAGCAGGCCGCCGACCGCGAGCGGGGCCCAGCGCGGCAGAAGGTCCCAGGCCAGTACGACCTCGTGCAGCGCCACGATGCCGAGCACGACGCCGCCAACTACGACCGGGGCCTGCCGGCGGCGCACCGAGCCCGCCACGACGACGAGAAGGGCACCGGCCCCGAGCAATAGCCGCCGCCAGGGAAAGCCAGCGGTCGGCCCCGACTCGACGAGGACCAGGGCGAGGCTCGGCAGGAAGGCGGCGCACAGCGCCGGGCCGTACGCGACCCAGCTGCGCAGGTCGGGCCTGGCTCGCAGCGCCGCCCACCCGGCCAGCAACGCCACCCCCGCCAGCGGCAGCGTGTACGCCTCGACGAAAACCACATCGCGCGCCGCCAGCAGCAGCCACCAGGCCAGGAGCTCCCATGCGGCGGCGGTCGCGGCGAGCGCCGCACGCCCGGATCGGCTGGTCCCCGGCCAGAGCGCGCGCAGGCCGACCGCGACGCCCCAGAGGGTCGACACGGCGGCTGCGTACCCGATCGAGCCGACCGTGAACAGCAGCGCCACCACCGCTCCGGCGTGAGCGCCGGCCTGCACGGCGACCGATTCCTTGCCGCGCGGCTGCAGCCACGCGCCGAACGCGAGTGACACCGCGGCCACGGCGACAATCCAGAACGCGACGTCGCGCAGCCTCAGGTCGGCCGCGAGTCCGGCCGATGCCGTGGTGGCCAAGGCCGCCGCGACGGCCGCGACCCAACCCCACACCCGCCAGGAGACAGTACGGCCCGCGGCGCCCACCGACGCTGCGGCAACCACGGTGGCACCTGACGCGGCGATCGTGGCCCACTCGACGGTCAGCGCCCCCGCCAGGCCAGCGCCCACGTAGGCCAGGCCCTGCGTGGTGGCGATCGTCGCCCGCCATGGGCCGACCTGTACGAGCGCCGCGACCACGATAAGGACCAGACCAAGCAGCAGCGTGGCGGCGGGCACGGCCGGCCACGGCGCGGCCGCGGCGGTGAGCCCGACCAGGATCGCGGTCGGACCGCCGACCCCCAGTCCGCCGACGGCCGACCGGATCCGCGGGCGCACGACGTACGCCACCGTGGCGGACGCCACCGCGAGCAGCCCGAGCGCAACGGCGTCAGCGCCGGTGATCTGCACCCAATCGACGAGGGCACCGGGGGGAGTGAGACCGATCCCGGCCGGCACCCCCGACCAGACCGCGCTGAGCCAGCCATACGGCAGGGCCACGACCAACAGCACCGCCGGCAGCACGTCGATCGCCAGCAGGAGCGCGCCGGGTATGGCGGCGAGACCCGCGATGGTGGCACCGACCGCGAGGGTGTTCGCCCGGGTGGCCAGCAGCGCCGCGGCGAGCACGACCAGCCCAATGGCGGCGTAGATCCCGACCGGCTCGTCGCCACTCACCGCCACCACCGTCGGCCAGACGACCGCCGAAGAGACGGTGGCCGCGAACCCGTACCATGTGAAGGCTGGCCACCATTGGCGGATCGCTATCAGTCCACAGAGGACGAGCACGACCGCTGCCGTCGTCCAGCGCCCGACCCACCATGGCACCACCTCGGCGCCGACCAGGGTCGCCCCCACGGCGGGCGGGAGGGCGACCAGCCCAGCGAGGGTCGCCGACCCGCCGACGATGAGGCGGTGCGCCGGCCGCTCTACAGTGGATTGGCCCGATCTGCTCACCGCGCCCAATCCGACGCCAAGCACGGCGACCGCGACGAGGATGGCGGCGGTGTTCTCCGGCCGGGCGAGGCTCGCCAGCACGGCGTGCACCGTCAGGATTGCCGCACCCAGACCCGGCACTAGCGCTGCTCGGCTGGAGCGGGCGAACACGGCCACAGACGCGAGCAGGGCCGCCCCGGCCAGATCCACGGTCGACGGTGCCCACCAGTCAAGCACCACCGAACCAGGCAAAGCGAGCACGACCAGTACGGCGCTCGCGACGATCACATCGAGCCAAGTAACGAGGGAGGGCCCGGAGGCGGCGAGCGCGGCCAGCAGCGCCACGGTCATGAGGCCGAGCGCGGCGAGCAGTTGCCAGTCGAAGCGCGCGCCCGTCGTGCCGGTCGCGTGCCACATCGGGAGCGCGTTCGCCACGGTCTCGCCCGCGACGATCAGGGTCAGTCCGAGCAACACCACGCCGAGTACGCCAGCCGCGATCAGGGCCCCGGCGCCTGGGCCCGGGCGTGCGCCCGCCGGCAGCAGTCGGGCCGACACGGCGGCCAGAATGGCTGCACCTGCCACGACGCCGGCGGTGAGCACCAGGGTTCTCGTCGGCCAGGCGAGCGCGACGAAGCGCGAAGCGCCGCCGGCGGCGGCGAGGACGATCAGGCAACCGGCGAGGGCCTGGAAGGCGGACGAGCGCGTCAATGCCGCGCCCACGGCCAGGACGACCGCGACCACCAGGACCGCCAACCCAGCCCACGCGGCCTCGCGCCCGGTGTCGGCGCTCACCTCCGCGATAAGCGCGGCCAAGGCCGCCACGCTGAGCGCGATCGCGTGGAGGATCCAGCCCGTAGTACGCCGGGCTCTCGCGACCACCGCCGCGGCGGTCGGCGCAGTTGTCGCCCCGGTCGTCAGGGTGGTCCGGGTGGTCCGGAAGGCGACGAGGAGGTTCAGTGCTGCCACGCCGGCCGCCACCATCGACCAGCCGGCCGCGCCTGGATGCCATTCGGCTGCGACCAATAGAAGAACCGGCTGGGCCGCCAGGATGGCGGCGAAGGTCGGTCCGACGAGGCGGGTGAGCGCCCGATAGCCAGCCGCCACCACGGCGGTCACCGCGCAGACCAGTCCGGCGTACCGGGTGGCCGGCAGCGAGCGGACGCCGAACAGATCCACGTACCACGCGGCGTAGCCGTCGAGCACCACCAGCAGCAGGCCGAGTCCGGCGAACGTCTCGGCGGTCGCGGTCAGGCCCCGACGCAACGCGAGCAGCGGCGCCGCGAGGGCGAGGGCGGTCACCACCGCGAGGATGGTGGCTCGGCCGCCGACGCCGAACGTCGCCCAGGCGACCGCCGTGAAGACGATCGCGGCCGTGCCCAGCAGGAGACCGCCGAGGATGAACAGCACGTTCTGGACGGTCCGCGTCGAGGTCTCCGGCACCCTGGGCGGTGGCGGACCCACCGGCGGCGAGCCCGCCGGCGTGGGCGATCCAGCTGGCGCGATCGCGTGTACTGGCAATCGACGAGCGATCTCGTCGCGGTGCAGCCGGGTGGCGCGCAGGATCGAATCCGCCGCCGCCCACGCCTCGCGGGCCTGGTCGGCCCGCACCGTGAGCACTCCGATCTCGAGGTCGAGGCGCGCGAGTTCGCCGTCGTCTGACGTGCCGCCGGGGGGGTGGGTCATGTCGGCAGTGTGCCGTGCGGCCCCGGAGTCGCGCGTGAGTGCGGATACTCATCCGCGGTCCCATCCGACTGAGTGGGTATGGCGGGTCGTCGTGTCGTGCCGGCGAGCCACCCGTCAACGTCGGCGCTGGCCAGCGGTACGGAGTAGAGATAGCCCTGCCCGTACGGGCAGCCCATCTCCGCGAGAAGGTCGCGGTCTGCCACGGTCTCGATGCCCTCGGCGATGACCTGCAGGCCCAGGGTCCTGGCCAGCCCGACGATGCCGGCGACGAGCGTCCGCTGGCGTTCGGACGTGGTGAGGGTACCGACGAAGGACTTGTCGACCTTGATGACGTCGATGGGAGTCTGGAGCAGGTAGCTGAGCGACGAGAACCCGGTGCCGAAGTCGTCGATCGCCAGCCGTACGCCGGAGTCGCTCAGCGCCGCGAGTTCGGCCCACACCTGGTCCTCCTCGCGCAGCAGGACACTCTCAGTGAGCTCGAGCATGAGGTGGTCGGGCGGGAGTTCGGCCGCCACCAGCTCGTGGTCGACCCGTTCGGCGAAGCCCGGTGTGCGGAACTGACGGGCGGAGACGTTGACGCTGACGTAGGGCCCCGGCGGCCGCGTCCGATGCCAGTGGGCCGCCGCCGTGACGGCCGAGCGCAGCACGAAGCCGCCGATCGCCTCGATCTGGCCGATCTCCTCGGCCAGCTGGATGAATTCCTCCGGGGGGAGGAGGCCTCGGGTTGGGTGCCGCCAGCGGATGAGGGCCTCGAGACCCACCGTCGCGCCACTGCTCAGCGCGACAATCGGCTGGTACTCCAGCACGAAGGAGCCCGCGGCCACCGCTCGGTCGAGCTCGGTGCGCAACCGCATCCGTTCGACCATCGGGCCGAGCAGCTCGGCCCGGTAGCGCCGCCACTGGCCACGGCCAGCGGCCCGGGCCGCCTGTAGGGCGAGATCGGCGCCGCCGAGCAGGTCCGCCGGGCTCCCGGCATCGGCGGTGGTCGCCGCCCCGATGCTGGCAGTGACAACGATCTCCCGACCGGCGAACAGGATGGGCACGGCAAGAGTCGCGCCGGCTCGGGCGGCGAATGTCTCGACATCGTCGGGTCGTGGGAGCAGGACCAGGATGGCGAACTCGTCGCCACCGAATCGTGCCGCGAGATCGTGGCGACCCAGAATCCGCGATAGCCGACCGGCCACCTCCCCGAGAACCTCGTCGCCCACCGACTGGCCCATGGTGTCGTTGAGAAGTCGAAACTCGTCGATATCGATGACAAGGACGCCTACCGTGGGGCCGCCGGTGCGCGACTGCTCCGTGGCCGCGGCCAGCCGATCCGAGAACAAGGCCCGGTTGGCTAGACCGGTGAGCGTGTCGTGGTGTCCCCGGTGCACCAACGAGCGGCGGTGGTTGTTCGCCGCGTCGATCAGCCGCCACAGATTAAGCAAGAAGACGGTCGATGAGACGAGCGCGATGAGGACCCCGTGTTCGACCTCACCCGTGACCGCCTCGACCAGCAGCAAGGTGGGAGCAGCGAGGGAGGTCAGGATGAGAACCAGCAGGTGGCGAGCGGTTAGCTCGCGGTCGGGGAGGGCCTCCGGCTCGGTGAGCCTGGCCATCGACGGGTGCAGGCCGGCCGCTCCCCACATCGCGTAGAAGGCCAACCAGCCCAGGTCGGCCGGTGTGCCGCTCTCCCATGGGCCGGTAGCGATGGTCAGGGCGTAGAACACGTCCGCGAGCAGCCGGAACGCCGTGCCGGCCACGATCAGGGCGATCGCTGGGGTGCGCCGCCGGGCCATCAGCAGGCGCACGCCGGCGGCCAGCAACAGCGCGTCACCCATCGGGAACACGGCCAGCACTGTCTCATCCAGGCTGGACATGGACGTCATGTGCGGCTCGGCCCAACCCACCCAGGCGAGCAACGCCAGAACCAGGGTGACCGTGAATGTGTCGACCAGTCCCGCGCGATCTCGACTGACACTGCCCGACCGTCCCAGCTGTAGCAGACCCGCCGTGGTCACCGGGAACATGGCGAGATAGAGCAGGTCGGCCACCGAGGTCATCGCCGTCGATGAGGGGTCACGGACGAGGAAGTAGAGGACGTCGCCGGTCGTCGAGATGAGCACGCCGGCCGCCATGAGCCCCCAGGGCCAGAGCCGCCGCGGGCCGTGGCGCATGACTCCGGTGACGATGCCGGCGGCGCTCAGCAGCCCAACTCCCCCCCAGAGCAGCGGTTGCCACAACGGCGGCAGGGCGAAGATTCCGACAATGAGACCGGACATCCCCACCCAGTAGCAGGTCATGACGCTTCGCGCCGTCACGGTCCTCCCCCCACCGTCGGCAATACGCCAAAGGTCGGTTTACCAGCCAACCGGGCGGTTTGACCATCACCCCAGTGGACAGTGGTGTCGATCCATGAGTAGGGCACCTTGCTGGTTAGTCCGTCTGCGGGGAAGATCGGACCATGCGTGCGGCATCGGCGCCGGCGGCGGTCGACCTGCTCGCCGCGAGGCTGCGGGCCGAACTCGGCGACGCCGCGGTGGTGACCGAGGAGGCGGCCCGGCGCACGTACGAGTGCGATGGGCTGGCTCATTTCCGGGCCGTTCCGGCGCTGGTTGTCCTGCCCGAGAGCGCGGAGCAGGTCCAGGCGGTCGTACGGGCCTGCCGCGACGAAGGCATCGCCTGGGTCGCCCGGGGCGCCGGTACGGGCCTGTCCGGTGGTGCCCTGCCACTGGTGGACGGTGTACTGATCGTGACGAGTCGTATGCGGCGCATTGTGCAGATCGACCTGTCGAGCGGGCGAGCCGTTCTCGAACCCGGTGTCGTCAACCTCGCGGTGAGCCGTGCGGTCTCCGACGACGGGTGGTTCTACGCGCCCGATCCCTCCAGCCAGCTGGTGTGTTCGATCGGCGGCAACGTCGCGGAGAACTCCGGCGGGGCGCACTGCGTCAAGTACGGCTTCACGGTGCACCACGTGACCGGGCTGGAGATCTGTACCCCCGACGGAGAATTGGTGTGGCTGGGCGCGGGCCACGCGGCCGACGCGCCCGGATATGACTTGGTCGGCGTCTTCGTCGGCTCCGAGGGCACCCTGGGCATCGCCACCAAGGTGGTGGTGCGCCTGCTCCGCCAACCCGAGGCGGTGACGACGCTTCTGGCGGCCTTCCGCACCGTGGCCGACGCCGGGGCGGCCACCAGCGCGATTATCGCGGCCGGCCTCACCCCGGCCGCGGCCGAGATCATGGACGCGTTGGCGATCGAGGCGGCCGAGCAGGCCGTGGCGTGCTCCTATCCCGCTGGTGCGGGCGCCGTCCTGATCGTGGAGCTGGACGGTCCGGCCGTTGAGGTCGCGGCGGAGGAGGCGACCGTACGCGGGTTGTGCGATGACGCGGGTGCCTTCGAGATCCGCGTCGCGGCCGACGCTGCGGAGCGGGCCGAGATCTGGAAGGGACGCAAGTCGGCCTTCGCCGCGGTTGGACGGATCAGTCCTAACTATATTGTCCAAGATGGAGTGATCCCCCGTACCGCCCTGGCCGAGGTCAGGGCCGAGATCGACGCGCTCGCGGTGTCGGCCGGCATACGGGTGGCCAACGTCTTCCACGCGGGGGACGGTAACCTGCACCCGCTTGTGCTCTACGACGAGACCGTGCCGGGGGAGTACGAATCGGCGCAGCGGGTGTCAGGGGCCATCCTCGACCTGTGTGTGGCGCGCGGCGGTTCGATCACCGGCGAGCATGGCGTCGGGGTCGACAAGGCGGACAAGCTGCCGAGGATGTTCACCGGAGACGATCTCGAGACGATGCAACTCGTGCGGTGCGCCTTCGACCCCACCGGCCTGGCCAACCCGGGCAAGGTCTTCCCGACGCCGCGGCTGTGTGGCGAGCCACCCCGACCTCGAGCCGCGGGCGACCTGGCCTCGCAGTCGCACGAGCAGGCCGGTGTGCTGGCATGGTGACGGCGGTTGCGCCAACGTCCGCGGCCGAGGCGGCCGAGGTTCTGCGCACCGCCGGTGCGGACGGGCTGACGGTGCTCCCCCGAGGTGCCAGCACGAAGGCGCATTGGGGTGGCACGCCGTCGAATGTGGACATCCTGCTGGACACGCGCCGCCTGCATGGTGTGACGGCGCACGAACCGGGCGATCTCGTGGCGACCGTCCGAGCCGGGACGCCGCTGCGCGACGTACAGGCCGTGCTCGGCCTGGCCGGACAACGGCTGAGCCTGGAGACGGGTTTCGCCGAGGCGACCGTGGGCGGCGTCCTCGCCACGGGTGAGGCTGGGCCGCTGCGGCTGCGGCACGGCTCGGGTAGGGACCTGCTGATCGGGGTGGAGTTCGTGCGGGCCGACGGCATCGTCGCGCACTCCGGCGGGCGGGTGGTCAAGAACGTGGCTGGGTACGACATGGGCCGGCTGCTGTGCGGTTCGTACGGCACCCTCGGCGTCATCACCTCGGCCACGTTCCGCCTGCACCCGCTGCCGCCGGCCCGGACCTGGGTGTCGTGCCCGGTGGAGTCGGCGGCAGAACTCGCCGACATCGCGGCCGAGGTGATGAGTGCGCAGGTCAGCCCTTCGTCGGTCGAGGTCGATCTGCGCGGAACGTCCGGCACGCTGGCGGCGCTCATCGAAGGTTCGCGGGCCGGGGTCGACGCTCGAGCCGAGACCGCGGCCAGGCAGCTTGGAGGTGCGGCGGTGATCGGCGATCAACCGGCATGGTGGGGCAGCTATCCATTCGCCCCCGACGACGTCGCCGTCAAGCTGGCCGCGCCGGTCGGTCGACTCTCGGTGCTCGGCGAGTTGAGCGACGCGGCCGGGCCTGACGTCGCGGTCCGCGGCTCGGCCGGTACCGGGGTCGTCTACGCCGCTCTGCCCGGTTCGACCTCGGCTGAGCACCTCAATTCGACGCTGTCGGCGCTGCGCGCCGCGCTCACCGAGGCCGGCGGTTCGTGCGTGGTGCTGGCCGCGCCGCCTCGTATCCGGGATGAGATCGATCTGTGGGGACCGGTGCCCGGCCTCGCGCTGATGCGCCGGATCAAGGACCAGTTCGACCCAGCTCGCCGGCTGGCGTCGGGACGTTTCGTCGGGGGCATCTGATGGATCTGCGAGCGCTGACGGATACCTGTGTCCACTGTGGCTTCTGCCTGCCCGCATGCCCGACCTATCAACTCTGGGGTGAGGAGATGGACTCGCCACGGGGCCGGATCCATCTCGTACGCCAGGTGCTGGACGGCGCTGACCTCTCCGCGGCGGTCGCCGGGCACCTCGACGCTTGCCTGGGCTGCCTCGCATGTGTGCCGGCGTGCCCCTCAGGCGTGCGGTACGACCAGATCATCGAGGAGGCGCGGGTGCTCGTCGAGACGCGGGCACCGCGGGGGGTGGTGGACCGGGCGCTGCGGGCTGGCATCTTCGCCCTGTTCCCGTACCCGAGGCGAATGGTCGCCCTGCGCGGACCATTGCGGCTCGGGGCTCGCCTGCGGCTGGCGGGGTTCGCCCGACGCACGCATCCCACGCTCGGGGCCATGGCAGAGCTTGCGCCGCCGGTGCGCCCGCGTGTGGCTTTGCCGGCCCGGGTCGCGCCCAGACCCGGTGGCCGGCCCGGTCCGGCGCGGGCCGTGGTCGGCCTGCTCACCGGCTGCGTGCAGTCGGCCTTCTTCTCCCATGTCTCCGCGGCCACGGTGCGAGTGCTTTCGCTCGAGGGCTGCGACGTGGTGATCCCTCGCGGGCAGGGGTGCTGCGGGGCACTGGCCCGCCACGCCGGTCGCTCTCGGCAGGCGGTGCGACAGGCCCGTCGTACGATCGCCGCGTTTGCGCGGGCGGGCGTGGACACGGTCGTCACCGATGTGGCCGGCTGCGGCTCCGCGATGAAGGGGTACGCGGAGCTGTTGCGCGACGACCCGAAGTGGGGCCCCAGGTCGGTCGAGTTCGCGGCCAAGGTACGCGACGTCACCGAGGTGCTGGTGGGGCTCGGCGAGCCGTTGGCCACGCGGCATCCGGTGCCGCTGACCGTGGCGTACCACGACGCGTGTCACCTCTCCAACGGTCAGGGTGTGCGGGCACAGCCGCGCGAACTGCTTCGAAGCATCCCCGACCTTCGGTTGGTGTCTGCTGTGGACAGTGAGGTCTGTTGTGGCTCGGCGGGCGTCTACAACCTGTTGGAGCCTGAACCAGCGGCCGAGCTTGGCGCGCGCAAGGCGGCGGGGCTCAGGGCGACCGGCGCGGATGTTGTCACCGCCGGCAACCCGGGCTGTCTGTTGCAGATCACCGCCGCCCTCCGCCGTGACGGCGGCCCCGCCCTCCCGACCATGCACACCGTCGAACTGCTGGCCGCCTCCCTCACCAACACCCCACCCTCTCGTCGATCATGACCTGGAGGTCATGATCGACGGCTTTTCGCGACGGTCAGACCGTGATCACGGCGATCTTGCTGGGCTCAGCTGGGCGGCTGATCGGGGCGGGTCTGCTCGGCGAGGAAGCGCTCCAGCTCCGCGCCGAGTTCGTCGGCGGTCGGGAGCGATCCTGCCTCCCCCCCGAGGAGGTTCGCGCCTTCCTGACCGCGCACGAAGGCGTCGTACTGCTCCTCGAGCGACCGGACGACGGAGGCGGCCTCGTCGGCCTGGGCGATCTGCTGGTCGATCTCGGCGCGGGCGACGTCGGCGGCGGCCCGCAGCTCCTCGGTGGGCAGCAGTAGCCCGGTGGCCTTCGACACGGCGGTCAGGAGCCGCTCGGCCGCCGCGGGGTACTCGGTCTGGGCGAGATAGTGCGGCACGTGGACGGCGAAACCCATGGCGTCGCGCCCGCTCTGGCCGAGCCGATACTCCAGGAGGTGTCCCGCGCCGCCCGGCACCTGGACCCGGCGCAGCCACGGCTCGTAGCCGACAATGAGGTCGCGCCGGGTCGCGTGTGCCGTTATGCCGGTCGGTCGGGTGTGCGGAACGGCCATGGGGATCGAGTTGAACCCCACGGTCAGGCGGACGCCCAACTGGTCAATGAGGGAGGTCATCGCGGCGGTGAACCGCTCCCACTGCAGATCCGGCTCGGGTCCGGCCAGCAGCAGGAACGGTGTGTTTGAGCTGTCGTGGAGCAGGTGCAACGCGAGCGTCGGCTCCTCGTAGCTCTCCCAGTGGTCCTCGACGAAGAGCATGATCGGCCGTCGCGATCGGTAGTCGAGCAGGGCGTCGATGTCGAAGGTGGCGACGATCCGTCCCGGCAGCGTCGTGAGCAGGTGCTCTCGGGCGAGCCGGCCAGCGGAGCCGGCGTCCACGAAGCCGGTGAGTGCCTGGATCAGCACGGGCCGGCCTAGGTCGGGCAGGTCACCTGCGAGCTGATAGAGCTCCTGCGGATCGGACACTGTCGCTCCTGGATGAGGTTGTCGCGTCTCCCACATTCCTACCGCATGTCACCGCTTGACCGTCGAGTGCGGCCGCAGGAGGC
>Ga0184612_10001581_pt1 | contig 11014 bp, 9 predicted proteins | sample PLM3_60_coex_FD_133163 | JGI IMG/M metagenome (GOLD analysis project Ga0184612, IMG submission 133163) | Groundwater sediment microbial communities from an aquifer in East River, Colorado, USA - PLM3_60_coex | ecosystem: Environmental > Terrestrial > Soil > Riparian zone | place: USA: East...
GCCACCATCACCGCCCAGGGCACACGCTCCCAATCGACACGAGCGAGGGTGGGACTTCCACATGGCCACCAGCGGGGACCTGCACCTGGCCACCAGCGGGGACTTTTACATGGCCACGGACATGGGTCTCCATGAGGCCGTTGTAGGCACCGACATCCAGGTACGCCCAGTTCTCACCCGCTCGCACCTCTCGGCCAAGCACCCCGCTCACGAGCACCGCACACTCGGCGACCAGGTAGCGCCCGGGTTCGACGGCCAGCAAACCGGGCCGGTATGGAAGCAGCTCGTCCAACGCGGACTCGATCGTGTGCGCGACCTGGTCGATCGACGGCACTGGCTCGATGTAACGCGCGGGGAAGCCGCCACCCAGGTTCAGCATCTCCAGCGTGATGCCGTCGCCAGACAGCTGGGTGAGCAGGCGCCCGACGGCCGCGATCGCCTGTCGCCAGGCGCTCGTGGTGGTGCACTGCGACCCGACGTGGAAGGTGACTCCGTAGGGGCGCAGGCCCAGGTTGCGGGCCAGCAGCAGCAGCGCCCGGGCCTCCTGCGCTTCGGCGCCGAATTTGCGCGACAGCGGGAACAGGCTCGTCGAGTCGTCGACGCGCAGGCGGACGTAGACGGCGGACCCCGGTGCGTGCTCGGCCAGCTTGTACAGCTCGCCTTCGGAGTCAAAGGCGTAGCGCCAGAGACCGGCGGCGAAGGACCCGGCCACGTGAGAGGCGGGCTTGACAGTGTTGCTGTACAGCACCTCGTCCGGGTCGACGCCGAGGGCCTGCAGCATCTGCAGCTCGGCGTAGGAGGCCACCTCGAAGCTCGCGCCCAGAGGCGACAACGCCCTCTCGCAGGCAATCAGTCTCGCCTACCCGATCGGCGATGTCGTCGTGGGCACCATCGTGCTGTTCGTCCTCGCGCGCGCACGGCGCAGCAGCGGCGCCTCCGGGGTCCCGTTGTCTCTGCTCGGTGGCGGGCTGGTGGCCATCGCCGTGGCCGACAGCGGGTTCACATTCCTCACCGCCAGCGGGTCCTACTCCTCCGGGGCGCTCATCGACGCTGGCTGGTTCCTCGGCTACATCCTCATCCTGCTCGCCGCCCGGAAACCGACCGACGGTGCGGTCGACGAGGTGGAAGCACCCACGGGCATCGACCGGGTGGGGTTGTTCCTGCCCTACATCGCCGTCGTCGGGGCGCTGCTGGTCAGCACGGTGGCGCAGCTCCAGCAGGGCAACCTGGGCTCGTTCGCGGCGTGGATTCGCTCCTTCATCATCCTGGCGCTCGTCGGCCGGCAGGTGCTCACCCTGGCCGAGAACCTCTCACTCGCCCGCCACCTCGAGGCCCGTGTGGTGGAGCGGACCGCAGAGCTGCGAGCGAGCGAGCAGCGCTTCCAGGCACTCGTTCAACACAGCTCCGAGGTCGTGATCCTGGTCGGCATCGACGGGACCGTCGAGTATGTCAGCGAGTCGATGGGCCGCGTCTTCGGGTACAGCGAGGCCGACCTGCTCGCCCGGCCGCTCGGCCGGATCCTGGACGCGGACGCTGCGGCGCGCTTGCTCGAGGGCTTGGCCGATGTCGCCCAGCGGCCCTACGGCGTGCACGAGCTCGAGCTGCCGCTCCAGCACCGCGCCGGGCACGGCTGCACCGTCGCGATCACCATCACCAACCTGCTGGATAACCCGAGCGTCGGCGGGCTGGTGCTCAACACCCGAGATATCAGTGAACGCCGGCAGCTTGAGGGCGAGCTTGTCCACCAGGCCTTTCATGACTCCCTGACCGCGTTGGCCAACCGCGCGCTGTTCAAGGACCGGGTGGAGCATGCCTTGCTCCGAACCGGCAGGCTTGCGCCTTCCGTCGCGGTGTTGTTCCTCGACCTCGACGGCTTCAAGGAAGTCAACGACAGCCTTGGTCACGCGGCAGGCGACGTGCTGCTCACCCAGGTGGCTGAGCGCCTACGCTCCTGCGTTCGCCCCGCCGACACCGTCGCGCGCTTCGGGGGTGACGAGTTCGCGGTGCTCGTCGAGGACGCGACCGACGACGGCGACATCGCCACGGTGGCCGACCGGGTCCTGGACGGGCTTCGCCAACCCTTCGTCGTCAACGGGCGTGAGCTCCACGTGCGCGGCAGTATGGGCATCGCCAGGATGGACGGCGACGTCGAGGGCGCCGACCAGCTCCTGCGCAACGCCGACCTCGCGATGTACCGGGCCAAGGCGGCCGGTCGGGGTGGTTTCGAGCGCTACGATCCGGAGATGCACACCGAGCTGGTACAGCGAGTGCAGCTCGAAGCCGATCTGCGCCGGGCGCTGGACGACGGTGAGCTGTTCCTGCACTACCAGCCGACGTTCGAGCTGACCTCGGGTCACATGGTGGGGGTCGAGGCGCTCGCGAGATGGCGCCATCCCAGCCGAGGACTCGTCCCGCCAAGCGAGTTCATTCCGCTCGCGGAGGCGACAGGGCTCATCCGGCCAATCGGTACCTGGGTGCTGCGCGAGGCGTGCCGGCAGGCGGCGGCCTGGCAGCGTGCCCACCCTCACCGCGACAAGCCGCTGTCGTTGAACATCAATCTCTCGGGCCGGCAGCTCCAGCACGCTGAAGTGGTCGATGATGTCGCGCACGCGTTGCGCGAGAGTGGCCTACCGCCCGAGGCGCTCGTGCTCAAGATGACCGAGAGCATCCTCATGGACGACAGCGAGAACGTCCTTGCCATCCTGCAGCAGCTGAAACAGCTGGGCGCCCGGCTTGCAATCGACGACTTCGGCACGGGCTACTCCTCGCTCAGCTATCTCCATCGCTTTCCCGTCGACATGCTGAAGATCGACAGGTCGTTCGTGGAGCGCCTCAGCCACACGTCCGACAATGCCGAGCTGGCCCGGACCGTCGTCCGACTCGGCCAAAGCATGCAGCTGGTCGTGGTCGCCGAGGGGGTCGAGGACCATGCCCAGTTCTTGGCGCTGCGGCGCATGGGCTGCGACATCGGCCAGGGCTACTACTTCGGGCGACCGATGGAGCCAGAAGGGATCGAGCGCCTGCTCAGCGACGAGCTCACGCCTGCAAGGACGTCGCCAACCACTCGCTGACGCAAGCGGTCGGATGAGGGCTGCTGTGGAAGCATGCTCGCCGAATGGGTGCTGGGTTGGCGGTGCCACGAGCGGTGCCGGTGCGCCTGGCGGGTTGGGTCGGTCGCTGTCAGCGCTGGCCTGCTCGGCCAGCCGCGAGGGTGACGGCACCGTCCAGTGTGGCCCGTAGCCGCTGGGTGGTGCAGTCCTTGGCCAAGTAGGCGACTGCCCCAGCATCCAACGCCTGGCGCTTGAGCGCCGCGCTGTCGAATGCGCTGAAGACCACCACTGGCATGTCGGGTAGGGCCTCGCGGAGCAGCCGGGTCGCGTCCAGGCCGTTGAGCACCGGCATCGACAGGTCCATGAGCACCACGTCGGGCCCGAGTTCCTTGGCCAGGGCCACGGCGTCGACACCGTCGACGGCCGCACCGACGACCTCGAAGCCAACGTCGTTGAGCAGGTCGACCAGGGCCTCCCGCAGCGCCTGGTGGTCGTCGGCGACCAGCACCCGCACGCGCCTCACGGCGCCACCTGTACCGCTACCTGGGCCTGGATGCGGGTGCCGGCGCCGGGCGCGCTCCGCAGCGTGAACTGGCCGCCGATGGCCTGGAGGCGCTCACGCATGCAGGTCAGCCCGAAGCCGTGGGTGTCGGCGACCGCTTGGGTGTGGGTCGGCTCGAAGCCGCAGCCGTCATCCTCGACGACCAGGACGACCTGCGACCCGTCACGGTACAGCGCCACCCGCAGATGCCGCGCGTTGGCGTGCTGCTCGACGTTGGCGAGCGCCTGCTGGGCGACGCGGAACAGCGCGGTCTCCACCATCGGGTCAAGCGGTGAGCCGTCCAGGTCCACGGTGACGTCGCAGGCGTCCAGGCCAGCCCGGCGGCGGGTGGCGGCGGCCAGCTCACCCACGGCCGCGGCCAGGCCGCGCTGGTCAAGTACCAGCGGACGCAGCGCGGCGACGGTGCGCCGTAACGCGGCCAGCTCGTCGCGGACCTGCTGCCGCAGCCGGCCGAGCACCCCCCTGACAGGGCCGGCCTCGCCCCGGTCCAAGCGCACAGCGGCATGGTCGAGCCGCAGGCCAATGGCGGCCAGGCCCTGCAGGTGGCCGTCGTGCAGGTCGGCGGCCAGCCGCTGATACTGGCCCTCCAATGCCGCATACAGGCGCCCGAGCAGCCGCTGGCGTTCCTGCTCGGCTCGCTTGGCCTGGGTGATGTCCTGGTTGGTGCCGACCACCCGCACCACCCGCCCGGCCTGGTCACAGATGCCCTGGGTGTGGGCCAGCATCCACACCACGGTCCCGTCGGGGCGGACCGCGCGGAACTCCGTCTGAAACGGCGACGGGTCACTCACCACACCGGCCAACAGCTGCTCCCGCATCGCCCGATCATCGGGGTGGATGAGCTCGCGGGTAATCTCACGGGTCAGCACGACGTCGAGGTCCACGCCCAGGATGCGATACAGCTCTGCCGACCAACTGACGCGATCGGTGGCAAGATCCCACTCCCAGCTCCCGACCCGAGCGAGCCGCTGGGCCTCCTGCAGCTGGCGACGGTGCTGCCGCAGCGCCTCCTCGGCCCGATGCCGCTTGGTGATGTCGCGCCAGAACGCCAACCCACCGCTGACCTCGCCGCCCTTACCGCGCAGCGGCACGACATCGACCGACCAGTACTGGCCTGGGTCGCGCCACCCCGGCCTCTCCAAGTGCTGGCGTTTGCCGGCCAACGCAGCCCGGTAGGAGGCCATCAGCACGTCGGCCTGCTCAGCTGGGACCAGGTCGACCACGGTGCGGCCGACGCCGTGGTCCGAGCACCAGGCGGGGTCAGGCAGGGTGGTTCCGGTGGCCAGCCGAATCCGCAGGTCCCGGTCGAACAGCACGACCGCGGCGTCAGGCAGGTGCTCGGCGACCGCGCGGTAGGGATCGTCGGCAAGCACGGGGGCGGCGCCATTGGTCCTCGCCGTCTCCGCCGACATCCCAGCCCCCCATCCCGAAGGCCGGATACTACTGGAGACGGCTGTTTCCCCCCAAACCGATGACACCCAGAACCAGCGCGCCCGTCCCATCCGGCTCCAATGCCCTGTTTGCCTGGGCTTCGAGTAGATCGCGGAATGGTGGACGGGCGCTTTGCCGCCTGGGGAGCTCGCCAGGTCGCTGCGGCTCGCTTCCCAGTGCCGTCGGTTGAGGCCGGTCAGCCGCCGGCTGCGGAAGGATGGTCCTGCCGGTGCGCCTCGGTGCGGCGGGCCAGCTCGAGCTGCTCGGCCACTGCCGGGCTGGCCGACCGCAGCACCAGGTCGCCGCCCTTGCGGCGGGTCCAGGCCGACACCCGGGCGAGGACCTCCACCCCGGCTGAGTCGATCAGGATCATGCTGCGCAGGTCCAGCACGATGTGATGATGACCCTGCAAGATCAGGTAGCCGAGGTATTGCCACAGCTGGGGGGCGGTGTTCGCGTCGATGTCACCCCGCACGGTGACGATGGCGGGGCCGTCCGCTGGGGTGGTGGCGGACTGCAACAGTGGGGCCATGGCGGCCTCCTTGCCCTGGGAAGCGACGTGGCCGGCTAGCTAAGCCGTAGGGCCGCCACGCCCAACCGCGGGTGATCGATCCAGCGGCGCAGCTACTGGGTGACAACCGGTCGCACGTTGGCGGCCTGCGGGCCTTTCTGGCCCTGGGTGATGTCGAACTCCACCGCCTGGCCGTCCTTCAGCGAGGCCTCGCCTTGGATGGCGCTGACGTGCACGAACACGTCGTTGCCGGACTCGGGCTGGATGAAGCCGTAGCCCTTGTTGGCGTTGAACCACTTGACGGTTCCAACAGTCATGCTGCTTGTCCTCCCTCCGTCACCTCGGAGGTATCGGTCCACACCAGCGCCAAACGGCGCTGGCCGGCAAGGGACAAGCTCGACCGTGCTGCAAGCCAAACGTGACCTGTGCTAGGTCGAGGGTAGCACCTCGCAGGACCCGGTGCTGTTCGCGACATAGCACCGCGACCTTGTTCGTAGGTGACGATGGCCGGCGCCACCCTGGCGCCAGCGTCAGTCCTGGCGGACACTGTTGCCGATTCAGGTGGGAGCGACGCAAGGCGCACGGCGGGTGGCGCGCCCGATGCCTGGCGCCTCCCCCCGATCCTCCAACCTCGGCTGAATGGCGACTGGGGCATAGCGATGTCGATGCGCACGCCGAACACCCGGCCGATCGTCGTCTCCGGCAGCGACGACGCGACGGTGCGGGTGTGGGACCTGGACTCCAGAGGGCTGGTGTCCGAGCCGTTGAAAGGCCACAAGGGCACGGTCAACGCGGTCGCCGTAGGCAAGCTGCGCGGCCGTCCGATCGCGGTTTCTGGCGGCAACGACCGCACGGTGCGGCTGTGGGACCTGGACGCGGGGCGATCGCTGGGCGCGCCGCTTGAGGGCCACCGCCGCAAGGTCCTGGCGGTGGCCGTGGGGGAGTTGCGCGATCGTCCGATCGCGGTTTCTGGCGGCAACGACAACACGGTGCGGGTGTGGGACCTGGAGGCGGGGCGATCGCTGGGAGCGCCGCTGGAGGGCCACCGGGGCAACGTCCTGGCGGTAGCCGTCGGGGAGCTGCATGGCCGCCCGATCGCGGTGTCCGCCAGTGATGACTTCACGCTGTGGGTGTGGGACCTGGAGGCAGGCGAACCGCTGGGTGGGCCGCTTGAAGCCCACGAGAACTTCGTCAACGCGGTGGCGCTCGGGGAGCTGCACGACCGCCCGATCGCGGTGTCCGGCGGCAACGACAAGACGCTGTGGGTGTGGGACCTGGAGGCGGGCGGCCTGCTGGGTGGGCCGCTGGTGGGCCACGAGGGCTGGGTCAACGCGGTGGCGGTGGGCGAGCTGGGTGGCCGCCCCGTCGCGGTGTCTGGCGGCAACGACGGGATGGTGCGGGTGTGGGACCTGGCCGCGGGCGAACCGCTTGGTGAGCCGCTGGTGGGCCACGACGACTGGGTCAACGCGGTGGCGGTCGGGGCGCTGGGCGGTCGCCCGGTCGCGGTGTCCGGCGGCAACGACGAGATGGTGCGGGTGTGGGACCTGGAGGCGGGCCATCCGCTGGGTGAGCCGTTTGCAGGGCACGAGGACTGGGTCACCGCGGTGGCACTCGGGGAAGCTCCACGACCGCTTGCTTGGTGAAGGGCCCGGGACGCCGGTCAACGGCAGCCCCGGCTGGTCCAGTCGCTGCTGGGCCACGACCTGATCGATGAGTACCGGCTGATGGTGTCGTCATCCTCACCTACCAGCCAGCACGAGACGGCCACCCGCAGACGTGGTCGGGGGAACCCGAAGGGGTCGGATCGCGTAGTAGGGGGCATGACCAGCGCAGCTCGACCGGGCTCACGGCCGCCGCGGCGGCCGGTGGTGTCGCGCCGGATGGTCGCCATCGGAGTTGGCGTGGTGCTCCTGGTCGCGGGGGTCGCGGGGGCGGCCCGCTGGCGTTCTGGCCAGGACGGCCAGGACGGTGCCCGGCCGTCGCTGGGCGTTCCGCTGCGGAGTTCCTCTGGCCTGCGGCTGCTGGTGGCCGGCGACCCGACGCCGTTCGTCCTCGACGTGGACACCGGGGCCATCCTGCCGGTCACCGGTCTGCCCACCGACGAGGACCGCTCGACCCATGTGGAGTCGGTGGGCGAGGACGCGGTGGTGGTCTCCCGTCGGGATTGCCGTGGGAGCGACTGCGACGCGGACTCCGTCGTGTACCTGGTGCGGCACGGCGGCACCGTGGCGACCAGGGTCGGTGCCGCCCTGGATGTCGAGGCATCCAGAGACGGTCTGGGCGTGTGGCTGCTCAGCAGGCAGGATGCGACCCACTGCGCCCTCGGCCAGGTCGGGCTGGACGGGCGGCAACGACGGCCCACGCGGCCGCTGCCCTGCGAATCGGTCCTCATCGAGGAGCTCCCTGCCGGCCTGCTCGTCTACGGCAGCGCGCGCCGGAACGGCGGCGACCCCTACAGCGCGCTGGTCGCCGCCGACGGCGAGGCCGGCGGGGACCTGGTGTTGAGCACCGTCGAGCCGGGCAGGCTGATCGCCCTGACCGACGTGGGCAGCGGTACGAGCCACCGGCTTCCCTGGCCGAGCAGGCTCGACGACCACGTCATGGGCTTGATCGGCGGGCACCCGAACGGCCGGCTCGCCCACGTGGCGTTCTACCCCGCCCTCGACGGCGCCGAGCAGACGCTGGACGTGTGGCTGCTGGACCTCACCATCCGTCGCTGGCAGCAGCTCCCCGACATGCCGCTCCGCCTTGCTCCCAGCAAGCCCCAGCTTCGCTGGACCGCCGACGGCCGCTTGCTGCTCCTGGCGGGGCACCCCGACGACCCCGCCGGCGTGGTTGCCGTCTGGCGGCCCGGCGAGCCCCGGATCGCGGTCCGCCAGGTGCGGCTGCCCGACCCCGAGCGGCGCAGCGGCTTCCGCTTCGCGATCTGGTGAGCACAGCCCGCCGAGGCGCCGGCCGGCTGCGTGCCCTCACCGCAGGGCGGCCTGGGAGCCGGGCGCAGGGGGATCGAGCTGGAGCCGCCCTCCGGAGCGCTGGTCAAGCGCCTGGCGGAGCGCCTCGCGGGTGGTGAACCCAAGCACCTGCGGCGCCTGGGCGGCGAACTCCCCGTTGGGGTCGGTCGTCAGGTGCAACCGGGAGGTGACGCAGCCGCCGGGGAACTGGTCGTACCAGGTGGCGGTGAACTCGCCGCCGGTGCGTGACTCGGTTTGCTGGTAGTGGCGCACGCCCTCGGTCGCCGACGGGCCCTCCACCGCCCCGCTGGGGTCGCAGGCCGCGGTCAGCCGTACCACCAGGGCGGCGTCACCGGCGCGGTCGTGATCCAGGGTGAGCACCGAGCGGCCGTCGTTGACGGTCACGTTCCCGACCGACCAGCCGACCGGCAGGGCGCGCACGCACGGCACCTGCGTCGCCGACGGTACCGACTGGGCCTGCAGCCACAACGGCTCCAGATGCGTGCAGCCGAGGTCGTCGATGTACAGCGGCGTCTTGCCGGCCTCATTGTTGACGAAGCCTCCAACGATGAGTTGCAGGAGGAACGCCACCAGCACCGCCACGAGCGCCAAGAGCCCGACCCGGCGGGCGCTCCACCGCTGGATCCTGATCGGCTGGGGCGGGGTCGGCAGCAGCCGGATGAACTCGGCGTGCAGGTCGCGGCCCTGGGCGCGGAGCAGGTGGCGAAGCTGAGACGGCAACGCCAGCCCACGGGCGGCCGCGAACCCCTCGGTGATCTCCTCCACGTTGAACTGGCGCAGCGCCCGCTGGTACACGCGCTCGGGGCTGGACCGCAACGCCAGACACAGCATCATGTTGGCCAGATCGACCGCCTGCCGCCACGGACTGGGGCGCGACTGCACGAACGCCACGTCGATCAGCAACAGCCGGCCGTCACGCACCAGCAGGTTGGCCGGCTTGATGTCGCGGTGGGCGAGGCCGGCGTCCCACAACTTGCGGATGATCCCAAGGCCGTCGTCGATGACCTGCTCGTCGACCTCGGCCTCGGCCTCGCCGAGCTCGGTGGCACCCTCGAACATCTCGGTCACTAGCAGATACTCACGCTCTGGGGTGAGCTCCACGAACCCCTGCGGCGTCGGGCTTGGCAGCCCGGCGCGTTGCATCAACGACAGCGCGTAGTCCTCCTGCTGGACCAGCCGCCGCACGGTGTTGAAGGGCTTCTCGTCCTCCAGCCGCCCGTACAGCAGCTCGCGGCCGAGCTTGTACCAGCGGTCGGCCCGCAGGTGGCTGCGGGCGTAGAGCTTGCCGAACAGGTAGGTGGGCGGGTCGCCCTTGACGGTGATCCGCAGCGGGGTGGAGCCGGCCGACCCGGCCAGCCCGAACGGCTTGACCTCCTCCACCACCAGGCCGAGCTGATCCTCCAGCCCCCGGCGGATCGCCGTGCCCCGCGTCCCGCCGACATCCAGGTGGGCGGAGCGGCCACGCCGGTAGACGATCGGGAACACCTCGCTGGGCGTGAACAGCCGGAAGGCGACCAGCGGGATCGCCACTCCCAGCGCCACCCCCACCAGCACGTCGGTGGGAGCGTCGGCGCCGAGGGCCATACGGCCCAGCGCGGTCAACACCACCAGCCCGGTCGCCAGCCACTTCCCGACGTTGCGCCAGCGACCCTCCGGCACCATCGTGTACAAGATCGCGACCAGCCCGGCTGCGAAGAGGGTGACCTGCACCGATGGGAGCGCCCAACCACCCCACCCGGCCTGGATCACCACCCCGAATGGCCGTGGACGCTGGGCGATCGAACCCACCACGTTCCCGGCGAGCAAGCTCACCACCTGCGCAAGGATCACCAGGACGATCAGGTGCCGGAAGCGCCGCAGCACCAGCAGCGCCAGCAGCAGCCCCCACAACAGGCCGTTGAGGACCCACCAGGAGCTGATCGCCGCCAGCGTGCGAAAGAGTCCCACCAGCCCGGGAGCGTGCAGCTCGCGGAGCCACCTGACGACCGCATCGTCGGCGACGGTCACGTCGATGGCGAGGCCGCGCAGCCCGCGGGCGAAGACCGCGATCGTCAGTGCGACCAGCGCGAGTGCGGCGATCAGCCATCTCACCCCGCTGGTCTGGATGTGATGCGGCAGCGGCGGCGGCTCCCCGGTGGGCCGCCGTCGCCGTCGCGACCGCCCGGCGGCGGCCGGGAGTGTCGGAGCAGGATGGTCGTCCATGGCCGCCTCCAACCGAGGGTCCGTCGTGCCGCTGGGAGCCACGTTCTCACGTCACGACGTTCAATGGCAGAGGCGCTATGGCGTCGGGCAGGCCTGGTCGAGCTCCCGGTCAGGCCGGCCGTTGGGCGACCTCGCGCAGCCGTCCGTCGAGGACGTACCGCTCGCCGGCCCACAGGTGCAGGCCGAGCCCGGCCCGCATGGCGCACCGCTTGATCGCGTCCGAGGCGGACTGCTTGAGCCGCTGCCCGTCGTGTCGCCAGTTGTGCGGGTCCTCGACGTCGCCGGC
>Ga0184612_10001582_pt1 | contig 11013 bp, 10 predicted proteins | sample PLM3_60_coex_FD_133163 | JGI IMG/M metagenome (GOLD analysis project Ga0184612, IMG submission 133163) | Groundwater sediment microbial communities from an aquifer in East River, Colorado, USA - PLM3_60_coex | ecosystem: Environmental > Terrestrial > Soil > Riparian zone | place: USA: East...
CCCACCGCTCCTTGGAAAACTACAGAACAGTTTTCCACGAGCTTCCACAGGCAACCTCGTTCACATGGAAGGGGACATTTCTATCGAGTTAAGAACGGGGACATTTCTATCGAGTCTTGACACAACATTCGGTTGCCCTTGACGGCGCCGCCCTGCCGATGGCAAAGTTCTCCTCGGCGCTGGCCTAGCGCCTCACCTCGACCTGGGCCTCCCCCCGCGGGGCCTGCGATCGAGGCAAAGGGGTCCACGCCTCGGGCCGAATAACGTGGGTTCTTCACGGTCGCGCGACCAGCAGGCGGGGGCTGGAGGTCGTGTGGCCAGAGAAGGACCCGTCCAATGACCCGCGCTCGCGCCCTCAAACAAGTTATTCGTGCCCGTGCCGCCAAGACCGGCGAACGCTATACGACTGCGCGCCGGCACGTTCTGAAAGATATCCAGCAGCGCACTGCCCCTTCGGCTCGTCCTCGGTCAACGACCACGCCACCAGCGGCAGCCGGCGGCAGTTCCAAAGGCAGCGTCTCTGACGCGAGGTCGCGTCAGAAGACGGGACACGGCCTCGACCACTGGTTCGACGTGCTCGATCGGTTCGGCGCCGTCGAGAAGGGTCATACCGCCGCAGCGCGACACCTGTACGACACGCATCACGTCGACGGCTGGTATGCGCAGGGCATCACCGTCGCTTACGAACGGGCGCGCGGAGTGCGAGCACTCAATCAGCGGTGCGACGGCGAGTACGAGGTGTCGGTATCGAAGGTCGTGGCCGCTGAGACGACGGCTGTGATCAAGGCCTTCACCGAGACGCGCCGCCGGCGGCGTTGGGTGGAAGGCGTCGATGCCCGGCTGGTGAGCGCGCTCTCGGCCGCGCTTGACAGCCCCGCATCAAAGGGATTCGTAGTCAGAGCGGATGGCCAGGGACGCTTTCGCTACAAATGGGACGGCACAACCGTGCAGCTATACCTGCTGCCAAAACCGGGAGGCAGAGTGTCTGTGGTGGTAACGAACACCAAGCTTCCCGGGCCTACGACCCTGGAGGAGCGGCGCGTGCACTGGCGAACGGCTCTTGGCGCCCTGGCCGCGCACCTGGCTGTGTAACGCAAACTGCTGCTGAAGGCGAAGGGTCACGGGTCGCAGCCGTGACCCCTTTGCAATTTGAGGAAAAGCCGGTCCTGCTCGGTTCATTCCCCGTCGTAGGCCTCCTGCAACCGCTTCAGGTCAAGCTTGTCCATTTGGAGCATGGCGTTCATGACCCGTTTGGATTTCTCGGCGTCCTTGTCGCTCAGCATCCGGCCCAGGGAGGTGGGCACGATCTGCCACGACAGGCCGAACTTGTCCTTCAGCCAGCCGCATCGGCTGGGCGCGCCGCCATTCCCGGTGAGCTTCGTCCACAGCTCATCTATTTCCTGCTGGGTCTCGCACCCTACGAAGAACGAGATTGCTTCGGTGAACTTGAACATCGGACCGGCGTTCAACGCCATGAATTCCTGCCCTTCGAGCACGAACTGCACGGACATCACCTTCCCCTGCGCCCGATTCACGGAGGTCACCTTCGAGCGCTTGAAGACCGAGGCATAGAAGTTCATGGCCTCTTCGGCTTGCGTGTCGAACCACAGAAAGGGCGTAATTGTCGGCATTGCTGGCTCCATTCGATGCTTGCCCCGCCGCAGCCTTGGCGAAGGCGGGTGCGACGAGGCGTCTTGCCTCGTTTGTCAGTCAAGTCGGAGCCCCGGGCCGATTCTCGACATCGCGTCGCGTTAAAAAAGAATGTCCAGCGGCGGTCGGCTCGAACGTCGAAGAGCTAAAGCACCCGGCCCGAAGCTGATCGGCGGGCGCGACACGAGGAGACAATACGATGAGCGAGTTCGTTTTTCTTTTCCGGGCCACCGAGGCGGAACAGCGCGAAGCCATGGGAACGCCGGACCGCGCACAGCAGAGCCTGCAGACCTGGCTGGCCTGGATACGCGACCTGGAAGCGAAGGGGCACCTGAAGGACCGGGGGCAACCGCTCGAGCCCACGGGTAAGGTCGTCCGCGGCAAGAAGAAGGTGGTTACGGATGGCCCATACGCAGAAACCAAGGACCTGGTCCTGGGCTTCATCGTCATCGAGGCGCGGGATCTGGCGGAAGCGGTGGAGCTCTCGACCGGTTGCCCCATGGTCGAGGGCGGCGGATCGGTGGAGGTTCGCCCGGTGAGGAACCTGACCTTTTAGAACCACGGATAGCACGGACAACACGGATCGACCAGTGGATCTCGACGAGCATCTCTTCCGGCGCGAGTCCGGGCGCATGGTCGTCGCGCTCACGCGAATCTTCGGCGTGCACAACCTGGCGCTGGCAGAAGACGTCGCCCAGGACGCCTTCTGCCGAGCGCTGGAGGTGTGGAAGGTTCGCGGCATTCCGGAAAACCCGGCCGCGTGGCTCATGACGACGGCGAAGAACCGCGCGGTCGACGTCATTCGGCGCGAGCGGACAGCGCGCACCTTCGCGCCAGAAATAGGCCGGCTCCTCGAGACCGAGTGGACGCTCGCCCCTGTCGTTGACGAGGCGTTTGCGGCGCACACGATCCGTGATGAACAGCTGAGGATGATGTTCTCGTGCTGTCATCCGCGATTACCGGAGGACGCGCAGATCGCGCTCGTCCTCAACATCCTGTGCGGGTTCGGCGCGAACGAGATCGCGAGCGCGTTCCTCGCCGGCCGCGCGGCGATCGAGAAGCGAATCTCGCGTGGAAAGAAGGTCCTCGCGAGCGCCAGGCGATTGTTCGATCTCTCGGATGCCGAATTCACTATGCGCCTCTCAGCCGTAAGGCGCGCATTGTACCTGCTGTTCAGCGAGGGGTATCACGGCGCGTCCGGGGAATCCGCGGTGCGCGTCGAGCTGTGCGCTGAGGCGATGCGCCTGACGGCGCTCTTACGCGAGTATCCGCCGGCGGCGACGCCCGAGACAGATGCGCTCGCCTCGCTCATGTGCCTCCACGCCGCACGACTCCCGGCGCGCCTCGACTCGGCGGGTGATCTGAATCCGCTCCTCGACCAGGACCGATCGCGCTGGGACGCTCGACTCGTCGCTCAAGGGCTCGCGCTCCTCGAGTTCTCGGCCGTGGGATCCGAGTTGACTGCCTACCACATCGAGGCGGCGATCGCCGCCGCGCACGCCAGCGCGCCGACCGTGGACGAGACAGACTGGGCGTTGATCGTCTCGCACTACGACCGCTTGATGGCCATCGCATCGTCGCCAGTCGTCGCGCTCAATCGGGCGATCGCGATCGCGCAACGCGACGGCGCGGAGCGCGGCATCGAGGCGCTCCACGCGATCGACGATCGCGAACGCCTCAACACATATCCGTTCTATCCGGCAGCGATGGGCGAGCTGGAGCTCGGTCGCGGGAATCGTGCCGCGGCGCGAGAGCATTTTCGAGCGGCCCTCGCGCTGGCGCGAAACCCAACCGAGCAGCGGTTGCTCGAGAAACGAGTGCGTACGTGCGCGAGTGAATCGGGCGCGGCGAAGGCGGATGAGTGATGGGCAGGGAGAAGAGGACACCGTATGGGGCCTATGCGACGGATCGTGACGTTCAACCGTGTGTCGGCGGACGGGTACTTTGCGGGACCCGACGGAAACCTGGACTGGGTCGTGCCGGACGAGGAGCTCGACCAAGGGGCGGCGGAGAACCTCTCGGGTGCCGGCACGATCCTGTTCGGGCGTCGGACGTATGAGCTCTTCGAGAAGTTCTGGCCGCACGCCGTCGACGACTCCCCCACCGCGCCGGACCCCCACGGCGCTGGACGACGACCTCCGGAGATGCGTGCCATGGCAGTCTGGATCAACGAAGCGACCAAGGTGGTCTTCTCCAGGACCCGGACGGACGTGACGTGGAGGAATTCCCGCCTCTTCCACGCGCTCGACCCGCGCGAGATCGAAGCCCTGAAGAGGCAACCCGGCAACGACATCATGGTATTTGGTAGCGGCTCCGTCGTGTCGCAGCTCACCGAGCACGGTCTGATCGACGAGTATCAGTTCGTCGTTACACCGATCCTCCTCGGAAGCGGCCGGTCGTTGCTCAGCGGTGTGTCGAAGAGCGCGAGGCTGGATCTCCTGGAGGCCAAGCAGTACCAGTCGGGCAACGTCATGCTTCGCTACGCGCGCCCCAACTAGCGCACTGACAACACGGCGAACACCCCGGAGCGTCTTGACGTCGACGGTGGATCCCTTCAACGCTCGACGCATCGGTCGAGCACCGGCTTCAGATCGACGATCGGCGTCCGGTCGAGAGCCTCCAGGTTTCGTACTCGGATTCTGGTGCCCTGAATTGCTGTATTGATGAGCTGGCTAAGGCTCTCATTTGAATGATCCGCACCGACAAGTGCAGAGCACCAGGGCCCCCTGGATCTGAAGATGCTCGACGAGTAGACTTTGCGAACACCACCATGATTAGCCGACGAACTTTCATTCAACAGGCTGGCACGGTCGCGTCGGCCGCGTTAGTTTTTCCCGTGACCGAGCAGCGCCTCCACTACAAGCTCGGCTTGCAGCTCTTCACGATGCGCGGCCCAATGGCACGTGACCTCGAGGGCACGCTGAAGCGGATCGCCGGCATGGGGTACGAAGAGGTCGAGACCTACGGCTTCGACTCTGAGGGAATCCGCTACTACGGGCTCGCAGGCAAGGCGTTTGCGCAGCTCCTGCGAGACAACAACCTCACGGCCCCCAGTGGCCATTACGATCTGAATCGGTTCGTGTCGTCCAGCGCCGACGATTTGAAGCGATACGTCGACCGCTGCATCGAAGGGGCCCATGCGTTGGGACATGCGTACATCACCTGGCCGTTACTCGACGAGGGCGACAGAACGATCGAGAAGTTCAAGGTCGCCGCTGAGCGACTGAACGTCGCTGGAGGAGTGATCAAGAAAGCCGGGCTGCAACTGGCCTACCACAACCACGACTTCGAGTTCGTCGAGCAGAACGGGCAGATTGGATACGACATCATCCTCAAGGAAACGGATCCGGCGCTGGTCAAGCTGCAGATGGATCTGTATTGGATCGCGCACGGATCGAAGCTCACCGCCAACGAGTGGTTCAAGCGGCAACCCGGCCGCTTCGTGATGTGGCATGTCAAGGACATGCACCGGACCAGCCGTGACTACACGGAAGTCGGGAATGGCACGATCGATTTCACGCGCATCTGGCCCGATGCCGCGCTGGCCGGCATGAAGCACTTCTTCGTCGAGCAGGGGGGCAACTTCACCCACGATCCCTTCCAGAGCGTCGCCGACAGCGCTGAGTACGTAAAGCGCGTACTCCTGAAGTAGGATCAATCGCGCAGAACGAGTCGCGATGACCGGTTGCTGCGTCGCTCACGGCGTGACCCTCCTGGCATTACTGGCGACGTCTCTGTTGGCCGCGAAAGCTCATGGCCGCCTGCCTAGCCATAGCTCGAGCGGAGCGAGAGCGGAGGCTGGTCAGCGGCCCGCGACGGACAGCCGGAATGCGACCATCTCCTGGCCGTTGCGAACCAGCAGGACGTCGCCAACCAGCACCGGGTGGTTCCAGGTCTTGCCCTCCATCGCCGGGACCGCGCGAGCTCCGTGAACTGGTCGGGGGTCGCCCTGACCAGCACCAGCTCACCCTCTTCTGACAGCACCAGCAACAAGTCCTGGTCGGGCAACAGGACGAGCTGGCCGTTGCCGTAACGGCCGCCCTTCCACTTTCGCTCGCCGTCCTTGAGGTCGATGCACGCGAGGATGCGGCCGTCGAAGCCGAAGGCATGGCCTTCGTGAACGACGAAGTCGTTGAAGTAGGGCTTCAACCCACGCGACGTCCAGCGCTCTTCGACGGTCCATCCGGCGGGTCCGTGCGCGACCGCAATGCGGCGCATGCCGCCCCCGCCCATTGCGTCGCCGGCGGCGATCAGAACGTTACCGTCCGCAGCCAGAGCCGGCTGCACGATGCTGACGCCCGGCTCCCCTGAGTGCTCCCAGAGGACGGTGCCGTCGGCCGGCGCGACGCTGGTTGTGCGACGTCCGCGCAGCAGCAGGATCTGAGCGACTCCGTCGATCGTCATGAGATGCGGCGAGCTGTAGCCACCGCCTTCGGGCGGGCCGAACCAGCGCGGATTCCCAGTGCGGACGTCGTAGGCGACGAGCTGGCTGGCGACGGCAATGATGACGAGGTCGTCGATCACCAAAGGCGAGCTCGCGAAGCCCCATGTCGGGATCGTCGCGTTGGTGTCGGACGCCGCGTTGCGCGACCACACCACGGCGCCGTTACCGGCGTCGAGCGCGTTCAGAATTCCGGTCGCACCGAATGTGTACACGCGGCCGTTGCTGAGCGTCGGCGTCCCGCGCGGACCGGCGCCGCCATAGGACTCCCAGAACCGCGTTGCGTCGCGGTGCATCCATACCGGTTTGCCCGTGGACACCTTGTAACAGGCGACGAGCTCGTCGTCACCGCGCTGCTCCTGCGTGTAGAGAAGGTCGCCCTGAACTGCGAACGACGACCAGCCCGGTCCGATCGGCCGGCGCCACATCTCGACTGGCGGCGACGCGGACCAGTCGGTCTTGATGCGCACGCCGCGAATGACGCCGTTGCGATCGGGGCCGCGAAAGCCAGGCCACTCGGCGGGTTTCTTCGCTGTTGGTGGATTCAACGGGACTGTTGCTGGCGCCCCATCGACATTCGCTGCGAGCGATCCTTTGGAAGTTTCCACTGCGGCGGGAGCCGGAGCTGCATCGAGTGGCTTGCCCTGAGCGGAGTCGAAGCGTTCATCTTTGGCTTGCGCAAGAAGCCGTTCCTCGGACGTTGCCGTCCAACGCCAGGCCAACTGCGCACGGCCGACACGGAAGCCATCGGTCCGCAGCAGCGTCCACACTCCGCACGCGAGCAGGATGGCTGCAATCATCGCCGCGCGCCGAGCCCCGGCAGAGAGGCGACGTCCGGCCACCGCCCCGGCGACGAGGGCGAGGCTCAGGCCCGGGATGACGTAGATGAAGAACATCATCCCGTCAATCCCCGCCTGAATCGACTCGTCGAGGATGGGCCGTGTCGCGATCACCGCGACGATCATCAGGACGATGGCACCCAGGCGCTCGGACCAGGGCGCCCGGCTGAAGAACACCCACCAGACAACGACAGCCAGCCCGCCGACGACTCCGCCAATCACAGCAATCAGTACGGCTTCGGGCGCGACGACAGGGACGACAAACCAGAACAGCCACTGCACGATCACGATGACCACGCCGGGCCACAGCCGGAGAGGTTTCCGAGAACTCCGTTCGCTGGCCTGAGCGATCGTCATATCTCCTTACGCGAGGGACTGAATCAGCTGAGGAACAACGCCAATACTGCGCAGGATTATCTCGTCAGCGGTCGGCTGCGACTTGAGGTAACAGAGCTCACTCGCGTCCGCTCGAAGTTGTTGCGCATCCGCGGGTGTCAGATCTGCTCGACCACGCAATAAAGTCATCGTCGACTGCGCCATCAGTGAGACGCGCAGCTTCATCGCGCTGGTGGTCTTCTTCAAAGGCTGAATATCGGAGCCTGAAGAAAAGTCATCGAGCAAGCGGAGCGCATACTCTCGAAGCTGCGACAGCTCGTTGAGACTCATGATCTGTTCGGCTGAACGCCGCAGGCCCCAGACATCAGACAGGCGTTCGAGTCGAGCGAGATATATCTCGGCAAGAAAAAGATGAAACCAACACCTTTGATAGTCCGAAGTGCAGCGCAGGACTTCATCGTCTTCTACGAGTACATAGCGGCCGTGAGGTACCCTGTGCCTGGCAAATGTCACTGAAGATGTGTCCGACAGCCGCATGCTTCCGGAGAATCTCCAACCTCCGATACGCACCGAATCGACCCGCAGGTCAGCCGCGCAGAGCACCGTGCCATTGCTGTTTGCCAATCGCGCCTTGAAGAAGACGATGTCTGCAACAGTGGCCAGCGACATGTATTCAAACGTTCCATCTATTCGAATGCCCTTTGCGTCCTGACGTGCGACCAGGGAATGGTTGGCCCCTCTGGTACGGTCGCCCCCGGCATTGGCCAGGATCAGCGAGCGATTCCTGATCGCTCGCAGGAGCATCGCCCGCTGAAATCTCGCGAAACTCAGCAATGGCAGGGGAATGCACTGCAAGACGCATAAGGGGTAGAGGTGCATGGCAACAGCGATGCCCAACGGCAAACAACTTGCCGCGAGATTCCTCGCGGTGTTTGCAGCCGACTCGAAGATGACCGAAGCGTGTCGTCCCGACACCGGATACATCTCCAACTGCGAGCGGAGTCGTTTGAAGCCCTCACGATACGCTTCGCGCGCTGCCGGTCCGTCCCCCGCGCCGTTCATGCGCTCGATGAACGCCGTCACCAGTTGGTCCTCGTTGGTGTGGATTTCTGGTTGCATAACCTACCGCGCGTTCGCTTCGTGAATCGACTAGCACCCTCGATGGCCGCGAAAGCTCATGCCCGCCTGCCTAGCCATAGCTCACGCGGAGCGTGAGCGGAACGCCTGCCTAGCCGTAGCTCGAGCGGAGCGAGAGCGGAGGCTGGTCAGCGGCCCGCGAGGGACAGCCGGAACGCGGCCATCTCCTGTCCGTTGCGAACCAGCAGCACGTCGCCGACCAGCACCGGGTGATTCCAGGTCTTGCCCTCGAGCGCCGGGAAGCGCGCGACCTCCGTAAACTTGTCCGGGGTCGCCGACACGAGCGCCAGTTCGCCCTCCTCGGACAGCACCAGCAGCAAGTCCTGATCGGGTAACAGGACGAGCTGGCCGTTGCCGTAGCGTCCGCCCTTCCACTTGCGTTTTCCATCGGCGAGGTCGATGGAGGCAAGAATGCTTCCGTCGAAGCCGAACGCGTGCCCGTTGTGAACGACGAAATCGTTGTAGTACGGCTTCAGCCCGTTCGACGTCCAACGCTCTTCGACAGTCCATCCGTCAGATCCCTGGGTGAGATGAAGGCGGCGCATGCCGATCCCTCCAGTGCTGGCGATTGCGTTGATCAGGATGTCGCCGTCCCCAGTCAGAGCCGGCTGCACGATGGGACCGGGTACCCACGCATGCTTCCAGAGAACGGCGCCGTCGGCCGGCGCGACGGCAATCGCGCCTGGCCCACCCAGCAGCACGATCTGGACAACGCCGTCGATCGTCGCTCGATGTGGCGAGCTGTAGCTCCCGCCGTAGGAGGGGCCAGACCAGCGCCGATTGCCCGTGCTGGCATCGTAGGCCACCAATGTGCCCGCCACAGCGACGATGACGATGTCGTCGACCACCAGCGGCGAGCTCGCGAAGCCCCAGTCCGGAATCTTCCTGCCGGTGTCGGACGCCGCGTTGCGCGACCAGACGACCTTGCCGTTGCCAGGGTCGAGCGCGTTCACGATTCCGGTCGCGCCAAACGTGTAGACGCGACCTTTGCTGAGAGTCGGCGTCGCGCGTGGACCGGCGCCACCCTCCGACTCCCAGAACCGGACTGGGTCGCGGTGTCGCCAGATCGGCTCGCCCGTCGAGACCTTGTAGCAGGAGACAATCTCGTCGTTTCCACGCTGCTCCTGCGTGTAGAGAAGATCGCCGCGGACCGCGAAGGACGACCAGCCCGGCCCGATCGGCCGGCGCCACAGTTGGACAGGCGGCGAAGCTGCCCAATCGGTGTTGATCCGGACGCCGCGAATGATGCTGTCGCGCTCGGTCCCGCGAAAGCCCGGCCACTCAGCCGGCGCCGCCGCCGGTGCCCGAGCCGCCGGTTCGGTCTTCGCTGTTGCTGGAGCTTCCGGGAGTGCCGCCGGCCTGCCCCGAGCAGCGTCGAGGGGCCCCCCTCGAGCGGAGCTTGTCGAAGGGTCGAGGGGCTTGTCGCCGGTTTTAGCCGCGAGCGGTTCCTTAGGAACTTCCGCTGCTGGCAGAGAGGGCTGGAGCACCTTCGGGGCGCCCCGAGCGGAGTCGACGGGGTCGTCGCTGCCCTGAGCCAGCAAGCGTTGCTCGGGAGTCGGTGTCCACCGCCAATGGAACTCCGAACCGGCGCCGCCGACGCCAGCTGTTCGTACGAGTGTCCACGGTGCGCACGCGAGCACGATGGCCGCGACCAACGCCACGCGCCGGACTCCGTCCGTGAGGCGACGGGTGGCCAATGCCCATGCGACGAAGGCGAGGCTCATGTACGGGATCGACGAGAAGTAGAGCAACATCCCCATCCCGGCCTTCGCGATCGACTCGTGCACGATGAGCTTCGTCGCGGGCACCGCGACGATCATCAGGATGATGGCTCCGACGCGCTCGTACCAAAGCGCGCGGCTGAAAAACAGCCACCAGATGACGATGGCGAGTCCACCCAGCGCTCCCCCAAGTACCGCAAGCATTCCCAGTGGCAACGAGAACACCTCGGCGTCAGGGGCAATAAGGGGCACGCCGTACGCGACCACCCATTGCACGATGACGATTACCACGGCGGGCCACAGCCGCAGAGGTTTCCGCGAACTCAGTGCGTTGGTGTGATTGACAGTCATAGAAAGGCCCGCGCCTCTATCGCAGTTGCCTGACGTGTGCTGGCGCCAGCGATGCCACGAAAGTTATGTCTGACACGGAGGCGCACAGACAGCGCGGCCACAGCATCTATCCGCTGAGACTCCTGCAGCGTGGCCCCCTTCGTTGCATAGAGCGCGACGTAACCAACAACAAGTGCCAGCCCCCCGGCGAGGATGTGTGCCGGCAAGATCATTGGGGCGATCCCCTGCGTTTGCATCGCGTTTACTCCGAGCGGAGCGCTTGCAGCACGTCCACGCGAGAAGCCCGCATCGCAGGTATCAGCGACGCAAGAATGGCGGCGCCGACGAGCACGACTGCCGCGCCAAGTGCTGGCAGCGCGCCCGGCAGCTGCACAGTCGCAAAAAATATCGCCGCCCCGCGCGCGAGCGCATAGCCGCCCGCCGCGCCTGCGAGGATCCCGATCGCCGCAATCGCCGCGCCCTCGGACAAGACCTGCGCCAGCAGGTGCCGCGGCGCGGACCCGACGGCCAGCCGCACGCCGAACTCGCGCGTGCGCGC
>Ga0184612_10001583_pt1 | contig 11009 bp, 8 predicted proteins | sample PLM3_60_coex_FD_133163 | JGI IMG/M metagenome (GOLD analysis project Ga0184612, IMG submission 133163) | Groundwater sediment microbial communities from an aquifer in East River, Colorado, USA - PLM3_60_coex | ecosystem: Environmental > Terrestrial > Soil > Riparian zone | place: USA: East...
ATACCTACCAATGCATCCCTTCCATAGTGAAGTTCAGGGTAAATCACTCCGCCATTTCCTTCTCCTCCTATTATTGCGCCGGTTTCCTTCATCATCGTCACAACATTTACCTCCCCAACCGCAGCGGCAGCATACTGACCTCCCGCTTTTTCCGTTACATCGCGCAATGCCCGTGTAGACGACAGGTTAGACACAGTGTTCCCTTTCTTTTTCTTGCTACTGTTAAGAACGTAATCCGCTACCGCAACCAGTGTGTATTCCTCTCCAAAAGGACTACCGTCTTCAGTAATAAAGGCAAGTCTGTCCACATCTGGGTCGACCACAATGCCAAGGTCGTATTTCCCTTTTTTTATTTCTCTGCAAATGTCAGTCAGGTGCTCAGGTAATGGCTCGGGGTTGTGAGGAAAATGCCCTGTAGGCTCACAGTACATTTCCTTTACTGTCACACCGAGAGCCCTTAGAAGCATGGGGACGGCAATACCTCCCGATGAGTTTACTGCGTCAACCACAACCTTAAAGCCTTTGCTCTTAATGGCTTCAACATCTACAAGTGGTAGATCAAGGATGATATCAATATGTTTTTGTAAGTAGTCATCGTTCTTTTGATACTTGCCAAGTTTCGAAACAGGTGCAAATTCGAACGCTTCCTTATCAGCAAGCATTAGGAGTTCTTCACCATCTGTTCCGGAAATAAATTCTCCTTTTTCATTTAGCAGTTTCAGAGCATTCCATTGCACGGGATTGTGACTCGCGGTAATAATGATTCCACCACTTGCCTTTTCCAAAGGCACAGCGATTTCAACCGTGGGTGTCGTAGAAAGTCCAAGGTCAATAACATGGATCCCCAGACCCTGTAGCGTAGATACCACAAGCGTGTTCACCATTTCACCTGAAGGACGAGCATCGCGACCGATTACAACCTTAGTCGCTCCCCCTTTCTTTTTCAGCCAGGTTCCAAAAGCTGCGGAGAACTTAACAATATCAAGGGGAGTGAGATTTTCGCCCGTTTTTCCACCAATTGTTCCCCGTATTCCAGAGATAGATTTGATCAAAGCCACATTAAAAGGGTTTTATTATTAAGAAATGGCCTCAAAATTAAAAAGAATAATGAATCACAGTGGAGAACTGCCAAATAGAAAATTTATTTGCCTTTCACACCCGGCAAAGGCTTCAACCCAGATTCACCTTCGGAATCGCCACAGGCCGAGTCACCAGGTTTTAGTTGTTTGCCGCAATAACCGCAGGTAACTCCTTCTTTATTAAGAAAGGGGCTTTGAGAAGCACAAGTGCCTCTAAATTCTCCGTTTTTTAAAAAAATCAGCCGTACTGACATGAGAATAAAAAACAAGCCAAATATGCCGATAGTGAGCAAAAAAACTGTCATCTCGTTTTATGTAAATGGATAGATGAATTACGATGTTTGCAACTGCAAAGTAATGCAACAGATTGATAACAGGCTATTGATTCTTTAAGTTTATCTCACATGAAAAAAGTGTTATCCACGCCGGATCCTAACCGCAAAACAAAACTACAGGCATTTGATCGCTTGCTGACAATCATGGACGAACTGCGGGAAAATTGCCCTTGGGATAAAAAACAAACCCTGGAGAGTTTACGGCACCTTACGATTGAAGAAACTTATGAACTTTCAGATTCGATCCTGGACGGCAATTTATCCGAGATCAAAAAGGAATTGGGCGACTTAATGCTTCATTTGGTCTTCTATGCACGCATCGCCTCTGAACTAAAAGCATTCGATATCGCCGATGTGCTGAATTCAATCAGCGACAAACTGATTGAACGACATCCCCACGTTTATGGAGATGTAATCGCAAATGACGATGAGACCGTTAAAACAAATTGGGAAAAAATTAAACTGAAGACGGGTAACAAGTCAGTTTTGGAAGGAGTTCCAAAAGCGCTTCCCGCGCTGGTGAAAGCGATGCGGATACAGGACAAGGCTCGAGGTGTCGGATTTGACTGGGAGAAAAAAGAACAAGTGTGGGAAAAAGTGGAAGAAGAAATGCAGGAGTTTAAAAGGGAATTTAATGCAGAATCTGATGGCTCGATTGATCGCGAGAAAGCGTTGGGGGAATTTGGTGATGTTCTTTTTTCTCTCGTGAATTATGCGCGATTCATTCAGATTGACCCTGAAGAAGCGCTGGAACGGACCAACAAAAAATTTATCAAACGATTCCAATACCTTGAGACAGAGTCCACGAAAGCTGGAAAAAAAATGGGAGAAATGACGTTGGCTGAGATGGATGTTTATTGGGAAAAGGCAAAAGGACTAAGCGAAAAGTGAGCGAAGGGAGAGATAAGGCGGGTTGATTAATATTTCCATTTCCGGCTAAGACTCCACTTCATTAGCGGGCCGCTGGTCATGCTTGTAATTAGCGCCATAATTACCAATGAAACGAAAACCTTTTCGTTGATCAATCCATTCTCGAGAGCTATAATGCCAAGGATAATTTCCATCGCCCCCCGGGCATTCATTCCAAATCCTGCAGCGAGAGATTCTTTCCAGGAAAAGCCGCCCAATCTTGTTCCCAACCCGCTTCCAACAATTTTTCCTGTAAATGCAATTGCCAGAATTATCAATGTAAGGGTGAGATCGAAATTGACAAAGAAGTTCACGCGAAGTCCGATCGATACAAAAAAAAGCGGAGCAAAAATATTATTAATGAACTGATGAACGATCTCTTTTGCGCGTTCAGAAAAGTGCTCTGAGTCACCCAGCGCCACTCCCATTATAAATGCGCCGAAAATGGCATGGATCCCGATGTATTCTGTAAATGCGGCAGCGAGAAAACACAACGCAAGTGAAAGAGAAAGGACTCCACCTGGCCACGCAAATTTTTTATTAACCCAGGGAAGTACTCTGTTGAGCATACCCCGACCGATAGTCAGCATAAATGCCGCGAAGCCTAAGGTGAGGATGATCGTATTAATGAGTGGCATGGATCCGCCGTCTTTTCCGATCAATCCAAGAATCACTGAAAAGATCAGCCAGCCGACAAGGTCATCCACCATTGCCGAGGCGACCACAAGCATTCCCATTTTAGACTTGAAAAGATTCAAGTCCATAAGTATACGAACGATAACCGGCAATGCCGTGATGGCCATCGCCGTACCCATAAAGAGCGCAAACGTCAACCTTCCGTTAACATCGGCAATGCCAAAAAACTCCGGGAAGAAATACGGGAACACGAATCCCACGACAAAAGGAATGATCAATCCAAAAAGACTGGTCGTAAGTGCCTGTCTCCCCTGCTGCCAAACGATATGTAGATCAACCTCAAGTCCGGCGATAAAGAGGAGCATGATGACAGCTACCTGAACAAATCCTGATAAGACAACGCCCGAAACGGCACCGACCGGATAAAGTGCCTCAAACCATTCAGGCTTTATCATTCCCAGCACCGTAGGTCCAAGTAAAATACCCGCGAGAATTTCGCCGATGACACCAGGTTGTTTTAATTTCCTTGCTGCCTCGGCAAAAAGCCTCCCCATCATCAGCATAACGCTAAGCTGAAGTAGTAGTTGGACTACATCGCCTTGACCCAATTTACCCACGGGAAGCCTCCTTTCGTGGATTGACGATGAGAAGATTGCAGGGAAGGTCTTCGAAAATATATTCCTGGTCGTGTGTGAATACCCGATCAAACAATGAAAATCTCCGCTGCGGCGCTCCAACAACCAAAAGGTCTGACTGTTTTCGTTGTGCAAATTTTGACAATTCAAAACCTGACTTACCGGAAACCAACTTTATGTTGACCTTTAAACCTTCATGTGGGATGCGTTGAAGTATTTTTTCGACGTTATCGATTTCATCCTTGACCAGGTTTTGCCGTACGTTTTCATATTCTTCTTCCGAATATTGCTCAGAGGCTGTCATCGTAAGACCATACATTTTGATTTCGCGCACAACATGAAGCCACATGGCCTTGTCCCGCATTCCGATGTGACACGCTGTGACAATTGCTGGCTCAACAAAAGGACTGTCGTCGGCATTGACAACAATATTTTTAAAAGTCTGGGGTGACTTTGACGGGTTGGTCAATAGTAAGACAGAGCAATCTGCCTTTCTTAAAATCTTGCGAGCGACAGTCCCGAGGTAATATTGAACAAGGTTTTCCTTCTTAAGTGCCCCGGCGATGAGGAGATCGATACGTTCTTTCTTGCACGCCGCAAGGATACGTTCGCTTGGTTTACCTGACTCCCAACATATTCGCACGGAATTTTCGTCTCCCAGGCCCGTAGACATTAACATCTGTTTTAATCGTTGCTCCAATTCCTGGGCTCGATCGCCAACGTGAATCAATACCAATTCTGCATCCCACAATTTTTTTAATCGCGCAGCCTCCGCCAACAATGCTTCTAAACGCGGTGAAAAGGCAATGGCCAGTCCTATTTTTCGTATAGCGGGAATCATGCAGTTAGGGAAAGTTATTCATTATTATTCTATTTCGAAGATACGATCAGGTTAAAATGATGCCTCAAACAGGGTTTAAACCATCCTCTTCTCCAGTATTTTAATTTTTGTAAAAAAATCTTGCACGAATACCCTGCTGCTCGTAATGAAAAAATGTTAACCTGAAGAATAAGGCATTTTTGCATCATCAAATTTACAGGGGGTATGCGGTTCAAGAAATGGGTGCGGAATGTGATTATCGGGGGGGACAAGTACATTGAATCCTACGGAGAGTACAAGCAAGCGATGTTGTCTGGTCAATTTGCGATGATCGGCATTATGCTTTGCCTGGTCTACATGCTGTTTGATATCGTGCTCGGCACTTACGGTAACATACCCGTATTCATGAGCGCCATTTTCCTATTAATTCTCTCCATAGTGATTCACCGGCAAGGTGACCATTGCCTGGCAAACTATTTCCTGTTACCCACGATCAACATCACCCTTTACCTGCTTGCTGCCAGCGAATCGCCTAATACAGGTGCATTTATATTTTTTATTGTTAATTCAATAGCAGCGTTTGCCGTATTTAACTATAAACAGCGACTGATCTCAATTCTTTTTGCCGTCTTTACGTACGTTTTGTTTGTGCTGGCTTATTTTGTCGACTTTAGCATTCTTCCCGAACGAATCTATACGGAAGAAACTCTTATCTTTTTCGTGATCCTTAATTTTACAGCTGCACTTCCCGCTGCTGTAATGGCAGTGTACCTGCTGATTAGCCTCAACCACCATAATGCATTGAAGCTTGTTGAGAACAATAACTTGCTGTCAAAGACAAATACAGAGCTCGATCGATTCGTGTACAGCACATCGCACGACCTCCGCGCGCCGCTTAGTTCAGTTATGGGATTGATTAACATAACGGAACAAACTCAAAACCCCGACGATATTTCAAAGTACCTGGGGATGATGAGGGATCGCGTTCATTCATTGGATCGGTTCATAAAAGACATTACTGACTACTCCAGAAATAACAGGCTTGAAATCAAAAAAGAAAAAGTAAACCTGGCCAGCCTTGCGCGGGAAGTATGGGAGAATTTGAAATTTTCACCCGAAGCTCAAAGCATCACATTTCACGTCGACATTCCTGAAGATCTGACTATCGAGACTGACAAAAACAGGCTTCAGGTTGTGATTGGGAACCTAATGTCAAATGCCGTCCGGTACCACGATACACGGAAAAATGAACAATTTATACGACTGCATTACCAGGTGAGTGGACGTGTATTTTGTATCAAAGTAGAAGATAACGGACAAGGTATAGCCCAGGAATATCACACAAGGATATTTGACATGTTTTTCCGTGCAAACGAAAAATCCAAAGGATCCGGTCTGGGTTTGTATATCGTAAAGGAGGCTCTCATGAAGCTCTCAGGTTCGATACAACTGGACTCTACCCCAGGAATCGGAACAACTATAACCGTAAAGTTACCCACCAACGGTCCCCAATATTAAGCCGCCGGTTTTCTCACATACTAACAAGCGTTAAGCTACAAGTTGCCCTAAAATCTATCGACTGTCTGACGACTAATATTATCTTTGCCGTTCTATGGCGAATCAAGAAGATAATCTTTTAAAAAACGTGATCTCCCACGCAAAGGAGTATGGATTTATTTTTCCGTCAAGTGAAATCTACGACGGGCTTGGCGCTGTCTATGACTATGGGCAGAATGGAGCAGAGCTAAAAAACAACATCAAGGAATACTGGTGGAAATTCATGACCCTGCTTCACGAAAACATCGTAGGTATAGATGCGGCAATCTTTATGCATCCTACCACCTGGAAAGCATCCGGACACGTTGATGCTTTTAGCGACCCGATGCTTGATAATAAAGACTCCAAGAAACGTTACCGCGCCGACGTTTTAATTGAGGACGCTATCGCGAAGTTGGAGGAGAAAATTGAAAAAGAAGTTGAAAAGGCTGCTAAAAGATTTGGAGAATCTTTCGAGCGCGAGAAATTTATCAGCACAAATCCCCGCACACTGGAGTATCAGCAGAAAATCGACAATACAAATTCCCGTCTGAAAGCTGCAATTGGAAACGCCGATATGGCGGGGTTGAAACAACTCATTATTGATCTTGAAATTGTTGATCCTGTATCGGGAACAAAAAACTGGACCGACGTCCGCCAATTCAATCTTATGTTCTCTACGGAGATGGGGTCGGTTGCTGACGATGCAAACAAAATTTACCTGAGACCCGAAACTGCACAGGGTATTTTTGTCAACTTCCTCAACGTACAAAAAACTGGAAGGATGAAAATTCCATTTGGCATCGCGCAAATCGGAAAAGCCTTTCGGAATGAAATCGTAGCACGCCAATTCATCTTCAGGATGAGGGAATTCGAGCAGATGGAAATGCAGTTCTTTATCAAGCCTGGAGAAGAAATGAAGTGGTATGAATTCTGGAAAGAAAAACGGATGAAATGGCATCAGACATTGGGTCTGGGATCTGAAAACTACCGTTTTCACGATCACCTGAACCTTGCCCACTATGCAAATGCAGCCTGCGATATTCAGTTTAATTTTCCCATGGGATTCAAAGAACTGGAGGGAATACATTCGCGCACGGACTTTGATTTGAAAAATCACGAAAAATACTCCGGAAAGAAACTTCAATATTTTGACTCAGAAACTAACCAGAGCTTTATTCCCTATGTAGTCGAAACGTCAGTCGGTCTCGACCGCATGTTTTTGTCCGTTTTATCAAAAACGTATACCGAAGAAAAGTTAGAAGATGGAAGCGATCGCGTCGTGTTAAGGTTACCTGCGCCACTTGCTCCCAACAAAGTAGCCATACTCCCCCTGGTTAAGAAAGACGGACTGCCGGAGAAAGCCATTGCGATAATGAACGACCTGAAGTTTGACCTTCGTTGCTTTTATGAAGAAAAAGATGCAATAGGGAAACGATATCGAAGACAGGATGCCATAGGTACACCATACTGCATAACCGTCGATCATCAGACCCTTCAAGATGACACGGTTACCATTCGTGATCGTGACAGTATGAAACAGCGGCGCGTAAAGGTTAGTGAGGTTCGTGGTCAGATGATTGAAGCGTGCTCTATCAATAACCTATTGCGCAAGATTTAGATGCATGGTGAGTTTTCTGATTGCCTCAGGCGCCGTTATTTTCATTTTATATCAATTTAGAACGGAAATTCTGGAGAGTTACTCGCATGCCGGGCGGGCAGCAGCACCCGTAAAAAGCCGCATTTTGCCGGTCCCGCAGCGATTTCGCGACATTCTTCAGAAGTACTTCCCCTATTATCAGCGGCTCGGCGAAGGAGAGAAGCGCAGATTCGAAAGGAAGGTTTGTAATTTTCTCTACGGGAAACAATTCATCCCCAGGAATGTAGCCGAGGTGACTATTGAGGCAAAAGTACTGATCGCAGCAACAGCCGTTCAGCTAACCTTCGGATTGCCGGATTTTTATCTCACGCACTTCAACCGAATTGTAGTATATCCCGATGAATATTATTCTGTACTGTTCAGAAGATTTCACAAAGGCGAAGTAAATCCAAGATATGGCATCATTGTGCTATCGTGGCAGAGTTTCATTGACGGCTTCATCTATCCTACCGACGGAAAAAATCTGGGCTTACATGAAATGGCTCATGCTTTGCGATTGGAGAATATGCTCAGAAGCCCCGACTATCCGCCCTTTGATCAGGGACTGCTGGATGAGTTTGATGAACATGCCAGAAATGTCTGCAGCCAGATCGAAAACTGGAGCGATACTTTTTTCCGTCCTTATGCGTGCGCCAATGAACACGAATTTTTTTCAGTCTCCATTGAACACTTTTTTGAACGTCCCGACGAGCTGAAAAAAGAAATGCCTCAACTTTATTCGATTCTTGTGAAGATGCTTAATCAGGATCCTTCTACACCCGCGGTTAGCGCTTCGTGATTTGTTTTAACGGGGTAAAATGAAGTAATCTTGCACTTCCAAACCAAACCTCGTGAACTGGAATCAATTACTCTCTCCTCAACGTGCCGGACAAAAAATTATCGCGGATGCTGCGCCGTCCAGAAGTGCCTTTGAACAAGATTACGATCGAATAATTTTCTCGCAACCCTTTCGCCGCCTGCAGGACAAGACACAGGTTCATCCGCTTCCCGAGCACGATTTTGTTCATACCCGTCTTACTCACAGCCTTGAAGTTTCGAGTGTAGGCCGTTCTCTTGGCAAACGTGTTGGCGAAATAATCCTACAGCGTCACCCCGATCTAAATAAAGATTTTTCACTGTTCGACTTCGGCGCCGTTGTAGCTGCTGCTTCACTGGCGCACGATTTGGGCAACCCGCCCTTCGGCCACGCCGGCGAAGACGCGATTTCCGACTTCTTTTTACACCACCCTCAGGGGATGTTCTTCAAAGAAAAAGTTAATGAGCAGGAATGGAGAGATCTGATCAAATTTGAAGGCAACGCACAGGGCTTTCGTATACTTAATAAGAATCAATACGGTCTCAAGTTGACTTTTGCTACACTGGGTGCTTTTACAAAATATCCCTGTCCTGCATTTTTCCCGGACCGCGACGTCACTAAACGCAGTCAAAAGAAATTCGGATTTTTTCAGTCAGAGAAGGAGGCGTTCAGGGAAGTAGGTAAACAACTTGAGTTACCCTCTGTTGCAGACTTCGTTACGAGTCGACATCCGTTAGCATTCCTTGTAGAAGCCGCGGACGACATATGCTACAGCATCATTGATCTCGAGGATGGCTGCAACCTTGGGCTTGTGCGTTATGAGGACGCGAAATCCTTGTTTGAAGGAGTAATCAACAACAGCAAATCAAAACTTGGCAAATTAGATCAGATAGCCAGTCAGCAGGAAAGGATTGGATATCTTCGCGCCCTTGCTATCGGAGATCTAATGGACGAATGCTCCTCTCTGTTCATAGACAGTGAGCAGGCGATTTTGGATGGCACGTTTGATCAGGCATTGGCAGATCATTGTCCGTCGAAAAATGGACTCAAGGAAATTATAAAGATTTCAGTGGAGAAGATTTATCGAGCAAGGCAAGTGGTTGAGATCGAGGCAGCAGGTCATGAAGTCTTACCTGGATTGCTTGAAGAGTTCACTAAAGCTGGCTTCTACTTGCTGAATGCCGTCAAATCCAGGAAGTACCAGAATCTGCAACACCTTCTGCCTGAGGATACACGTATTGCCATTCAGTCACAGCCAACCAATTCGTATAACATGTTGCGTTGTATTCTGGACTTTGTATCTGGAATGACTGACAGGCATGCGTTGGCATTGTATCGTCAAATCAAGGGTATCAGTATTTAGATACTTGCCTAAATAACAGCTACATGTAATTGAGCTCAGGTGGCATTCCTATGGATCTCTAAATCATAATATCTGGCCATGCGAGAAATTTATTCTTAGTCCAAACGTTGCCACGCGTTTGCGATGGAATACTTACATATGTGATGACTACGACCCCCACGGAACCCAAAAATTATTAGCTTTGAAACGGTTTCTAAACGGAACCAGACACCAGACGCTTTATTATGTGGAATAGACTTGCAGAAGGGATCATTAGATATCGCCTGCCGCTGAGTATACTGATTGGCCTTATTACTTTAGTAATGGCTTACTTCGCCTCTAAGGTGGAGATGAGCTACGAATTCGCCCGTTTGGTTCCCCCAGATGATCCGGATATGATTTACCACGAGCAGTTCAAAGCTCAATTTGGTGAAGACGCTAACCTCATTGCAGTAGGTATGGAGGATAGCGCGATCTACAAACTGCAAAATTTCAAAGCATTTCGTGAATTGACCCGGAATATCAAAAAGATCACCGGTGTAACGCAGGTACTTGCTCTCCCCGTTCTTAAGCTGATCTTGAAAGACACCGCTAATTCAAAGTTTTATCTGGCCGATATCTTCAATGATTCAATATCAACTCAGGCAGAGTTGGATACACTTCTCCAGGACGCACTGGATCAAAAGGTCTATTCTGATCAGTTGATCAATACTACTAACGGCGCGACGATGATGTTGGTGTTCGTAAAGAAAGAAGTGATGAATTCTCCCAAGCGGGTTGGGATGACTAGCTCGCTTCTTGAAGTAGGGAAAATTTTTGAAGACAAGACAAAAATCCAACTACACTACGCCGGGTTGCCGTTCATCCGTACCGTTGTAGCTAATGCTTTAAAGAGGGAAATGAATATATTTCTCATTGCCTCGGCATTGGTTACAGGTGTCATCATGTTTGTCTTTTTTCGCTCGTTCCGTGCCGTGCTCTTTTCAATGATCATTATTGGGATATTGGTCGTATGGGTACTGGGAACGTTGGTGCTTTGTGGTTTCAAAATCTCGCTACTAAGTTCGTTAATCCCTCCGGTCATTGTAACCATCGGTGTTACGAACGCGATCTATCTGTTGAATAAGTACCATCTTGAATATTTTAAGACAAAGAACAAGATGGACGCGATCACGAAAGTGGTGCAAAAAATGGGGCTCGCCATGTTTCTGACAAACCTCACCGTTGCGATCAGCTTTCTGACGCTTCTGGCAACAGACAT
>Ga0184612_10001584_pt1 | contig 11008 bp, 10 predicted proteins | sample PLM3_60_coex_FD_133163 | JGI IMG/M metagenome (GOLD analysis project Ga0184612, IMG submission 133163) | Groundwater sediment microbial communities from an aquifer in East River, Colorado, USA - PLM3_60_coex | ecosystem: Environmental > Terrestrial > Soil > Riparian zone | place: USA: East...
AGCGTACGGGCTGGTCAGTCGCCCTGACGCTGCGTGGGGATCTGACCCTGCAGAAGAGCACGCACCTCCGACTCGCGGTAACGACGGTGGCCGCCGAGCGTGCGGATTGCGCTCAACTTGCCTGCCTTGGCCCACCGAGTCACGGTCTTGGGGTCGACGCGGAACATCGACGCGACCTCTGCCGGGGTGAGCAGGGGCTCGGGCTCGTGCGTACGGGATGCCATCGGTTCTCCTCCACAGGGTACCTAAAGACGACGGCCGGGGTCCCGCCGGCCGAGGCGCATCCCATCGTCCGGCTAGTCCCCGATGTCCGACATGGGCCGAACGGATGAAGCGCGGTGGATGGTCGGATGAATTATGGCTTGTTTGCCCGGTTTTGTGGATAACAATTCAGTTACAACGCTCTAAGAGCTGAATTGCCCGCCACCGGTCGACCAGCTGCTCGTACGCCTCCGTCGCCCCCTCGGCATCGCCCTTCGAGAGCGCGACCAGGCCCTGCGAGACCAGAGACGGCGAGTCGTCGTCGGTCAGCGCCTGATCCGACAGGACGAACGCCAAGCCACCGTAATCAAGCTCCACGACCGAACGCGGATGGAACTCCTCGAGCCACCGCGCGCTCTCCTCAACCGCCTCCGAGATGGGCACGTCGCCGACGGACCGGCGCAACACGGACAGGGCACGGTGGGCGCGCCGGCGGGCCTTCGAGATCTCCGTCCGGTAACGCAGCAGGCGGCGATCCGCATCCAGCACCAACTCGCGCTCATCCGAGTCGACCAGCACGAACCACCGCAGCGGCACGCTCCAGGTAGAGATCTGTTCGTGCTGGCGCGGGGCGCCGTACTCGAGCACCCGCGCGCCCGAGTTCCAGTCGGAGACGACCTCCTTGGCCAGCCCGGCGAGCACCGGCGGCACGAAGGCGTCGGCCAGGATCGGCGGCACTCCATCCCGCGCCGACAACGCAGCCTCGGCGACCCGTACCCGCAGGTTCCACGGGCACACCAGCACCGTCTCCTCCGCCTGCAGCACGTACGCGTCGTCGGGCAGGTCCGGCAGCCGGGTCCAGCCCGCGCCGAGCGCCTCCAACACCGCCGTGCGCTGCCGCACCGGCCCCTCGGCGGGCGTGACGGCCCGGCCCTCGTGCACGTACCGCCGCCAGTACACCTGGCTCCGCCGGTCGAATGCGCTCAGTGGCTCGTACACCCGCAAGTAGGAGGCGAACAGTGTCGGCACGGCGCGATCGTCGCACGGATTGACGCCGGCTGACCACAATGTGGCAGTTCCCGGATGCGGCCTCGCGGAGCTTGCGACCCGTACGGTGCTTCGGTCGGTGAGGTTGCGACCCAGACGGTGCTTCGGTACGGGGGCTTTGCGACCCGGACAGTTGCTTCGACGTTCCTGCGGTCGCCACTACGCTTCTGGGTACCGGCGTACCCGTCCGGTGTCACGGCCGCGGTCCCACAAGGGCCGGGCCATCCATTCACGCGTAGGAGCCAGACATGGGTGTCTTCACCTCCACCCCCGACGAGACCGGCGCACATGAGCAGGTCGTCTTCTGTCAGGATCCGTCGAGCGGGCTCCGAGCCATCATCGCGATCTATTCGACCGCGCTGGGCCCCGCGCTCGGCGGCACCCGGTTCCACCCGTACGCCAGCGAGGAGGCGGCGCTGGCGGATGCGCTCGACCTGAGCCGGGCGATGGCGTACAAGAACGCGATGGCGGGTCTCGACCTCGGCGGCGGCAAGGCCGTGATCTGGGGCGACCCGGTCACCGACAAGAACGAGGCGCTCCTGCGGGCGTACGGACGGTTCGTCGAGTCGCTCGGCGGGCGCTACTACACCGCGTGCGATGTGGGCACCTATACGCCGGACATGGATGTCGTGGCCAAGGAGACCAGGTTCGTCACCGGCCGGAGCGTGGAGAACGGTGGCTGCGGCGACTCGTCGGTGCTCACGGCGTTCGGTGTGTTCCAGGGCATGCGCGCCGCGGCCGAGCACGTCTGGGGCACACCGACGCTGGCCGGACGCCGGGTCGGCATCGCCGGGCTCGGCAAGGTTGGCAAGCACCTCACGGCCCACCTCCTGTCCGACGGCGCGGCGGTCGCCGCCACGGACGTCGACCCAAGGGCCCTGGACTGGGTACGGGCGACGCACCCGCAGGTCGACGTGGTGGCCGACACGGCCGAGCTCGTCGCGTCGGAGATCGACGTCTTCGCGCCGTGCGCGTTGGGCGGAGCGCTCAGCGACGATACGGTGCCTGTGCTGCGCGCCAAGATCGTCGCAGGCGGGGCCAACAACCAATTGGCCCACGCCGGCATCGAGAAGATCCTTGAGGACCGCGGGATCCTCTACGCGCCCGACTACGTGGTCAACTCCGGCGGCGTGATCCAGGTGGCGGATGAGATCCATGGATTCAACTTCGAGCGGGCGAAGCTTCGTGCTACCAAGATCTACGACACGACGAAGCAGCTTCTCGAGCTCGCGGCGGCCGAGGGCGTGCCACCGGCGGTCGCCGCCGACCGGCTGGCCGAGCGCCGGATGACCGACGTCGGGCGTCTGCGCACCATTCGCCTCGACCGCGACCGCTGACCCCCGCCCCCCTTCCGCCCTCCCGCGTTGATCTAGGGTCGCCTTCCTCGTTGATCTAGGGATTGTTCTCGTGAGTTGATCTCTGTGGACGCGAACAACTCCTAGATCGGCGAAGAAAAGGGGCCAAGATCGGCGAGCTGAGGGGGCAGCCGGTGTCACGGGTGCAGGGGGTCACAATCCTTACCCATACGTTCGGATGGGGCCGACGCGCCCGCCTGGGGCGAGGTGCCGAACGTGGCCCCGTGCATGTACCGTATGACCCACGAGAGATGCCTGACGTCGTCGGGGCCCGCCCTACCCCGGGCTGCCCCGCAAATTTCTGCGCGAGGGGGTCGAGCCATGGGGCGCGGCCGAGCAAAGGCCAAGCAGACGAAGGTGGCCCGGGAGCTGAAGTACCACTCCCCCAACACCGACCTATCCGCGCTGCAGCGGGAGCTCGCTGGTAACAGAACGTCCGACAGCGACGTCCAGGAGTTCGATGACGACCTGGTCGACGAGTCGGACGACGACGACGAGGACTCAGAAGACGACGACGGCCACTGGGCGGCGCGCCGGCGCTGAGCCCGCCCGGCCCGCACCAACCTTGCCTCCTCGCCGATCTAGGACTTTTTCTCGTGACTGGAGATCAAACCACGAGCACAAGTCCTAGATCGGCGAGGTATGGGTCAGCGGGGGCGGTTGGTGAACTCGTAGAACGTGGGGAACGCGTCCTCGAAGGCCCGCCAGCCAGGCATGCCGTCCTCGACCGTCTCGCCGGCCGCGGCGGCCCGCGCGCGCCAGGTCGCCTCGGCCTCGGCGAGCAGCGTGGCTAGGCCCGGGGTGTCCCGCATGCCGTCGGCGAGGGACACGCTCGAGCCGCGAGCCGGTTCGGCTCGCAGGCTCACCGAGGCATGCTGGTCAAGCTGCTCGGGCATGATCCAGTACCCCTTCCAGTAGGAAGATCTTGCTGTTGCGGCAGTGCTGGGTCTGCGTGCCGTCGAAGCGACCCTGCTCGAAGAATCGGTTGGCCGCGTGGGCGCCGCCACAGAAGCCGAAGTACGGGCACGACTGGCGGCATGCCTCCACACCGGACAGATACTCGGCGATCCATCCCTGCGGCTGGGCCGCCGACGAGGCCACTATCTCGTGCAACGGGCGGTCCAGCACCGAGCCCGACGAGAAGTCGCCGTACCGCTCGGAGGTGAAACCGGCCAGCTCCGGAGAGAGCAGCACGACGAGCCCGTCCTGCGCGATCGTCGGGATCGGGTCGTGGCGCCGCGGCAGCAGCTCATCGGCGGAGCCGGCGAGCAACGCGCCGGCGTACCGCAGCGCCCATTCCACCTCCCGGACCTCCACCCGCGGGTCGTTTCGCCAAGCGGCGGTCAGCTCCGACCAGAACGCGCGCACCGCCGCGCCATCGTGCGCGTTGGACCGACGGTTCACACCCTCCTGCTCCTCGACGTTGACCCCGAGCACGGTGATGCCCAGGTCGAGGAAGAAGCCGTACAGCTCGGCCGCGAGGCCGGGCTCCGGGTCCGAGACGACGCAGAGCGCCGCGTAGGACAGGTTGTTGCGGCGCAACGTCTCGATTCCCCTGACGATCCGGTCGTAGGCCTCGCCGCCGCCCCGCAGCACTCGCTGCGTGGTCAGCCGGCGAGTCCCGTCGATGCTCACGCCCACTCGTACGTCGTGCTCGCGGAAGAACTCGCACCACGCGTCGTCGACGAGCGTGGCGTTCGTCTGGATGTGGTGCTCGACGCCCCGAAACGGGGCCATGAGTGCGGCCAGATGCGTACGCCCGGTCGCGAGCGGCTCGCCGCCATGCCACACCACGGAGAATCGGTTCGCCGACGCGGCCCATTCGTTGACCGTCGCCGCGACCGCCTCCGCCACGGCCACCGGCATGCGACGATCCGCCGCGCGGTGGGGAAGGTAGCAGTAGGAGCAGTCGAGATTGCACAGCGTCGTCGGCTGCATGATCACATAGGAGGGAACGCGGTTGATGCCACGCATTCCAGTCCACTCCGCAGCCGACACGAACCCCTCCCCGAAAGCGCTCCCGGCCCGTGCCGTTTCAGCGTAGGTGGACATATCCGTCCCGGGAAGCCCCAATAGCGTAACCAGCCGCGCACAGACGGCGATCTTGAACCGCGGGCGCGCGTCGTGCCACGCGATCCACATCCAGGCGCCCATGATCGCGTCGATCTAGGGCTTATCCTCGTGGTCCGATCTCCAATCACGAGGATAAGTCCTAGATCGACGCGGATGGGGCGGGCGTTCAGCCGCGGGTGTACGACCCGAGCATCTGTACCTGGCCGTCGCCGTCGATGACCTCGCCGGCGACCCACACGTCGACATTGCGTCCGCGCAGGAATGCCAGCGCGCGGTCGGCATCGCTCGCCGCGACGATCGCCATCATGCCAACGCCCATGTTGAACGTGGACTCCATTTCGGACTGTTCGATGCGCCCTTTGCTCTGCACCAGACCGAAGATGGGCTGAGGGTTCCAGGTGGAGCGGTCAACGACGGCATCCACGTGCTCGGGCAGGACGCGGGAGAGGTTGCCCGGGATCCCGCCGCCAGTGATGTGGGCCAGCGCGCGTAGATCGGTCTCCCTCATGAGATCGAGACAGTCCTTGGCGTAGATGCGAGTCGGGGTGAGCAGCTCCTCGCCAAGCGTCCGCTGATGCCCGAAGTCATCCATGACCGTGTCCAGGCGCAGCCGCGAGAGACCGAGCAGCACGTGCCGCACGAGGGAATAGCCATTCGAGTGCAGGCCCGACGACCGCAGTGCGATGATGACGTCGCCGACCTCGACCCGGTCGCGGCCGAGCACGGCATCCGCCTCGACGATGCCCACGCCCGTCGCCGACAGATCGTACTCATGTGGACGCAGAACACCGGGGTGTTCGGCCGTCTCGCCGCCCAGCAGGGAGCACCCGGCCTTGCGGCACCCGTAAGCGATCCCGGCCCCGATCGCGGCGACCTTCTCGGGGACCACCTCGCCACAGGCGATGTAGTCGAGCAGGAACAACGGCTCGGCGCCGCACGCCACCAGATCGTCCACCACCATGGCTACCAGGTCGATGCCGACCGTGTCGTGCACATCCATCTGCTGTGCGATGACGAGCTTCGTGCCGACGCCATCGGTCGACGATGCCAGCAGGGGCTGTTTGTACTTGTTGATGTCGAGCCGGAACAGTCCCGCGAAGCCACCGACGTCACCCACCACCTCGGGACGCCAGGTACGGTGCACCTTCGTCTTGAGGCGTTCGACGGCCTCCTCGCCCGCGTGAATCGACACGCCGGCGTCGGCGTAGGTCACGGTCCGCCGGTGCAGTCTCGAACTGTCGCCCGAACTCTGCGCGCCGGCACCACGGGCACCGAATGTCGGCGTTCCCTGCGTCGGATACCCCATGCCCGTCGCGCCGTTGCCGGTGTCGCCGGCGTCGGCCCCAGGGCGGTGGGTCACGTGCGTCACGGTAATCCCCTTGCTGTGCGGTGGGCTGAGGCCAGAAGGCCCAAGGCTCTTTTGGTGCAACGTATTACGGGCGCAGCAGCGCCCCTTCGCCGCCTGGGCTGGACACCAGGTGCCCGCCCGCAGCCTGGTCGCCGGTCGTGGCCACCCTGCGCTGGACACCTTCCAACATATGTTTGCCGATAAGATCATCGGCCGGCAGCGGAATCGGGTACTCACCGTCGAAGCACGCTCGGCACAGCCGGTTCTTCGGTTGCTCGGACGCGGCGATGAGACCCTCAAGCGAGACGTAGCCGAGCGAGTCGGCCCCGATGGAACGGCGGATGCCCTCGGTGTCGAGGCCGTTGGCGAGCAGTTCGGCCTTCGTGGCGAAGTCGATGCCGTAGAAGCATGGCCACTTCACGGGCGGGGCCGAGATACGCACGTGCACCTCGACCGCGCCGGCCTCGCGGAGCATCCGCACGATCGCGCGCTGCGTGTTGCCCCGCACGATGGTGTCGTCGACCACGACGATGCGCTTGCCCCGGATGACCTCGCGGAGTGGGTTGAGCTTGAGCCTGATGCCGAGCTGCCGGATCGTCTGGCTGGGTTGGATGAAGGTGCGCCCGACGTAGGAGTTCTTGACGAGACCGGAGCCGTAGGCGATGCCTGACTCCTTGGCGTAGCCGATCGCCGCGGGCGTGCCCGACTCTGGTACGCCGATAACGAGGTCCGCCTCGACCGGGTGCTCCTGGGCCAGGGCACGCCCAAGCGCGAGGCGCGCGCTGTAGACGCTGAGGCCGGCGATTGTGGTGTCGGGGCGGGCCAGGTACACGTACTCGAAGAGGCAGCCCTTTGGGTCGGGGTTGGCGAACCGGCTCGAGCGCAGACCGTGCTCGTCGACCGCGATCAGCTCGCCCGGCTCCACCTCGCGCACGACGCTCGCGCCGACGATGTCCAGCGCCGCGGTCTCGCTCGCGACCACCCAGCCCCGCTCGAGCCGGCCGAGCACCAGTGGCCGTACCCCCTGGGCGTCGCGCGCGGCGTAGAGCGTGTCCTCGTCCATGAAGACGAAGCTGAACGCGCCCCGCAGCGTCGGCAGGACCTCGAGCGCGGCGGCCTCCACCGAGAGATCCGGCCGCGCCGCCAGCAGCGTCGTCACGAGCGCGGTGTCGGAGGTCGACACCGGGCCGAGTGGGTCGGCGAGCCCCAGGGCCGCCACCTCCTTCGCGAGGTCGGCGGTGTTGACAAGATTGCCGTTGTGCGCGAGCGCGATCGTCGTGGCCGCGCCGCGCCCGTTGGCGCCCAACGGCGTCGCGCGCAGCGTGGGTTGGGCATTCTCCCAGTTCGAAGAGCCCGTCGTGGAGTAGCGGGTGTGCCCGATGGCGATGTGCCCGCGCAGGCTCGCGAGCGTTGGCTCGTCGAAGACCTGAGCGACCAGGCCGAGATCCTTGTACACGACGACGCCCGTGCCGTCGGAGACGGCGATCCCGGCGGCCTCCTGGCCACGGTGCTGAAGCGCGTAGAGCCCGAAGTAGGTGAGCTTGGCGACCTCTTCACCCCTCGCCCACACGCCGAACACGCCGCACGCGTCCTGCGGACCAGGTCGATTGGGGTCGAGGTCCTGGCCCAACAAGCCGTCGCCTCGGGGCACCTGCCGCTCCTCGCTAGCTGTGGAATCACGAGGCCACGGTGGCCTCGCCGTGCGGACGTAGTCTACGCGAGCTCCCCGTCGTAACGGACAGCCATGTTGCCGCTCCTGGGGGTAGTCGTCAAGTCCCCTCTTGGTCCGTCGACCCCGGCACCGTCGATCTAGGACTTGTTCGCGTCGGCGGGCGTTTACTCGGGATCCCGTCCGGAGGACTGTGTCGATCTCCAACCACGCGAACAAGTCCTAGGTCAACGGCAACAGCGGGAGGTACGGCGAGAGGTCGGCCCGCACGCCACTGGCCTGCACCCGGCCATCGGCGAGGGCGTCGGCCCAGGCGAGCCGTCCTGTGGCCAACAGCACAAACGTCGTCGGATCGGCCTCGACCACGTTCCGCGGGGTGCCGCGCGTGTGCGTCGGTCCTTCGACGCACTGAATTGCGCCATACGGTGGAACTCGCATTTCCACCGAACGGCCCGGCGCGCGTTTTCGTAGAGCTAGCAGCAGCACCCGTACCGCATCCCGCAGCACCGGCGTGGGTGGCGATTCACCCAAGTCCATCGCCGTGAGCGCGGCGGACACGGCGCGCCAGTTGGCCCTACTCGCGGACACGTCAGGACGATACGGTTGCGGACACGGACGCAAAATGGCGCCCCTGGGTCGCCAGAGTGCCCGCCGACAAGGCATAGTTGCCTGCGGTGCATCCTGCGTTCCAAGGGCGCGCCGCCACGGGGGTGGCTGGAACCGGAAGGGGCGTGGGCGTGAGTACGCACCGACGTGCGTGGTTGATTCGCGCTGGAGTCATCGTCGTTGCGGCGGCAGCAACCCTGTTGGGAGTGGCCTCTCCGGCCTTCGCCGCAGACCCGCAACTTACCGATATTTCGCTCGACCCGGGGACGATCAGCCCGGGGACGCAGACAACTGTGCGGTTCAAGGTCAAGAACGGGAAGGATCCCGATCTGATCACGATCGCCGTAACGTCGAACAACCCCAAGGTCACCTGCAGTTCCACCTGTGCGTGGACAAACCTCAGCTTTGCCGGCGACGAGACAAAGGACTACTCCGTCAGGTTCCGCGCCTCCGGCAACTTTCAGCAGGACGAACAGGCGACGATCAGTATCAGCGTCAAGTCGACCATTGACGGAGTGACGCTACGCAGGGGCAGCAGCAATTGCGGGCAGCAATGCTCGTTCATCGAGAGCTTCCATCAAGGCGAGACGAAGAACTACACGATCACGGTCACGAACAGCGGCGTTCCTCAGGGCCAGGAGCGATCCGGCGAGCTGCAGATCAAGGCCAACAATGCATCGCAGAGCGCGCCGATCACCGCACGCGGGCCGGAGCAGGCTCAGATGGTGCCCGAGGTGTCGGGCTCGATCGCGAACCTCTTCGACGCGAAGCCCGTCGAGGGCGCAGTCGTCTACCTGCAGGACTCGGCCAGCCCGCCACACGAGTGGAACGTCGCTACGGGCAGGGACGGCAAGTTCAAGTTCACCTCGACCCAACAGAAGCCGATCATTCCCGGCGCCATAGGCATTGTGGTCCAGAAGGAAGGCTGGCAGGAGTTCCAGAAGGGCTACACGGCCAACGCCGGTCAGCCCGCCGTCATCCCGCGCATCATGATGAGGCCGACCGCCTCGGCGAGCGCAGTGCCCTCGTCCTCCGCCGTGGCCGCCCCAACCACGGACGTCGCACTCGGCACCGAGCAGCCCGTCAGCGCGACTCCGAACGAGAAGGAGGGCGGGCTGTCCTGGATCCTCATGGCCATCGGCGGAATTCTGGTCCTGTTGGGCATCGGCGCAATCGCCCTGCTGTTCCTGCGCAAGCGGGACGATGACGACGACGATGGCGACGACGACCGACCCGCGCCGAGAAAGGGTGGTCCGACGAGGGTGCCGGCGGCTCGCGGCGGCGTGCGTCCGCCACCGGGCCGGCGCGGCCCGCCGGAGCGGACGACCGTCATGCGCGGCCCGGGCGGCCCAGCGGGTCCGGGCAACGACCCGACCCGGGCCATGCGACCACCGGTCAGCCCCGGTCCCCGCGGCGCTGACCAGACGATGATCGCGCGCTCGCCGCTGGCGGACGCTCCCACGATGATGCACGGCCGCCTGCCTGCCGAACACGGCGATCCGTATGCCCCGCCTGGCCGGCCAAACGGTGCCCCGCCGATTTCACCTGGCGGGCCCGGTGCGCACCCGTACGGCCCGGCTGGCGGCTACGGAGGCGCCCCGGCCGGTTACGCCGGCGCGCCGGGCTACGGCCCGCAGCCGGACCCCTACGCCCAGCCGGCGCCCAGCTATGGCGAGCCGTACGGCGACGCCTACTCGGGCGGCTACGGCCAGCAACCGGGGTACGGCCAGGCCGGGGGATACGGCTATGACCAGCCGGGCGGGTACGGGCAGCAGAACGGCCAGAACCCGCACGACCAGCGCGCCCCCAAGCCGGCCCACCCGCAGGACCCGGGCGACCGGCGCCTGGACTGGATCGACTGACACCTCGCCGACCGCACCGCGCGATCATGAAGTTAGGGTTGCGAAAACTCGCCGATCATGAGCCGTAGTTCATGATCGGCGAGTTTGGGTGGGGGGAGTCGAACAGCGCGGACAGCGTCGCCGTGTACGCCTCGCGAAGCTCGTCGAGCGGGATGTCGAAGAGACCCTCGACCCCGAGTCCAGTGTTGGGTTTGCGGACCGAGCCCAGAACGACGCTCGGCACGCCGCGTTCGGCAGCGAGCGCCATGAACGCCGCCTCCTGACCACGTTTGACCGCGACGAGTGCGCGCCCGACGGACTCGCTGAAGAGCTGCACAAACGGGCTCAGACCCTCCGGCAGCATGACCTGGGCGCCGAAGCTACGCCGCAGGCACGCCTCGACCAGTGCCTGGGCGAGTCCACCGTCGGACAGGTCATGCGCCGAGGTGAGGTGACCGACGCGCGACGCCTCGGCAAGCACTCCGGCGAGGCGCTGCTCGGCCGCGAGGTCCACCCGGGGCGGAGCGCCGCCCAGGTGCCGGTGCGTGACATGGGCCCACTCGGACCCAGACAGCTCCTCGCGGGTCTCGCCCAACAGGATGATCGGATCGCCGGTGACCGCGAAGCCCATCGGCACCCGCTCCGCGACGTTGTTCAGCACCCCGAGCACGCCGACGATCGGCGTCGGGTTGATGGCCATCGAGCCGGTCTGGTTGTAGAAGCTCACGTTCCCGCCGGTCACGGGGATGCCCAGCTCCTGGCAGCCGTCGGCGAGGCCGCGCACCGCCTCGGCGAACTGCCACATGACCACCGGGTCCTCGGGTGAACCGAAGTTGAGGCAGTTGGTCACCGCGACTGGGGTTGCGCC
>Ga0184612_10001585_pt1 | contig 11006 bp, 13 predicted proteins | sample PLM3_60_coex_FD_133163 | JGI IMG/M metagenome (GOLD analysis project Ga0184612, IMG submission 133163) | Groundwater sediment microbial communities from an aquifer in East River, Colorado, USA - PLM3_60_coex | ecosystem: Environmental > Terrestrial > Soil > Riparian zone | place: USA: East...
CCGTACCCTGTCTCATATGGCCCCTCCCTCCTTCGAGTGTCGCGCGAACGAGGGGGGCCGGGGGGCGGTGATCGCGAAATGTGGAGCGGGGGAGGCGGGCTCTAGCCTTCCAGCTCGAGCGACCGCGCCAGCGCCTTGAACGTCTCGAGGTGCTCGCGGTCGAGGGTCTTCCAGTCCTGGAGGGCGCGCTCGTAGTCTCCCCAGGGCCTTCTCGCGGCGGGGGTGGTCGCGGCCTGCCGACTGGCGCCGACCAACACGCGTAGAGCCAGCCGGAAGCCGATGCCGAGGACCTGCAGCCTCAGCAGGAACCTCTCGAGGGCGCTGACGAGGACCTGGTGCAAGGCCGCCCCCACGCCCACCACCGCGATGAGCTCGCGCAGCCGGTAGTCGCGAATCCGCAGCGGGCGCACGGGAACGAGCGCGGCGGCCATCCGGATGAGCACCGCCATGGCGCGCAGGCGGCGGAGCCGATGGGGGGTGGCCTGCTCGATGGCCTGGCAGGAAAGCTCGAGCAGCCGGACGGCCTCGGCCAGGTCCTGGCGATCCCGGGCCCGCTGGGCCCCCTGCAGGCCGCTGTCGGCCATGGCGGCGTCGGTCTGGACCTCGAGCTCCAGCGACTGCACGGCGAATCCCATGCCGGGAGAGAGCAGCTTGTCCCACTGCTTGACGGTGTGCTCGTGACGGTAGCGCGCCACCTGGCCGATCACGACGGCGAGGCAAACGAAGCCGAGCACGCCGAGGACCCAGAGGAGCATCGACGCCTCAGCCCCGGGCCAGACCGAGGCGCCGCAGCAGCACCGGCGAGATGTCCGTGACGTCCTCTTCGGCCCGCCAGGCGGCGTAGGCCCACCAGCCGACGAGCGCTAGATAGGCCGCCTGATCGATGCTCCCGAGCGTCGTGGCCAGGTCGTCACCACGGCGGGCGAGGATGCTCTGCAGCGTCGAGAAGACGAAGAGGTAGGGAACGAAGCCGGCGAGCAGGGCACGGTACCACGCGTGGAGCGGCAGGTTGAACATGATGACGACGAGACTGACCGCCGCGAAGAGCCAGATGGTACCCGTCGCCAGGAGCGGGTGCTGCGGCGCATCGCCGAACGTAACCGCCGCCGTCGTCGTGAGCAGGGCGGCGCTGAGCAGGGCGCGCGCGAGCCGCCAGGTGCCGGGGAAGGCGGCCACCACCCGCGCGCCCAGCTCGACCGCGAGGGCGAGCTTCAAGATCTCGAAAGAGGTTTGCTGGAAGTGCCAGAACTCCCAGCTCCAGACCCACTGCGGCCATTGGAGGCCGGGGACGTTGTAGAGCACCGTTCCGACCAGCTCGGCCGTGCTGTAGATGAAAACCGCCAGCAGGTAGATCAGGAACGACCAGCACCGGCGGTGGAGCCCCCGGCGCAACACGCCGACGAGGACGATGGCCAGACCTATCTTTACGGCCGCGGCCATTGCGAGCTGAGGGACGCCCGGCATCACGCTTCCTCGAGCGGCGGGCAGACTTTTAGGGTCTTCGGGATCCGCCGACGATCGATCTTATATCTTTGTAGCCGCAAATATATTGTGCGCCGGGTCACGCCCACGAGCCTGGCTACCCGGGCGATGTTCCATTCGTGGCGGTCCAGGGCGGCCAGGAGCCGGCGCCGCTCCAGCTCGGCGCCAGCGACGGCCTCGGACTCCGGCACGTCCCTGCGGGCCGGGCGCTCACGGGCTGCCTTCAAGGCGGCGGCCAGAGCGATCACGGCCGGGTTCTTCATCTCGACGCTCGCGCCGCCCTCGACGAAGAGCAGGCCGGTGAGCTGGGGGCCGTCCATCAGGGGCAGCGCCCTGTAGTCTCCGCCGACGACCGGCCGCCCGGCCCGCAGGTCCTTCGCCTCGGCCTTCCAGAGCCGCTGCAGCGCGGTCAGGCGGGAGAGCGGGACCTCTCCGGCGAAGCTCGTCAGGTCGTCGTCGGCGACCGTCACGACCGCCGCCGCCTTGGCCTTGCACCGCGCGGCCACATGGTCGAGCAGCTTGCCGGCCTGCCGCCGGGGGTCGTCCGCCACCAGAAGCGCCAGGGTCTCTTCCACCACGTTTCCCGTCCTTCCCTTGGGGCCAGGGGGGGCCGTTACCTGTGGACTTGAATGCTGGTGAAGTATACATTGCAAATGCAAATTTGGGGTATACACTCTTTATCCATCCGCTCCAGAAGGAGAAAAACTCATGGCGCACCGGTTCTTGGCGTTCCTGCTTTTCGGCATGCTGGCGCTTGCCGCCTTCGACGGCTTCGAGCAGCGAGCCCAGCTCAACTCCGCGCCTTCTGGCGTGGCCCCGGAGGTCACCGCGACGGACGGCGGCAACCCCTATCCCCCTGTGAAGAAGGCGTTCTAAGCCCGGCGAAATAGTCCCGCTGCGTGCGGTTAGGCCGCCGCGCGCCTCCGTGGTCCCGGATCGTCGGGGCTGGGTGTATCGCCTCTTTGACCGGTAGGTGCGGCCGGGCCGAGAATGGGCGCAACCCCATTTCGCGGAGGTAGCATGCCCCTCGACCGTCGCCGGTTCCTCGTCACTACCGGAATGTCGCTGGCGGGCACCGCCCTCGCCCGAGCCGCGAGCCCCCAGACGTCGCCCGCTTCCGGGGCCGCCCCGCCCGTGGCCGGCTCCGCCCCCGACTGGCCCTGGGTCCGCGCGCAGTTCGCACTGAGGCCCGACCTCGCGCACTTCGCGATGTTCTACCTCGTGTCCCATCCGCGTCCGGTGCGCGAGGCGATCGAGGCGCTGAGAAGGGCCATCGACGAGAACCCCTTCGAGGTCGTCGAGCACGGTCTCTTCACGAAGCCCGAGGAGGTCCGCCGGGCCGTCGCGGCGTACCTGGGCGGGCGGCCCGAGGACGTGGCCCTGACCCGCTGCACGACCGAAGGGCTCGCGCTCATCTACTCCGGGCTGCGGCTGCGGCCGGGTCAGGAGATCCTGACGACGGCGCACGACCACTACGTGCACCACGAGTCGATCCGCCTCGCCGCCGGGCGAACGGGCGCCGAGACGCGCCGGGTGGCGCTCTACGAAGAGGGCAGCCGGGCCGGCCGGGACGAGGTCGTCGAACGGCTGCGCCGTGCGGTGCGTCCGGCGACGCGCGTGGTCGGGCTCACGTGGGTGCACTCCTCCACCGGGGTGAAGCTTCCGATCCGGTCGATGGCGGCGGTGATCGCGGAGGTGAACCGCTCGCGGGACCCGGCCGACCAGATCCTGCTGGTGGTGGACGGCCTGCACGGCTTCGGGGTCGAGGACGAGGCGGTCGCGGACATGGGATGCGATTTTTTCGCGGCCGGGACCCACAAGTGGATCTTCGGGCCGCGCGGGACGGGGATCGTCTGGGGACGACGCGAGGCCTGGCAGCAGGCGCAACCGACGGTCCCGGCCTTCGAGCTGGGTCCTTATCTATCCTGGCAACGGGGCGTCGAGCCGGGGCCGACCCAGGGGGCCTGGATGTCGCCGGGCGGCTTCCACGCCTACGAGCACATGTGGGCGCTGCCCGCGGCCTTCGCCTTCCACCGCGAGATCGGGCGCGCCCGCATCGCCGCCCGGATCCACGAGCTGAACAGCCGCATCAAGGACGGCCTGGCCGGGATGCGCCACGTCACCCTGCACACCCCTCGCGATCCCGGCCTGTCGTCGGGTCTGGTGGCCTTCGAGGTGGCGGGCCTCACGCCCGACGACGTCGTCAAGAGATTGCGGGAGCGGAGCATCATCGCGTCCACGAGCCCCTACCTTCAGTCGTTCGCGCGGCTGGCCGCGAGCCTCGTGAACACGCCCGAGGAGGTGGACAGGGCCGTCGCGGCCGTCGGCGCGCTGGCCTGAGGGAACGGCGGAAGGCTTGGGATGGCGACCCTGGGGGGATTCGAACCCCCGTTACTGCCGTGAAAGGGCAGGGTGCTGAGCCTCTGCACTACAGGGTCAGGTCAGATTGATGGTAGCACCAGTGAGATATGCCGCGAACTGCGTCGCATACTCCTCGTAACGGGCCAGACTGGTGTTGCAGCGGAAACAGAGGAGTCCCCGCACCCGGCCTGTAGGGTGGTCGTGGTCTACGGCGAGGCGGCGACCGGTTCCACATTGTTTGTCGCCGATGGCACAGCGCCGTCCTTGCCCTTCCAGTAGTGCCGAATACTCCGTCTCCGTGATCCCCCGTTTCTGTGCGAGAAAGCGAACCCACATCTTGGCGAGACAGGATTCGCAGTGTGCCCGCCCGCCCTGCGTCTGGGCTCTACACTTGTAGCAGCGGCCAGTTGCTTTTCGGGCGGCGCGCTGCACAGTTCGCCCCTGGAGACAGGACGCGCAGAGCACCTTGTCGTCGAGCCTTGCGTGCTGGCCGCATCCGATACAGAGCCCCGCGGCTAAGCGCTCTCGATATCTGCCGTGCTGCAGGGCGGCCTCGCACTTCCGACACCACGACTTATGCCCCGACGGGCTCCGCTTGCGCACGCCGAAGCCGTCCAGAGGCTTGCTCTGGCCACACTTTGGGCAGCGCTTCATGGCTGCGCGGAATGAAAGTCGGCGCCTGGTTGATCAAGCCGCCTCGTCCCAGCGCCGGGCCTCGTCCCCGGCTTCATCCGCGCGTTCGGGGCGGTCCCAGCGGTCGGCGGCGATCACGGCCACGAACACGAGCACGCTGGCGACGGTGAGGAGCACGGCGGCGGCGGCCTCGAGCATCAGCACGGTCGTTCCCTCCAGGGAACGAGCATAGGCCGAGGCACGGACAGGCCGGGTCCGTGATTTTCGCTTAATTTTCGCCCGAGGCTAGCGCCGGCGGCTGGCCTCTCCGCCGGCGCCCCCACCCCCCGCGCGCGGTCGGGCTTCGTTCACCACGATGCTGCGGCCGTTGAGGTTGTAGTTGTTGAGGTCCTTGATCGCCCGCTCGGCCTCGTCGCCGCTCGCCATCTCCACGAAGGCGTAGCCCTTGGACCGCCCGGTGTCGAAGTCGGTGATCACCCGGACGCTCGCCACTTTCCCCCCGGACCGCTCGAACAGCGTCTTCAGGTCTTGCTCGGTGGTGGAGTACGGAATGTTCCCTACGAACAGCTTCGTGTTCGCCATGGGACGGCCTTCCTTGTGGCCCTGTGAAGGGTGAGCGGAGGCTACTCCCGCCCGGCGCGGGCTGTCAACGGAAAACGGCTGCGGCGCGAGGCTCAGGCCGCGGCGGACGCCGCGGGGGTCTTCTGCTGGATGAGCAGGGCCACGACCTCGCCGCAGTAGAGGATGATCGAGACCGACAGCTCCAGCCAGATCGCGAGGACGATGATGCCCTCGAGCGCCCCGTACACGCCGCCGAAGCGGGCCACGTTGCGCACGTACCAGGCGAAGGCGGACTTGGCGGCCTCCCACAGCACGGTCGCGAGCAGGGCGCCGATGGCGGCGTTGCCGGAGGTGGTGACGCGGCGCGGGACGAACCGGTACACGACGAAGAAGAAGCCGAAGGTAATCACGATGGGAAGGACGGTGCCGGCCAGGAAGCCCAGGGCCCTGAATTCGCCCGAAGCGCGGAAGCGGAGGATCAGCCCTTCGGAGGTGGCGGCCGCGAGGGTGAAGGCCATGGTCAGGAGCACGGCCACGCCGGTGATCAGCACCATCGAGAGGGCGACCAGGTTGTGCTTGGCGAAGCTGCGGCCGGGCACGCCGAACACCCGCTCGAGGGCGGAGAACAGGGAGGCGAAGATGCGACGGGCGGTCCACGCGAGCAGGAGCAGGCCGGGCGCCCGGAACTTCTTCGAGTGCTCGACGAAGGAGCGCAGGTTCTCGAGCGACGCGTCGTCGAGGTGGATGACCACGCCGCGCACGAGGAGCAGGCTGCCCTGATAGGCCGCTTCGAACGACCCCGCTACCGCCGCCCCCAGCGAGATCAGGAAGATGAGAAGGGGAAGGAGCGAGAGCAGCGTGTAGTACGCCACCGCCGCCGCGCGGTCGGGTCCGTTGTGGTCCTGGAAGCGCATGAACGCGCGCCAGGCCACCCGGCCGGCGAAGCGAAGGGAATGGAGCGGGCGGATCACGCCCGCGGGGGCGGCCGCAGCGGCCTCATCTCGACGCGGCTCAGATGGGCGGCGTCGCGCGTGCGGAGCAGGTCGTGCACGGCGTCGGCGATGTCGGCGGGCTGCAGCTTCCAGGACGCTTCGGCCTGTCCGCGCTCGCCGCCGAAGCCCGTGGCCACCGAGCCGGGGGCGATGGTCGTGACCTTCACGCCCTGCGGGCGCACCTCGAGCATGAGGCAGTGGGCGAAGTGGTCCAGCGCGGCCTTGCTTGCGCAGTAGGCGGCCATGCCGGCGATCGGGTTCGCCCCCGCCAGCGACGAGATCATGAAGACGTGCCCGCCCCCGCGCGTCAGGTGGGGCAGCGCGGCGCGGGTGAGGCGGAAGACGGCGGTGAGGTTGGTGTCGAGCACACGGGCCCAGTCCTCGTCGGTCGTCTCGGCCACCGGGGCCTGGGCGCCCACGCCCGCGTTGTTGACCAGGATCTGCAGCCTCCCGTGGGCTTCGACGGCGCGCGCGACCGCGGCGGAGCAGACGCGGCCGTCGCGCACGTCGCCGGGGAAGGCGACCGCCCGCCCTCCCTCGGCCGCGATCTCCCGCACGAGCGAGTCGAGGTCCGGTGCCGTGCGCGACACGGCGGTGACGCCCGCGCCGGCCGCGGCGAGCCGTCGGGCGATGGCCCGGCCGATGCCTCGGCCAGCGCCGGTGACGAGCGCCGAGGCGCCTCGGAGCTCCATTGCCGGAGTATAACCGACGGCCCTCCTTGAATCGGGGGGAGCGCGGCTCTATATTCGATCGAGGGTCGCCGGAAGCAAGTGCGCGCCCGCGCGCGACGACGCGCCGCGATCGCTTCGGGCCTTTCCCACCATGGAATACAAGGACTACTACAAGGTCCTCGGGGTGCCGAAGAACGCGACCGAGAAGGAGATCAAGGCCGCCTACCGCAAGGCGGCCCGCAAGCACCATCCGGACTTCAACAAGGGCGATCCCAAGTCGGAGGCGCGCTTCAAGGAGATCAACGAGGCGAACGAGGTCCTCTCGGACCCCGAGAAGCGCAAGCGGTACGACACGCTCGGGCCGGACTGGGCCTCGCAGTTCCGCCCCGGCCCCGGCCGCCCGGCCAGCCGCGGGGGAACCGTCGAGGTGGAGTTCGGGGACGACGAGGGCGGCTTCTCCGACTTCTTCCGCACCATCTTCGGCGGTGGCGGGGGCTTCCGGGCTACGCGTGAGGGCGGCGTCGGCGGGTTCCGGACGGGTAGTGGGGGCGGGTTCGAGGAGATCTTCGGCCGCGCCGGCCGGGAGCCCGTCGGCCAGGACGTGGAGGCCACCGCCGATCTTTCCCTCGAGGAAGTGCTGAAGGGCGCCACCCGCGCGGTCAAGCTGGGCGAGGGCTCTTCCGCGCGGACGGTCGAGGTGAAGATCCCCGCCGGCGTGCGCGAAGGCTCGCGGGTCCGCGCCGCCGGGGAGGGCGCGGGCGCGCCCGAGGGTCCGCGCGGGGACCTCTACCTCCGCGTCCGCCTGCGGCCCCATCCCTTTCTCGAGCGCAAAGGCGAGGACCTCCAGACCACGGTCACCGTGCCGCTCACCTCCGCCGTCCTCGGTGGCGAAGCGCAGGTCCCGACCCTGGAGGGGCCGGTCGGCATCAAGATCCCCCCGGGCTCACCCAATGGACGCACCTTCCGGCTGCGCGGCCACGGGCTGCCCCGGCTCGACGCCCCCGGGCGGGGTGACCTGCTCGCGGTCTTGAACGTGGACGTGCCGAGCACCCTCTCCCCGCGCGAGAAGGAGATCTTCGAAGAGCTGAAACGCCTCGGACGCTGAGGTTTGTGACCCGGCGCACGAGGGGACGCGCTTCCTTGACCGTCACTACGCGCATCGGCTATATTCCGCGGGGTTTCCCGAGGAGGGGGTTGAGAGATGAAAGGCAAGCTGTTCCTGGGGCTGGCGGCCGTTGCTGCGCTGGGCCTGCTGGGGGGAGTGGCCGACGCGCAAGACAAGTCCAAGCGGGTCGCGGTGGCGATCATGGACTTCGACTACGGGACGGTCGGCTACCACTGGTGGGGGCAATACGACATCGGCAAGGGCATGGCCGACCAGGTCGTGGACGCATTGCTCGAGGACGGGACGTTCCGGGTGATCGAGCGCAAGAAGCTCGATACCATCCTCGCCGAGCAGGACTTCTCGCACAGCGACCGCGCCGACCCGAGCGCGGCCAAGCTGTCCAAGCTGGGCAAGGTGCTCGGCGTGCGCTACATCATCGCCGGCTCGATCACCAAGTTCGGCGGCGAGGAGAAGAACTACGGCGGCGGCGGCCTCCTCAAGGGCAAGCTCGGCGGGCTCGGGCTCAAGAAGGCCAAGACCGAGGTGACGCTCACGGCGCGGATGATCGACACCACCACCGGCGAGATCCTGCTCTCGGCCAAGGGCGAGGGCGAGTCCAAGAAGGGCGGCGGCCTCAAGGTCGGGGCCCTCGGCGGCGGCGGCGGGGCCGGCTTCAGCATGAGCTCCAGCGACTACAAGGCCAGCGCCATCGGCGAGGCCCAGGAGATGGCGACCAAGGACCTGGTGACGAAGATCGTGGCCAAGAAAGACCGGCTCGAATAGCGCCGCTGCGATCGGACGCGAAGCAGGGGGTCGCCGTGGCGACCCCCTTTTTTGTGCCCGGGCCCGGTGGGAAAGCGCCCGCATGACCGCGCCCATCCTCACCATCGCGAACCAGCTCACCCTCCTGCGCATGGGGCTGGCCCCCCTGCTGGTGATCCTCGTCCTCTCGCAGGAGATGCGCTGGGCGCTGGCCGTCTTCGTGCTGGCGGGGGTGACGGACCTCCTCGACGGGCTCATCGCCCGCCTCGGCCACCAGCAGACCACGCTCGGGGCCATGCTGGACCCCGTGGCCGACAAGGTGCTGCTGACCTCGGCGTTCGTCGTCCTGACCTGGAGCTCGCATCTGAGGGTGGCGATCCCCGTCTGGCTGACCGTGATCACGCTGTCCCGCGACGCCATCATCCTGGCCAGCGTGGCGATCGTGAACCTCACCGTGGGCCGGCGGATCTTCTACCCGTCCTTGCTGGGCAAGCTCAGCACGGTGAGCCAGCTCGTCACGGTCGGGCTGGTGCTCCTGCTGAACGCGATTCCATTCCGGGTACCGGGGCTGGAGTGGCTCTTCCGGCTGACCCTGGCCCTGACCGTGGGTTCCGCGCTGCACTACGTCTACAGCGCTTCCGCCCGCCGGTCCCGGCGCGGCTAGCTAGAGCCCGAGCTTCTTCTTGAAGTACTGAAGGGTCTTCGGGAGGCCTTCGTCGAGGCTCACCCGGGGCTCCCAGCCGAGGAGCGTGCGGGCGCGGGTGATGTCGGGCTGGCGGACCTTGGGGTCGTCCACCGGCAGCGGGCGGCTCACGATCCGGCTGCGGGAGCCCGTGAGGGCGATGATCTTCTCGGCCAGTTGCCGGATGGTCAGCTCGTTCGGGTTGCCGATGTTGACGGGATCGCTCACGTCGGAGGACATGAGACGGAAGATCCCGTCGATGAGGTCCGAGACATAGCACAGGCTCCGGGTCTGGCTTCCGTCGCCGAAAACGGTGAGGTCCTCCCCGCGCAGGGCCTGGGTGAAGAAGGCGGGGATGGCGCGTCCGTCCTCGAGTCTCATCGAGGTTCCATAGGTATTGAAAATACGAACGATCCGCGTCTCCACCCCGTGCACGCGGTGGTAGGCCATCGTGATGGCCTCCCCGAAGCGCTTGGCCTCGTCGTACACCCCGCGCGGGCCCACCGGGTTGACGTTGCCCCAGTAGTCCTCTTTCTGCGGATGTACGAGGGGGTCGCCGTACACCTCCGACGTGGAGGCGATCAGGATGCGCGCCTTCTTCGCCTTGGCGAGGCCCAGCGAGTTGTGGGTGCCGAGGCTGCCCACCTTCAGCGTCTGGATGGGCACGCGCAGGTAGTCGATGGGAGAGGCGGGGCTGGCGAAGTGGAAGATCCAGTCCAGCGGGCCCTCGAGGTTGATGTAGTTGGTGACGTCGTGGCGCACGAACACGAAGTCGCGGCCGGTGAGGTGCTGGATGTTCGCCAGGTCGCCGGTGAGGAGGTTGTCCATCCCCACCACGGAGAACCCGCGGTCGAGCAGGTATTCGGAGAGGTGAGAGCCTATGAAACCGGCCGCCCCCGTGACTAGAGCTCGGGGCATGTCGGCACCAGCTCAGTACGCGTGCTTCTGGCCGAAGCCGCGGAAGAGGGTCAGGATGAGGATCTTCACGTCGAGCAGGAGCGACCAGTTCTCGATGTAGTAGAGGTCGTACTCGATCCGCTTCTCGATCGACGTGTTGCCGCGCCAGCCGTTGATCTGCGCCCACCCGGTGATGCCGCTCTTCACGCGGTGCCGCAGCATGTACTGGGGGATGCGCTCCTTGAACTGCTGCACGAAGGGGGGCCGCTCCGGGCGCGGCCCCACGAGGCTCATGTCGCCGAGCACGACGTTGATGAGCTGCGGCAGCTCGTCGAGGTTGAAGCGGCGGAGCCAGATCCCCACCGGCGTGCGGCGCGGGTCCTCGGGGCTCGCCCACACCGGGCCCGTGTCCTTCTCGGCCTCGTCCACCATCGTGCGGAACTTGAAGATCTCGAACGTCTTCCCGTCGAGCGTCATGCGCTCCTGGCGCAGGAACACCGGCCCGCGCCCGCCCCGGCGGCGGATGACGAGCGCGATGACGGCGAAGATCGGCGTCACGAAGACGAGGAGCGCCGAGCCGAGGACGAAGTCCATCACGCGCTTGAGCATGCTGCTCCAGCCGCGGAGCGGCACCTCGTTGAGGCTGATGATGGGGATGCCGTCGAGGTCCTCGAGCGCCGCCTTGATGGTGGCGTACTGGACGAGGTCGGGCACGACCTTGATGTCGAGGCACTCGTTGCTGACGCTCTTGATGAGCCGCAGCAGCTTGGCGTGCTCGTCGAGCGGGAGCGCGATGTAGAGCTGGTCGACGCGGTGGGCGGTCGCCACGGCCATGGTGTCGTCGAGCCGGCCGAGGACCG
>Ga0184612_10001587_pt1 | contig 11004 bp, 11 predicted proteins | sample PLM3_60_coex_FD_133163 | JGI IMG/M metagenome (GOLD analysis project Ga0184612, IMG submission 133163) | Groundwater sediment microbial communities from an aquifer in East River, Colorado, USA - PLM3_60_coex | ecosystem: Environmental > Terrestrial > Soil > Riparian zone | place: USA: East...
ATTCTCGACGTCAACGTCAAAGGCGCGTTTCGCTGCACGCGCGCCGCTGCCGAGATGCTCGCACGCAATCAAGGCATGGTCGTCAATGTATCATCGATCTCCGGTGTCCTATCACCTGCAACGATGTCGTCGCTTGCCTATGGCACTGCGAAAGCTGCGCTGATCCACTTGACCAAGGGGCTTGCCGTCGCGTTGGCACCGAATATTCGCGTCAACTGCGTTGCGCCGGCGTTTACCGATACGCCGTGGATGAGCGGTCATTACGGGGCAGATTACCAGCAAGTCATCGCTCAGGCATCTGCGGGTTATCCGCTGCAGCGCATCGCCACTCCCGATGACGTGGCGGGAGCGATACTTGGGCTCATCACAGGTGGGGATTTTGTTACGGGACAAACATTGATCGTGGACGGTGGGTTAAGTTTAAGTTAGCCCGATTTGAGCGAGTGTCATCCTGAGCAATAGCGAAGGATCTGCTTTTTCCGATGCCGTTGCACAAAGCAGATTCTTCGCCTGCGGCTCAGAATGACACCTACTAGGATTCACAAACGAAAAGAGATTGGCAATTACGTGGACAGAACCCAACTGATAACTGAATTACACGCTAGCCGCCTCGTCGCCGTCATCAGATCGAAGACAGCCGACGACGCGCTTGAACTCGCGCGCGCCGCGGTCGATGGGGGCATCAAATTTATTGAAATCACTTTCAGCGTGCCGGGGGCGCTGGACGTTATCAATGCGTTATCAAAACGAAATGGTCTTCACGTCGGCGCGGGAACGGTACTGGCGCCACAACAAGCGGAGCGAGCGATCGGTGTCGGCGCTGAGTTCGTCGTATCGCCGTCACTGGAACTGAACTTGATCGGCATTTGCCACACGGCCAACATCGCATGCTTTCCCGGCGCGGCAACGCCGACGGAAATTATTGCCGCGGCGCGGGCGCATGCCGACCTGGTGAAAATTTTTCCCGCGGATTTACTCGGCGGACCCGACTTCATTCGGCAGATGCAGGGGCCGTTTCCCGATATTCGATTTATGGTGTCCGGCGGCGTGAGCTTGAAGAACGTAACCGATTACGTCGAGGCAGGTGTGACCGGCGTCTGCCTCGGCAGCGCATACCTGGAACGTCTACTGGCGAAGAAAGGTAAGAAACGATTCGTAAAGGACATGCAGCAATTCGGTAATCTGGTCGCCAAGGCGCGAGGAAAAAAAACAACCGCACGGAAGAGCAAATCATGAGCACCCTTCAATTAACCTTGGCGTGCGAAGACTACGACCGAACCCGTCCGATTAAAGATGGGATCGTCAAGCCCGAGGGCGTCGAGCTTAATTTTCTCGTCATGTCCGTGGAAGAAATCTTTTGGCGCATGATGAAGTACGAGGAGTTCGATGCGTCCGAGCTATCGATCGGCGCCTTTCTCACGGCGGCGGCACGCGGGCGGCGGCCTTTTGTCGCCATCCCGGTTTTCCCCTCAAGGACTTTTCGGCATCGCTGCATTTTTGTGAATAGCGCGTCCGGTATTAAACGAATAGAGGATCTGCGCGGCCGACGCATGGGAGTGCCGGAATATTCCATGACGGCGGCGGTATGGCTGCGCGGTTTATTTCAACACGAGTACGGCGTCGCGCCGAGCGAAATCTACTGGATTCAAGCCGGTGAAGAGCATCCGGGAAGAAAAGATCGCGTCGATTTTGAAATGCCGGCGGGCGTTCGCTTCGAGAGCCGCCCGGACACGACGCTGAACATAATGATCGAGAACGGTGAAGTGGATGCCATGATGTCGCCGCGCATGCCGACCTGTTTTCTCCAAGGCTCGCCGCGGGTAAAGCGATTATTTCCCAACTACCGCCAAGTCGAGATGGATTACTTCAAAAAGACCGGGCTGTTTCCGATCATGCACGTCATCGTCATCAAGCGATCGATCTATGAAAAAGAGCCATGGGTCGCGCAGACGCTTTACAAGGCCTTCTGCGAAGCCAAAGAGATCTGCATGCGCGAGCTTTACGATACAAATATTTTGCGCGTGAGCTTGCCCTGGACTTCTGCCGAATATGAAGACACTCGCGATCTAATGACGGCGGATTATTGGCCCTATGGCGTGGAGCCCAATCGGAAGAATCTAGAGACGCTGCACGGTTATCTGTTCGAGCAGGGCTTGATCAAGCAGAGATTGAATCTCGACGAGCTGTTTGCACGAGAGACGATCGAGGCGTTTAAGATTTAGCCGCAAAGAACCTAGCGCGGCAGAGCTGCAACCGAAATTCGGAATATCTCGCGCAAAGACGCCAAGGCCGCAAAGGTCGGAGAAAAATGGTGAAGATCAATTCTAAGAATATATCTTTCCCTTCCGAACTTGGCGCCTTTGCGTCTTGGCGCGAGTAATTTCCTCTTGTGTGAGGGGCAGGGTCACCGGAAAATTTGCGTAAGCCGCGAAAATTTTCAGCTAAAGTAGTACGAAGTATCAAGTACGCGAAACTCAAGTTGGCAAAATATTCGCCGTGACGGTTTCGTTGTCCGCACCGCATTACTCCAGGACTCGATTACTCCAGCACTCCAATTCTTCTACCGATAATCCCGCATCGCCCACGGCGTGAAGACCATGATTTGTGTCGGCGGCGGCAGCGCCATTTTGCTGAAGGTCATCATGTGTGTGTTGAGGTACTTGTTGGGATAGCCTTTGACGAACATGTCCAATAGATACGTGCTCTCGCGGTAATGCATCGGGATGGCGATCTTGGGTTTTAGCTGCTGCAAGACTTCCCGCGCGGTGTCCGGCGGCATGGTGAACGTGCCGCCGATGGGGATCATGGCGATATCGACTTTGCCGAAGGCTTTGATCTGTTCCTCAGTCAGCTTGTGGCTCAAGTCGCCCAGATGGGCGATGCACAAGTTGCCCAGATCGAAAACGAATGCGGCGCCTTTGAGCGCATTGCCGAACTGCTGCTGATAGATGGGGATGCTGTAAACCAAGATGTCGCGCACCGTGGTGCTGATCTTGTTCCACTCCGCGCCGTAGTTGCCCAATCCGCGCAAGACGATCGGTTTTCCTTTCGCCAATTCGATGTAGTTGTGGTTGGGATGTTCTCGTCCGACCGTTACGGCGTGCGGTGAAACATCCGGGGTTGGATAAAATCCCGGCGCCACCGGATCGGTGATAATTTTTGTTCCCTTGTTCGACGTGATCTGAAAAAAATTGTGGCCGAAAAACTCGATCGTCGCATCTACCTGAGCGGCGTAGGCCGGGCGCATCCAGCCGCGCGCGACGTCCAGCTCGCGGCAGGCGGAGCGGAGCGGCGCAGCGGCAAGAAGCGTTACCAAGAAAAGAAACATGGCGACTGCGGTCTTCATTACAACTCTGCTACGGCACGCCGATTCTGTGGCTGAACTGTTCAGCTTTGAAAAAATCGGCGACATATTCCGTGGCGGGCTGGCGCCTCAAGTTCTCCGGCGTATCGGCCTGCTCGAATTTGCCCTCGTGCATCACAGCGATACGATCCGCGAGGGCGATGCCGTCGGCCAGATTGTGCGTGACGTAAAGCGTGGTCAGCCGGTGCTCCTTGTGAAAAGCCATGATTTCCTGGCGCATCTTCAAGCGATTCGGCGGATCGATGTTGCTGAGAGGCTCGTCCATCAGCATGATGCGCGGCGAGGTGACCATCGCGCGGCCGAGGGCGACGCGCTGCTGCTGCCCGCCGGAAAGCTCGGACGGTTTTCGTTTGAAGAAGCTTTCTTCGATGCCGAATTTCCAAGCGAGCGGCCGGAGAAATTCAGTGATCTTTTCGCTCGACCATTTTCTGACTTTTAAGGGCAAGCTCAAATTTGAATAGCGCTGTTCATCGAACACGCGCATATGCGGCCAGAGCGCAAAGTTTTGAAAAATCATTTGGACGCCCCGCCGCCCGACCGGCACGTCGTTGACCGGAGCGCCCCCGATGAAGATGGTGCCGCTGTCCGGTTGCTCTAAGCCGGCAATCAGTCTCAACGTCGTGGTCTTGCCGCAGCCGCTTTCGCCGACGATCACCAGGAATTCGCCGGCGTTGACGTCCAGATTGGCATGGTCCACTGCCGGGACTGTGCCAAAATTTTTCGTTAGTTTGCGTAACGAGAGGAAAACCACGCATCTATGCTATTAAAGGCCAGGGCAAAAGACAACATAGGATCGCACTGGTCTCCGTTGTGGGAGTTAGCTATGATGCGAGCAACGAATTTGAAATCGCGCGGTTCGTTTATTGGGGAGGTTTTATGGTTGGACTTCTCGGACCCGAAGAGCTCATCGCCGACTTGCAGCACACATTGCACCAACGACATCCGCGGCCCCATCCCGTCCGCCAACTGCTACTGTCCGGCCGGCTGACCAAGGAACAGCTTCAGTGGTGGGCGCGCAATCAGTTCCATGAATTTCGCAACATCCACCGCTTCTTCGGTATCCGTTATCAGAAGTGCCCGGTCCCGGAGCTGCGCCGGATGCTGCTCGAAAATATGGTTGAGGAAGAGGGCGAGGACCTTTTTGGCGGCAAGTATCCGAGCCACCGCGATCTCTGGGTGCAGTTCGCCGAGGGCATCGGTATTGCGAGCGATGATATTTTGAACTACGAGCCTCTACCTGGAATACGCGCCGCGTTGGAGATGTACGTATCGCTGGTGCAACAAAGCCATTGGGCCGTGGCGATCGGCACTGGCTTAGTCTTCGAGGGCGGCGGTCCGAAGCGCATGAAAGAGGAAAGGGAAGCGCTGGAGAAATATTATCCCTGGATTCCGTCGGCTTCTTTGGATTTTTTCCGCGCCCACGAATACCACGACGAGGGCCATGGCAACATGGTAATCGACGTGATCAAGCAGCACTGCATGGACGAGAAGCTGCAAATCGATATGCGCGAGGCGGTGAAACAACGCGCCGACATCATGTGGCTGCAGAACGACTGCATCTACAATGCTTTCGTTCGTCCGACGCTCTCGCCGGAGACGATTCGAGAGATTGAAGGGCGGCTCGAATAGGGGTTCAAAGGTTCAAGCTTCAAATGTTCAAAAAGGTTTTCATCGAGTATGAGCGACAAAGTTATTGATCTTCGCAGCGACACGGTGACGAAACCTTCGCCCGCCATGCGTAAAGCGATGGCGGAGGCCGAGGTCGGCGATGACGTTTATATCGAGGACCCGACGGTCAACCGGCTGCAGGCGCGCGCGGCGGAAATCTTTGGGCGGGAAGCCGGGCTCTTCGTTCCTTCCGGCAGCATGGGGAACCTAACCTGCATCATGGCCCAGGCGTCGCATGGTCAGGAAGTGATCTGTGAAGCCGCCGGTCATATCTACAATTACGAGATGGCGTCGATGTCGGCGCTTGCAGGGGTTTTGCCGCGAATCGTGCCGACTGAAGACGGCATCATGTCCTGGGAGCAGATCGCGCCGGCGATCCGAGAAAAGGCGTACTACCGGCCGCAGAGCGCGCTGGTCGCTCTGGAAAATACCCACAACATGGCCGGCGGCACGGTGTATCCGACGAGCCGCGCGCAGGAAATTTGCGACAAATCGCATGAAGCCGGGCTCAAAGTTCATCTTGACGGCGCGCGCGTGTTCAACGCCGCGACCTATCTCGGTGAGCAGGTCGCCGAGATGACGAAAAAGTTCGACTCCATTCAATTCTGTTTCAGCAAAGGGTTGGGAGCGCCGGTGGGCTCGATGATCGTCGGCTCGAAGGATCTTATCGAACGCTGCCGCGTGATTCGCAAAATGCTCGGCGGCGGCATGCGCCAAGTCGGCGTGCTCGCGGCGGCAGCGTTGGTTGCTTTGGTAGAAGGACCGAAACGGCTGCACGTCGATCATGAAAACGCGCAGCTGTTGGCTCAAGGCTTGGCGAATATTCCGCGCATTCGGATTCAACCGAAAAAGGTTCAAACCAACATCGTGCTATTTGACGTGAGCGAAACCGGACTGACCTCCACGGAATTCTTGAAGCGTTTATCTGAACGCAAAGTGCTCGGCGGACCCGTGGACGCCAGGCGAATTCGAATGGTCACTCACTTGGATCTCGATCGAAACGACATCGAGCAGGCGTTGCGGATTATTGGAGAGGTCGTCGGCGCGGGATTCTAAAACGAAGCGTCGCCCAACCAAATAAATCTCTCGCTGATTTGGCTAAATTACAGAAACTTCTTTGCGGAATTCTTTCCCTGGCCCGCGGTGCGGGAGAGAGTTAGGGTTAGTGGTAATCGAACGGCGACCCTCATCCCAGCCTTCTCCCAAAGGGAGAAGGAGCATCCGCTCGTTCGGTCCGAAAATTGTCCTTCGGAATGAGAAACTTAGTTACCCGCCTTGCGCTTTTCTTTTCTTCGCGCCCCTGATCGAGCTTAGCGCGTCGACGGCGACAATTCGGCCGATGGGACCGGTGGCAAAGCAGGCCTGGGTCACTTTCTTGTCCGAATCGATGATGAAGTTGGTCGCGTGAATTATTTTGCGTCGATCTTCCCAGTAGGCGCCGACTTTATCCGCGTCCTCAGGCACTTTTAGACCGTAGCCGATCGGGAACGTGGCGCCGGTTTTTTCAACCATCTCTTTGGCTTTGTCGAGGGGATCGACGGAGAGGGCGATGACATCGGCATTTTCTTGCTTAAATTCGTCGATATGCGCTTGGAAATCGGCCACCTGCCGAACGCAGTACGGTCACCAGATGCCGCGGTAAAAGATGACTACGGCGTATTCGCCATTCAAGTCAGCGGGGATATTCAACGTGCGGCAATCTGTCGTCGGCACCGTATAGTTCGGGAACCTATCTCCAGGGTTGAGTTGCTCGGCCATCACGAACTCTCTTGTCCTTTTCCTTAGATGCTCTGATTTAGGATTTGGATGCGCTGGCTCGACTCAGCCGGCCAGGCCGAGCAGTTTTGCTGCTGTGCCGCCAAGAATTTTTTGTTTGTCTTCGTCCGCTAATTTCAATTGGTGGACGACGTCGACCGAGCGTTTTAGCGGGATCGGCACCGGGGGAAAATCGCTGCCGTACACCACATGGTCGACGCCGACGGTGTCGACGGCACATTGCACTGCGGGCGGATGGAGCGAAACCGTGTCGAGATAAAGTTGCGCGATATAGCTTGCCGGCGGCCGAGTCATCACATCGGGCTCCCACGGGCCGAAGCTCGTGTCTTTCCTGAGCTCGTAGCCGAAGCCGTAGCGGCCGGGCAGCATCGCCAGGGCGCCGCCGACGTGAGCGCAAACCATTTTGAGCTTGGGAAATTTTTCAAAGCCGCCGGTGAAGATAAAGCGCGTCAGCGACAGCGTCGTGTCGAATGGCCGGCCGAGCATCTCCGGCAGGCGGAATATTTCCATCTTTTCGTTGCCGATGGTGAACTTCGGCGGGTGAACGAAGATCGGCACGTCGAGAACGCTTACGAGCTCGAAGAATGGCGTCGCCCGCGGCGAGTCGAGATACTCGCCCTCGACGCTGGAGTTGATCATAATGCCCTTGAGATGGTATTCGCGAATCGCGCGTTCGGTTTCTTTGAGAATCTTGTCGTTATCGAATGGCACCGAGCAGGCAAGTCCGAGCAGGCGCTTCGGATATTTCGCCGTCAGCTCGGCGGCGTGCTCGTTAAATTCTTGGACGACTCGCAAAGCGTCGTACCCGTCCGGAGAACGTATCCAGTTATTGCCAAATACTGTGATATCCACCCCGGACTCGTCTTGCTCCTTGAACAAGCCATCAAGGTCGAAAATCGACTTCGGCGAGCTCGGGTGATGCCAACTCTGTGGGACTAGATGTGCGTGACAGTCAATGATCATGAATCAAATACCTCTCAATGAGCGAACATTATTGGCGTGTTGGAGAAATGTCAAATTATCCTGCGTAAGAGAAATCCTTCGCAGGGAAATTTGTTCGAGCGGTTTTTGACTGTACAAAAAATGAAATCCCCAGTAAAAATGTTTGCACGGCTCAAATTTCCGATGGGATACGAAACGCGCAGCTTAGTTGCTGTTGATTGATGGGTCAGCTGTAAGGGAAGCAATCATTCTTCGACGGATGGTTTGAAAGTCATAATATGAAAGCCCACTGCACCCGAATCTTCCAATCCGCGATCGTTGAATCTATCACCGCCTATACAACTTGTCGATATAGCCGCTGTCGTCGAGCTCTTTGATGAAGCGGAGATCGACAAAGTCTTCGGCCTTCGCTCCCTTCGCTTTCGGGTCGCTTGCCAAGATCGTCTTCAATCCCTCCAGGGTCGGATACTGCTTCGCCGGCAGTTTATGTTCGACGATCGCGCCGTCGTAAGTTCTGTCGAGCAACTCTTTGTCGGACAGAGCTAAGGTCTTGGCCAGCACTCTCATCGACGTTTCGCGGTCGGTCTTGAAACGATGCACGGCTTCGATATGAGCTTTAATGTAGCGGCGGACAACGTCTGTTCGCTCACGAATGAATTTTCGCGTTGTGGCGACGCCGGTCGCCTGATACGGCAGACCGAGCGCAGCGACGTCGGCTAGTATATTGAAGCCTCGCTTCTGCGCTTGATACATCGCCGGCGGCGCGAGGACGGTGGCCTGGACGCGCTTGGTCTCCATCGCCGCGAGACGTTCGGTCAGTGAGCCGACTTGCAATATCGCAACATCCTTCACAGGAGTTAACCCCAGCCGCTGCAACGCGTAGCGGACGATGAAGTCGGATGCCGAGCCGAAGCGGCTGATCGCGACTGCGCCACCCTTGAGTTGCTCCGGCGTCTTGATCTCGGGACGGCTGAGCATCCAGTAATCCAGTGTCACGTTGCCGCCCGCGATCATCACGGCATCTGCGCCGTTCATCGTCGCATTGATGACACCGGGGCCGGCAGTTTGCGAGATCGGCGTGTCACCGGTGATCAAAGCGGTCACCGCTGTTGTGCCGCTATTGAAGTAGATCAGCTGCACGTCCAGCCCATTCCTCGCGTAAATGCCGGTATCGCGCGCGATGAACGCCGCGGCGTTGTCGGAAGTGATTCCGACGTAGCCGACGTTAAGTTTGGTGGACTGCGCGAACGCGTCCGCGCTGACAACCAACGCAGCGAAAACGAATGCAGCCGCGATACGACTCGATGTTATCCGCATCTTCCACGCCTTCTGGTTCTGACAGCTTGAACGATTTGAACGACTGGAACTTTTGGAACTGTATTATTGAATTCCGTAGAACCGGGCCGGATTGTCGTACAAGATTTTCCGCGCCAGCTCTGGCCGTACTTTGCCGTTCTTTTCCAGCGTTCGTAGGGCGTCGATCTCAACCGACATATCGACATGGCCGTAGTCGGTGCCGGTCATCAGCACATTTTCGGTGGAATACTGCGCGATATATTCGATATCGTCGGTGCTGCTGTAGCAGGACACATAAAGACGGTAGGTCTCGAAAAAATTGTCCGGCAGCTTGCGCCCTTCGGAGCGCCTCTTGATGTCTTTGAACACCCAGGGAATCCACTGCGCTGACGCTTCGATGAAGCCGAAGCGCAGCTTGGGGAAAATTTCAGGGAGCTTGCTGGTAATCACGGCGTGGCACGCGCCGGCGGTGTTTGCCGACATGCTCCAAAAGCCGGCGCCGTAGCCGACGCGCTGACGCGTAATATCCAAGCACGCCGGGTTGCCATTGCCGATATGCATGCCGACCGGCAAATCATGCTTCGTCATCGCTTCATAAAGCGGAAAAAAATATGGATCCTGGATCAAGCGATCGCCCTCGAAAGGGCGCATCAACACAGCCACGGCACCGTTCTCTTTGCACCACGGCAGGATGTCGATGGCGTCTGGCATGCTCAAGAGCGGTAGCACGCAGACCCAGCGCAACCGGCCATTTCCCTGTTTCCAGACATCGGCCATCCAGCGATTGTAGGCTTTGCAGATTGGCACTTCGAATTCGGCCTTATCGGTGACCTGCTGGATGAATATGGTCGGATACATCACCTGGATATCGATGCCCATCTCGTCCATGTGCCGGATCCGCACCGCGACATCTTCAAGATGCTGCGCTTCCGGCGGCACAACCATGTCGCGTCCGCTAGCTTCGGCAAGCGCATGGAAGTCTTTCGGCTTGATCACATGACGGACATGGCCGCGGATCTTGCCATCGACCAACCAGAACTGCCGGTCGGAGTCGGCGCCCGGATCGACTAACAGGGGCATGAACTTGCGCTCCGACGGATCACAATATTCCCACGTTCGAGGGCCTTCCATCACATGGGCATCGCCGTCAATTGTTGGCATCGCAATCCCTCCTGCAAGACCAAAAGAGAATTTGCTGCGACTGATTTTGCCCCAAAGCTATACAGAACGGGCGGTTAAAAGCCAGCATTTTAATAGATGGGCGGGCATCTAACATCCCAATAGGTAATTTGCAATAAAATAGAAGATTTGCATTGTCGAACCTAATTGAATTATGGCAAATATGAAAATACACTCTCGCAAACCGAAGGGCTGTCATAGCCCATAATGCAATCTCTTTTGTCTTAAAACACAAAGCCTTTTTCCAGAAAGGAATCAACAAAAATGGAAGCGACCTCAGAGGTAACAAGTAGCCGAACCTTAGGCGAACTCGAAAATTACTTCTCAAGCTATCGCGATCTGCCGAGAGAAATAATTTTGAAGCACGACTTGCTTCGTGGTGGCCATTGGTTCACCGATGCAGCCCTGGAGCTGGCTTCCCAGGCGCTGGTGAAATCCTACCGGTTGTTTTCGTACGATTTGATGCCGATGAAGGATATGAAAAGGAAAGAGCATCGGAAGATACCCGAGTGGTTCACCATCCGCAGGGGCACATACGGCCTCAGGCCGGTGAGCATTCAGACAACGCTCGATTCTAGTTCGCCGTACGTCATCGATGCGGTGGACGGTCAGGCCAAGCTATTGCTCGACGGCAAAGAGATTTGCGAAGTCTATTTTCCCAAGCCGATGAAATACTACACGCGCAAGTTCGATGACGGCACGGCGTATCACGAGATCATCGCCTTTGGCTACTTCGTGACCGCCTTCCGCAACTGCCAGTACTGGGGTCCCGACGAAGA
>Ga0184612_10001589_pt1 | contig 11004 bp, 9 predicted proteins | sample PLM3_60_coex_FD_133163 | JGI IMG/M metagenome (GOLD analysis project Ga0184612, IMG submission 133163) | Groundwater sediment microbial communities from an aquifer in East River, Colorado, USA - PLM3_60_coex | ecosystem: Environmental > Terrestrial > Soil > Riparian zone | place: USA: East...
CGCGGGCTCACGCATTCCCCCGCGCCTGGGCTGAAGACGCACGGATTTCGCGCAACACTGAGCGACCCGGTACGAATTTCGCATTGACGTCGTACCATGGCTGTGCCAAGATGCCGAGGCGCGCGTCCCGCCACGCGCAACGGCCAGCTCGATGAGCCGGGGGAACGCCGATGGACCCTGGTACCGCAGGTGCCTCCACCGCCGCTCACGATCGCCCCGCCTCGACACCGGAGGGACCATGGCCGCCGAACCCGCCGCACGCCCCACACCCACGCTCAACCGGGCTCGTCAGCTCGCGATGTATGCCCGCGCACGGCGCACCATGCCGGGTGGAACGAGCTCGAATTTCCGGGCCTGGGGCGATGACACGATCTACGTCGACCGGGGTCGCGGCGGCCGTGTCTGGGACATCGACGGCAACGAGTTCGTCGACCTCCGGATGGGGTACGGCCCGGTGATCTTGGGCCATGGCGACCCGCGCGTGGACGACCATGTCAACGAGCGGATGCGCCAGGGGGTGAGCTTCAGTCTCACCAGCGAGGACGAGGTGCGCGCCTGTGAGCTCATCTGCGAGCTGACCGGCTGGGTGGAGATGGCCCGAATGACCGTGTCCGGCACCGAGGCGACGATGCACGCGATGCGGGTCGCTCGCGGCTACACGGAACGCTCGAAGATCGTCAAATTCGAGGGTCAGTACCACGGCGTTCACGACTACGCCCTCATCAGCGTCCTGCCCAACGACATGACCGAGCTCGGCGACCGCGACAACCCGGTACGGCTGGCCTGGGGCCGTGGTATCCCCAAGGAGATCGCGCAGACCGTCATCCCGGTCCCATTCAACGACCTGGACACGTTGCGGCGGGTGTTCGAGCGCGAGGGCGACGACATCGCGGCGGTCATCATCGAGCCGGTCCTGGGCAATGCCCAGGCGATCCTGCCGAGGGAGGGCTTTCTCGAGGGCGTCCGGGCCATCACCCACGAGTTCGGGGCGCTGCTCATCTTCGACGAAGTCAAGACCGGCTTCCGCCTCGCGCGCGGCGGCGCCGCCGAGTTCTTCGGGGTGACGCCGGATCTGGCCACGTACGCAAAAGCGATGGGCAATGGCTATCCGGCCGCCGCGTTCGGCGGGACGCGTGAGGTGATGAGCGTCCTGCCGGACCGGGTCAGCCACGGCGGGACGTACGCAGGCAACCGCGTTGCAGCGGCGGCAGCGGTAGCCACCCTGTCGATCCTGCAGGATGAGGCCGTGCTCGAGTCCATCCGCCAACGTGGCCTGTCGATCCAGCGCGGACTCAGCAAGGTCCTGTCGGAACGAGGGCTCGCCCACACCTTCACCGGGGTTCCGGCGATGTTCGGGGTGATGTTCACGGAGATCGAGGTCCGGGAGTACCGGGACTGGGTCAAGACCGATCACGAGCTCTACGACTCGATCGCGGTCGGCATGCACGCTCGCGGAGCAATGCCCGAACCCGACAGCCGCGAGCCGTGGTTCCTGTGCGCCGCCCATGACGATGCGGACGAGAGCCAGGTCCTGGATGCCTTCGTCGATTCGCTCGACGCGGCGCTCGAGGCCCGAGCCCAAGGGAAGCTGCCCGCCGCGCAGCACTGACGAGGGAGGGAGGAGGAGGATGTCGATGGCCCTGGACGGGAATGCCGTTCGATCGGTGGACCGGGCGGCCGCGCTGCTGATCGCCCTCGGCGACAGCCAGGGCGAAGCCGGTGTGACCGAGCTCGCCAGGCGGCTCGGATTGCACAAGTCGACTGCGTCGCGACTGCTGGCCACTCTCCAGAAGCGAGGCCTCGTGGAGCAGGACGACGAATCCGGCAAATACCGCCTCGGGCTCGTGGTCATCCGCCTCGCCGAGCGCGCCGAGCGCACATTGGACCTGCGCGGCATCGCGATGGGCGAGCTCGAGCGCCTTGGCCGTCTGACGCGCGAAACGGTCAGCCTGGTCGTCCTGGACGGGGACGCGGTCCTGACCATCGCCCAGCGTGAAGGGTCCAACCTGGCCGCCGTCGCCGACTGGACCGGCCGAACCTCTCCGCTCCACTGCGTGGCCGGTGGCAAGGTATTGCTGTCGGCCATGGCCGAGCGGGACGTCCTGCGGATCGTTCGACGCGGCCTTGTCGCGCATACGGAGCGCACGATCACCGAGCTCGAGCCGCTGCTCGAGGAGCTGGCCCGGACCCGGCGTCGGGGGTACGGATCGGACCTGGGTGAATACCAGCCGTCGCTATGTGGTGTCGCCGCGCCGATCCGTGACGCCCGTGCCGCCGTGATCGCGGCGGTCACCATCTGGGGGCCGGCCGTCCGGCTGGCTCCGCGTCGGATGCCCGAGCTCGCGGCGCACGCGCGCAAGGCCGCGGCCGCCATCTCCCTGCGTCTCACTGGCGCGGCTGCCTAAGAACTTGCGCGCCGGCTCCTCCGCGTAGGGTCGGTACCCGTCCAGTGCATATTGTCTTGGCATCGAGCCGCGTGAGCCGTGGAATTGCGTCCGGCCGTATCCGACCAGGCCCCGTTGGCCCTGCCCGTACCCGTCGAGCTGCTATTTCGGGCCTCAGCGCAGGTAACGAATCCTCCGCCTCGCGCGCAGCTGGCCTTGTGCCCGAATCACACCCGAATTACCCACCGGACGGGTACCCGGACCACGATCGGGCGCCATCCGGGGGCCGGAACCCGCGTCCGGCCGGTTGATTGGCGGCGAAGCGCGATCCGTGCCCCTCGGGCGGGTATGCCTGCGCAGTGGTACGGTAGCCGCAATAGAAACCGACCGACCAGTCGGTTTGTAAGAGCCAGCACGCAGGCGAACTGCCGAGGCAGCACGTGACCCACGGCGCCCACGAGCGAAATGACGAGCGAAGCAGGCGGCGACGGGAGACGATCCTGGATGCCGCGTTCCACGTCTTCTCACGCGTCGGGTACCGCGACGCAGCCGTCGACGAGATCGCCGAGCGGGCGGCGACGTCCAAGGGCGGCTTGTACTTCCACTTTCCGACGAAGCAGGCGCTCTTCGTCGAGCTCATGCGCACCACGGCCGACAAGCTGGTCGACCGGGTCGAACGAGAGGTGGCCGCCCATTCCGATCCGGTCGCCCGGGCGGATGCGGCGCTCCGGACCGTTCTCGCCACGTTCTCCGGCCACCGAACGATGGCCCGCCTGCTGATCGTGGACGCGCTCGGCGCGGGTCGCGACTTCCGCTCGGAGATCGAGCGCCTGCATGCCCGCTTCGCGGGCCTCATCGAGGGCTACCTCGACCAGGCTGTCGCGGATGGAATCATCCCGCCGATCGACACGCGGATCGCCAGTCAGGCCTGGTTCGGAGCGTTGAACGAGGTCGTGACGCGCTGGCTCGTCGCAGAGAAGGCCGGCCCGCTCGAAGATGCCTACCCGGCGCTGCGCCGCATCCTCTTCCGGGGCGTGGGCATCAGCGACGAGCAGATCCGCCGACTGCCGTCATGAGTCCACGTCAGGACCCGGCGACGGCCGTCGCGGCCGGCGATCGGCGAGCGCGTCGCGAGATAGCCAATGCCGGCGAGGCGTCGCCGCTTGCCTCCGGATTGCACGCCCTCGTCAAACGCGCGCTTGGCAGCCGGCTACCGACCCTCGTCAGCTGCACCGTCCCGGTGACCCGCCGGGACCCGATCGAGCTATTCGCGGCATCCCGTTTACTCGGCCAGGACCCGGCGCTGTGGCTCGCGCCCGCCGATCGGTTCGCCCTCGTCGGCATCGGGTCGGCCTGGACGGCCTGCCCGACCGGTCCGGGTCGCTTCCGTGCAGCCGCGGAGGCCTGGACGAGCCTGACCAGAAATGCGCTCGTGTCCGGCGACGTGCCGAGCGAACGGGGAACGGGACCGCTGCTGTTGGGTGGCTTTGCGTTCGCTCCGGAATCGACGCGTGACGGCACGGCCTGGACGGGCTTCGGCGCCGCTGCCCTCGTTCTGCCCCGGCTACTGCTCACGGTCTCGGGGGCGAGCGCGTGGCTGACTGCGAGCGCCATCGTCGAGCCGGCTGAGGCAGGGCACAGGTCCGCCACGGCAGCGCAGATCGTTGCCGACCTCGAGGCAGACTGGACGGCGCTCGACCGTGCCGGCTCCGCGGCAGTGCCGCTGACGCCGGCCACCGGTACGCTCCTGGCGACCAGCGTCGTGCCCGAGGCGGTATGGCAGGCAGCGGTCATCCGACTGGCCGGTGCAGTCGGCCGCGGCCGCGTCGACAAGGTCGTCCTCGCCCGGCAGGTCGAGGTGAGCGCCGACGACCTGATCGATGTCCCCGCGGTGCTTCGCCGCCTCGAGGCGAGCGCGCCCGAATCGACGACCTTCGCGATCGGCCACGGGCAGCGGACGTTCCTGGGAGCGACGCCCGAGCGACTCGTTCGCACGGACGGGCACGACTTCCGGACGGTGGCGATGGCCGGCTCCGTCCGTCGCGGCTCCGACGACGACGAGGATGCCCGGCTGGCATCCGAGCTGCTGGCCAGCGAGAAGGAGCGCGAGGAGCATCGGGTGGTGGTCGACATGCTCCGCGAGACCCTCGCGCCGCTGGCGACGAGGCTGGAGGTCGAGCCGGCCGCGCGGGTGATCCGGCTGCGCCATATCCAGCATCTCGTCACGCTGGTCCGCGGCCGTCTGCGCGAGCAGGCGGGCATCCTCGATCTCGTGGAGCGGCTCCATCCGACCCCGGCGGTGGGTGGCGCGCCACGCGAGCTGGCGCTGGCGCTGCTGGAGGAGGAAGAGCGCCTCGATCGGGGCTGGTATGCCGGCCCGGTTGGCTGGCTCGATCGGCGCGGCGACGGTGAGTTCGTCGTGGCAATCCGCTCCGGCGTCGTGAACGGAGCATCCGCGAGCCTGTTCACGGGCTGTGGCATCGTGGCCGACTCCGAACCGGCGCGGGAATGGGACGAGTCGGAGGTCAAGTTGCGCGCCCTGGCCTCGGCGCTCGGACACTTGCCGTGACCGCACAACCCACGACCCCGGCCGGGCCGGTCCGCGCGTTCGTGGAGGAGCTGGTCCGATCCGGCGTTCGCCACGCCGTCATCTGCCCAGGCTCGCGCTCGACGCCGCTCGCGCTCGCCCTGGCCATGGAGCCGGGCATCCGATGCTTCACCCACATCGATGAGCGGGCGGCTGCCTTCTTCGCATTGGGCCTGGCCAAGGCCACCCGCCGAGCCGTGGCGATGCTGGCCACGTCCGGCACCGCGGTGGTGAACTTCGGACCGGCGATCGTGGAAGCGCGCGAGGGGCGCACGCCGTTGCTCGTGCTGACCGCGGACCGGCCGCCCGAGCTCCGGGATCGCGGGGCGCCGCAGACGATCGATCAGGATCATCTCTACGGCCGCAACGTGAAGTGGTACGCCGAGCTGCCGGTCCCGGAGGCGACCGCCGCCGGGGACGTCCTCCAGCGCCACCTTCGGGGGGTGGTGGGCCGGGCGGTCGCCATCGCCCAGGAGCAGCCCGCCGGTCCCGTCCACCTCAACCTGCCGTTCCGCGAGCCGCTCGTTCCGGTTGGGGACCTGCAGCCTCCCCAGGCGGACAATCCGTCGGGCGACCGTCCCGGCACGGAGCTGGATGCCTTCGTGGGCCTCGTCGCCGGCCTGCGGCGACCCGACGACGCGGCCATCGACGAACTGGCCGGCCGCGTCCGGGCTGCCGCCCGCGGGCTCATCGTGTGCGGCCCGCTCGACCGGCCGGGCATTGCGCCCGCACTGGCGCGCCTCGCCTGTTCGAGCGGATTTCCGATCGTGGCCGACGGCCTGTCCAACATGCGCGTCGGCTCGCACGATCGGAGCCATGTGATCGCCCGCCACGACGCGATCGTTCGCAGTGAGGCGTTCCGGTCCGCCCACCGGCCCGATCTCGTGATCCGGTTCGGCGGAACGCCCACCTCCAAGGCGCTGCTGACGGTGCTCCAGGAGGATGCCCCCGCGCAGATCGCGGTCGATGACGGCGGCTGGAACGAGCCGACGCTCAGGCCGGTCACGATGGTCCACGCCGATCCGGTCGCCTTCGCCACGGATCTCGCCGAGCGGCTCGACCAGCTCAATCGACCTGCCTCGCCCGAGGCCGGTGTGGCCGGATCGGCCTGGCTGAGCGACTGGCTGGAAGCAGATCGGGTCGCGGACGATGCGATCGGCGCATGGCTCGACGCACTCGACGAGCCGTTCGAGGGCAGCCCGTTCGCGGAGGCACCATCGGCGCTCCCCGATGGCGCGATCCTGCTGGCCGGGAACAGCATGCCGGTGCGCGACCTGGATGCCTTCCTGCCCGCCGCCTCGACGAACCTGCGCTGTCTTGGCAACCGAGGCGCGAACGGGATCGACGGCGTCGTGTCGACCGCCCTGGGAGTGGCCGCCGCAGGCATGGGTCCCGTCATCCTGGTCGTGGGCGACGTGTCCTTCCTGCACGACCTCAACGCGCTCGTGGCGGCCCGCCTGCACGGTCTCTCGGCGACCATCGTCCTGATGAACAACGATGGCGGCGGGATCTTCTCGTTCCTGCCCCAGGCCGTCACGGATCGGCCCGAGGTCGGCCTTCCGGAGCACTACGAGGCGCTGTTCGGAACGCCGCACGGGATCGACGTCGGACCCATCGTGGGGGCGCTGGGCGGGGAGCATCGGCTCGTCGCCACGGGTCAGCTCGGACCGGCCATCCGGGCTTCGGTCGCCCAGCCCGGTGTTCGCGTGCTGGAGGTCCGTACCGATCGGCGGCGCAACGTCGAGCTGCACCGAGCCTGCGTCGAGGCGGTCCGCGGCGCACTCGACCGACTGGCCGACCACCTGTCCGACCGATCGGCCCCGATTCGACCGGCCGCCGGGGTGAGCTGACGATGACTCGGCTCCTCGTCAACGGCGTCCACCTGGAGGTCCGATCGGCCGGGGATGGCCCGCCGCTCGTCCTGCTGCACGGCTTCACCGGCCGCGGTGCCAGCTGGTCGGGGCAGCTGCCCAGCCTGCGCCGCGGCCATCGGACCATCGTGGTGGATCTCCTGGGCCATGGCCGATCGGACGCGCCGGCCGACCCGGCACGCTACGCGGTGGAGTGCCAGGCCGCCGACCTGGCGGCCATCCTGACCAGGCTGGCCGCGATGCCCGCGGACGTGATCGGCTACTCGATGGGCGCGCGGATCGCGCTGCAGCTGGCGGTCGATCGTCCGTCCGCCGTCGACCGCCTCATCCTGGAGAGCCCCTCGGCCGGGATCCCGGACGCGGACGAGCGGGCGGCACGACGCGCTCGCGACGAGCTGCTGGCCCAGGCGCTCGAGCGCAACGGCATCGCCGCCTTCGTGGACGGTTGGGAGGCGCAGCCGATCTTCGCGAGCCATGCCGGCCTGTCCCCTGCGGCACGGCGCCGGCTCCGCCAGCAGCGCCTCGCCAACCGGCCGACCGGCCTGGCGGCCAGCCTTCGGGGCGCCGGGCAGGGCGTAGGCCCGCCGCTCCTGGACCGGCTGGCACGCGTGGATGCGCCGACGCTCGTGATCGCGGGCGCGCTCGACGCGGCCGGCCGGCAGCGGGCCGAGACGGTGGCCGCGGCCCTGCCCGATGCCCGCCTGGCGATCGTGCCCGGAGCGGGCCACACCCCCCATCTCGAACGGCCTACGGCGTTCCGCCGGCTGGTCGTCGCGTTCCTTGATGCCGCGCCCGCCGGCCGGCCGACCTGAAGGAGTCCCGATGGCCATCGCCTGGTCCGCGGCCCACGACTACACCGACATCCGCTACGAGCATTCCGGCACGGGGCTGGCCAAGATCACGATCGCGCGCCCGGAGGTCCGCAACGCGTTCCGCCCCGAAACGGTGACCGAGCTCATTGATGCCTTTCGGCGGGTGCGCGACGACGTCTCGATCCGCGTCGTGCTGTTCACCGGCGAGGGCGACCAGGCGTTCTGCGCGGGTGGCGACCAGCGCGTGAAGGTGCGCGGCGGCTATCGAGGATCGGACGGGATCGCCCGCCTCAACGTGCTCGACCTCCAGCGGCTCATCCGATCGCTGCCGATTCCCGTGATCGCGCTCGTCAACGGCTATGCCATCGGTGGCGGCCACGTGCTCCACGTCGTGTGCGACCTCTCGATCGCATCGGAAAACGCGATCTTCGGCCAGACGGGGCCCAAGGTCGGCAGCTTCGATGGCGGCTTCGGGGTGGGCCTGCTGGCGCGCACGGTGGGCCAGAAGCGAGCCCGCGAGATCTGGTATCTGTGCCGTCAGTACACGGCGGAACAGGCGCTGGCGATGGGCCTGGTCAACGCCGTCGTGCCGTTGGCCGAGCTCGAAGCCGAGGGCGTGCGCTGGGCCGACGAGATCCTGGAGAAGAGCCCGACGGCGATCCGGCTGCTCAAGCGGGCCTTCAACGCCGACACGGACGGGCTCGCCGGGCTGCAGGAGCTGGCAGGCGACGCGACGATGCTGTTCTACGAGACCGACGAGGCGCATGAGGGCAGCAAGGCGTTCCTGGAGAAGCGCAAGCCCGACTTCCGGCGCTTCCCGCGGCGGCCCTGACGATCATGTCGCCGCCCGTGCGGGCGTGGCTCGTGGCCATTCGCCCGGCGACGCTGCCCGCGGCGATCGGGCCGGTGCTCGTTGGTCTCGGCGTCGCCTGGCCCGCCGTGGGCGTGCGGCCACTTCCGGCTGCCGCCTGCCTGGCCGTCGCGCTGCTCTTCCAGGTTGCCGCCAACCTGGCCAACGACCTGTTCGACTACCGCTCGGGCGCCGACGCGGGCGACCGGCTGGGCCCGCCTCGGGCAGCCGCCAGCGGCCTGTTGACCGAACGCCAGCTCGCCGCGGCGATCGTGGTCGTGTTGAGTCTGGCGGGCGTCGTTGGTCTTGGCCTGGTGGCCATCGGCGGTCCGGTCGTGCTCGCCCTCGGCGTCCTTGCCGCGCTCAGCGTGCTCGCCTACACCGGCGGGCCGTGGCCCTACGGCTACCATGGGCTCGGCGAGATCTTCGTCTTTGCCTTCTTCGGGGTAGTCGCGGTGGCCGGCACGGCGTACCTTCAGCTGGGGAGCTGGCCGCCCGTCGCCTTCGCGGCGGCCGTACCGGTGGGTGCCCTCGTGACTGCGATCCTCGTCGTCAACAACCTGCGGGACATCGACTCGGATCGCCGGGCGGGCAAGCGCACGCTGGCCGTGAGCCTCGGTCGGCGGGCCACGATCGTCGAATACGTCGCCCTGCTCGTCACTGCCTACGCGGTCCCGCCGGTCCTCGTGCTGGGCGGCGCGGCGGCTCCGGTCGCGCTCCTGCCCCTGGCCAGCCTGCCGCTCGCGGTCGGCCCGCTCCGCGAGGTCGCGGAGAGCGACGATCCCCGCCGCGATCCGCGCCGTCTCAATCCGGTGCTGAAGGCCACCGCGCGCCTCGCGCTCGTGTTCTCCGGCCTGCTGGCCGTGGGCCTGGCCCTTGGCCTGGACCTCGGCGGTCGAGTCGGCTGATGCGCGTCCGAGCCGTGCGCGTCGATCAGCTGGAGATCCCGTTCCGGGTGCCGTTCGAGGCGGCGGACATGACCTGGCGGTCGCGCCGGCTGGCCATCCTCCACCTGGTCGGGGACGACATGGAGGGTCTCGGCGAGATCGCGCTCGAGGCTCCGGGCGGCCTGCCCGTGCCCATCCCACCCGGGCTGCTCGAGCTCCTCGTGGGCGTCGACGTCGCGGCGCCGGCCGCCCTGGATCGAGCGCTGGTCGCCATCGAGAACGGCTGGACCCTTGGCCGGGCGGCTCGCTCCGGAGCCGAATCGGCCGCTCTCGACCTGGCCGCCCAGGCCACGGGGACACCCCTTCGGCACCGGCTGGCGGCCCGTGCCCGCGACCGCGTCTGGCTCAACGGCCTGGTCGGGGCGGATGCCCCTGACGTCGCGGCCGCAGCGGCCGTGGCCCTCGTGGAGGCCGGCTTCCCGTGCCTCAAGCTCAAGGCCGGCGGCGACACGGTGGAACGCGTGGCGGCGGTCCGATCCGCGGTGGGGCAGGGCGTCCGCCTCCGTCTCGACGCCAACGGCACCTGGACGGAGCGACATGCCGTCGAGATGATCATCGAGCTCGTTCCGTTCGATCTCGAATACGTCGAGCAGCCCATCCCACCCAGCCTCGGGCCTGCGGCGCTGGCCCGTGTGCGGCGGGCGGTTGCCGTGCCGATCGCGGCCGATGAATCCGTGACGGACCCGGCCGCTGCCGCCGAGCTGATGCTGGCCGGCGCCGTGGACGTCCTCGTGATCAAGCCGTCCCGCGTTGGCGGGCCGCGACAGGCGCGCCAGATCGTCGAGCTCGCCACGGACCTGGGCGTGCGCGTGATCGTCTCCACGCTGTTCGAAAGCGGCATCGGCTTGTCGGCCGCGCTCCAGGTGGCGGCGACGGTGCCCGACGGCGAGGCCGCCCACGGCCTGGCAACGTCGGCGATGCTCGCCTCCGATCTGCTCCTCGACGGCCCGGTGGTGGATGCCGGCGCCCTCAGCCTGACGGACGGGCCCGGCCTGGGCGTCCAGCTCGACCCCGAGGCGGTCCGCGCTCACCTGGTCGGATGACCGTCGAGGAGCCGCTCGCCGCCAACGCGGCGACCCGGCCCGACGAAGATGCGGTCGTGGGCCACGGCGTCCGCTGGAGCTGGCGGGAGCTCGAGGCTGTCTCGCGACGCATGGGTGAGCGCCTCGCGAGCAACGGCGCGGGCGAGACGTCACGGGTCGCCATCCTGGCCGGCGACGGACCGGCCACGGTCGCGGCGATCCACGCCGTCCGTCGGATTGGCGGCGTGCTGGTGGCGCTCAACCGCCGCGGCGCGGCACCGGAGCTTGGGCGGCAGGTGTCCGACGCCCGGGCGGCCATCCTGCTCCACGATCAGGAGCACGCGGCTGCCGCCGCGGAGGCGATCGGCCAGGCTGCCGGCGCGCGCCCGCGGACCGAGGCCCTGGAGCCGCTGCTCGAGCGCGAAGGCGCAGGGCCCGCCGAGCCGACGCGAGCCTCCGTCATGCGCGACACCGTGGACTCGGCGGCGCTGGCGACGATCCTCTTCACGTCCGGCACGATGGGCCGGCCGA
>Ga0184612_10001591_pt1 | contig 10999 bp, 8 predicted proteins | sample PLM3_60_coex_FD_133163 | JGI IMG/M metagenome (GOLD analysis project Ga0184612, IMG submission 133163) | Groundwater sediment microbial communities from an aquifer in East River, Colorado, USA - PLM3_60_coex | ecosystem: Environmental > Terrestrial > Soil > Riparian zone | place: USA: East...
GGCTGGAGGCCATCCTCGGGCTGCGCGTGCACGGCGATGCGTTCGAGGTCGACCCGTGCATTCCCACCGTCTGGCCCGGCTACGCGCTCTCGTGGCGCTTCGGGCGCACCCGCTACGAGATCACGGTGGAAAACCCCGAGCGGCGCTGCCGCGGCGTGGTCGAAGCGGAGCTGGACGGCACGCCGGTGGACGCGGGCCGGATCCCGCTGCGGGATGACGGGGGAGAGCACCGCGTGCGCGTCGTGATCGGCTCCGCCCGGCCCCGCGCCACGGACCGCGAGATGTCGGCCACCGCCGGCCGCACCGGTCCCGGCAGCTCCGGCGGCTAGCTTTGCCTTTCAACGCGGAGGACGCGGAGGAAGGCAAGCAAGGCTCGAGGGCGCGGAGAAGAGAAAAAGAAAACGCGCTCCCTCGCCGGGGCGCTTTCCACCTTCTCTATTCGATTCTCCGCGTCCTCTCCGTTCCCTCCCCGCGTCCTCCGCGTTGAAGAGAAACAGCTTACCAGCCGCGGCCGCTGGGCTCCCACGAGACGGTGCGGGTGAACTCTCCCTTTTCACGGGAGAAGACACGCCGAACGGGCAGCACGTATCCGCTGTCGGCGAACCCCATCTGCTCGAGATCAGCGCCCGCCACGCCGCAATCGGCGCACTTGAAGCCGCCCAGGGGATGGCGCACCGGATTGTGATGATTGCGAAGGAAGCAGCGGAACCACGCGATCATTTGAGAACCTCCTCGGGACCGTGAGCGTCGGGGGGGATGAAGATGAAATGAACGCTCACAGCCGGATGTACAAGCAACCTCGATGCCAGGAATCCTTGGTTCAAACATCCCCTCCAATAGTCCATACGAAGATCGGGGCGGCCCGGTGCAACCGAGGGCGGCAAAACCTTACAAACGCACCTCGACCGGGCGTACGCGCGCGGACCCTGCTCGCATAAAGTCAACCTTTCCAGTGGTTTAGGAATGCGGCGGACGCTTCGCTGGCGGGCACGGTTGTTGCTTACAGGGCTCTCCACAACACGAAGCGGTTCCGGCGTTCAGGGACCGCAGGCCTCGTCGAACGGGCCAGAGATAAGGGGAGGTTCCCATGATGCGCAAGGCGACCGTCGGCGATCGGAAGCGGTACGAAGTGCTCAGCCAGATGCTCCGGGACCGGGAGGCGGAGATCAAGAACAAGCTTCGCTCGCTCCGGGAGGTGCTTCCTACGGAGTCTACCCAGGTGAAGGACGCCGAGGAGCAGAGCATGGAAGACTTCGTGCTCGGCATGGACTTCGCTCTCATGGAGATGGAGTCCGAGACGCTCAAGAAGATCGACGAGGCCCTCCAGCGTCTCGAGCAGGGAACCTACGGCGTCTGCGTCGAGTGCGGCGAGAAGATCGCCGAGCCTCGTCTGAAGGCGCTTCCCTTCGCCATCACGTGCCGCGAGTGCCAGGAGCAGCGCGAGGAGGTGGCCGAGGCGGAGCGTCACCATGCGCGCACGGTCTTCGAGGAGGAGCCCGCTCCCACGCCGCGCGCCCGCACGTCCGCCCGCGCCTGATCTCAGCTTCGGAGTGCGGGGGGCGGGGCATTCGTGCCCCGCTCCCCGCCGCCGTCCGTCCGGCAATGGCGCCCCGTTTTGCGCCCGCTTCTCCCTCCAGCCACAGAATGTTGTACCGTGTGAGGCGATGAAGGACGTCTCCGGGGACCGCCGGCCCCACGTCCTCCTGGTCGGCGGTACGGCCGCTACCCGCAAGCGGATTCGCGAAGCCCTGGATCCCATTCGCGTCGAAGAGGTGCCGGACGCCCGCCGGGCGCTCGCCCGCGCGCGCGAACAGCCTCCCGACCTCGTGCTGACCGCGACGCCAGCCGCGCAGGCCGTGGCGCTCCTGAGCCTCTTCCGGGCCGACGCGGTCGCGCGTCTGGTGCCCGTGGTTCTCTGGGGGGTCGGCGCGGAACAGGCGCGGGTCGAGGCGTTCGAGGCCGGCGCGGATGACGTCCTGCCGCGGCGCCAGCGCCCCCGGGAGCTGCGGGCCCGCATCGGAGCGCGCCTGGAGGCGGACGGGGCCCGGGCCGAGGCGACGCGTGTCGAGGCGGCGGCGCGGACGGAAGCCGAGGCGTCCAATCGCGCCAAGGACGAGTTCATCGCCATGATCTCGCACGAGCTGCGTACGCCGCTGGGCGCCATCCTCATCTGGACCCAGCTCTTGCGGAACGAGCAGCTCGACGAGGCCGCCACCACGCGCGCACTGGGGATGATCGAGCGCAGCACGAAGACGCTGGCCCAGCTCATCGACGATCTGCTCGACGTTTCCCGCATCATCGCCGGCAAGCTGCGCATCGAGCCGAGGCCGGTGGACCTCGCGGCCGTGGTGGACGCCGCGCTCGCCGCGGCCCAGGTGCCGGCCGAGAGCAAGAGCATCCGCATCGACTACGTCGTGGATGAGGCGCTGGACCCCGTTTCCGGGGATCCGGGCCGGCTGCAGCAGGTGGTGGGGAACCTGCTCGCCAACGCAATCAAGTTCACGCCCGACGAGGGCCGGGTGGAGGTGAAGCTGGGGCGCTCGCGCTCCCACGCGCGCCTGACGGTCAGCGACACCGGCGTCGGCATCGATCCTGCCTTCCTCCCCTACATCTTCGAGCGCTTCCGGCAGGCCGACAGCACGAGCACGCGCACCCAGAAGGGCCTGGGCCTCGGGCTCGCCATCACCCGCCACCTCGTGGAGCTGCACGGCGGGAGCATCGAGGCCTCCAGCCCCGGCGTGGACCAGGGGGCGACCTTCACGGTCACGCTCCCGTTGCTCCTGCAGTCGGCGTCCGCCGGGGCTCGTCACGAGGGTAAGGAGCCGGTCTCGGCCACTCTCGACGGGCTGCGCATCCTGCTCGTGGACGACGAGGACGACGCGCGGGAGGCGATGGCCGTGCTCCTGCGGCAGGCCGGCGCCCAGGTGATCGCGGTGGCTTCCGCGGTCGAGGCGATGCAAGCGCTCGAGAGCGAGAGACCCCACGTGCTCCTGAGCGACATCGCCATGCCCGGCGAGGATGGATACGCGCTCATCGCTCGGGTGAGGTCGCTCCCCGCCGAGCGGGGCGGCCAGGTGGTGGCGGCCGCGCTGACGGCGTACGCCACGGAAGAGGACCGGGAGCGCGTCTTGCGCGCGGGCTACCACAACCACTTCGCCAAGCCCATCGATCCGGCGGGGCTCGTCACCGCGGTCGCGGCTCTCGTCGAAACCACTCCCGCGCTGCGAGCCCGCTAGGCTTTCCACGTCCGTTTCTCGTTGACAGAAACTAGGCCAGACGCCTATATTGAACTCTAGATGTCATCGAAAATGACACCGGGTGCATCCGAAAGGAGCCGGCCCATGGCCGACAAGCGGAAGAAGCAGGCGGCGAGCGCGCCGGACGTGAACCCGGATCCGATCTCGGGCGCGGCCGGGTCCCATCCTGTGGGTACGGGCATCGGCGCCGCCGGCGGAGCGGCGGCGGGAGCCTCGATCGGTGCAGTGGCCGGTCCCATCGGCGCGGCCGTCGGTACGCTCGTAGGGGCGGTGGCCGGTGGGCTCGCGGGCAAGGGAGCCGCAGAGGCGATCAAGCCGACGGATCCGGCGCACGGCGCCTGGCACGGCCACCCCGTGGGGACGGGCGTCGGCGTCGCCACCGGTGCCGCGACGGGCGCGGCCATAGGCTCGGCGGTCGGTCCGATCGGGACCGCGGTCGGGGGCGTCGTCGGCGCCGTGGCCGGCGGCCTCGCCGGAGAAGGGGTTGCGGAGGCAATCAATCCCGCCGTGGAAGACGACTACTGGCGCGGCAACTACGCCTCTCGCTCGTACGTGACGCCCGGTGCCGACTACGAGGTCTACCGACCTGCCTACCGGCATGGCTGGGAGTCCTATCGCCGCTTCCGGGGACGGCGGTTCGACGACGTGGAGGTCGAGCTGCGCCGCGACTGGGAGCGCACCGACCGTGAGATGTCGTGGGAGAAAGCCCGGGGCGCGACCCGCGACGCGTGGCAACGCGTCGAGCAGCAGCAGCCAGGCGAGTCCCGGCGCGGCCGCTGACCTGAGGCCGGCGTCAAAGGGCGGGCTCGAACGCCCGCCCTTTTTCTTTCCCGTCCGCCTTCAATTGATGTAAAGTGTAGAAACGCAGCTTGAAGCTGCCCGCCCGCCCAGCGGTTCTGACGCACGGCATTGTAGCCCGCACGATTTGGACGCTACCCGTGGCTTCGATTGTTTGGCCTGGATCTTGCTAGAAACGAGGATCGACCGATTGATGGCATATCCGAGTTCTCCAGTCGCCGATCCTTCGGGCGACGGGGGGGAGGCGAGATGCCGATTGACCTCGACCGTGAGCGCGCTGCGAGGCTCGCGGGAGCGGAGCGCAGCGGCGACCCGGTCGTGTCGGATGTGCCTCTCGGGGCGGCGCTCGGCGTCGCCGAGAGCGTAGCGGAGCGTCATGGTGGTGAAGTCCGCCTCCGATCGCGTGCCGACGGTAGCCTCCTCGTCGAGCTCCGCTTCCCGTTCCCGACCCCCCCAGCCTGAAGGAGCGATGCTCCACGCCCTCCTCGTCGACGACGACGTGAACTTCGCGGCGGGCCTGGCGGAAGTGGTCGGCCGCGAAGGCTTCAGCACCAAGACCGTCCACACGCTCAAGGAAGCCAAGAGCGAGATCGGGCGGGCCGTGCCCGACGTGCTTCTCGTCGACCTCCACCTGCCCGACGGCAATGGCCTCGAGCTGTTCAAGGAGCTCGAAGCCAGCCCCGCCACCGAGGTGGTGCTCATCACCGGCCAGGCCACCGTGGACACCGCGGTGGAATCGATGCGGCGGGGCGCCGCCGACTACCTCGTCAAGCCCGTGGACTTTTCGCGCGTGAAGCAGGTGCTGACCAACGTCTCGCGCACCCGCGAGCTGAAGGAGCAGATCGGCAACCTCCGCGGCGAGCTGCGGAAGCTGGGCCGGTTCGGCCCGCTCATCGGCGCCTCTCCGCCGATGCAGCGCGTCTACGACCTCATCGCCAAGGTGGCCCAGACCGACGCCACCGTGCTGCTGACGGGGGACACGGGGACCGGCAAGGAGCTGGTGGCGGAGACCGTCCACGGCCTGAGCCGCCGCCACAAGGAGCCCTTCCTCCCGATCAACTGCGGCGCGGTCTCGCCCAACCTCATCGAGAGCGAGCTGTTCGGCCACGAGCGGGGCAGCTTCACCGGCGCGGACCGCATGCACCGGGGCTACTACGAGCGCGCGCACCGCGGCACCCTGTTCCTTGACGAGATCACCGAGATGCCGGGCGAGCTGCAGGTGAAGCTGCTGCGGGTCCTGGAGACGGGCAAGGTGACCCGCGTCGGGGGCAACGACCCGATCGCGGTGGACGTGCGGGTGATCGCGGCCACGAACCGCAAGCCCGAGGAAGCGGTGGCGAAGGGCAAGCTCCGCGAAGACCTGCTCTACCGGCTCAACGTGTTCCCGATCCCGCTGCCGCCGCTGCGCGACCGGCGCGAGGACCTGGACCTCCTCGCCGAGCACTTCCTGGCCCTGCTCAACAAGGAGCACGACACGAGCAAGGAGTTCACGCGCCCTGCGTTGAACCGGCTGCGCAGCCACAACTGGCCCGGCAACGTCCGGGAGCTGAAGAACCTCGTCCACCGCGCTTTCATCCTCGCCGAGGACCACATCGGTCTGGACTGCCTGCCCCTCGGCGTCCAGGAGAGCGCGGGCTCGAACCTGAACCTGAAGGTGGGGACCTCCCTGGGCGAGGCCGAACGCCGGCTCATCCTGGCCACCCTCGAGGAGTGCGAGGGCGACAAGAAGAAGGCGGCCGAGGTGCTCGGCATCAGCCTCAAGACCCTCTACAACCGGCTCAACGAGTACAAATCGGCCTGACCGCCGGGCGCCCCGGACGGCGCCGCAGGTTGACACCGCAGCGCTCGCGTGTTCCGATGGAGACGATGCGCCGGACCAGCATTCTGCTTCTTGCCGCGGGCTACGGCCTCTCATTCCTGGTTGTCTGCTTGGCCGCCTGCCTCGCGGCTCCGCCTGCCGCAGAGCACGCCTGCTGCGACGGCGAGGAGGGCTTCCGCGCCGCCGTTCGCGATTGTTGCGTAGTGACACAGGGCGTATCGCCGGCGCCCACGCACGGGGCCCCGGCTACCTCAGTCGTATGTTCCTTCCCAAACTACATCTCTCTGTTCATGCCGCCGGTTGTTGCGAATGCCGTCCCGGTCACCCCGGTCGCCTCGCCCCCTCTAATCCTTCGCGTCTGATCCGCCTCTCGTAGCGACGCGCACGCTGCGCGTCTGAGCTGCGCCTGCGGTCCGTCCGCGGCGCCTGGTCTCCTTCCGAGAGGTGTGCCCCATGCCGTTGTCGAAGACGATCCTAACCATGACACTCGGCGTTAGCCTGGCGGCGCCGTTAGCACGCGGCGAGACCCCGCCGCAGGATTCAGCCGACCCTGTCCTCCAGGCGCTCATCGACGAAGCCCTGGCTCACAATCCGGAGCTGCTCGCATCTCGTCAGCTCGAGCTGGCTGCTCAGGCGAGGCCCGTTCAGGCGGCCGCCCGCCCCGGTCCGACGGTCGGCGTCCTCTATCAGAACGATGGCGTAGGGCCCAGCCTGGGTCGGGAGCCGATGACGCTGCTCGGCATCTCCGGCGGACAGGACATCCCTTACCCGGGCAAGCTCGGCCTGCGCCGGCAAGTCGCGCAGGCCGAGGCGGGCGTGGCGGGTCTCGACGTAGAGCGCACCCGCCTCAGCCTGGTCGGCGCGGTGAAGCGCGCCTACTACGGCCTACTGCTCGCTCGTGGGCTCGCCGCGCTGGCTCTCGAGCAACACAACGTCTTGCAGGAAATGCAGGAGACCGCGCGGGTGCGTTACGCGTCGGCGGTTGGTTCGCAGCAGGAGATGCTGCGTACCCAGGTGGAGGGGACGCGCGTGCAGGCCTTGCATGCCCAGCACCACGCCGAAGCGCGCGCGCGGCTCGCACAGCTCAACGCCCTGCTCGGGCGGCCGGCAGACACCTCCGTCGACACGACGGCTTTCCTTCCCCTCCGTCCCGAGACTCGGTCCACTGCCGAGGTGGTCGCCTGGTCCGAGGCCAATAGCCCCGAGCTGAAGGCGGCGGCGCTGGCCATCGAGCGTGACGAGCGCGCGGTGGAGCTGGCTCGACTCGAGTTCAAGCCCGATTTCAACGTGCAGGGCGGCCTGATGTACCGCGGTTCACTGCCACCCATGTGGCAGGCCAGCGTGTCAGTCGCCCTGCCTTCACGGGCCCGGGCGAACGGCGGCCTGGCCGAGGCGCAGGCGCGCGTGGCGGCAAGCAAGGCACGCCTGGAGGACGTACGCGTGCGGCTTCGGGCCACGGTCGAGCAACGGCTGGCCTTGCTCGAAGCGGCGCAACAGATCGAAGCCACCTACCGCGACGGCCTGCTGCCGCAAGGCGACCTCGCCGTCCAGTCGGCCACCGCAAGCGTCGCGGCGGGCCAGGGCTCACAGCTCGGCGTGCTGGCTTCGGTAGCGGCGTTGCTCGACGACCGCACCGACTACCTGCGTCTCCTTGCAACGCATGCGGCAGAGGCGGCACGGCTCGAGGAAGCCAGCCTGGAAGAGCCGATGGGCATCGACTCGCTGCTCATGCACGGGCGCAGCACCACGCCGGCCGGAGGAGGGGCGCCGCCGGGCGCCGGAGCCGGCCCGGGGACGCCGCGCGGAAGGACTTCGACCGCCCAGACGGGAATGAGGTGACGGCGTGACGAAGCAGAAGAGCATTGTGGTCGTGATCGCTGTCTTGCTGGCTATGGCCGGCGCCGGCACGGTGGCCTGGTACCGACTTGGCGCGATCGCCACCCCCATGCATAGGGCGGACGAGTACTTCTGCCCGATGCACCCGCAGATCGTGCGTGACAAGCCGGGGGAGTGCCCGGTCTGCGGCATGAAGCTCGAGAAGCGGCTGCCGCGCGGCGCTTCACCGCAGGCCGCGCAAGCCTCGTCTCCGGGCGAACGGCGGATCCTGTACTACCGCCACCCGATGGACCCGTCCGTTCGCTCCGACAAGCTAGCGAAGGACCAGATGGGCATGGACTACCGCCCCGTCTACGCGGACGAGGCGCAGGGTGCCTCGTCGGTTCCGGGGCGCGCGGCGGTGACGATCCCACTGGAGCGCGCGCAGCTTATGGGGATCCGTAGCGAGCCGGTGACGGCGGGCGTGAGCGGTGGCACGCTGCGCACCGTCGGCCGCGTGGCGATCGACGAGCGCCGGCGGGAGGTCGTCCAGACCAAGTACGAAGGCTACGTCGAGAAGCTGTACGCAGACTTCACCGGCAAGCCGGTGCGCCGGGGCCAGCCGCTGCTCGCAATCTATAGCCCCGAGCTGGTGGCGGCCCAGAAGGAGTACCTGGTGGCCCGCGGCGCGTGGGAGCGGCTAGGCGAATCCAGCGTTCCCGGCGTGGCCAAGGGCGGTGCAGAGCTGGCCGAGGCGGCCCGCCAACGTCTGCGCTCACTGGACGTCAGCGCGGAGGAGATCGCCACGCTCGAGCGCACGGGCGCGACGCGCCGGACGATCATCTTGCGCTCGCCCGTTTCCGGCCTGGTCGTTCAAAAGATGGCCTTCGAGGGGATGAAGATCTCTCCCGCGGACCGCCTCTACGAGATCGCGGACCTCTCGCGCGTGTGGATCCTGGCCGAGGTATATGAGAAGGACCTCGCCGCCGTCCGAGTGGGTCTGCCCGCCCGGGTCATCCTGACCAACCGGCCTGGCCGCGAGTGGCGGGGCACGGTCAGCTTTGTGTCTCCCACGGTGAAGCCCGAGACGCGCACGGTCGAGGCGCGCATCGAGCTCAGCAACACCGATGGCCTCCTCAAGCCGGACATGTTCGCGGACGTGTACCTCGAGGGCGCCTCCGCTTCCGTGCTCACCGTTCCGGAGACCGCGGTCGTCCAGACCGGAGAGCGCACGCTCGTGTTCGTGGACAAGGGGCAGGGCCACTACGAGCCGCGCGAGGTGTCCATCGGCGAGCGTGTCCCCGGCGGGTACCGCGTGCGGGGCGGTCTCGTCGAGGGCGAGCGCGTGGTCGTCTCGGCCAACTTCCTGCTCGACTCCGAATCCAGCATCCGATCGGCGATCGCGCGCGCAAGCAGCGGACACTGAGATGGTCCGCAGGCTCATCCGCTTCAGCGCCGAGCATAAGTTCCTCGTGTTGGCGCTCACGACCGTGGCCGTGGCCTACGGGCTTTACACGCTGCGCCACATCCCAGTGGACGCGATCCCTGACCTCTCCGACACCCAGGTCATCGTGTACTCGCGCTGGGACCGCAGCCCCGACATCATCGAGGACCAGGTCACCTACCCAATCGTAGCCGCTCTGCTCGGCACGCCGCGGGTGAAGGTGATCCGCGGGTTTTCCGACTTCGGCTACTCGTATGTCTACGTCATCTTCCAGGACGGGACCGATCTCTACTGGGCGCGCAGCCGGGTACTCGAGTACCTGAGCAAGATCCAGCCGCTGCTGCCGCAGGGCGTCACCACCGAGCTGGGGCCGGACGCGACCGGAGTGGGTTGGGTATTCCAGTACGCGCTCGTCGACGAGTCGGGTCGCCACTCATCCGCGGACCTGCGCGCGTTCCAGGACTGGAGCCTCCGCTACCGCCTGCAGGCGGTGCCCGGGGTCGCGGAGGTCGCCTCGTTCGGCGGCTTCGTCAAGCAATACCAGGTCACGGTCGACCCGAACCGGTTGCGCTCCTACGGGCTGTCGATCACCGACGTGGCCGACGCGGTGCGGAAGAGCAACCAGGACGTCGGTGGCCGCCTGCTCGAGCTCGGTGGACGAGAGTTCATGGTGCGTGGGCGGGGGTACGTCAAGCAGACGGAAGACCTCGAGGCCGTAGTGCTCAAGGTCGACGCCACCGGAACGCCGGTCCTCGTCCGCGACGTCGGTTGGGTAGCCCTTGGACCGGAAATGCGCCGCGGCGTCAGCGATCTCGACGGCCACGGGGACGTGGCCGGCGGCGTGGTCGTCATGCGCCACGGCGAGAACGCGCGCGCCGTCATCGGGCGCGTGCAGGAGCGGCTGGAGGAGATCAAGCCGTCCCTGCCCGAGGGCGTGAAGATCGTCACCACCTACGACCGCTCAGACCTCATCCAGCGCGCGATCGACAACCTGAAGCACGACCTGCTGCTGGAGATCGCGATCGTCAGTCTGGTCATCCTGGTCTTCCTGTGGCACATCCCGTCCGCCATCGTCCCCATCGTCACCATCCCGGTGTCGGTGCTGCTGGCCTTCATCCCGATGGCCTGGATGGGCATCTCCTCCAACATCATGTCGCTGGCCGGCATCGCCATCTCCATCGGCGTATTGGTGGACGGTGCGATCGTGGAGGTGGAGAACGCCTACAAGAAGCTCGAGCGTTGGCAGAGCGAAGGCGGCCAGGGCGACTTCCACAAGGTGCGCCTGGAGGCGCTTCTCGAGGTCGGCCCGTCGGTCTTCTTCTCGCTGCTCGTGATCGCGGTGGCGTTCTTGCCCATCTTCACGCTGGTGGACCAGGAGGGACGGCTCTTCCGGCCGCTGGCCTGGACCAAGAACCTCACGATGTTCATGGCGGCGCTGCTGGCCGTCACGCTGGACCCGGCACTGCGGATGATGTTCACCCGAATGGAGTGGTCACATTTCCGTCCGCTGTGGATCAGCCGCGTGTGGAACACGGTTACGGTCGGGCGCTACTACCCCGAGGAGCGCCACCCCATCAGCCGCGCGCTCTTCGCCGTTTATGAGCCAGCCTGCCGGTTCGTGCTACGCCATCCCAAGGCGGTCATCACCGTCGCGGTGATCGTCGTCCTGACCACGGTCCCCGTCTATCTCGGCCTGGGCCACGAGTTCATGCCGCGACTCAACGAGGGCACCATTCTCTACATGCCGACGACGCTCCCGGGCATCTCGGTGGCAGAGGCCAGCCAATGGCTCCAGGCCCAGGACCGGGTGCTCATGTCCTTCCCCGAAGTGGTGCAGGTGCATGGCAAGGCCGGCCGCGCCGAGAC
>Ga0184612_10001592_pt1 | contig 10991 bp, 6 predicted proteins | sample PLM3_60_coex_FD_133163 | JGI IMG/M metagenome (GOLD analysis project Ga0184612, IMG submission 133163) | Groundwater sediment microbial communities from an aquifer in East River, Colorado, USA - PLM3_60_coex | ecosystem: Environmental > Terrestrial > Soil > Riparian zone | place: USA: East...
AAAACATTATCCCGACTAGCACCGGCGCTGCTAAAGCGATCGGCTTGGTCATGCCGGAGCTCAAAGGCAAATTGCACGGATTATCCCTGCGCGTACCGACTTCTACGGTCTCAGTGGTCGATTTAGTGGTCGACCTCAAAAAGTCCGCTAGCACCGAAGCCGTCAACGATTCGCTCAGGGCCGCCACTGACGGCGCGCTAAACGGCATCCTCGAGTATTGCGACGAGCCATTAGTTTCCAGCGATTTTCGCGGTAACCCGGCATCGTCGATCGTCGATACGCTGTCCACCGTCGTGATGGAAGGCAAAATGGCCAAGGTGCTTTCCTGGTACGACAACGAATGGGGTTATAGCTGCCGCGTCGGTGACCTGGCGACTTTCATAGCCGAACGGGAACTGTAACGGCAAGAGGAAAAGAAGCTTCACCAAAGAGACCTAGCGCGGCAAAGCCGCAACCAAAGAAGACAATTGACCACAAAGGGCACAAAGATCACATAGTAAGAATAGGTTTCGGAATCGGGATTTAGCCGCAAAGAACGCAAAGGGCGCAGAGTAGAGCATCAAAGAAATCGGAGTGACTCGCGCAAAGTCGCAAAGGACGCCAAGGGGGAGCGTTGTCATTTCGACCGAAGAGAGAAATCTTTCTCAGATCCCTCACATTCGTTCGGGATGACGGGGCTTGGCCCGTCACTTTGCGTTCTTGGCGTCTTGGCGCGAGAATCATCCGAATCTTGCGTGAGCTTCGTGGTGAATAAGAAACTACACCAAAACGTCGTAAAGGTTAGCTCTTGCGATCCTCCACGAACCAGGAGTCGAAATGACCCATCGTTCATCACTTGACCCTGGCGGATTCATACTTTAAATTGCAAAACCGTCGATTCGCGCCTTTTACAAGAACATGTCCATCCACGTTGCACTACACCATGTCACTCACTATCGCTACGACCGGCCGGTAACCCTTGGGCCGCAAGTTCTGCGTTTACGGCCGGCGCCGCACTGCCGCTCGCGAATTTTAAGCTACTCGCTGCGGGTCGCTCCCGAAAAGCACTTCATCAATTGGCAGCAAGACCCGCAGGCGAACTACCTGGCGCGCCTGGTGTTCCTCGAAACCACGAACGAATTTCGCATCGAGGTCGACCTCGTCGCCGAAATGGCGGTCATCAATCCGTTCGATTATTTTCTCGAACCGCACGCTGAGAATTACCCATTTGAGTACGAGTCCTGGCAAAGGGATGAGCTGGCGCCGTATTTCAAGCGGCAGCCGCTCACGCCGCCCTTCGAGCGTTATCTCCACGGGATTCCGCGTGAGAAGAAGCGGAGCAATAATTTTCTTTTGGACCTCAACCGGCAGTTGTCGCACGACATCAAATACTTGATTCGGCTCGAACCCGGCGTACAGACGCCGGAAGAAACGCTCGCCAAGCGTTCGGGTTCGTGCCGCGATTCCGGCTGGCTGCTCGTCCAACTCTTGCGCCATCTGGGGCTGGCCGCGCGATTTGTCTCGGGCTATCTGATTCAGCTCACTCCGGATGTGAAGTCACTCGACGGACCGTCCGGGCCGGAAAAAGATTTTACTGATTTGCATGCCTGGGCTGAGGTTTACTTGCCTGGCGCGGGTTGGATCGGTCTTGACCCGACCTCAGGGTTATTCGCGGGGGAAGGCCACTTGCCGCTTGCCTGCACGCCGGAACCGGGAGCGGCATCTCCAGTCACCGGTGCCGTCGACAAGTGCGAGGTCAGTTTTTCGCATGAGATGTCGATCACGCGCATCTGGGAAGCTCCCCGCGTCACCAAACCCTATACTGAGGAACAGTGGCGGGCCATCGACCAACTCGGCCAAGCCGTCGACGCCGAACTGACGAGTAACGATGTCAGGCTTACGATGGGCGGCGAACCGACTTTCGTATCGATTGATGATCCGCAGGGCGAAGAGTGGAACATGGCGGCCCTCGGACCGAACAAACGCAGGTTGGCAGCGGACCTTTATCACCGCATGCGCAAACGGTACGGCGCTCAAGGTCTCGTTCACTTCGGACAAGGCAAATGGTATCCCGGCGAGCAGTTGCCGCGCTGGTCGCTCAACTGTTTCTGGCGCACCGACGGCGAGCCGATCTGGCGTGACGAAGCGTTGATCGCCGATGAAACGCAAGCCGGCAAAGCGACAGATGCTACCGCAAGCCAGTTTCTACGTGGCGTCGCCGAGCGGCTCGGTTTGGACGCGAGCTTTGTCTTTCCCGGCTATGAAGATCTTTACTATTACATGTGGCGCGAGCGGCGCTTGCCCGCCAACGTCGATCCATTCGATTCACGGCTCGAAGATCCGCTCGAACGCGAGCGTCTCATGCGTATCTTTACGCAAGACTTCAAGCAGGTCGTTGGCTATGCGCTGCCGGTGGTGCGCGATTTGCGGACGGGACATTGGCGTAGCGGACGCTGGTTTTTGCGTGCAGATCGTTGCTATCTTGTCCCCGGAGATTCGCCCATGGGCTTGCGGCTGCCCCTCGATTCGCAGCCTTGGGCTATCCCAAGCGATTACCCAGTAACCTTTCCGCCTGATCTAGCGCAGCAGTTTCCGCCCCTGGCGAGCCACGCGCAATTTCACGTTAAAGTCGAACCGGCGCGAGGCGTAAGCATCGCGACATCGCAACGCCCAAGCGGCGTCGACGAGCGCGACAAAACCGATCGGATGCCGAACCGGCACGAAAGCGCGGCGTGGATCACGCGTGCGACCATGTGCGTTGAGCCGAGAAACGGCGTTCTCTGCGTCTTCATGCCCCCCGTCGAAGCGCTGGAGGACTACCTCGAGTTGGTTGCCGCCGCGGAAGCAACCGCCGAAGCGATGAACCAGCCGATTTTGTTTGAAGGCTATGAGCCGCCGCGCGATCCGCGACTCAAGCTTTTTCGCATCACTCCTGACCCGGGGGTCATCGAGGCCAACATTCATCCGTCTTCGAGCTGGGATGAGTTGGCTGAACGAACGACGTTTCTCTACGAAGCGGCGCGCGAATCACGCCTGTCCACGGAAAAATTCTTGCTCGACGGGCGCCACACCGGTACCGGCGGCGGCAATCATTTCGCTCTCGGCGGCGCGACGCCCGCGGACTCGCCGTGGCTCAGACGGCCGGATCTCCTGCGCAGCCTCTTGAGCTACTGGCACAACCATCCTTCGCTATCTTATCTTTTCAACGGGCTCTTCATCGGTCCGACCTCGCAAGCGCCGCGCATCGACGAAGCGCGCAATGATTCGGTGCGTGAAATTGAAGTGGCCTTTGGCGAAATGGAGCGGCGAGCCGATTCAGATAAGGACGGCTGCCCAGCCTGGCTGATCGACCGGTTACTGCGCAATTTGCTGATCGACGTCACCGGCAACACCCACCGCGCCGAATTTTGCATCGACAAACTGTACTCGCCGGACAGCGCGACGGGACGCTTGGGGCTACTTGAAATGCGCGCCTTTGAGATGCCGCCGCACGCGCGCATGAGCCTCACCCAGCAATTACTTTTGCGCGCGCTGATCTCGCGTTTTTGGAAAACACCCTATCAGCCGCAACGTTTGAAGCGCTGGGGCACGGAGCTGCACGACCGCTTTCTCCTACCGCACTTCGTTTGGCTCGATTTCGAGGATGTCATCACGGAGCTCAATCAGAGCGGCTATCCATTCGACGCCATTTGGTTTGCGCCGCACTTAGAATTCCGCTTCCCTAAATACGGCGACTACGCCGTGCGCGGCATCGAGTTGGAGTTGCGCGCTGCTCTCGAACCCTGGCATGTCTTGGGCGAGGAGGGTGCGACCGGCGGCACCGCGCGCTACGTAGATTCCTCCTTGGAACGTTTGCAGGTCAAAGCGACGGGATTGCCACCGGATCGTTACGCCATTACCTGCAACGGCGCGCCGTTGCCGCTGTGGCCCACCGGAACCGTCGGGGAATTCGTCGCAGGCGTGCGCTATCGCGCGTGGCAACCGCCCACGGCACTGCACCCAACCATCGGCGTCCATACACCGCTCACCTTCGATATTGTCGACCGCTGGATGAAACGCAGCCTCGGTGGCTGCCAATACCATGTCATGCACCCCGGCGGGCGCCACTATGAGGTCTTTCCCGTCAACGCGTTTGAGGCCGAAAGTCGCCGCCTCGAGCGCTTTTTCCGCATTGGCCACTCGTCCGGAACTATGGATGTCGGCGAACCGCGTATCGACCCGGAGTTTCCGTTCACCCTCGATTTGCGTAAAATATAGAAACCATGTCAGTTCGTCATGTTGCTAGTCGACGGCGAACAACCGTAACCGTTGATTCACAAGATGCGAGCGTCAATTTGGAAAAGATAAAAGATTCAACGAACAATGTAGGGGCAACCCCCCGTGGTTGCCCTCTTGTACGGCGTGACGATCGGCAGCGAAGATTCTAAACTACTTCCGTCTTTCATGGCTCGTTTACCCGCTTTTATGAATTACGTTCCCAAAAGCGACCGCTACGATGAAGTTTTCGATCCCGAAGGCCGCCCGCGCCGGCACTGGGAGCGTTTAGCCAAAGCAGCGAGAGGCGCCAGCCGGTCGGCACTATCTGGCCGCGCCAACCGCATCCGCCGTGCGGTCGAGCAGGATGGCGTGACCTACAATATCTATGGCGATCCCAAAGGCACCGACCGCCCGTGGGAAGTCGATCTCTTACCGTTCGTGATCGGCAAAGAAGAGTGGCATTTTCTCGCTAAGGCGGTCGCCCAACGCGCGCGTCTGTTGAACGATGTGCTGGCCGATTTATATGGCCGTGGTCGCTTGCTCAGCGAAGGATTGATTCCGCCGGCAATTATTCACGGTCATCACAACTATCTTTGGCCCTGCCGCGGCATTGAGCCGCGCGGCGGGATTTACCTGCACATTTACGCTTGCGATCTCGCCCGTTCTCCCGATGGTCGCTGGTGGGTTATCGGCGATCGCACCCAGGGTCCCTCCGGAGGCGGATACGCGCTGCAAAACCGCCTCATCGTCACGCCCTTGTATGAAAATATTTTTCGTTCCCTGGGCGTGCAACGATTGGCGAATTTTTTTCGCACGCTGCAACAGCAGCTCGCCGCCATCGCGCCGACCGACGATGAAGCGCCGCTGGTCGCGGTGTTGACTCCCGGCCCGTACAACGAAACCTATTTCGAGCATGTATTTCTCGCGCGCTATTTAGGCTACCCGATCGTCGAAGGTTCGGATCTCACCGTGCGCGAGAATCGCGTCTATCTGAAAACTCTGCAGGGGCTGAAACGCGTCCATGTATTGTTGCGCCGCCTGGACGATGAATATTGCGACCCGGCCGCTTTACGCACCGATTCGACGCTCGGTGTCGCCGGCCTGATCTCGGCCACGCGCGCGGGCAACGTGGTAATCGCCAATGCGCTCGGCTCCGGCGTGCTTGAATCGCCTGCTCTCACAGGCTTTTTGCCGTCGATTTGCCAGGCCCTGCTTGGCGAGCCATTGGCCCTGCCTTCGGTCGCGAGCTGGTGGTGCGGCGAAGCGCCGGCGCTCGAGCACGCGATCAGTCATCTGCCCGAGCTCGTGATCAAGCCGGCTTTTCCATCCATGAAGCTGGAGCCGACTTTCGGCCACGTTTTAGACCGGGCCGGACGCGAAACTCTGGCGGAGCGCATGCGCGCAACGCCGCACGCGTTCGTGGCGCAAGAGTGGGTGCGGCTCTCCCAGGCACCTACCTGGTCGACCGAAAAACAGCAGTTCGAACCACGCGTCGTCGGTCTGCGGCTTTACGCCACCGCCAGCGGCGACGATTATGAGGTGATGCCCGGCGGCCTCGCGCGCGTCGCGCCTGAGTCCGCCACTGAAGTCATCACCATGCAACGCGGCGGCTCGAGCAAGGACGTCTGGGTGTTGGGCGATACCATGGTGCCATGGCAATCCTTATTGCTGCCGCGCCTCGGCGCCCGCAATATCGTCCGCGGCGGATTCTATTCGCCGTCGCGTACCGTGGAAAATCTATTTTGGATGGGTCGTTATGCCGAGCGGGTCGAAAACGTCGGCCGTTTACTACGCTCCACGGCTCAGCGGCTCACCGAGAGCGATCCGTCGCGCTTGGCCGAAGGTAAAGTGCTGACGAATTTGTCGGAAAGGGCGCGCTTGCGCGAGCTGGCAGTGGAGAGCACAGCGGCGGCGCAGGGCAAGAAAAAAACGTCGACAACCACAGGCGCGGAGTGGTTGATTACCGCGGTTGGAGACCCGCGGGTAATTAACGGTATGGCGGCCAACACGGCGCGCGTCCTTTATTGCGCCACGCAGTTGCGCGATCGTATGTCGCTCGATCACTGGCGCACGGTGCAGCGACTGGCGCGGGCGCACGAGCCGGCACCGCAAAACTTCGAGGCCGCGTTGACGATTCTCGACACTGTGCTGCCCGCCTGCACCGCGCTCGCCGGTTACGCGTTCGACGATATGACTCGCGATGATGCCTGGCAGTTTCTCGTCATGGGACGCCAGCTCGAACGCATGGCGTTTTTAAGCTCCATTACGACTCAAGTTCTGGCCCTGCCCGAGGACGATAGCGAGATCGTCCTCGGCGCCTTGCTGGAAATCGGCAACGTTAGCATTACTTACCGGGCGCGCTACCAGCGCCAGCCCGAGCTTTTGCCGCTGCTCGATCTGCTTCTTTTGGATGAATCTAACCCGCACTCGGTCTGTTATCAGCTGGCCGCGCTCGGCGGTCAGTTGGAAAAAATAAAAACGCGGCTTGGCTTTGAACCGTTCAACGATCCGCACTCTCTGCTCGAAGCTTTGAGGAGATTCGATCTTGCTTATCTTGAAAAGCTCCGTCCATCCCAGGGCGAGCCGCTTTCCGCCCTTCTGGTGGCGTGCGAACGCTGCGCCTACGGACTTTCCGATGAGCTGACGCAGCGGTTCTTTGTTCACGCTCGAGAGCGCCCGCAAACGAGCTTTGCCGCATGAGTCAAAACGGCGCGCGTCATTATCAGGTCGAACATCATACGGCTTACCACTACTCGGAACCGGCGATGCTCTCCCATCAGCACCTTCATCTCACGCCCCGGCCGCTCAACCACCAGAGCACCCAGACGCATGAAGTCGCCATCGAGCCCACGCCGACTCTCCAGCGTGAATTCATCGATCCGTTTGGCAATCCGGTCACCGAGATCACCATCGAGTCGGCGCACAGTAACTTGGATATTGTCGCACGCACGAGCGTAAACGTAACCGAGCCCGCTAAAATCGAATCAGGCAAAACGCCCGACTGGGAACGCGTCCGGGACGCGCTTCGCTATCGCGCCGCCCGGCGTCCCGAACCGGCAATTTTGGCAGCGACTCAGTTTCTCTTCGAGTCGCCGCACGCCCGCGTCAAACGCGATCTGCGAGCCTATGCGAGTGATTGCTTCGCGCCCCACCGGCCGATTTTAGAAGCCGCCACGGCGTTGATGGCGAAAATTCACGGCAGTTTTAAATACGAAGTCGCAGCGACCGGTGTGGGCACACCGGTGATGAAATTTTACGAGCAAAAGCGCGGCGTCTGTCAGGATTTCGCCCATCTGATGATCTCTTGCTTGCGCTCGACCGGACTTGCCGCGCGTTACGTGAGCGGATACTTGCTCACCCGCCCGCCCCCCGGTAAGCCGCGACGGATCGGCGCCGATGCTTCCCATGCGTGGGTGTCTTTGTTCATACCGGAAAAAGGTTGGATCGCCCTCGACCCGACCAACAACGTGATTCCTTCCTTAGAGCACATTACTATCGGCTGGGGCCGTGACTTCTCCGACGTGACACCGCTGTGCGGCGTCATCAACGGCGGCGGCATTCAAACGCTGGAAGTGAAAGTCACAGTCGAGCCCGTGGAAAACGTGGGAATGGAATCGGCCTCGTAGGAGCGCATTTCATTGCGCCCTGTTTCGCTGGCGAAAGATTAACTATTGCCACTTTTTTCTGGCGTGACCGCGATCTCGTCGGTCAATGTCAGCAGAATATCGGCATACCAGGCGCAGTTCAGATTCAAACGCTCATCCTCGTTGACATCACGGTTGCTCACGTCCAGACGAGCGGCGTGGACGCCGAGCAGCATCCACGCCAGATCACCGCGGCCGGAACGATGCGTCGTCATACGCGCGACGACCGGCGCACCGCTCGTCCCACGGTGCATCGAGGCGTCCGTCAGGAAATATCCTTGCCCCTGAAAACGAATGCCGAACGCCGACGCAATCGCGGCTTGCCGAGCCACCGGCAGGTGATGCAAATTGTCATGAAATCCCAATGGAAAACCGACGATCAGTACCGGAGCTCCTATCTCGATCTGATCGAATTCTGTGATGAGATGATCCGGAGTAAAGGTTGAAAGAAGAATCGTCTGCGGCAGCGCCGTCCGCTGCAGCTCCACGGCGACAATGTCGACATTGCCGCCGGAATCGACACCTTGGCGCCAAACCGGCTGGTTGCCCCGATAAAGTGGAATCGACAACTGCGTCACCACGGCGATATTTTTCGGATCGACGTGCAACTCGATTTCCAGTCGATCCGGCCGGTGATTGCTGGCCTCATCCAACACGACGTGACGGCTCGTCACGAGATAGAGTCGGCCGGCGCGCTCGAAAAAAAAACCGGTGGCGCCGGTCAAAGGTTTATCGGCCAAAAACGTCGAAACTCGGGTTACCGCCACCAGCAGCGATTCGATCATGAATGAATTCCTTGCGCCATGTTCCCGAATGGCATCAGAGAATAGATTACGCGCGGCAACTGCCTGCGCGGTCCCGCACAAGTGCTATATTGAGACTACGTTCGGGATTTGCTGAATTCAAGGCGCGGTCTTATCAGACCGTGAGGGTATCGCGTAGAATCCACCGAAAATCAAAACTTCCAGTGGAAGAACTGGTTATCGAATAGCTGCATCCGAACCTGCCGTTCGCGAATCGTGCGGTAATTTTTTCTGGCCTATGCCAACACTGAACTGGATTGGGAAAGAAGAAAGGTAAAATTTACTACGAGAGTATCGATTCGGAAGAAAAACGTGCAGTCGGCGCGGTTTGGGCGTCGCGTAGCGACGGCAAATGACTTTTCGAAATGCCCACGGACGGAGAGTTTTCCGCAATCACTAAGTTGCTGAGAGCGCAAACCGTGAACTATAGGTCCAAGTCCTGAAATCCACGCGATTGAATCCGAGCGAGCGGCCAGCCGCCGCCGCTTGGACGAGCTCCTTCAGTCGATGCGCCACCGCGCCCTCAACGGAGAACTTTAGCGCTTCGGCGTCAGCCAAACCACGACGCCGCGGCTCATAGCCGCGTGCTCTGACGTTGAAGACCAAGACCCCTTTGGTGTATCTTTTGACTACATTGAAAATTGAACCTCCACATAAAACGCGAGACCTTCGGGAGATGCCTGCGTACGGAATAACCGAGGCAGCGCACTACCTCGGCATTCCGAACGCTACGCTCAGATCTTGGGTGTTAGGTCGCCCTTATCCTACGGAGAGAGGAAGGCGGTTTTTTAGGCCGATCATTGAGTTGCCGGATACGGATCAACGCCTTTTATCTTTTGTGAATCTTGTCGAGGTTCATGTGCTCGATGCACTCAGGAGGGCGCACGGCGTCCCGCTCAGCCACGTAAGAAAGTCCGTCGATTATCTTAAAAATCGGCTTGATTCCAAGCATCCGCTCGCGCAAGAAAAGTTCGCCACCGATGGAGTGGACTTGTTTGTCGAGCGATTCGGCAAGCTGGTGAATATCACGCGCGATGGGCAACTCGTCATAAAGGAGCTTATCGAAGCCTACCTCCAACGCGTCGAGCGGGACCCGGTCGGGATTCCCATCAGGCTCTACCCCTTTACCAGGGAGCGTAAACCCGAAGAGCCGAGGGTAATCGTCATAGACCCCTATGTCTCATTCGGCCGGCCTGCTTTAACGGGCACCGGAATCGCCACGACTATCATTGCACAGCGTTACAAAGCCGGGGAGTCTATAGAAGAGTTGGCGGAGGATTATGGCCGCTCCCGATCGGACATCGAAGAGGCGATCCGCTGCGAACTCTGGCTCGACGCCGCCTGATGTAGCCCACGTTTTCTTTATCGACCGCTCCTTGGGCCAAAAAATCATCGCGGAAAGACTGCGTCAAAGCGGTTTAAAGGTCGAGATCCACGATCATCATTTTCCTCAGAACGCGTTGGACGAAGACTGGCTCTCAGAAGTCGGTGAGCGTGGCTGGATTGTGCTTACCAAAGATGATCGAATTCGCTATCGACCAGCGGCGCTGGAAGCGTATCGCAGAAACAAAGTGCAAGTTTTCATCTTCGGCAGCGGTGAGATGAAGGCCCAAGAGATGGCCGACGCGTTTGTCAAAGCGCTACCGAAATTATTGCGTTTCGCGCGTAACAAGCCAGCACCCTTCTTTGCTAGGATCTCCCGTGCCGGGCTTGTGTCGTCGTTATAGAACCTGCTTGGGAGCAATCGGCTTCCACTCCGAACGATGATACTCGACTACAGCCTTCGGTGATTTAGCGCCGGCAGCTCGGCGCGGACGTTGGCGAGATATTCCAAGTCTATCTCAGCGATAATCACTCCCGGACCGTCGGCAAGCTCGGCTAGGATCTTGCCCCAGGGATCGACGATCATGCTATGTCCGTGAGCGGCGAAACTCGTGGCGTTCCTGCCGAACTGATCCGGCGCGATAACGTAGGCTTGATTCTCGATGGCGCGGGCGCGCAGCAGTGCCTGCCAATGTGCTTCGCCGGTGTAAGCCGTGAAAGCGGACGGCACGAAAATTAGTTGCGCGCCATTCTTGGCCAATCCACGATAGAGCTCGGGAAAACGCAGATCATAGCAGACCGACAGCCCGACGACACAGAGATCGGTTCGCGCCGTAACTATTTCGGCACCATGGGCGCGCGTGTCCGATTCGCGCAGCGAAACGCCATTGGCAAGATCGACATCGAAGAGGTGAATTTTTCTGTACGACGCAAGCAGTCGACCGTCCGGATCAAAGAGTAGGCTGGTATTGTAAGCTTTGTCGTT
>Ga0184612_10001593_pt1 | contig 10988 bp, 8 predicted proteins | sample PLM3_60_coex_FD_133163 | JGI IMG/M metagenome (GOLD analysis project Ga0184612, IMG submission 133163) | Groundwater sediment microbial communities from an aquifer in East River, Colorado, USA - PLM3_60_coex | ecosystem: Environmental > Terrestrial > Soil > Riparian zone | place: USA: East...
AAGTTCTGAAACCGTCTGAACTCCTCAAGTGTCAGCACGTCTTTCGCCGCTTGGCCATCCAAACCCTTGGTGTCTACATCCAAGCGGCGCGTTGGTTGTTGCGCGGTCTTTCCATGCAGCTCTTGCCCCTCTCGGCTCAGCAGCCAGTTGAAAAAGACCTTCGCGGCATTGGGGTGCGGCGCGCCTTTGATGATACCAACGATGCCGTTGCCGCCGCTGACGTAAGTGCCCTCTTTGAGGGTGGGCAGATGCCTAACCGGCAGGTTCGCGTCGAGAAACGAATCGAAATCCCGGTAGCCAACGCCGACGGTCAATGACAAGCTCCCTTTAGCCAAAGCGTCGGCGATTTGCCGGGCGTTACGACTGACGAACATTTCTTGCTGCGCGAGTCTCTTGATGTACTCTTCGCCCTTCAAGTCCAGGAGAAAAGCCCACATCGCCAGACCTCCGCCCGGCACGCGTGGATCTCGGAGGCCAATTTTACCTTTCCACTTGGGATCGAGCAGGTCGTTATAACTGCGCACTTCCTGCGGCTTGACCAACTGTGTGTTGTAATAAATCGAGGGCGTCATCTGCGCGACAAAACTGTATAGAAGATTTTTGCCGGTCTGATTGTCGGCCCACAAGTGACCGCTGAACCATTTCGCGGGGTCCTTAACTTCCGGAAGAATCATCGCCGGCGCCAGGGGTTCGAATAGATCGGTCTTGAGCAGAGAGTTTCCCGTGCACGGTCCGATCAGAAAAGCATCGACTGAAACTGCGCCGGCCTGCTTTTCCGCAACGATTTTACTCATCAGGCTCGGTCCCGGCGCTTGAACAAATTCGCTATCGAGCTCAAAGCGTTTCTTTAACATCGCCTGCACTTCGTTTCTGAAATCGCTTCCCGGCGGCGCACCGATAACGACTTTGCCTTCCTTCCTCGCCGCGGCAACCACACGTTGCCATTCCGCGCTGGCATCCACGGCTTCGAGTCTAATGGGTAGTATTGCGAATAGAATGATAACCGAGAGCAGCATTGATCTTTGCAGACTCATTTCTCTACCCTCTTCTCTTTTGCCTTTTCGATTCACCTCATCGTCGCGCGTTCGACAAGCCCAGCGCGAGCGGGAAGTCACCGTTGTGCCAATCATAACCACGATCATAATTACATGCCAACCGCCCACAGCCGCATCGCGGAAGTCCGATTGACAGCAAAATCTCCAGGACGATATATTCCGCCCACTCGCGACTATCCTGATAGGCGCCAATTTGTCAGCGTATTTAGGAGAAGATGATGCGTCGATCGTTGCTATACGTGGTTGCTATCGCCATTTGTCTTTCATTCCCTAAAATCACCAGCGCCCAAGAACGCATGCGCATCGCCTGGGCCGGCAGCACGCCTTCGAATACGCCTATCTGGGTTGCCGATCAGAAAGGCTTCTTCAAGAAAAACGGTCTGAACGCCGAAGTCATCGCCATCAGCGCCAGCACCATTGTCATTCAAGCGTTGCTTACCGGCGAAGTGGATTTTATCATCGCGCCTTCGGCCACGCTGGTAACCTCGCGCTTAGCTGGCGCCGATACGGTGATGGTTTCAACCAACCTGCCGCAGTTCATCGATCACATCGTATCATTGCCAGACATCACTTCCGTCGAACAATTGAAGGGCAAGACGGGCGGCGTCAATCGTTTGGGAACTACTTCGGACATGACTTTGCGCCTCGCGCTGCGCCGCTTCGGCATCGATCCGGAAAAGGAAACTAAGATCATCGCCACCGGAGAAAATCCGCAGCGGCTTGCGGCGCTGGCGCGTAACATCACGCAATTCACCCTGCTCGGAGAACCGTTAGTGAGAGAAGCGGAAAAGATGGGCTTTCGCGATCTCATCGATATCGGCACGCTGAAGATTTCCTATCACGTCAACGCCGTGGTGACCCGTGAAAAGACCGTAAGAGAGAGGCGGCCGTTTGTGCTAAAAGTCGTTCGCGCCTTCACTGAAGCGCTCCATTTCATCAAAACCAACAAGGACGAAACCAAGACGCTGATCGCCAAGAATCTCAAGACCAACGACCCGGAAGGATTGGAACGCGCCTACCGCGCGTACAACGGCGCGTTTCCAGAAGTCCCGTATCCGAACGCGGAAGGCGTGAAGACGCTGCTCGACGACATCGCGCCGCGCACGCCAAAAGCCGCGTCGGCGGACCCGAAAAGCTTCGTCGATTTAAGTCTGGTGCAGGAGTTGGAATCGTCGGGCTTTATTAAGCAGTTATACAAGAGGTAGGCGCAGCCGCACGGTCGCTCTACTATTCTGGTGTCTTTTGCGTTCTTGCGGTGAAATCAAAGTTTTTCTCTGTCGAAATCACCCCAGCCCATAAAACGCCCGCGGGTTATTCTCGACGATTTTCTTGTGAATTTCGGCGCTGATGCCGCCAATTTCCTTCAATGTCGACAGCGCATCCAATTCGGTGGAAGAATCGGCATGGCCGTAGTCCGTGCCGATCATCAACGTGTTTTCGCCCATACAGCTCTTGATCAAATAGGGCACGTCATCGCCGACCTGGCAAGTTACGAAGATACCGCAGCGTTCCAGCAAATCGTCCGGCAATTTGCTGTCGACCGTATCCAAGCGACGATGCAGCTCGTAGATCACCCACGGCACCCAAGACGCGGCTGTTTCAATGAATCCGAAGCGGAGCTTGGGAAACATCTTGGGAATTCCGCAGTTGATGATCCGGAATAGTGCTCCGACATTAAAAATTCGGTATTGGTTGAAAAAGTCGCGGCTGCCGTCGGGGTTGACCATCATGTCCACGGCCGCCGCGCTGCCGTTGGCCTGGTGTAATCCGACGCAAAAGTCGATCTTCTGCGCTTGCTCGTAAAGCGGAAAAAAGTATGGATCGGTAATCTGCCGCGGCCCTTCGAGCGGCCGCATGAAAATGCCGCAGCTGCCGTTCTCCTTCGCGAACTTCAATTGATCCAGCGCATCGGACATGCTGAGCAACGGCAACGTCGCCATCCAACGCAAGCGTCCGTTACTTTGCTTCCAGACGTCCGCCAGCCAGCGATTGTAAGCGCCGCACAACGCGACGTCCGTGTCCGGCCGCTCGGTGCATTGATCGAGAAAGATGCTCGGATAGAGAATCTGGATATCGATGCCCAATGCATCCATATGCTTGATGCGTGCCGCGACATCGGCGAGATCGCGCGTAGCCATCGTTGTCGTCATGTCTCGGCCGATCTTGGCGGATTTCTTGGCTACGTCTTCCGCGCTGAAGGTGAAGCGGAACAGGCCGCGAATTTTGCCATCGATCACCCAGTGAGCCTTTTGATTGTCGTCGTCCGGCTTGAACAACATAGGCCGAAACTTTTGTTCCGAAGGCATCAGGTAGTCCCACGTGTGGGGACTTTCGACCACATGAGCGTCTGCGTCTATCCATCCCATGGCGATCTCCAGTCAATCAATTTTGGATTCTGATTCCCAACTATTGCCCGTTGCCTAATGACTACTGCCCATTGCTTTTTTAATGCATCACCGCACCGCCGTTAACCAGAATCACTTGACCGGTAACGAAACTACTCATATCCGATAATAGATACAACGCGGTACCAACGAGATCCTCCGGCTGTTCGACGCGTTTGAGAATACGCGTGGAGGCGGTTCTTTCATAATTTTTCATCGCTTCTTCCGTCGGGTGTTCTTCGCTCATCGTCGAGCCCGGCGCCAGAGTATTCACGCGGATATTGTCGCCGCCGATCTCGCGCGCGAGCACCCGGCTGAAGCCGACGACCGCGGCTTTGGACACCACGTAATGCATCATACCCTGGCCGCCGTTGAATGCCATATTGGAAGAGATATTGACGATGCTCCCCTGCTTTCGTCGCTGCATCGCCGGCACGACCGCGCGTGCGCACAACCACAATCCTTTGACGTTCACGGCCATGATACGATCCCATTCGGCCTCGGTGATCGTTTGGAAGCTGCCTTTCTCCGCCGGCACGCTCATGAATATCGCCGCGTTGTTCACTAACCCGTCGATTTTGCCGTAAGCATCAAGGGTTTTCTGCGCCATTTCTTGACAGCTCGCGGCGTTCGCCACGTCGACCTTTACGCTCGATGCTTTGCCGCCGCTGTCGGCGATGGCTTTAGCGACTCCATTCGCCGCCGCGTCGTCAATATCCGCTACCACCGCGGTTCCCCCTTCTCGAGCAATGCCCAAACAGTAGGCCTTGCCGATGCCATGTCCGCCACCGGTTACGATCACAACTTTGCCGTCGAGGAGACCCATTATGCAACATTCTCCTTAAATACCCTGTTCCACACCCTGACAATTGGTTTACAATGATCGCACGCGACCGCCACCACGGCGAATTTATCGAACAACGGTCCACATGTTTTCTAGCGGCTATTCTTATTGACCCAATCCAAAATAACGGCGTTGGTTTCTTCCGGCGCTTGCCAGAAAAAGCCGTGCGACTGCCCTTTGAGAATTTTCATTTGGGCGCCGAGAATTCGCTCGGCCAGCACTTTCGATTGGGCGATGTGATTGCTGCCGATGGTGTCGGCTTCGCCGATCAGAACCAGTGTCGGCGCTTTCACATCGCCGAGCCGATGCGTGCCTTCGAAATTATGTCGCGCCATGCACAGATGGATGAACTCCGGCAGCTTGGCGTGAGTCGCCCAGGCGAGCTTGAAGAATTCTTCCACTTTGTCACGATGGCGCTCGCGATAATCTTTGGTAAAAAAAGTGTCCGACTCGACGATTTCGTCGTAAATAAATTTCTCAAAGCCCATTTGCACCATGTCGAGAACCAAACGATGCGGCAGACCGGGAATGCAGTCCGAACCCGGCCGCGCCGCCGGACCTGAGCCGCTCGCCGCCATGATCAAGCTCCTCACGCGTCCGGGAAAATTCTCCGCCAGCGACAACGCGATTCGCCCGCCCATCGAATGTCCTATCAAATGCGCGACGGGAATTTTCAAATGATCCATCAACGCGACGATATCCAGCGCCATCTGCTCGATGGTGTAGACTTGTTGGTCGGCCACTGAGCGGCCGCAACCGCGCGGGTCGTGGAAAATAATGTTCAGTGATTGCGCCAGCGGCATCTGCGACGGCTTCCACACCTCGCCGGAGTAGGCCGTCGACGGCACGAAGATCAGCGGCTCGCCCTGCCCGTGGGTTTCGTAATAAAGATCAACTCCGGTTGGAAGCTTTACATTGGGCATAGGTTAATTCACTCCGCTTCGAGTGCACGTCGTCCATGTATCGGCGCCCGCTTCTCTCGCATCGCTCCTATTTCCAGATCTCAATCCGCGCTCCGTTCTGCACGCTCCATATCACACAATTCGTATGGCGGTCGAGATGGCTGGGACATCGCGACTGCTTGCTCTGCTGGCAGCTACTGTCGTAAGGTTGTGCGGTTTGACATGCCCAGCAGGCGTCCGTAATAATTCGGGAGGGAAACGCTTATGAGACCCGCCTTTTTACTCGCGATACTCCTGAATCTCATTTCGTTTTCTGAGAGCTTTGCTGCTGATCGGCTGCGGATCGCCTATAGCTCCATTAGCGGCGCTTACACCGGAATCTGGGTCGCTCATGACGCCGGCTTTTTCGCCAAAGAAGGTTTGGAAGATCAGATCATTCTCATCCCCAGCGCGACGCAGCTCGCGCAGGTAACCGTGGCCGGTGACGTGGACATCGCATCATTGGGCGGCGGGCCGGTCATGGCGGCGGTCTTGAGCGGCGCAGACTTGAAAATGATCGGCAACAACGTCAACAAACTCATTTTCTCGCTGCACACCAAGCCGGAGATAAAAAGCATCGAAGAGCTCCGCGGAAAACGCATCGCCGTCAGCCGTTTCGGATCCAGCTCCGATGTCGCCGCCCGTCACGCGCTAAGAAAATTCAGCCTCGATCCGCAAAAAGACATCACACTCATGCAGCTAGGCTCAATGTCGAACATGTTCGGCGCATTGAAATCGGGAGCCGTCGAGGCGTCTATGGTCTCTCCCCCAACGCAATTTTTATCGGAAAAGTTGGGCTTCAAAGAGCTGCTTAGCGTGACCGACATGGATCTGGCTTATCCGAACCCCGGCATGGCAGTCTCGGGTGACTTGATACGCAAAAAGCCGGACATCATCGATCGTTTTATGCGCGCCTACGTGCGTGCCATTCATCGCGCCCGAACCGACCGAGACTCCACGATCAAGACACTGGCAAAATACACCACCGTTAGAGACACTGTGCTGCTCGGCAAGACCTACGATTTTTACATGAGCAAAGTGCTGGAGCGCGCTCCTTATATCAACATGCAAGGCATGCAGAACGCGCTGGATGACGTGGCGCGAACCGTCCCCGGCGCAAAGAACGCCAAGCCGGAACAGTTCGTCGATTTGCGATTTCTAGACCGGGTAGAAAAAAGCGGCGTGCTTAAGGAGCTCTACAAGTAAACGCTCAGCGAAGTTTATTCACCACGAAGAACGCGAAGCCCACGAAGGATTTCCTATATTGGGCAATCCCCTCTCCCGTTTTGCGGGAGAGGGTTAGGGTGAGGGAACCGGTGACTTGAAACTAGGAACTAAACTGACTCTAATTCGGCAGCCAGCACACCGCCGCGATCTCGCTTAATTCTCTTCGTAACTTAGTCCACGACGCCCCGGCATCGTCGCTGCGGTAGAGATAACCATACCGGCTCGCGGCGAACATCGTATTCGGATCGTCGGAGTTCGTGCCGAAAGTCCACATCGTCGAGTTCGGCTCCGCTGGCAACGGCAAAAGCTTCCAGCTCTTGCAGAAGTCTTCGGTTTGCGCGATCGCACCAGACGTTCCCGGCGTGAAATCGCCGAAGCTCAAAAGAATTCTTTTCGAGTTTGCCGGATCCACGGCGATGCCGCGCAGATAATTTTCTTTTCTTGGATACTCCCACGGCAGACATTGCTGCATGTTGCGTGGCTCCCAGTTTTTGCCGTTGTCCGTGCTCGCGTAAATCTCACGGTTGGCCACGATGAAAACCGTTTTCGGCGGGCCGGCGGTCACGGCGACGTTATGAATGTCGCGCCGACCGGTGACTTCCACGATGCTCCATGTCTCGCCGCCGTCGCTGCTATGGCGGGCGCCGTCTACTTCGAGACCCACCCAGATGTTATTCGGCTCCACCGGATCGACGGCGATTCCGGTAAATCGCGGCGTGCCGACGGCCTCGCACTCCGCCGCAACTTCCACCGGCCGTTTGTCCCAAGTTCGTCCGGCGTCCTTCGAACGAAAGAGCATCGCCGGCGTCGGCGTACCGGTGCCGACAAACATGTTGTCTGGATTCATCGGATCGATCCCGATCGCCCAAATATAGTGGGGATTTAGCGGCGAGTCGATGTACTGCCAATTCGCCCCACCATCCTCGCTCCGATAGATCCCTCGTTCAGTACCGGCAAAGAGAATCTTGTGCTGCTTCGGATGCATCGCTATACAACGCACGGAAGCTTCATAGGCAAATCCGCGGCGCGGCCCGATGCGCGCCCAAGTCTGGCCGTTATCTTCACTCCGCATGATGCTTTGCCCGATAGTGCCAACGACAATTGTTACGTCTTTCATGACTCCCTCCGTCACAAATAAGTTGCGTCAAAACTTTTTTCAGTCTTCCCAATACTCCATCACTCCATTACTCCAACACTCCGAATCGCGCATTTAAATATTCACCCTATGCATATCCCGGCTGCGCGGCCCCGCGACCGCATCCGGACGAAGGATCGCATCCAGCCGCGCTAAATCCTCTTTACTCAACTTAATCTCCGTAGCTTTGATATTCTCTTCCAGGTGATTGCGCGTCTTGTTGCTGGGTATGGGGACGATGTCGCTTCCTTGCGCCATCAACCACGCCAGAGTCAACTGCGCCGGGGTCACGCCCTTCTCTTTTGCCATCGCTTCGAACTGTGACAGGAGTTGCAGGTTCCGCTCAAGATTGCCGGGCTGAAAACGCGGATGATTGCTCCGGCCATCGCCATCGCTCATCTCGTTCTGTCCATGCACGGCGCCGGCAAAAAATCCGCGCCCGAGAGGCGAATAGGCCATGAAGCCCATGTTGAATTCGCGGCAGGCTTGAATATTGCCGTTTTCCGGGTCCCGCGACCAGGGAGAATATTCCATTTGCAAAGACGCGATCGGATGAACCTTGCGCGCGCGACGGATCGAATTCGCACTGGCTTCCGAAAGACCGATGTAACGAGTGAGTCCGCGTTCGACCAACCGCGCCATCGCGCCAACCGATTCTTCAACGGGAATCTCTGGATCAACTCGCGACATGCAAAAGAAATCTAGACAATCGACGCCGAGCCGCTTCACGCTCTGCTCGCAGTTTTGCGTCAGATATTCCGGCGTGCTGCCACTGCGGTTACCTGTCGCATCCGGCGCCCGCGGACTACCTGATTTAGAATGAATCACGATCCGCTCGCGCCGTCCCTTCAGGGCTTTCGAAATCAACTCGTGATTATGTCCACTGCCATAGCTCGCCGAAGTGTCGATAAAGTTAATGCCGAGATCGAACGCCCGGTGCAGCGTCGCAATCGACTCGTCATCATCCGCCGGCCCATACGCCCCTGACATGCTCATGCAGCCAAGCGCCAGATGGGAGACCTTAAACTCCGTCGTGCCAAACTGTACGTATTCCATCATTGCCTCCGTAACGCCCCGACAGTTATCGCAATTGGAATGAGCGTGTCAAACTTCGCAGGCGAGAGCTCTCGAATCTGCGAACGGTTCTACTTCCCTAGCAACTTCTTCATCCGCTCGATCACGTCCGCATCTTTTGTCATGACTTCCTTCGCGAGTTTTTCCAACTCTTCCCCCGAAGTATATTCGATCTCCATCCTGCGACGGGTGGCCTCGGCCACCACCTCCGGGTCGTTTAAAGTCTTCATAAACGCGTCACGAATGATTCTAACGTGCTCAGCCGGCGTCGCCGGAGGATACGCATACGGCCGCCCGAATCCATTAGAGCCGATCACGACGTTTGCCAACTTACGGATCGGCTCTGCGGTCTTGTAATCATCCATCAGCTCGAAAACCGTCGGCACGCTCGGTAGGCGGGGATCGCGCTTGCGACTGGTCTGCACCAAGATATGGGCGAATCCGGTCTTCCTCCAGGTGACGTAGCGCTCGGTGGCAAACCAACCCGCGATCGTGGATGCGCGGCAGTGGGTTTCATTTCTCTCCACCGCCAAGTCGATCTCAGGTCCGCCGGGATAGCCCATCACGACGTTGAACTTGGTGCCGATGGCGTCATTCAAAAGCGACGGCAAATAATGTCCCGTCGTGCCTATACCTGTTGCGCCGCACTTGGGACCCTCGCCCGCTTTGCGCGCGTCGTGTATCGTTTTGAATGGCGTGTCGCTGCGCATGTAAAGCGAATCTTCCGACCGATCCGGGCTGCCGACAAACAGCCATTTCGTCCAATCAAACTGGGCGTCCTTGTTGCCCGCCAGCTGGTTGAAGTAGAGCCCGGCGTTGAAGGTGCCCATTGTCAACCCGTCGGGTTTGGCGACGGTATAAAGATAGTTGGCGCCGACCATGTTGCCGCCGCCAGGCATGTTCTGCACGACGACCTCGGGTTTTCCGGGAATGTATTTGCCAATGTGTTGAGCGATCAATCGCGCATAAGTATCGTAGAGCCCGCCAGGGGAGGTGCTTACGATAATTTTAATCGATTTTCCCTGATAGTAAGGCACCTGAGCGTGGAGTGTGGAGCTCGCCGAGACTCCAAAAAGCACGGCGAGAATGATCCAAGTCATTGTTGGCGCACATCCGCAATTAAGTTGCTCGGAGTCAAACCTTTTCTCCCGATGAAGTTGCTGGATTCTGGTATCATGTCGAGTGTCGAGCCGGAATTTTGCTAATTCTTCTCGGATTGCTTCATAAACCTTTAATCGCCGGCATTACCTCGCTAGCGAACATTCGCATCGACTTCAGCACCTTATCCTGCGGCAAGCTGCCTGAAGCGATGTTGAGCATTAGCTGCTGAGGATGCATCAAGTCGACGTAGAACTTTATTTTCTCGGCACATTCATCCGGCGTGCCCCAGACGGCCATGATGTTCGGCCCTTCAGTCTCGACGGCGTGGCGCGCTTTGTCCGGCGTGCAGAGTTTTTCAAAGGCCTCGCGCGATGTGCTTTTGGTCGCGTAAGATTGCACCTGACCGCTCAGCGTCGGCCGGCTTTGTCTGCCACGCAGAAATACCTCAGCCTGGCTGGACAGCGCGAGAGCGCCGTTCACGATCGCTTCCTCGCGGTCGCGCGCGACATGCAGATGAATGCCGAGCACGACGTCGCTCTTACGCCCCGTGGGCAAATTGTTTCGGTAAGTCTCGGTCAAGCCGCGCACCAGTTCGAACGGAATACCAAGATATCCAGGCTGAACTAAACCTTGGCCGACTTTGCCGGCGAAGCTGGCGCTGTCCGGCGTCGTCGCCGCAGCCGTGTAGATCGGGGGGTGGGGTTGCTGCACCGGCGGAGGGCTGAGTGTGAAGTCGCGTATCTGCCAGAACTTGCCATCGAGCTTTTCAATGTAATCGCCTTTGAAAATCTCGATGAGCATGCGAATGCCTTCCTCGAAGCGCGCCGTGCTCTCAGCGGGACTCACGTTCATCCGGTTTATCACCCAAGGATGGCCGCGGCCGATGCCGACCATGATCCGGCCATTGGTAAGCAAATCCGCGGCGGCGACTTGGCTCGCCAACATCGCCGGATGGTGAATGGGCATGCTGATAATGCCGGTGAGAAAGTGAATCCGCCGCGCCCGCTGCGCCGCGGCGACGTAAAGTCCCAGTGGAAACGGCGAGCAGGAAAATAAATCCTTGCCGAAACTCTCGGTGATTGAAAAAAAATCGTAGCCCAGCTCATCGGCGACGGCGATCTGCTCCAGCACATCGGCGTAGGTCTGATGCTCAGACTTCCCCGGATAAGAAAATTCCGTAAATAATCCGATCTTCATCTTGTTTCTAAACGATTTGAACTGCTTGAA
>Ga0184612_10001594_pt1 | contig 10987 bp, 6 predicted proteins | sample PLM3_60_coex_FD_133163 | JGI IMG/M metagenome (GOLD analysis project Ga0184612, IMG submission 133163) | Groundwater sediment microbial communities from an aquifer in East River, Colorado, USA - PLM3_60_coex | ecosystem: Environmental > Terrestrial > Soil > Riparian zone | place: USA: East...
AGGTGAGGCATCCTGGCGTCCTCGACCTCGGCGGCCGGGAGGTCGACATCCAGCCAGCCACCGCCTGCCAGGCGCTCTGAGCGCGGCGCCGGGCGCCAGTGCCAGACGCCAGCAGGTGAAGCGTCGTCCTCTTAACGGGCAGCATCCACCGGTGCAGCCAGGACCGATGTCGCTGTTGGAATCAGAGAGCCACTCCCGTCCTGGCGAGTACGCAGAGGCAAGTCACGCACGCACAGGCGACCGGAAGTTGCGAGGCCTAGAAGGCGTCACCGCGGCGGAGAAGTGTGCGGATGACCCGCATCGCAACCGACATGGTGGCGAGATCGTAGGTGTCGCCCGCGACGATCTCGTCGAGCGTCTGCTGGGCTCGGGCGACGGCGCCGGCGTTGCTCGCGGCCCAGGCCGCGAAGCGTTGTTCAGGCGTCGCATCCGGACCGCCGAACGCCAGGACATCGAAGGTGAGGCCGGCGTGCGCGGCGAACAGATCGTCGCGCAACGCTGCCCTGGCCATCGTCTTCCACCGGTCGTCGCGAGAGAGCGCATTGATTCTGCCGAGCAGGCGGGACAGCGACAGCCGGTCGGCTAGATCAAAATGCACCTCCGCGACCAGCGGAACGGCTCGCCCGGAGTCCTTCGCCACCTCGACGATGTCGAGCGCCGAAAACGCCGGATTCATGACCGCCGTCGCGGCCGCAAGGTCGGACGGGATGCCGCTCGCCACGAGCTCATCCCGCTCTCGCTCGAAGGCCGCGAGGTCCAGGCCGCGCACGAGTTTGGGCAGCAACTCGACAACCTCACGGACGCCATCCCTGAATTGCGAGATCTCTCCGGCGAAGTCGAGCGGAGACCGGCGGTTGTGTAGGAACCATCGCACCCCGCGCTCGACCAGCCGCCGCCCGGCGAGCCGCATCGTCGTCTGGACGTCAGCGGGGACCATCGTGTCGAGCGCTTCGATCGCGGCCCAATGACCGTCCATGTCGAAGACCGAGCGGGCGACGATGTGGGCTCGGACGATGTCCGCTGTCGCGACTCCGGTCTCCTCGCGCATGCGGTAGACGAAGGATGTGCCGGCCGAATTCACCAGGCTGTTGAGCAGGGATGTCGTGATGATCTGGCGCCGCAGCGGATGGCCCTCGATCCGCTCATGGAAGCTCGGATCCTCGCGCAGGGCCTTAGGGAAATATGCATAAAGCAGCGACAGCAGCGCCGGGTCGTCTGGCAGGTCGCTGTCGAGCAGCTCCTCGGCGAGGCTGATCTTTGCGTATGCCAGCAGAACCGCGAACTCGGGGGCGGTCAGTCCCTGACTGTTCTGCTGGCGTTCCTTGATCTGCCGGTCGGTCGGCAGGCATTCAAGGGTCCGGTCGAGCTCGCCCTCCTGCTCGAGACTGCGCATGAGCCGGGCATGGACATGCAACATTGCCGGCCCCTGCGCGAGCGCCGTAGCGAGAGCGACGTTCTGGTCGTAGTTGTCCCTCAGCACCAGCTCGGCTACGTCGTCGGTCATCGCGACAAGCAGCTCGTTGCGCCGGATCTCGGTCAGCTCCCCCGCCCGGACCATCTCGTCAAGCAGGATCTTGATGTTCACCTCGTGGTCGGAGGTGTCGACACCGGCAGAGTTGTCAATGGCATCGCTGTTGATGCGCCCCCCGGCGAGCGCGTACTCAACCCGGCCACGCTGGGTCAGCCCGAGGTTGCCGCCCTCCCCGACACACTTGCACCGCAGGGCGGCGCCGTCGACGCGTACGGCGTCGTTGGCTTTGTCCCCGACGTCGGCGTTGGACTCCGTGGAAGCCTTGACATACGTACCGATCCCGCCGTTCCACAGCAGGTCGACAGGCGCCACCAGGATCGCTCGGATGAGCTCATGTGGGGTCATGGCGGTCGGTGCATCGCCGCCGTCCGCATCACTCCCGATGCCAAGTCGCTGCCGAACCTGTGGACTGAGCGGGATGGACTTGGCGCTGCGCGGGTAAACGCCGCCGCCGGCGGAAATCGCCTCCGTGTTGTAGTCGGCCCACGAGGACCGCGGCAAGTCGAAGAGTCGGCGCCGCTCGGCATAGGAGGCGGCCGCATCCGGATTCGGGTCGAGGAAGATGTGGCGGTGGTCGAAGGCGGCGACCAGCCGGGTGTGCTCCGACAGCAGCATGCCATTGCCGAACACATCGCCTGACATGTCGCCTATGCCAACCGCGGTGAAGTCCTGGCGCTGGCAGTCGACCCCCATGTCCCTGAAGTGCCGTTTGACCGACTCCCAGGCTCCGCGCGCGGTGATGCCCATGGCCTTGTGGTCGTACCCTGCTGACCCGCCCGACGCGAAGGCGTCGCCCAGCCAGAAGCCGTGCTCCTTGGACAGTTCGTTGGCGATGTCGGAGAAGGTCGCGGTCCCCTTGTCGGCCGCGACGACGAGATAGGTGTCGTCGCCGTCGTGCCGGACCACCTGCGACGGCGGCACAACCTTGCCACCGACCAGGTTGTCGGTGAGATCAAGGAGCCCGCTAATGAAGGTCCGATAGCACGCGATTCCCTCCGCGAGCCACGCCTCGCGATCGGCGGGATCGGCTGGACGTTTCACCACGAAACCGCCCTTGGCGCCGACGGGCACGATGACCGCGTTCTTCACCATCTGGGCCTTGACCAGGCCGAGTATCTCGGTACGGAAGTCCTCGCGTCGGTCCGACCATCTCAAACCGCCTCGCGCGACCGCGCCGAACCGGAGGTGTACGCCTTCCACGCGCGGCGAATACACCCAGATCTCATAACGCGGTCGGGGCGCAGGCAAGTGGGGTACGGCCCGCGGGTCGAGCTTGATCGAGAGGTAAGGTTTCGGCTGCCCTGACGTGTCTCGCTGAAAATAGTTGGTCCGCAGGGTGGCCTGGATGACCGCAAGAAACGCACGCAGGATCCGGTCCTGGTCCAAGCTGGCGACCGAGTCGAGTGCGCCCTCGATCTCTTCGACGGTCCCGGCGAGGATCTCGGCGCGGCCGGTCGTCGCTGCTCCCGAGACGGCAACAGATCCGGCATCAGCGGCCGCTGCGACTGCGGGATCCAGACGAGCGGTGAAGAGGTTCGCCAGCAGCTTGGCAATGCGTGGATTCGATGTGAGCGCCTGCTCCATGTAGTCCAGGCTGTAGGTCGAGGTGCCCTGGCGCAGGTACTTGGCGTAGGCGCGCAGCACCATCGCTTCCTGCCAGGAAAGGCCCGCCAGCAGGACCAGCGCGTTGAAGCCGTCGTTTTCCGCCTCGCCCCGCCACACGGCGGCGAACGCATCCTGGAACAGCTCCCTCAGCGTGCCTGGCGGGGCGGCCAGCTTGCTGGCGTCATAGCGCAGGCCGAAATCGTAGATCCATGCGGGCGTGCTGTCCTTGCGTTCGACGCCGTACGGTCGTTCGTCGATCACCTCGACGCCCATCCGCTGCAGAACCGGCAGGACGCCGGTGAGCGATAGCGGCCCGCCGAGCTTGTAGATCTTGAACCTCCGCTCGCCTGGCCGAGCTTCCTCCGGCTCGTACAGGTTCATCCCGAGCTCGGTCTCGCTGGCCAAGTCCTCCAAGCGGCGCAAGTCGGCGACCGCAGTCTGGGCCGGGAAGTCCTCCTTATAAGCCTCGGGGAAGGCGTGCTCATATCGGTGACACAGATCCACTGCGGCCTCTTCCCCGCACAGAACGATCACCGCAGCGCCGAAGTCGTCCGCCCAAGAGCGGGCGGCCGCGGCCAACCGCTCCTCGATGCGTGCTACGTCGTAGTCGGCGAGCGCGGCTGGATCGACCCGGACGACGAAGTGCACCCGCGCGAGCACGGACTCTGTGAGCTGGGCGGTGTGGTCGACGCCCAACCCGCCGAGCTCCTCGCGAAGAATCTCCTCCATCGTTTCGCGGACCTCGGTGGTGTAGCGGTCGCGCGGCAGGTAGACCAGAGCGGAGATGAAGCGGCCATAGTCGTCCCGGCGCAGGAAGAGCCGCAGCCGCCGCCTTTCCTGCAGGTGCAGCACGCTGGTCGCGGTTGGCAGCAGCTCGTCGACGGAGATCTGGAACAGCTCGTCGCGTGGAAACTCCTCGAGCACCTGCCGCAGGGCCTTGCCGCTGTAGCTCGCCCGCGGGAAGCCGGCCCGGGATAGAACCTCCTCCGCTTTGCGGCGTACGACCGGGATCGTCATCACGCTCTCGACGTAGGCCGTGGTGCTGAACAGCCCGAGAAAACGCCGCTCGCCGATCACCCCCCCGTCCGGCCCGAAGCTGCGGATGCCGACGTAGTCGATGTAGGACGGCCGATGAACAGTCGCCCGGGAATTGGCCTTGGTCAGGGTGAGCAGTTGGGGCTCCTTCGCCCTCGCGCGAGCCTCGGGCGACAGCTCCCGGAACGAGGTCGAGAGTCGGCGGTCGGATCGCAGAATGCCGAGCCCGGTGGCCGGGACCGATCTCAATACGTCCTCGCCGTCCTCAACCCCGAGGACATATTCGCGGTAGCCCAGGAAGGTGAAGTGGTCGGCGGCGAGCCACCGCAGCAGATCGGCCACCTCGGTGGCCTCTTCGGCGGGCACCGCCGGCGGCAGCTTCGCTACCTCGTCCGCGAGCCGGACCGCCGTCTCCCGCATCTTCACGTAGTCCTCGACCGCCTCGCGTACGTCACGCAAGACCCGCTGCAGATTCCCCTCGATGTCGGCGAGCTCGGTGGAACCGGTCTCCCGGTCGATCTCGACGTGGATCCACGACTCGACGTGTGCGTCGGCCGGCGCCATGGCCGGATCGGAGGTGTCGACGACCTCGGCGAGCGAACCGGTCACATCTCGGCGAACCACAAGCTGAGGATGGATCACCCCGTGAATGCCGCGGCCGAGCCTGGAGAGCTCCATCGTCACCGAATCAACGAGATAGGGCATGTCGTCGGTAACGACCTCGACGACGGTGTAGGGGCTGGTCCAGCCGTCGCCTGCTGCCGGATTGTGGACGCGCACCTGCGCTGTTCCCTGTGGGCGCCGTGCCGCCAGCCGATAATGCGACAGCGCCGCACCTGCGACGTCAGCCGGCGTTCGGCCAAGCAGCTCGTCGGGATCGGCATGCCGGTAATAGCGCCGAAGGAAGACCGCGAGCGTGTCGACACCGAGGCCGGCGGCGGTCAGCTCCCCAGGCCCCTCGCCTTCGGATGCAGCAACCTTGACCGCTCGATCGAGGAGATCGGCTTTGGCCTCGGCGTCCGTCCCTTGCATCTTCGCCAACTCCCCTGCCCGCGCCATTACGGGACTCCCTATTCAGGGTTCCAGGAATTGTCCCCTGGTCCAACCTTCCACAATATGTCCCGGTTACAACTGGTCTCGAAGCTCCCAAAGCAACGGGTAATAGCGCAGCGCGAGTCGCTTGCGCAGGTAAGGCGCACCGCTCGACCCGCCGGTGCCGGACTTCGTGCCGATCTGCCGCTCCACCATCATCACGTGCCGTGACCGCCACAGGGTCGCCGCCTCGTCATGGTCGAGCAGGGCCTCGGCGAGATCCCACACGTCGGAGTAGCCGTCGCGGTCCCTGGCGATCACCAGCAGCGAGTCGAGGATCTCCGCGTCCGTTCCCGCGGGGAGCCCGCGATCGGCGAGCACTTTGCAGAACGCATCCCACAGCGTCGGCTCGGCCAGCCGGCGGGCCAACCGCTCGCGTTCGGCCGGCGTGAGACCGCGGAAGCGGTCGAGAAAAGCGGGATCCTTCGAACCGGAGACGAATTCCAGCTCGCGGAACTGGACGGACTGGAAGCCGCTGGCCGGTGCGAGCGCGGACCGGAAGACCAGGAAGTCCTGAGGCGTCATCGTCTCGAGTACTGAAATCTGCTCGATCAGCACGCGTTCGATCGCACCGACGCGATGGAGCAGATGGCGCGCCCACCACAGCTTGCCGGCGAACATCGCGTCACGTGCGGACTCGACCTCGTGGAGGAGCTGCTTGAACCACAGCTCGTAGACCTGGTGGATGGTGATGAACAGCAACTCGTCGTGGGCCGGCGGGTCGGAAAGCAGCCGCTGCTGGTCGAGCAGCTCCTCCAGCCGCAGGTAGGAGCCGTAGGTGAGTCGCGCCCCCTCCTCGCCAAAGCTGCGGCTGTGCCCCCCTGGCGCTCGGTCCCCGGCGGAGCCAGAGGCATGACTGAAGCCAGGCGACGACGCTGTCACGAGCATCAGACTAACGCCGGTCGCGCGGCCGTCAGCCCATGTGTGGATAGCGATAATCGGTCGGCGGTACGAAGGTTTCCTTGATCGAGCGGGGGCTCACCCAGCGCAGCAGATTCAACACGGAGCCGGCCTTGTCATTCGTGCCTGAAGCGCGCGCTCCGCCGAACGGCTGCTGCCCGACGACCGCGCCAGTCGGCTTGTCGTTGATATAGAAGTTCCCGGCCGCGAATCGCAGCGCTTCGCTCGCCTGCGCGATGGCGTGCCGGTCCGAGGCGATGATCGACCCGGTCAGCCCGTACGGTGCGGCCGACTCCATCTGCGCGAGCATGGGCTCGTAGTTGCCGTCGTCGTACACGTGCAAGCCTAGGATCGGCCCGAAGTACTCCGTGGTGAAGATCTCGTCGGTCGGGTCGCTCGACTCGAGGATCGTCGGCCGCACGAACCACCCCTCGCCGTCGTCGAGCTGGCCGCCGGCGACCACCGAGATGTGGTCGAGGCCACGGGCACGCTCGATGGCGATCTTGTGCTTCTCGTAGGACCGGTCGTCGATGACTGCGCCCATGAAGAGGGACAAGTCCTCGGCGAGGTCTCCCATCGAGAGCGAGTCGGTCTGCGCGACGACGTCATCGCGGATGCGATCCCACAGCGAACGAGGGACGTAGGCGCGGGAGGCCGCGGAGCACTTCTGGCCTTGGTACTCGAACGCCCCGCGAATGAGCGCCACGCGGAGGACGTCGGGGTCGGCGGACGGGTGGGCGACGATGAAGTCCTTGCCCCCGGTCTCCCCGACCAGCCGCGGATAGGTCCTGTACGTCGTGATGTGGTCTCCGACGGTCCGCCAGAGATGCTGGAAGGTACCGGTGGACCCGGTGAAGTGAATCCCGGCCAGGTCGGGATGCGACAGCGCAACCCGCGACAACGCGTGGCCGTGCCCGGTCACCAGGTTGATCACTCCAGGCGGCAGGCCCGCCGCCTCGAGCAGTCGCATGATGAAGTGCGCGGAGAACTGCTGGGTCGTCGCCGGCTTCCATACGACGGTGTTGCCCATCAGCGCGGGAGCGGTCGGCAGGTTGCCGGCGATCGAGGTGAAGTTGAACGGCGTGATCGCCAGGACGAAGCCTTCCAGCGGGCGATGGTCGAGGCGGTTCCATATGCCAGGCCCGGAGATCGGCTGCTCGGCAAGGATCTGCCGGGCGAAATGAACATTGAACCGCCAGAAGTCGATCAGCTCGCAGGCAGAGTCGATCTCGGCCTGGATCGGCGATTTGGACTGCCCGAGGACGGTGGAGCCGTTCAATGTCGCCCGCCACGGCCCGGAAAGGAGATCGGCGGCCTTCAGGAAGATAGCGGCGCGGTCATCGAACGACAGCGACCTCCAGGTGGGCGCCGCCTGGCGCGCAGCGTCAATGGCCGCGCGGACGTCGTCCTCCGTCGCGTTGCCGAGAGTGCCAAGTACGGCATGCCGGTTGTGTGGTTGGACAACGTCGATCTGCTCGCCGCCGCCCAGCCGCTGGGCGCCGCCGATCGTCATCGTGAGCTCCACCCGTTCCGCGGTGAGCTCCTTGATCCGCTCCTCCAGGGCGAGCCGCTCCTGGCTTCCCGGGGCGTACGACTTGACCGGTTCGTTGACCGGGTCAGGCACTACGGTGACGGCGTCCATGCTGGCGTCTGCTCCACGATCGTCCTCGCTGATGGGGTATGTCATGCATCGTCGCACGGACGCGGCAGCACGGCGAACGCGCGGCAACCGCTTGCAGGTCGGTCGACGCAAAGCCGCGTCGGGGCAGGCGCGGACCAGCGGGGTCCGCCGCCGGCTGGCTGAGGTCACGCGCGACTGAGGAGATCAGGGATCTCCTGGGTGGCATACCAGAGCAGTTCGTGATCCTCGACGCTGTCGAGCAGGAACTGCGCGTCCCCGTCCCCGGCATCGGCATCCGGTACGGCGCCGAGCGCGACGCGAACGTCGTCGACGGCGTCGTCGCTGTCGACATGGACCGAGGCAAAGCGGTGGATCGGCGTGGCGAGGGACACTGTGACGACTGCCCGCGAGCCCTCGTCGATCGGGCTGGACAGCGCGACCAAGGCGGTGTCCGGGACATTCGCGGCGATGACCACCCGGAGCGGCGGCTCCCAGGGGCCGACGGCCAGCTGGCGTAACGAATCCCGTGCGGCGTCGGTCATTGCGACGTACTCGAGCTGCTCCACATCACCGTCTGTGTACCACTCTCTGAGGGCTGGCGTGACCGCGTAGGCCAGGAAACCAGGTGGCAGCCCGCCGGCCTCGACGATCTCGCGCAACCGCGGCAGCGTGGTTGGAATGTAGATCCTCATCGGCGCACCACGACGGTCAGCTCGTCGAGTGCATCTGTCATGCACTGAGCGACCACGTCGAGGTCGGGCAGCGCGTCCCGGTCGGCGTTGAGGCCGATGCAAACGTTCCCGAGATAGGAGGTGACGCCGATGCTGAGGGCCTGGCCTGGAAAGAGCGGGACGACAGGGTACGACTCGAGCAATTGCGCGCCGGCGACGTAGCGGGGTTCCTGCGGTCCTGGCACATTTGTCACGACGAGGTTGTAGGCCCGGCGGGAGAGCCCACCTGCGGCGCGGGCACCGAGCACGTGCAGCGTCGGTGGGGCGAAGCCGGACAGTCCGGTGAGGGCGTCCGCGCCGACTCGCTGACCGCTCACGTTGTGGGCCCGCATCCGGAAGCCCACCTGGTACAACCGCACAAGGGGATCGGGCTCGCCGATCGGGAGGTCCACGAAGTAGGAAGCGGCCGTCAACAGCGGAGTGAGCCCGCTCTGGGAGTTCGCCGTGCCGCGACCGCGGACACTGACCGGGACCAGGGCGCGCAGGAAACTTCCCCGTCCGACGCTCTCCCCCCGAGAGAGCAGCCAGGCTCGCAGACCACCCGCCACGACGGTGAGGACCACATCGTTGATGGTGCTCGTCAAGTGACCGGCACCTGCTGCTTGGCGAGCCGCAGGGGGAGCCTGACGGGCGCGAATCAGGCGATAGTCCTCGAGATTGGTGCGAACCGTGGCGAAGCGCCGTTGAGCGCCGATCTGGGTGTTGAGCGGGCTCGCCGGAGCCGGTTGCGCGGCGAAGCGCGCAGCGGCGCGCGCCACCGCCGCGGCTCCACTGGCGGCATCGCCAAGCCTGCGGAGTGTGTTCTTGATGTCGGCGACGCCGGTGTTGACCAGACGGCGGGGACTGCGCACGGAATCGGCGACGGCGCCTGCCACCAGTTCGGCCCAGGTTGGCTGGGGGATCGGCCGCCAGGCCGGAGCTCCGTTGGTCTCAGCAGGCGCCGGCGACCGATCGAGAATCACCTGTGCGAGATCGACGGCCGTGACCCCGTCGACGAGCGCCTGATGCGTCTTGGTGATCAGAGCGATCTCCGGCTGTACAGATCCGGCTCCGGGAAGGGACGCTCCCGCTCCCCCGTCGCCTGGGGCCAAGCCTTCGACGACGTACATCTCCCACAGTGGGCGAGCCCGGTCGAGCGGCCGGCTCTGGACCCGGGCGACCAGTTCCAGCAGCTGCTCGCGGGTGCCCGGTCGCGGCAGCGCGGACCTGCGCAGGTGGTATGCGAGATCGAAGCCGGAGTCGTCCGCCCAGACCGGATTGGCCAGGTGGCCCGGCACACCGAGCACTCGCTGCCGAAAGCGGGGAACCAGGGCCAGCCGAGCCGCGACGAGTGCGGAGAACCGATCCCAGTCCAGCCCGGAGGGCGGCAATGAACAGATCGTGACGGTTCCGATGTGCATGGGTGCGACAGGTCGCTCGACGTACAGGAATGACACGTCCTGTGCAGTGAGGCGGTCGGCCACGGCGAGGTTCACTCCCTGGTCAGCGCTACGTCTCGCGCGTGCTCGACTCTCGTGGACTTTCATGGTCCCATGAACGACGTTCATTGACGGGCAGCGCCCCCCGGCGCAGCCGTCCAAGCACTCGCCTTCCACGGTGGCCCATGGGAGTCGCACGGGTGCGCTTGCGTAGTGTTTCGTCGGTCATTGGAGGGGATTCGTGCGCGCTTTTCGCTCGACTTCGGCGATGGCGGCAGTGGGCGTGGCCGTCGCCATCACTCTGGCCGGCTGCGGGTCGGCGATGACTCCAGCGGATCAAGCCCAGCGACTAGTTCGACCCCAGCCGCGACGGCCTCGACCGGCCCGAGCGCTCCCAGCGCGGCCGGCACCAGCATCGACGCCACCATCGCGGGCGGGAAGGTCACTCCTGATCCGAGCAGGCGCGTGGAGGTGAAGACCGGCGATCAGGTTCACCTGACCGTGACCAGTGATACGGCGGATGAGATCCACGTCCACGGCTACGACATCGAGAAGGAAGTCAGCGCGGGCGGCACGATCACCATCGACTTCACTGCCGACATTCCCGGCCAGTTCGAGGTGGAGGCACATGAGCTCTCCCCGTCGCTGCTGTTCACATTGGTCGTGAAGTGATCACCATGCTCAGGCGTACGGCGTAGTCGTGGCGGGACAGCTGGCCGGCTCTGCTCACCAGGGCAGCACGTTCTTCGCGCACGGCATCGGTGGCAGGCAGGACCTGCCGATCTCGTTCTCCCTAGTGCTCGCCGGCGCCGTCGCGGCACTGGTCGTTTCGTTCGGGGCGCTCGGCTGGCTATGGCGCACCTCGCGGCTGCGGGGGGCCGCAGCAGGCCGCGCACTGCCGGGGGGGATCCAGCGGGTTCTCGACTCCAGGGCGTTCCGCTGGGGGCTGCGGGTGCTCGGCCTGCTGCTCGCGGGATTCGTTGCGGTCGCGGCGTTCCTCGGACCAGATCTGGCCACCAACCCCACTGCGACGTGGATCTACGTGCTGTTCTGG
>Ga0184612_10001595_pt1 | contig 10984 bp, 12 predicted proteins | sample PLM3_60_coex_FD_133163 | JGI IMG/M metagenome (GOLD analysis project Ga0184612, IMG submission 133163) | Groundwater sediment microbial communities from an aquifer in East River, Colorado, USA - PLM3_60_coex | ecosystem: Environmental > Terrestrial > Soil > Riparian zone | place: USA: East...
AGAGGCTGGTAGACAATTGCAACGCAACGCCACCCCAACAAATTCTGTATGACTTGTTGCACGTCCCTCACATGCACCGGGCTAGTGGGATAAAACAATAAAAGGGGAGAATTAGGTGGCTGAGTCATTTTTCAATGAGCTGTGTTGTTGGCTGGAAGACACGACGCGCGCACAGCGTGCGGTTTCGTCCTCACTCATTATGTAACGAAAGAAATATTCTGAGCAATAAATGCGCCGGGCCCTCTAAACCACGAGGCCCGTAAATCAGTCATCCCCCGGTGAACCTTTATCGCCGGTAAGTAGAAGGAATTTTCTTGAGTAGCGTAGTTTTGCATTCATTCGAAAACGATCGATTGCTCCAATCCATCTCGAAAAGAAGTGCATTTTTGTCCAATATCTGGCAACATTTGTCATTGGAATGCCTCAGGCGGCTCTATTTTGCAAACAAATTGACTCAGTTCTGTGGCGTGGCTTTTGCTCGCCTAACCCTGATCGGAAGAAAATGGGCCTTTATCATAAATAACAGGGTGTCTGACGTCCCGATGATGCCGGGAAATGGCAAAATAATTTTCATACTGCAACAAAATGATTTGAGTTATTATAGGCCGCGACGGACCGATCCAAAAAGGGCGGTAGTATGCTAGGCCGGAGGAAATCTGAATGGCAGCGAATGAACTAGCTTTGAACCAAAAATTTGTCGTCGATCCAAACTTGGATTTTGTAAAAACGACGACCAGAAAGATTACCCGCCGAGGGGTGATGTGGCTGGGCCAGACCTGCAATATACGTTGCCACTTTTGCTACTTTCTTGATCGCATCAATTCAACTGATCATCCTGAACATGCGTTTATGACGATCGAGAAGGCCAAGCGGATTTGTTCGACGCTGGTGGATGTTTACGACAACAACGCGATTGATATTCAGGGTGGCGAGCCGACGCTGTTTCGCCATATCAATGAGCTCGTCGCGCATTGCCGCACGATCGGTTTAATGCCGACGCTAATCACCAACGCGATAGCACTGCAGGACTTGCGCAAGTGCCTGGCACTGAAAGAGGCGGGCATCCGAGATCTTTTGGTCAGTGTGCAAGGGCTCGACGATACTTACGACTCTATTGTCGGCGTCAAAGGTGCCGCGGCAAAGCAGCACCAGGGTCTTGAGAACATCATAAAAGCCGGAATCCCTATCCGCTTTAACAGTGTCTTATCGAAACCCGTTCTGCCGCAGCTCGAAAGAATCGCCCAATTGGCGGTCGACGTAAACGCGCGAGTAGTAAATTTTCTCGCGTTCAATCCTTTCGAAGACCAGCAAATCGCTGGCAAACGAAATGCGATGAACGTGCCGCGATATAGCGAAGTGTCGCCCTATTTAAACGCAGCGATGGATATTCTGGCGAAAGGGAATGTCGAGTGCAACGTTCGCTACTTCCCAATTTGCATGGTCGAGGAACGCCACCGCAAGTCGATGTTTAATTTCCAACAACTCCCCTACGACCTTCATGAATGGGACTATGCTTCCTGGTCCTGGACCGGCCAGCAACCGCAGCGGATGAAGTTGGGTGACTGCTCGCCCGTTGCCGATCTGGCGAAAGAGACCTACGCGCCGATTCAGTACAAAGGCGCGGCTAAGCCGATCGCAGACGTCGCAAGAAAGTTGGTGACAAAATACCCAGGGTTGCGCGGTCCAGCTCGCAAAGTACACATGTCGGTGAGCAAACTGTTGCAAGCAAAGTCCGATCATTCCGCTGAACTTTCGCCGAAAGAGAACTTGTACCGTGACAATGCCCGGCTAAGAGGCTCGCAACACTGCCGGTATCAATACGATCGGGCCTGCAACACTTGCGATCTCAGACGAATCTGCGACGGCTTCCACGGTGACTACGCGGCGCTTTTCGGCACCGACGAGGCCAAAGGTGTCCGGCTTGGCAAACTAGTCGACAACCCAAAATATTTTATCGGTGAGCAGGAAAAAGTCGTCGAAAAAGAGGATTTTGAGTGGGCTCTGTAAAGAGCTACATGGAGGCGTTGGATTCGCGGCTGGGCCAGATCAACACGGTTTCGCCGAAGGTTTCGATCATCGTCACCAATTATAATTATGCCGAATACATTCAGGATTGTCTTCACTCGGTCAGTTTGCAAATCTACCCGGACGTTGAGTGCATCATAGTTGACGATCACTCCTCCGACGATTCCGTCGACCGGATAGAACGCTTCATCCGTAGTGACACGTCCCACGTTAGATTTACGCTGATCACGCACGAGTCAACCCGGGGACAATACGCGGCATTTCGAACTGGCGTTGAGCAATCAGCCGGCGCGTTCGTGTCCTTTTTGGACGCGGATGATCTTTTACTACCTGATTTTGTCAGTGAGCATGTGCGGGTGCACCTAAATTGCCCGCCGGTGGCATTCACCAGTTCCAATCAATACCAGATTGATTCGACGGGCCAAGTGATCGGCGGTGTTCATCCGGATCTGGAAACCCAAAACACTTATAGAATCGTGGGCACGATCTCGCTGCGGCGATCCTTTTGGGTTTGGGCGACCACCAGTTCCATGATGTTTCGGCGCCCAGTCCTCAATTATGTCCTATCCGAGTCCGATGAGGCTTTCAGGAAATGCGCCGACAACTATGTTTGCCATTTTTCGAGCCTCCTGGGCGGATCGATTTTGATTCCCAGCGTATTGGGCTGCTACAGGCGTCACCAGAACAATACCTTTAGCAACAATCCCTTGATCGGCGGCCGGCTACCCACCGGTGACATGCGTAATCATCCCGCGCATCGATTGGTTCTGCATCACATCAGCGAGCGATTATTCGAATGTAACCACCAATTCATTTCGCTATTGGGCGTTAGCGGCTTCTTCGATGCTCTGGCGAAGGTGACGCCGTTCACTCGCTTGTGGCATAACGGCCGAGCCATTCGTAGCAACACTCCCGTTCGCTTCGGCCAGACACTGCAGTTTTTCGGGACATTCGCTCGGCTTAGTCTCAGGACTATGTTCAGAGCGCTTAAAAGACGCCACCCAAGCTACACTGTGCGCGATCTCGACGGAGTAAAGCGTGCGGCAAACGTCGCAAGTTACACCGATTATCAGCGTCATCGTCGCGACGCGAAATAGACGGCAATCGCTAGGCCGGTTTCTCGATGGGGTGCGTTCGCTGCCCGAACAACCTGCGTGGGAATTGATCGTCGTCGACAATGGCAGCGCCGACGGTACCGAAAGTTTGCTATCGACCGCAGCGGAGTATTTGCCGATCGTCGTCGTCAACGAAAATCTGGCCGGCAAAGGCCGGGCGCTTAATAGTGCGCTAAAACACGCTCGGGGCGACATTCTACTTTTTACTGATGACGATGTCGTTCCTGATCCAAATTGGTTGACGGCGTTACACCAAGCGTCGATAGAGCATCCGGGCGCCAATGTTTTTGGCGGCCGCATCCTGGTTAACCATGAGCGGATTCCCCAGTGGATCGTAAATTCCTATAACTTGAGAACAATTCTGACATCGGAACAGGATTTGGGCGATGACATTCGTTGGTTCGCCGACGATCAGTATCCAATCGGACCTAATCTGGCGGTACGGCGACTGTCGATCGAGCAGGGTTCATTCGTCTGGCCGGTCAATCTCGGACCCGGCACAAAAATTCCGGTTGGCGACGAGCGTGCGTTTCTCATGCAAGTGAGCCATCCCGAATCCCACGATCGGCTTTACGTTCCAGACAGCGTTGTGCGCCACCATATCAAAGGCAGGCAACTTGGCTTCGTCAGCGCTCTTATGCGCTGTTTCTTCGGCGGTTATGCTGCTGGTTTGGTGAGCCGCATATGGGTCCATTCAAACAGAAAAAATAAAGGCGCCGCGTTTCGTGTCGCCTGGCAACGGTTTCGTGGGGCGTCCAGTAGTCGGGAATTAATCTGTATGGTAGCCCGGGCGCTCGGCGTGCTGACGGGAACGGCGATACCATTTGCAAGAATCCATTGCGGATAAAACATGCGCGTCTTATTCCTTACAAAACAACAGTACATGGGCAAGGATCTTTTACGCGACAGGTTCGGCCGCTTTTATGAATTTCCCAGAGTGCTCGCACTTCACGGTCATCACGTTCGTGGCGTTTGCTTGAAGTATTGGGATGACGGAGTTGACTCGCCGGCGCAGCCGCAACACCTAGACGACGTCGAGTGGCAGTCCTTCCAACTGGGTTGGAATTGGCCCGCGGCGTTGTTCGGCCACTATCAGCGGCTGAAAGAAATAGCGAGTGATTTTGCGCCTGAAATTATCGTCGGCGCTTCCGATGCCATGCATGTCATGCTGGCGGCTTCTCTATCCGCGAGAATTGAAGTCCCTTTGGCGGTCGATCTGTATGACGACTTCGAAAGCTATTGGGCAACCAAGTTGCCTGGAATTAGGACGGGACTCAAGCGTGGGGTTATGAGCGCATCGGCGATCTCAACCGTCTCTTCTAACCTCGCGGCTAAGGTCACGAGTGAGTACCGTGCGCTTGGCATTGTACGCGCGATAACCAACGCAGTTTGCCCGGAAATTTTTCAGCCGGGCGACAAAATGCTGGCAAGGAAGAAACTCGGATTGCCGGAATCGGAGCTACTAATAGGTACTGCCGGCGATTTGAGCGTCGAACGCGGAATCAAAACCGTTTTTCATGCTTTTGAGAAATTGTCCAGTAAGAGAAATAACCTATGTTTAGTCTTGGCCGGACGGTTAGACCAGCGTTTGCCCGTTCGGACAAACGGCAAAGTTCGATATTTGGGCGAGTTGCCGCAATGCGATGTCGGCCATTTGTTCAATGCACTCGATGTCGGAGTCGTCTCCAATCGTCGAAATCAGTTTGCCGAGTTTTGTTTTCCGCAGAAATTTTACGAGATGATTGCGTGTCGATTGCCAGTGGTTGCGGCCGATGTCGGTGTTATGTGTCGGTTGCTCGCTGGCTACGAGAATTGTCTTTATGAGCCTGAACGAGCGGATTCTTTGGCCAATGCAATAGAGAAACAGCTAGACAGACCGAAGGTTTTAGATATTTCGCCACCGACATGGAAAGACCGGGGAGGAGATTTTCACCAATTGCTGGTGGACGCGTTGCCGGGATCGTATCCGGTCAATACCTTAATGAAAGTGGTAGGCGGGTGACCATTTTGGACGGTGGTGTCGCGCATAATCATTGTCGAAAGTTTTAGGTTCTAACCGAATTTTTAATTTAGCTAACAGTTTATCTCTCGATTAGACCCGTTTTGGACAAAGCAAATGTCTTTTTTTTCATGAGAGCCCTCGAGTATTATCTTTCCAAAAAAATGGCGTCATAATAGCAAAACAATGCTTCATTTCTTTGCGTTTGTCTTAGGCGCGCTGGTGGGCAGCTTCCTCAACGTATGTATATTAAGAATCCCCAATGGTGGTTCGATCGTTTCGCCGCCATCTCATTGTCCACGCTGCAAGACTGCAATATCATTTTATGACAACGTTCCGCTGATCAGTTACTTATTTCTGCGCGGGCGTTGTCGTGCTTGCGGAGAGCGCATTTCACCGCGGTATTTTGTCGTGGAGCTGTTGACGGCCGTGCTGGCCCTGGCGTTATTCGACCGGTTCGGTTTCGGATATAGTTTTTTAGTGAGCTTTGCATTCGTCGGCGCGCTTATTGTGATTTCGTTCGTCGATCTGGATGTACGCATCGTGCCTGACGTCATCAGCTTACCAGGGATCGTTTTAGGGTTAGTGCTGTCGGTGATCGGGTATTTCGTGATCAGCGGCGAATCAAACATCATTCCTTCTCCCCTAAGCTCACTCCTCGGCATACTTGCCGGCGGCGGTTTCTTGCTCGCGACGGCGTGGATCTACGAAAAAATCACTGGCGTCGAAGGCATGGGTGGCGGGGATATCAAGTTGCTGGCGATGATCGGAGCATTTTTGGGCTGGCAGTCGATACCGTTAACTCTATTTTTTGCGTCTTTAGTGGGTTCCATCGTTGGCATTGCGTGTATGTTGGCGACCGGCGCCGGCCGCCGGCTCGCCTTGCCGTTCGCGCCGTTTTTGTGCTCCGGAGCTCTGTTGTTCATTTTCTTCGGCGAAGAGCTTATCCAGTTTTACATGATGCCGAATTGACCCTCGTTCCACCTCCCTGACAATTTTCGTCACCGTTACGCGCTTTGACAGGTTAACATTTTAAATTGGGTGAAGTTCTGAGAAGTTTTCACCTCGATTCTTGCCATCGTAGGACAATTAGACCATACCCATTCAGCCAGTGAGTTGGTGCGCGAATTGCACAATAAATGCTGCGGATATTAGACCCTCTCTACCCTTAGCGGAACGCAATTTAAGGAAACTTTCGAGATGAGACAGTTAGATCGAACCAGGTTAAAGCGTCGTTGCGGAAATATCTTGACCGACCATCGAGGTTTCAGCTTGGGTGAGATCCTCGTTGCCGTCGGTATTTTCTCCATTCTGGCAGCGATCGCCGTCCCGCAATTTAACGAGTTTCGACCAAAGATTCGCCTGAACGGCGCCACCCGTCAGATTTTCAGCGAACTTATGTGGGCGCGGTCCAAGGCTGTCAATGATAACAGTTCGTACGTGGTGACCTTTCCGAACAATCAAACGATGTTGATAACTGGCTCAACGACCAAAACAGTTAACATTCAAACAGAGTATTCCGATGTAACGTTAGCGTCTTCGGCGTCCACCATCACGTTTTCCTCTAGGGGTACCGCCGACGTTGCACCGACAATCACGCTAACCAATTCCGGCGGGAGCAAGACGGTCACGCTCAGAATTACCGGCGCGGCGAGTATCAGCTAATGAAGGATTGTTTTCAAAACTTCGGTTTGGCACGGGCTCTCGGCAAGCAGGAAGGATTCACTCTTCTCGAAGTCTTTAATGCCATTGTGATTCTTACCGTCAGTATGTTGGGGACGGCGGCTCTCACGACCGGTGTCATCCGTAGCAACCTGGCGAGTAGAAATATGACGACCGCCACGTCGATCGCACAATCTTGCTTTGAGGAGAATCGGCGCGTCGGCTATACGAACGCGGGCGCCGGTTCGAGCAGTTGTTTGGCGGGCAATGCCAATGTTACTCAAGGCGGAGTTACGTTCGCTCGTACCTTAACCATCGATACTTCGGTAGCAAACATCAAGACTCTCACCGTTGCCGTCAGTTGGTCGGAAGGCGCGGTGGGTACGAAATCGATTACTTTGGTAACGATACTAGCTGCCTCATGATCGGCATCGCAATGACCATTTCAAAACTCAAAAACATCGCCGGATTTACGCTCATGGAAATATTAGTGTCCATGACTATCGGCTTGGTTGTGCTAGCAGGGGTCGCCAGTACGTTCACCGCTCACACCAGGCAGAACAATGCCGAGGAGCAAATCGTGCAGATGCAGCAAAACGTTCGCGCGGGGTTGGATTTGATGCTCCGTGAAATCCAGATGGCAGGATATAAACCCGCCGGCGGGACGTTCAACGGTATCCAGACCTCGACATCGACGACATTGCGGATAAAGCTCGATCTGGACGCTAGTGGCGTTGAAACGGACGGGTCGACGGACGACATTTCTTATGCGTTTGATGGTTCAACGGGCCTTATCACGAGAACCCTAAATAATGGCGGATCAAGCGCCACGCTTGCCGACAATATTACCGCTTTCACATTTACGTATTCGGACGCCAACGGAGCGTCAACCACCACGAACACGTCAGTTAGAAGGATCACGATTAACGTCACGGCTCGAACCGCCAGACCCGACCCAAGTTTTACCAGCAACGGGGGTTACCGCACCTATCAATTGGCAGCCGATATCACGCCGCCAAATCTGTCACTATGACGAGGAGTGAGAAGACATGAAGATATTTCGAAGGCTCTTAGACCGAATCCGTGTCAGCTCATTAGAGAACCAAAACGGCCTGATCCTAATCGCTGCGCTCACTCTAATCGCAGCCTTAACCTTGGTCGGCGTTACGGCTTATATAGTTTCTTCGACGGACTCGAGGGTCGCCGCCAATTTCAAGACGAACCAGACCGCATTGCAAGTGGCCATGGCGGGCACGGAACAGGCGCGCCAGACGTTGCGGGCGCTGAACGCGGCCAGTACGACCAAGACAAACTTTAGCGAGGAACTAGCAGCCCGAGTCGGCGCCAACAGCGTGCTTAACGGTTATACTTCTTCCACTGACGACTCGGCTCTCGCGTCTTCAAGCACTTTGGTATCGGTCTACACGTTTAACGCTTATTTGACGAACGATTCAACCGAGGGATCGTCGAATACAACCGATGCCGATGGTAAAGCCGTAATAACTTCTGTTGCCACTGGACCAAACAACGCCAAAGCAATCGTCACGACAACCGTACAGCTCTATTCCATCAGTAGCCCCGCGACGATCTACTCCAAAGACAACATGACCGTCAGCGGTACTTCGATCGCGATCAGCGGAAACGATGAGAGCAGCTGTGGTGGCACCGCGTTAGCGCCTATTTATACGACGGACCCGGCTACGACGACTCAAAACGGTAGTCCGACGTTAAGCGGTAGTCCCGCAACACCGCAGAACGGCACTTTGGATCTCGACCTGGACTCCTATGTTAACACGCTGAGCGCCGGTGCAAATTACACTCTGACCGATGACGCTACGAATGAGACTTATGGCAGTTCAACAAACTTTGTTACCGTTTACGCGGACGCAGCCGGTACCCAGGCTGACGGCGAGCTTAAGCTCAACAATGTGACCGGGTATGGCGTCCTGCTCGTGAAAGGCGATCTTGAGCTAGCCGGAAACATTACCTGGAATGGACTCATCATTGTAACCGGGAAGATTAAAACAACCGGCGGTGGAAAAAATAGTAAAAACATCCTGGGTCAAATCCTTGCCGGTAAGAACGATATCGGCGACTCGGACATCAGCGGCTCCGTTACTGTTGGTTATCACAGCTGCAACATCAAAAATGCTTTGGCGAGCCAACCGTTAAAGATCGTTAACTGGAAACAAAGCTTTTAACGTCTAGACCGAAGCGCAGCCTCTACTGCGGAACTGATCTCATGAACGTCGTTGAATTCACGTGCATAATCCACGAAGAGCTTGCTGTCGCCGCTAACCTTGTCCTTAAACGCCTTAATATCTCTTAATAGATCCCGTATCTCGCTGGTAAGCATTCCATCTACTTCGTTGGACTTTTCCTTTAGGCGATTGAACTCGCCTACGACCGGATCATTGAGCTCTCTTTTTTTCTCCGCTTTCGATTCTGTGGTCTGTTTTACTTCCTCTGATTCCTTGTCAAGTTTTGCCGCTTCGCTCTGAGCCTTCTCCGCGGGATCGCGGTCCGCAGCGTTCGCTAGCCGGATAATTCGGTCAGTCTTTTCGATTTTGGTTACGAAGGTTCGTTCGATGCCGAATACACCGTCGTAGGTATCGAAAAGCACCTGTCCACCTTCTTGCCAATAACGAGTAGTGACATACTCATTACCGTTTTTGAGTTTGATAACGTAGGCAGCATCGGCAACGCCGAGCACGTTGACGCACGCTGCGAACACTAACCCACATACTAATTTTTTGCGCATTACAGCTCCCAGTTAAAATTCTACTGTCATTCTAACATCGAATCGGCTTCTCTCAAAAGTCTATTTTGCACTGAATGGGTCGATTTGTCGCCTCTTGACACTTCCGAGTCCGCGGCAGTATTGTCCGCGAGTCTTGGGAGGCAGCCATGAAGCTCCGAGCAATATCTAACGGCTTTTCAATAATCGAGCTCGTGGTGGTCCTGGCTATCATGGGGATTGCCGCTGCCATCGCTTTGCCGAATTGGAATAGCTTGCTGCCCGGTTACGCGTTAAACAATGCCACGCGGCAAATCCAATCCGAGATCCACAGTATCAAGATGCGCGCCGCCGCGGAGAACGTCGGCTTTCAGTTGGCGTATCTTCAAGGTGCGAGCGGTTACACCATCCAGCGAGATTCTAAACCTCTGGTGACAAAGCCGCTGGCTGACGGAACCACCATCACAAAGGAAGGCACGATAGCGTTTTCACCGCGCGGAACCGCGAGCGGAAATCGGGTTCGGCTCAGTAACGCCAACGGCGTGTGCAGACAAGTCGTCGTAAGCCCAACCGGAAGAGTCAGGATTTGCTCGCCTAGTAACTGCTCGGTGGATTGCTGAAGTGAAAATCACCGACTCATTCAACGCCGTCGCGCAATCAGGTTTCACTTTTAATGAGCTACTGGTTTCCATGGGCATCATCGTATTGGCAATCATAGGCTATTCGCTCGGGAGCGTGGGCGTCATTCGGCAGCAAACCGTGAGCAGCAATTCGACAATTGCCATGCATTTGGCTCAAGACAAGATCGAAGAACTGCAAGCGCGGCGGATTTTGACCGATATCGACGTTTGCCCGGGCGGCGGCGATCAAGGCATCTCCGCAAATGGCAGCGCCCCCGGCCCTTTCGATCGCTGTTGGAGAATCGGCCCGTCGGTGCTCGGCATCCATCTCAGAGAAGTTGACGTGACCGTTTCGTGGCGAGACTACGAAACGCATCAGGTTACTCTTTCAACGATGGCTTTTAGGGGACAATGATCGCGACGTGGCTATACGGTGATGATCGCGGCGCTACTTTGGTCGAGCAGTTGGTGTCGTTGTTGATCGGGTCGGCGCTGATCACTTCGCTCTACGGCTATTTTCGCGCCGAGCTCTACCATTTACTCCGGCTTGAGACGAAAACCGTCACACTCGAAGATGGCCGCGGCGCGTTGGATATCATGATTCGGGAACTCAAAAATGCCGGTTCATGGGGAAGCGGGAGCGTGCCGATGGAGGTTGGCGGTGTGGATGATCCGAACAATGACGCCGATGCGGTTTGCAACCGGATCTATGCGGCAAGCGCAAACATCATTCACGTGCAGATGGATCTCGACGGTGACGGCAACTGCGCCGATAACGATCCGCGCGAGAATATTCGCTTCGAATTGACCGGCCCGACCGCTACCT
>Ga0184612_10001596_pt1 | contig 10981 bp, 13 predicted proteins | sample PLM3_60_coex_FD_133163 | JGI IMG/M metagenome (GOLD analysis project Ga0184612, IMG submission 133163) | Groundwater sediment microbial communities from an aquifer in East River, Colorado, USA - PLM3_60_coex | ecosystem: Environmental > Terrestrial > Soil > Riparian zone | place: USA: East...
CGCGCATCATCAGCCGAAGTGCCCGCGGGTCGGCCATCGCCTTCGCCAGGCCCATCTCGCATCGGACGCAGGTAGACGAACCAATACACGAGGCCGACCAGCAACGCTCCTCCGATCACGTTGCCGAGGGTGGCGGCTGCGATGTTGGCGATCGTCGCGCCGATATCGAGTCGCGCGAGCTCCGCGGCCGACACGCCCGATGCCCTTACCACCGATGTCTGACCGTCGAGCGCAAGCCCCATGGGCAGGAAGTACATGTTGGCGATGCTGTGCTCGAAGCCGGCCGCAACGAAGGCGGTGATCGGGAACACGATCGCCAGGACCTTGTCGGTGACGGTTCGGCCAGCGGTCGCGAGCCATACGGCGAGGCAGACGAGGGCATTCGCGAGGATGCCACGCACGACGACGACCGTGAACGGCAGTGACGCCTTGGCGACGGCGATCGACAGCGCCGTCCCGCCTACAGCCGAATCTGCCTGCTTCCACCAGTCGGCGAAGAAGAGCATAGCGACCACCGACAGGGCCCCGACGAGGTTGCCGACGTACACGATCCCCCAGTTCCGAAGGAGCCGGCCGAGCGAGATGTGCCGGCTCACCCAGCTCATCGTGATGAGGTTGTTCCCGGTAAACAGCTCCGCGCCCGCGATGACCACCAGGATGAGGCCGAGGGAGAAGGCGAGACCGGCGAGCAGTCTCGTCGGGCCGTACCCGAGCGGCGACCCCTCGCCACGACGGTCGAGAAGAGGGCGCCGAGTGCTCGTCCTGCTCGGCGCTGTCTTCATGACGAAGGGCGCCCCAGCCTGTCCAGGAATGAAGCGAGGGCCAAGGGGTGGTACCTACTCGAACGGTGCCACCCCGAGTCGCCAACCAACATGATTGGACCAAGGGCTCGCCGAGCAGCGCTGGTCTCGGTGGCTAATACCTCAGCTCAGTCGAGTTGAGCCTGGGTAGCATCGTCATTCGGGCAAGGGTCGCTAGGACTTGTCGAACTAGGAGGGTGAGCGATGACGACGAAGGGCAGCACGGGTGCCGCAGCTGGTGGTGGCGCTCTCTACGGCGTTGGGATCTTCGGCGCATTGTTCTACTACTGGCAGCAGGCCGACTCGTTCTGGGAGTACGTATGGGCGATCTTCCCGAAGGCCATCCTCTGGCCGGCGTTCATGGTGTATGAGGGGTTCAGGGCTCTCGGAGCGTGAGCTGTAGGCTCGCCCGGATCGGGCGGTCCGATCAGCCCTCACGCAGCAACCCAACCATACGACCCCGCAGCGTCCGATCCTCCTCGCACTCGATCAGGAGCTCGGTGAAGGTGCGGGTCTTGGGTCGGCGGCGGGGGAACGGCCGATCACTCGATCGAACCGGGAAGCGTCGTGTGGCGGGCCAGGTATGCGGCAGCCTCGGCTCGCCGAGCCACCTCGAGCTTCGACAGGATCGACGAGACGTAGTTCTTGACGGTCTTCTCGGCCAAGTGGAGCTCGTCGCCGATCTCCTTGTTGGTTCGGCCCTCCGCGATGAGCGTCAGGACCCGTTCCTCCTGCGGTGAGAGTCGCGCGAGCTTCTCGTCGCGCATTAGATGCTTCCCCTTGCGGAGCCGATCGAGGACAGCGGTCGTGACGGCGGGATCCAGGAGGCTGTCGCCGGCCCCGACGGCTCGGATCGCGCGGACGAGCTCGCCGGACCGAACCTGTTTCAACACGTAGCCGGAGGCGCCCGCCATGATCGACGCGAACAGCGCCTCGTCGTCGGCGAACGAGGTGAGCATCAACACGCGGGTCGTCGGATGTTGCGCCCTGATCTCCCTGGTCGCCTCGATACCGCTGCCGTCGGCGAGGCGAACGTCCATCACCACGACATCCGGTCGGGTGCGGTCGGCCTCGTCGATCGCCTCGCGGACCGTCCCGGCTTCGGCGGTCACGTGGATGTCGTCCTCGGACCCGAGCATCGCGCGGATCCCGTCGCGGACGACCTCGTGATCGTCGACGAGCATGACGCGGAGCGGAGGACGGTTCGGTTCAGCCATCGGCTCGATGATGGTAGCCCGGATGGTTGAGGCGCAGTTCAGGGCGGGAGCGTCGCCCGGACGGTCGTCCCCTCCCCGGGCGTGCTCTGGACCTCGAGCGCCCCACCGAGCGACTCGACCCGCTCCCGGAGATTGCGCAGACCCATCCCCCAGGACGTCGTCTCGGTGTCGAACCCTCGGCCGTCGTCGTCGATCTCGAGGACGACGCCGCTCTCGCCCCGCCGGAGCGAGATCCGGCAGGTGGTGGCCTCCGCGTGCCGGCTCACGTTCGAGAGCGCTTCGCGCGCGAGCTGCACCACGTCCCCAGCGCGGGAGGCGAGCAACGATGCCACCTCACCATCGACATCGACGACCGTCACGACGCTGGTGCGAGCGTCGAACTCGCTCGCCATCTGCTTGAGCGCCTGATCGAGCTGCCGGTCGGCGAGGATCCCGGGCCGCAGGCCGAAGATGTAGTTGCGGAGGTCCCGGATCGCCCCGTCGACATCCTCGACGGCCGCCTCGAGGCGCCGCGAGACCGCTGCGTCGGCCGTTGACGACGCGATCCCCTGGAGGCTCATCCCGACGGCGAACAGCGATTGGATCACACCGTCGTGGAGCTCCTTGCCGATCCGTTCGCGCTCCTCGAGCACCTGTAACCGCTGGAGCTCCCTGCCCTTGCGCTCGGTCTCGTCGTACAGGCGCGCGTTCTCGACGGCGATCGCCGCCTGGGTCGCGAGGATCACGAGGATGCGCTCGTCCTCCTCGTCGAACATGTCGGCGCCCTGCTTGTCGGTGAGGTAGATGTTCCCGAACACCGTCCCTCGCCCGTTGATCTGGACGCCGAGGAGTGACGTCATCGGCGGATGGTTGGGCGGGAACCCCACCGAGCGCGGGTCGGCGCCGATGTCGGGGATCCGGAGGGGGCGGGCCTCCCGGATCAGGGCCCCGAGCAGGCCGTGGCCCGAGGGCGGGTCCCCGAGGGCCGCTCGCTCCTCAGGCGTGATCCCGACCGTGAGGAAGTCCTGGATCGACCGGCCGTCCGGCGTCAGGACGCCCAGCGCACCGTAGCGAGCATCCGTGAGGTCCACCGCGAGCTCGACGATCCGCTGGAGCACGGCGTCGAGCGACAGTTCCGAGGCGAGGACCATCCCGGCCTCGATCAGGCGGCGATCCCCGTCGCCGGAGGTCCTCCCGGACATGGGCCGAGCCTAGCCGAAGTCAGTTCCCGCACCGGGTCGGGTTCCGGATGGTCCCGGCAGGTCCCGAACGATCCCGGGTCCTTCGACCCAAGGCGCACGTCCCTGCCTCGTCGACCATGTGCACGACGGTCCCCACGGAGCGGGGGCCCAGGAGCGAAGGAGCGGACCATGGACAGGAGCAGCTGGGACAGGATCGTGAGCGGCGCAGGTGCCGTGGTCGCGGTCATGCTCATCGTGCTCGGCGCGATGGCGATCTACGGAGGCAACTTCGGACAGCAGAACGTGCGGGACCGGTTGGTGCCGCAGCACATCTCGTTCCCGCCGGCCGCCGCGATGACCCCCGAGGAGAAGGCGGCGATCGGCGAGTTCGCCGGCGCCAAGGTCGACACCGGTGTCGAAGCCGAGGCATTCGCTCGCTACATCGGCGGGCACCTGGAGGGAATCAACGGTGGAGCGACGTATTCGGAGACCAGCGCTGCGGCGCGTGCAGAGGGACTCGACCCGAAGGTGGCAGCGGACCTCCAAGCGAAGGCGGACACCCTGTTCAAGGGTGAGTCGCTGCGGGCGATGCTGCTGAACGCGTACGGCTGGTGGACCCTGGCGACGATCGCCCTGTGGGCGGGGATCGCGATGGTGATCGCCGGAGCGCTCCTCGGGATCCTCTCGATCCTCGGATTCCGGCACGCGGGCAAGGTAACGGCGACCACGCCGCGCCTCGTCGAAACGCCGGAGTACGCGACGGCATCGGGTTAGATCGAGCGGTCTGAGCTCCGGACCGCTTCATGGGAGGGGTTTGCCGAACGGGCGAGCTCCTCCCTTCAACGTCGTGAGGCCCGGCGCTACGGTTTCGCCCACCCGTGCCTCAAAGTACATAACCAGATCTGACCGGCAACCAGATGCCTTGTGGGACGCGAACTCCGATTCCTGAGCGGACTGTCGCCGATCCCCTCAAGTGCAGACGCCGATCCGGTCGCAAACAGACGGTCGACCCCCGACCGAGGGTTGTGTCCGGAGACAGGGGGGCCCCCGGAGAGCGTTCTATGTCCTAACCCTCAAGTGGAGAACCGCCTCCTCCCCCTCCAACAGACGGTCCATCACCCATTCGATCCGCCGACATCGGCCCTTATTCGCGGACCCGGGAGGAGTGAGGAAGGCGTCGCACGCCGGGGCGCGTGACAAGTCACAGCGCGGCTGGCTGCCGTCGGAAGGGATCGCGAGGATCGAACTGCGGGGCTCCCGGTTGCTCTCGATGCGCATGGTGGTCATCGCGAACGATGGTCGTTCCCGGTTGGCCTGGGTGGCAGACCCTTCGATCCCGACCTCCAGGGCGTCATTCCGGACGATTGTCGATGAGATCGTCGGGCTCCGCGCATAGGTTTCCTGCCTCACCCTGCCGCTGCCCCTAGCACTAGCCCGCCGGCTCGCCCGTGTGGCGCCGGCTCGCGGTGCCCCCAATGACCGGGAGCACCGAGATTCCGCTGAGCGCCGTCAGCACCACTCCCCGGGTTCCGAACAAATTTGGTGAACAACCACGAAGAAGCCCACGACGAGAACAATCACGATGGCAACCACGATCAATGAGAGCAAGGCGGGATCGGACATCCGCCGCCTCTGTGGTGTCGCAACGTCTCCAGCCGGGGTTGCGTCGAGCGTCAGGGTCGGCGAGCGCCCGGCCGCGGGAGACCGGGGAGGCTCCCCGCCCGAACGGAGCAGGGCCACGATCCCAAAGCCGGCGGCCAAGACTGCCCCAAAGTCCCCTAACAGGCGGGCGCTGGAACCGTTGGAACCCGCGACCGAAGGTGGATCTGCGAGCAGTTTGACCATGGCGCCAGCGGCGGCAGCGAGCACCACCAATGCGCCGGCCGTCATCCTCATCCGTCTCGATCCAAGTGCTATGAAGCAGGCGGCGCCGGCAATCACGAGCAGCCCCAGGATGAGCATTGCTCGCCTATCGGCACCATTCAACTTGATGAAATCTTCGTCGAGGGCTCGGGCGTGAAGAGGTGGACCGTCGACCAGGCGAGGGCTGCGCTGCAGATCATGACCGTACCCCCCAGCCCGGCCATGATCCCGAAGAGACGGCCGCCTTGCGATATCCGGATGCTCACGGCTGAATCTTGGTCCCATGACCAAGCGTCTGCTAGACGCGGACTTCCCCGGTTCGAGTGGCGGAAGGCACCAATCTCCGCTGGGTAGAAAAGTCCCCATGACACCGAATTTGGGCGCTCGTAGCCCCGCACGTGTGGCTATTGGGCCATCTGGGGATGCTTGGGGGCTCTCCGGGTAGCTCCAGAACTCGCCGATCCGGTCGGCCCGCTCGAAGTCGGGGAGCATGACGACGTGGAGCAGCTCGGCGCGGGGAGCCGGGCCGAGCGCCTTCAGACGCTCCCGCAGTTGCTTCTCAGCTCATCCGGACGCATGTGAACCGGAGACTAACGGCGTCGCCGGACAGCGCGAGACCGTCTGGGGGAATGCCTGTTGACGCCGTCATACACTCCGCGGCATGTCCCGTTCCAACGGCCGCGGTCGCCTATCCGCTCGCTCGACCTCCTTGCAGCGTGGCTTGGTGGCGAGGTGGGAGGTCGGCGCCCCGGTGCTGGCGGCAAACGCGCTTCGCTACCTCGAGGTGGCTGCGTCGTAGTGGCGAAGCAACGACAATCTTCGTCGAGTTCGTGAACCGTCTGCAGCTGATCCACTCTCGCTAGCAGCGCGTCAGCGCTTCATCGAAGACCTTCTTGGCCGATGGTGACCTCCCGGTCCCGTATCCCTGGGTGAAGGCGTCGAGAGAGGTGTCGTAGTCAGCGACCATGTCGAAGTAGCCGCAGAACTCGGCGATCTTGGAGTCCGGCATCGCGTCCACCATCATCTCCGCCGTAATCCCGTTCGACGATCCACTCGTGGTGTCATCCACGGCGGAGGGCACATCGACCGGTGGCGTTGAGGTCTTCGTGTCCGCATCTCCGAGTGCGCCGAGCAGATCAACGACCATCAAGATGGCGAAGACGATCAAGAAACACTTCAGGGCGGTCTTGACTTTCGACTTCTTCTCGGGGACCAGTTGGTCCGACCTCGGTGGCGATGCTTGCTGCATGCTCATGACTCCTCCTTGCCTGTCTCCCTCTGGTATCGGATGGTGTTCCGCTACTCAGCGCTGCCCCAAGAACGGTCGCCCGAGCATCGGTGCGCGGCCGCAGGCGAGAGTGGAGTGAGGGCGATGGCCAAGGTCATAATCCAGTACGTGCGCGAGGCGACCGAAGACGTGATCACGCATCACCGGGAAGCCATCGAAGAACACGGCATGCGAGTCCTGGGCGATCCTGAGGTCGAGTTGATGCCCGAGGAGGACTTCATCCACATCCACGACGCCCCGGAGGTCTACCGTCTGACGTTCGAGGTCGAGCCGGCCTAGCGGAGCAGACGGCCCTGTCACATCGACCGCCTTGCGGATCCGCTCGGCGTCGCGGCCGGGAGATTGCCCGTCGGCAGTGCGGGTAATCATGATCGGGAGGACGCTCGCTCGGCCAACCGAGCGCGTCGATCTCGGCAGCAACGCAAAGTCTGGAGGTGGGAGCAGTGAATGAGCTTCTGGGCATCGCTCGGTTCAAGTTCCACGAAGGCAAGCTCGGCGAGTTCAAGCGCCTGTCCGCTCAGGCGATGGAGATCGTGCGGACCAAGGACTCCGGAACGCTGCAATACGACACCTACTTCAACGACGATCAGTCCGAGTGCGTCGTCATCGAGCGGTACAGGGACTCCGAGGCGGCCATCGAGCACGCGGCGAACCTCGCCGACGTATCGGCGGCGGTCCTCGCGACGGTCTCCGTGGTTCACGGCGAGCTCCTCGGTGAGCCGAGTCAAGAGCTCAGAGCGAAGCTGGCCGACATGGAGGTTCCTCAACTCTTCACGCCCTACGAGTCGATGTAGCTGCCGCTCGCTAGCTTGGGCGGAGCCTGCTGCTCCGAGGAGTTGCCCTCCGATGGTCGCCTTCGCGTAACCGGACAGCCGTCAACTAGCGGTCGTGCTCCCTCAGCATCCCGACGAGCACCGCCGCAGCGTCCGGAATCGTCAGGGACCCCCCTTCTTGATGAAGAAGTCGTAGACGAAATACCCGAGCAGCACCACGACCAGGCCGATGAGCACGATCACGATGGCTGTTCCAGGGACGTAGGCCAGCATCGGCGCGAACATCCTGCCCCCTCCCAGAGATGTGGCCTGAAGCATGACATGTGCGGGTCGGGGTCGCCCCGACGGGCGCTCTGGTTAGCGCTCGGTCTCCCGCAGCATCTCGATCAGCACCGCGAAGGTGTTCCGGTCCTCCACGCAATCGATCAGCCGCTCGAGCGGCTGGAAGCTTCTGCCCTCCCGCATTGCCACGCACAAGTAGGAGACTAGGTGGCGCGTCGGAACATCCCAAGGATCCGAACTGGCTGTCGGGAGGGTCGACCATGACGGGGGGATCGGGGGCGAAGGACGCCTCACACACGCTCAATGAGGAGGAGCGTGCTCCAGGGGAAGACGTGTTGTCTGGTCTCGGGGAACTGGAACGTCGCGAATTGCTGACCTGGGTAGGCGAGCACCTGCCCGAGGTGCGGCGGACCGCGGTCGGGCAGCGACCCGTCTACTGGATTCTCGGGATCGGCTTCGTATTGGGCATGGCCGCGTATGTCGGTGGATACGCGCTCAGATCGTCGGTGACGACGGAGCCGCTTCGTTTTGTGGGCGACCTGCTCTACACGCTCGGTTGGGCACTCTGGACCGGTGTCGTCGTAGTCGTGTTCCTCCAGGTCCTTCCGGAGGCAAAGCGGCGTCAATGCAAGCAGGCGCTCGATGCCTACGAGGCCGCGCTGCGCGACAAGGCCCGAGCCGAAGGCGACGAGGTATCGGGGAACGACGAAGCGTCAACAAGTGCTTGATCCGCAGCTCTGCGGTCATGCAGTCGACCGGCGTGACAACTAAGGATCTCGAGGACCTCTAGACCGCCTGGCTCGCCATGCGGCGCGGGCTCCCTGTGCGCGCTGGTGAGAGGTCCAGTCCGATCCGGGTGGCGAAGTCCGCGAAGCGGCACGCGCTAGGCTATCGGCATCTCGAACGCGGGGGGACGGAACATGAGCGAACGGCGCAGTCCTGAAGCGCAGTTCCAACTAGCGAATGAACGGACGTATCTTGCGTGGCTGCGGACGGCGCTCGCACTCGTCGCCTCCGGCGTCGCAGCCGCACGGCTCCTGGCGGGGCAGACGCTCCCTTGGGCGTGGGAGACGGTTGGGGTCCTGCTGATCGTGGCTGGTGTCGTAACCGCTGCCCTCGCACGGCGCCGGTGGCGGGCGATGGACGCCGCGATCCGCGAAGGCGAACCCCTGCCGGCTCCGGGCATCGCCGTGATGATCGCGGGAGTCATCGTGCTCTGCGGGCTCATCACCACCGCGCTCCTGCTTGGAACGAACCCCGGACACGTTCCATGATCGGCTGGGTCCATCCATCCCAACTCAGTCCCGGCGACCGGCCTCACGCAGCATCCCGACGAGCACCGCCCGAAGGGTCCGGTCCTCCTCGCAGTCGATCAGCAACTCTGCGAGGCCTAGATAGATACAACTTGGAGGGTGAAGATGCTTCCCCGGCGGCGAGGCACGCCGAGGTCTTCGCTTCTTCACCCTCCGCCAGCCTGAATGGGCCTCCTGTCAAACCTCAGCGCACCCGTTCCTTCCTTACTTGCGCGAGGTCAAACGAGCTAGGAGGGGCGGCCTGGCCTAATCCAGGAGCTGATCCAGAAACTCCCTCGAGTAGACCGTATCGACGCGCTGATAGCTGCCCGTCGCATTGCACGAAAACGAGTTCACGTAAGAAGCATCGCCCAGAACGTAGCCGTCGAGGAACACCGGACCGCCGGAGTCGCCGAAGCATGACCCACCGCCAGCCTTTGAGTCCTTGTCGTTGATCTGGAACACGACGACCTCTCCCTGCACGTTCTTCAGATAGGACGTGGTGGAGTGTCGTGCCTGCAGGATGATCTGTTCCTTCTTCTCTCCGATGTCGACTCCGTATCCCACGAGCGTGAACGTCTCGTTCTTCAGCTCGCCCTGGTTGCCATCCAAGAACCCCACGGGGGCGAGCGGTGCCGGAGTGATCCCCGGCCACTTGGACGATGCGGGCGCATCAAGGACGACGACGCCTTGGTCATGCTGCTTGGAAAGGCTCAACTTGCCGGTCCAGCCCGGGTCTGGATGAGCCCTGCCGGTGATGTAGTTGGGCTTCACGGGCCGCCTTCTCCTCCGGCGTGATCCCGGCTTGGAGCGGGTCCGGCTGCAGGTTGTCATCGAACGAGACATACACGTTGGTCGCAGGCCCCTCGGTGCAGTGGCCGGCGGTAAGGACCACCGTCTGCGAGATCAACGTGCCCGAACAGCGAAAGCGACCATCGACGGTCGTGAAGCGGATGAAACCGACATTCGTATGCGTGGTATCAACCTCGCCCCCGGTAATCCCTACCGCTGGCAAGGCTGCCGCGGGAAGCACCATCACCACTGCGGCGATGCCCAACGCGGCGCCAGACAGCCCCCTCATGGATCCTCCCTTCTGGCACCGTTGCGGACAGACACCAGGCTATCGAGGGGTTGTTGAGTCCCGCAACCGAAGCTTGGTCCGGCGAAGGGAGCGCGACGCCTCCTTGTATTGAGGTCGGCTCGCCTTGCGGCGCGGGCTCCCGGTGCGCCAAGTGGCCGGGAACTCGGAGATTCCGCTGAGCGCCGTTAGCACCACTCCGTGGGGTCCGAACAGATGCTCCAGATCACTACGAAGAAGCCCACGACGACAGCAATCACGATGGCAACCACGGTCCAGGCGAGCAAGGAGGCGTCGGACATGCGCCGCTTAGGCGGCGTCTCGAAGCCGTTCGGTGGGCTTGAGCCAGATGGGACGGCGGGTGAGCGACCGGCCGCGGGCGTCGCGGAGGCCTCCCCGCCCGAACGAAGCAGCGCCACGATCCCGTAGCCAGCGGCCAGGACCGCCCCCCAGCCTGCCAGCACGCGACCATCGCCTCCAAGAGTCTGGATGCAGGGAAGACGAACGTCTAGTTGGCACGGGCGCTCGACAGGCGAACCGGCGAACGAAGGTGGATCTGCGAGCATCGCGATCACGAGGCCTGCGGCGGCCGCGAGCACCACCACGCCGCCCGCCGTTATCCTCACCCGCCTCGATCCGAGTGCTATGAAGCATGCCGCGCCCGCGATCACCAGGAGTCCCAGCACGAGTGTGGCTATCCTATCGGCGCCATTCAGCTCGCTGATCTCGTAGGGCAGGAAGTACGTGACACGGACGGCCTTCGTCCAGGTGAGGGCTGCGCCGCCGATCATGACCGCACCCCCCAGCGCGGCCACGATCCCGAAGAGACGACCGCCTTTCGATATCCGGATGCTCATGACTTGAAATCCTGATCCCCTGGCCGGCATCTGCTAGGCGCGGACTTCCCCGGTTCGAGCGGCGGAAGTCACCATTTCCCCCGTGGGTAGAAGTTCCCCATGGCACCGAATGTGGTGGACGCGGTCGTTCGGGCCCGGTCGTCCCTTGTTCGGTGGCTCATCGGTCTCAGGTGCTCAACCCACTTCGAGAGTCGGGGGTGACCGCCGTCGGTAACTCAAGTCCTGAGCGTTGCGCGGCGATACCTACCCGGCAGGCTCACACCGGGACGGGAGAAGATGGCGAGCGCCGTGCGAAGCGATGCGGGCGGGAGCGTCATCGGCTTCGCGATCGTGTTCGTCTCGCTCGTCTTTCGCGGCTTCATTCCGGCCCC
>Ga0184612_10001597_pt1 | contig 10980 bp, 10 predicted proteins | sample PLM3_60_coex_FD_133163 | JGI IMG/M metagenome (GOLD analysis project Ga0184612, IMG submission 133163) | Groundwater sediment microbial communities from an aquifer in East River, Colorado, USA - PLM3_60_coex | ecosystem: Environmental > Terrestrial > Soil > Riparian zone | place: USA: East...
ACGACACCTTCGGAAGTTTGCCGTTCAGCGGCTCGATGCGTGCTTCGAAGTGCATGCGGTTTCGCGCCTTCCTGCGCAAGCTTGGCTCGCGTAATATAGCTGCACGATGGAACGACGCGAGTTCCTCACAACCGCGAGCGGCCTGTTGGTTACAGCGGCCGTAGGACGGAAGGACGGAATGAATCTCGTTCCGTCTTTCCGTCCTTCCGTCAGTCAGTCGCCTGCTCTCGGCCCCGAGACGTACGCCCGCCGCATCGAGCGACTGCAAGCCGAACTGAATGCGCGCGGGCTCGATCTGCTCGTCGCCGAGCCAAGCACGAACTTCGCGTACTTCGCCCGATACAATCCGGGCCGCAGCGAGCGCCTGATCCTGTTGATGGTCCCGGCCACGGGCGCCCCCGTGCTCATCTGCCCGTCGTTCGAAGTCGAGCGGATCAAACGCAACAGCACCATCGCCGACGTACGAGGCTGGGAAGAGCACGAGGATCCATGGGCCCTCGTACGGACGGCGGGCCGGCAAATGAAGCCGCCACCGCGCAACGGCACCGCGGCCGTGGAGCCCACGACGTCCTACCAGAGCTACCTGCGGCTGGCGGATCGACTCGAGGGCTGGAGGTTCGAAAACGCGGCCGTCGTGACGGAACGACTGCGGATCATCAAGAGTCCTGAGGAAATCGCACTGATCCGGCGCGCCATCGCGGCAACCGAGGCCTCGATGGCAGCCACGTTCTCGCAGCTGGCCGTGGGCATGACCGAACGCGACGTCGCCAGCCTGCTGTCGCGCGAGATGGCATCGCGCGGCTCCCCAGGCGGCGGCCTCGTGCAATTTGGACCGTCCAGCGCCCTGCCCCACGGCGGGCCGTCGGCCGGAAAACTGGCGCGCGAGACCGTGGTGCTCATCGACTCGGGGTCACGAGTGGAGGGCTACACGTCGGACATTACGCGCACGATCTGGTTCGGCGACGCGCCGTCCGATGAGTTCAAGAAGATCTACAACCTCGTGCACGATGCCCAGACCGCGGCGCTAGAGGTTGGCAAACCGTCCGTCACGCAGTGCCAGGAGCTGGATCGAGCCGCGCGCAAGGTCATCACCGACGGCGGGTACGGCCAGTACTTCACCCATCGGCTGGGACACGGGATGGGGATGGACGGGCACGAACCGCCGTACATGGTCGAAGGCAACACGACCCGGATCGACCCCGGCATGGTATTCAGCAACGAGCCAGGGATCTATCAGCTCAACAAGTTCGGAGTCAGAATCGAAGATGACTGCGTGATGACCCAAAGCGGGATCGAAGTCTTGTCGCAGCGGCCGGCGAAGGTCTAGTCTCCCAACTTTCTCGCAAACGATACAATCCGATCGAGCGCCTGCTTGATCGATTCGGTCGCCGCAGCATAGGACAACCGTACCCAGCGGTCGTCGCCAAAAGCGGCTCCCGGAACCAGCGCGACACCCGTCTGCGTGATCAGCCGCGTGCAGAAGTCCGTTCCGGTGATCTTGCCGAACGAGTCCACTCGGAAGAAGAAGTAGAAGGCGCCCAGCGGGTCGACGAACTCGACCCCGGGCAAATCTTTTCGGAAGCGCGTCACCACGATGTCCCTGCGCCTGCGGAACTCGGCGACCATCCGTGTGACATCCTGCTCCACCCGCTCGTCGCCGAGGGCCGCCGCGGCCGCGAACTGGGCCGGATGATTCGCGCCGGTCGTCGTGTGCGACTGCAACGCAGCCATCGCTTTCGCGACTTTGGCAGGCGCCAGGGCGAACCCGATGCGCCATCCGGTCATCGCGTACGTCTTGCTGACACCGGTGACGAGCACGACACGCTCGAGCAGATCGTCCGGCAGATCGAGGAATGACGGCGCGGGACCGGGGCCGTAATGGATGCGCCGATAGATCTCGTCCGCGATCACCCACACCTGCTTCGCTTTCGCCCACTGCGCGATGGCGCGGATCTCGGCATGCGTGTAGACCGCGCCGGTCGGATTGCAGGGCGAGCAGAGAATCAAGCCGGCGGCGCCGGGCAGCATCCGCTCCAGGTCTTTGACGCTGGCTTTGAGGCTCCACTCCGGATCCCCGGCGATCATGACGGGTCGCGCGCGGGCCAGGTGCACGATCTGCGGATAGGAGACCCAGGCGGGCGAGGGAATCGCCACGACATCGCCCGGCCCAAACAGGGTGAAGCAGGCGTTGAACAGCGACTGCTTGGAGCCGTTCGAGACGACGATGTGATCGGCGTTCACGGGGCGCCCGCCCGAGAGCAGCGAAAGATGTGTCGCCGCCGCCGCCCGCAACTCCAGGATGCCTTCGTTGGCGGAGTAATGGGTCTTGCCGTCTTTGATCGCTCGGATGCCGGATTCGGCGGGAATTGACGGCGTCGGGAAATCGGGCTCGCCCGCACCCAGATCGATCACGTCCTCCCCTGCGGCTTTGCGCCGCTTCGCCTCCGCCGAAATCGCAATCGTTGCGGACGTCTCGAGATGCTGCAGGTTGGCGGAAAGACCGTCGATCATCGAGGAACCGCTCCGTGGCGCTTGAGGATGGTGATGGTCGAGTCCACGGGCAGGGCACGCACGACGCCACGATAGCCCCGCACCGTCTCGGCGCGCAACAAGGAATTGTAAATGGCTTCCTCCGTGGCATCGGCGGTCGCCTGAAATAACGGGGACATCCAATCGTTGCGGACGACCTCGAGGGCGGCGGTCGGGCGGTCAAACTGCAACGGCGGCGGTCGGGCGGTCGAGAAGGCGATGACGTAATCGCCGCTGCCGTTGCTCATCGAGCTGCCGGTGCGCGCGAGGCCGGTCAGCGCGCGGTTCGCGAGACGTTGCAGGCGGAGATGATCGAGCGGGGCGTCGGTGGCCACGACCATGATGATTGACCCATCACCGTTTCGTGGTAGGGGCGCAGCATGCTGCGCCCCTACACGTATTTCGATCGGCACCCCATCGATCCGGAGGTCGCCCCCGAAATTCGTCTGCACCAAGACCCCTACGGTCCAGCCGCCGAATTGCGCCGCGAGCTTGCGGCTCGACGTGCCGATCCCGCCCTTCCAGCCGAACGCCACGGTCCCCCGCCCCGCACCGACAGCACCCTCGGCCACAGGGCCGTCGCTGGCGTTGCGAATCGCGTTCAGAACGTCCGCTTCGGTGATCGGCCACGCGCGAATGTTGTTCAGGAAGCCGTCATTCGTCTCGCCCACCACAGGATTCGCCGACCGGACGTCTTCGTTTCCGGGCAGCGCGAGCAGCCATGTCAGCACGGCGTCGGCGGCGCGGGGCACGCAGAGCGTGCAGGTCAACACGATCGGCGACTCGAGCTCGCCCAGCTCATTCACTTGCGTCGAGCCCGCGAGCTTGCCGAATCCGTTTCCGACCACGATGGCCGCCGGAACCTTCTCACGGAACGGATTCCCGCCGTGCGCCAGGATGGCCGTGACGCCGGTGTTGATGGAATCGCCGCGCGCGATCGTCGTATGGCCAACGCGCACGCCGGCGACATCGGTGATCGCATTGAGCGGCCCGGTCGGTATGGACCCTACGACGATGCCGATATCGCGGGCGCGGGGGCGGGGGCGCTGAGCTTGTGCCCCGAGCGAAGTGGCGAATAGTAGAAACAGGACCGGGAGATTACCTTTCACCGCGCAGAAACTAGCATCCTTTGACAATCGAGGCTCGTGTGCGGCACGTCGTGCTGGTGATCCCTCCCGCGGTGGAGCGTGCGGGAAAGGCCTGGGAGTTGATGGATCCCCGTGCAGTCATCGTCTGCGCGGACCATGAGCAGGCCGTGCTCTGGGCCGATGCCGCCCCTGCCGAGCTTCGCGTGCACGCCGTCACCGGCCTCGGCCGCACCGCTGCCCTTCTAAAGGAAGGGCGCGTGGGTGTCCTCGCCGGATCTCCCGCCGATCTCAGCGCCCTTGTCGCGCGCTCCGCCCTCAAGCTCGACACTCTCGAAACGCTCGTCATCGCCTGGCCCGAATCGTTCACGACGGAGCTCGACACGTTGCTCGGCGAGGCTCCCGAAGCACGGCGCGTCATCCTCAGTTGGGACCCTCACGGCCTCGCCGATTTCATCGAGCGTCACGCGCGCCGCGCCGAGATCGTCGGCGACATTCCGCTCGACTCGGTCGGCAAGCCGCTTGGACCGATCGCATCGGCGCGCTACGCGGTAGTGCCGGCCGGTCGCCGTGCAGTTGTGGTGCGTGATGTGCTCGATGCGGTGCGGTCCGTCCGGCCATACGTGTGGCAGGGCGGCGACGTCGCGGCGCCGGCGGAGGCTCCCGATGCAGTTGTGGCCACAACTTTGCCGACGCGCGAGGAGTTTCGCATGCTCGCGGCCATTGCACAGCCTCTGGTGGTCACGCTCGCATCGCAGGTCCCATATCTCAAGTCGATCGCATCGCTCACGCCGTTCGCGTTGCCGTCGCACGCCGATCGCGCGCAGGATCGCAATGCGGCGTTGCGCGCGGAAATCTCGGCACGACTGGCTCAAAGCGACGTCGATGCGGAGCTGGCCGTGCTGGCGCCATTGTTCGAGGAGCACGATCCGGCGATGGTGGCGGGGGCGCTACTGGCTATCAGCCGTCAGCCGTCTGCTGTCAGCGCTCGGCCAGCCGAACAACAGACCAATGCGCCGTGGGTAAAGCTGTTCGTGACGGTGGGCACCAAGGATCGCGCGAGCGCGAAGGATCTCGTCGGCGCGTTGATCAAGGAAGCGGGACTAGAGAAGGGTCAGATCGGGAAGATCGACGTGCGCGAGACGTTTTCGCTCGTTGATGTCGCGCCCCCAATCGTGGATCAGGCCGTGCGGCGACTCACTGGCGTCTCGATTCGAGGACGAAGAGTCACCGCACGGCCTGATCGGGGGTGAGGAAGACTACTTCTTGTTATTCACCGCCATCTTCAGCTGCTTGCCTGCCCGGAACGCCGGTGCAATGGAAGCCTTGATCTGAATGACGCCGCCCGTCTTGGGATTCCGACCCATCCTTGCAGCACGCTTGCGCGCTTCGAAATTACCGAAGCCGGTGATCTGCACCTTGGAGCCCTTCTTCAACTCTGTGGCGATGATGCCCTTGTCGTCGAAGAGTGCTTCAACGGTGCGCGTGGCATCGGCCTTCGACATCTTGGTGCGCATCGCCAGCGCGGAGGTGAGTTCAGCCTTATTCACTGCGATCTCCTTGAAGGGGGGGCGCGAAAACCCGCATGAATACTGAAGAACTATGGGGTATCCCCCAAAAAACCGCAAGATTACTGGACTTTCTCGACCCCCCATCCCCCCTCCCCACCCCCCCCTCCCTGGTTTAACGTGAGGGCCCATGTTCCAACAAGCAGGCCGTCCCGGATGGATCGAAGTCATCTCCGGCGTGATGTTCAGCGGCAAATCCGAAGAGCTCATCCGCCGAGTGCGCCGGGCCGTCATCGCCCGCAAGCAGGTGCAAGTCTTTAAGTCCCATCTAGATGCGCGGTACGCCGGGCTCTTCTCCGTCTCCTCCCACGACGGCATCACCGTAGAGGCCGAACCCGTGGACTCCGCTGAGGAAATCGCGCGCCGCCTCCGCGACAGCACGGAGGTGGTTGCCGTGGACGAGGCCCAATTCCTCGACGATGGCATCATCGACCTGTCGAACCGGCTCGCGGACCGTGGCGTGCGCGTGATCCTGGCCGGCACCGACGTCGATTTTCGCGGCTTGCCCTTTGGACCGATGCCGACGCTCATGTGCGTCGCCGAGGTCGTGGACAAGTTCCAGGCGATCTGTGTTGTCTGCGGCGGGCCCGCGACCCGAAATCAGCGACTCGTGAACGGAAAGCCCGCGCTGTGGGATAGTCCGATCATCATGGTTGGCGGTCGGGAGTCGTATGAAGCGAGATGTCGCCATTGCCATCGGGTGCCGAGGCAGGATGAGGATCAGACTGCGCTGCTCTGAGCCATCTGCCGTCAGCCGTCAGCAGGCTGATTGCTGATGGCAGACGGCTGACGGCTCGCATGCTCAACATCGGCCTCACCGGCAACATCGCCGCCGGCAAATCCACCGTCGTGGATCTGTTGCGCAAATGGGGCGCCACGATCATCGACGCCGACGCTCTCGCCCACGAGGCCGAAGCTCCCGGCACCGCCGTTCTGGCCGCGATCGCCAAGCGGTTCGGCGCGGACGTGCTTGCGTCCGATGGCACGCTGGACCGCGCCGGTCTACGGGGCAAAGTGATGGGCGACGATGCAGCGCTGGCAGCGCTGAACGCGATCGTCCATCCCGCCGTGCAGCGGCGCCGTCTCGAGCTGCAGCGCGCGGCGGGAGAGCGGGGCGACGCCATCGTGATCAACGACATCCCGTTGCTGTTCGAGGTGCTCGACCCCGCGCAGTTCGACGCCGTCGTCCTCGTGGACGCGCCGCCCGCCGTGCGGCGCGCGCGGCTCCGTGCCTTGCGTGGCCTTTCGAATGAGGAAGCCGACCGTATGATCGCGGCTCAAATGCCCGCCAAGCGCAAGCGCGAGCAGAGCCAATACGTCATCGACAACGCCGGTACGCTGGCCGAGCTCGAGCGGCAGGCACAGCGCGTGTTTGCCGAGTTGCGCAAGCGCGCCGCGCGGACGGGGATGCACGATGAAGCACCCGGCCAGACATTGTTGCTATGCACGCTGGATGCGAAGGACACTGCCGCGGCTCCTACGCTGCGCGCGATCGAACGCCGCTATATCGACGCCGACATGCGGGTTGAGTACACGACGGTGAAAGGATTGGCGAAGCAGCTTCGCGCCGGAACTCCGCTATCGATTGTCGCCACGGCGGCGGCCGGTGACGGCGCGCGCACGGCCTGGGAGGAAGCGATGCCGCCGCGCCCGTGCCGGCTCTACCATCTTTCGCCCGACCCCGATCCGGTGGCCGTACGTCTCGACTTGCGGCCCTGGGGTCACGAGCGAATCGTGATGAGCGAAGAAGACGGCGCAGGACTGGCGCCCCGAACGGACCTGGTGTAGGCTCCGCACCCATGTCCAGCATTCCGAAAGAGCTCCGCTATACGAAGGACCACGAGTGGGTGCGGCAAAGCGACGATCCCCAGGTCGTTGAGGTCGGTATCACCGACTATGCGCAGGGCGAGCTGGGGGACGTCGTGTTCGTCGAGCTGCCCAAAGCCGCTGCGGCCTTCAAGCAGCGCGATGTCTTCGGGACAATCGAGGCGGTGAAGGCCGTTTCCGAGCTCTACTCTCCCGTGGCAGGGACGATCGTCGAAGCGAACAAGGCGCTCGAGCAGGACCCGGCGCTCGTGAACCGCGATCCGTACGGCAAGGGCTGGATGGTCAAAGTGAAGCTCAAGGATGCCAAGGAATTGGAGGGGGGGGAACTGCTCCGCGCCGACGCCTACGCGAAGCATGTAGGAGAGTGAAACCCGACAGCGTTTCCGTAATGTGACCATCGACCGCGATCTATTTCAGGAACGACACATCGGCCCGTCCGCTGAGGACCAGGCCGCGATGCTCACCACGCTCGGGTACGACTCGCTCGATGCGTTCATCGATGCGGTGGTGCCAGCGGACATCCGGCTGCGCGAGCCGTTGCGCGTCCCCGCCGCGAGGACAGAGCAGGAAGTCCTCGAGGAGCTGCGTCAGCTCGCCGCGCAGAATCAGGTATTCCGCTCCTACCTCGGCATGGGCTACCACGACTGCTTCACGCCGGCGGTCATTCAGCGCAACGTGCTGGAGAATCCGGGCTGGTACACGGCGTACACGCCCTACCAGGCGGAGATCGCGCAGGGACGTCTCGAGGCGCTGCTCAACTTCCAGACGATGGTCTCGGATCTGACGGGCCTCGAAGTGGCCAATGCGTCCTTGCTCGATGAGGGTACCGCCGCCGCCGAAGCGATGCACCTCACCGAGGCATCGTCCAAGCATGAAGGCAAGTTGACGTATCTGGTGGACGCCGGGTGTCATCCGCAGACCATCGCCGTGGTGCGCACGCGCGCGGCAGCGCGTGGTGTCGAGATTGTCGTAGCCGATCCGGCTGCCTTCGACTTCCGGCAGGGCAACGTCATCGGCGCACTGATCCAGTATCCCGCGACGGACGGCGCGATCCGCGACTACCGGCCGCTGTGCGAGGCAGCGCACGCCGCCGGGGGGGGCGGGGGGGGCGGGGGGGGCGCGTTGGTGACCGTCGCGACCGATCTGCTCGCGCTCACACTGCTCACGCCACCGGGCGAGTGGGGCGCCGACATCGCGGTGGGGAACTCGCAGCGCTTCGGCGTGCCGCTCGGCTACGGCGGTCCGCACGCCGCGTTCTTTGCGACGCGCGACGAATTCAAGCGCCTGCTGCCGGGACGCATCATCGGCGTCTCCAAGGATCGCGCCGGCCGCACTGGACTGCGCATGGCGCTCCAGACGCGCGAGCAGCACATCCGCCGCGAGAAGGCGACGAGCAATGTCTGCACCGCGCAGGTGCTGCTCGCGGTCATCGCCGCGATGTACGCCGTCTATCACGGACCGGAGGGGCTGCGGCGCATCGCGCGGCGAGTGCACAGCCACACGGCAACGCTCGCCGCTGCACTGGAGAAGCTGGGCTATCGACTCGCCTATCCCAAATTCTTCGACACCCTGGCCGTTGACGTGCCGCCAGAGGCCCTGCCGCGCATCATCGAAATCGCTCGATTGAAGCAGATCAATCTACGAACACTGTCGCAGACCCGGGTGGGGGTCGCGCTCGACGAAACCGTGACGGAGGCCGACGTCGTGGATGTGGTCGAGGCATTCGCGGCTGGTTTGGACAAGGGTCCCGCCACCCTGCGTGATGCGCCGTCCGCGATTCCCGAGTCCCTGGCCCGCACCACGCCGTTCTGCACGCATCCGGTCTTCAACACGCATCACTCCGAGACGGAGATGCTGCGCTATCTGAAGCGACTCGAGGACCGCGACTTGTCGCTGACTGCGGCGATGATCCCGTTGGGCTCGTGCACCATGAAGCTCAATGCGACCACGGAGATGATCCCGATCACGTGGCGCGGGTTCAACTCTCTGCATCCCTTCGCGCCCCGCGCGCAGGCACAGGGGTACGCGACGCTGTTCCGGCAGCTGGAGGACTGGCTCGCCGCAATCACCGGCTTCGCAAAGGTGTCGCTGCAACCCAATGCGGGCTCGCAGGGCGAGTTCGCCGGGTTGCTGGTGATTCGCGCGTATCACCAGCATCGCGGTGAGACGCATCGGACGACATGCCTGATCCCGCAGTCGGCCCACGGCACCAACCCGGCGAGCGCCGTCATGGCCGGAATGCAGGTCGTGGTGGTCAAGACCGACGCGCAGGGCAACATCGACGTCGCCGATCTCGAGGCGAAGGCCGCGGAGCACCGGGACACGCTGGGCGCCCTGATGGTGACGTATCCCTCGACCCATGGCGTGTTCGAGGCGTCCATCAAGAAGATCTGCAAGATCGTGCATCAGCATGGGGGCCAGGTCTACATGGACGGCGCCAACATGAACGCGCAGGTCGGGTTGTGCCGCCCTGGCGACATCGGCGCCGACGTGTGCCATCTCAACCTGCATAAGACGTTCTGCATCCCGCATGGCGGCGGCGGTCCCGGCATGGGGCCGATCGGCGTCGCCAAGCACCTGGCGGCGCATTTGCCCACGCACCCGGTGGTGGATGTCGGCATTCCGCTCGCGGAAAGCGCCGGGACCGTGTCCGCGGGGCCGTGGGGCAGCCCGTCCATCCTGCCGATCTCATGGGCCTATATCGCCATGATGGGTCGCGATGGTCTGACCGAGGCGACCAAGGTCGCGATCCTCAGCGCCAACTACATCGCCCGGCGGCTGCAGGACGACGGAGACTACGAATTGTTGTACGCGGGACAGAACGGCCTCGTCGCGCACGAATGCATTATCGACACGAGGGCCTTCAAGGCGTCGGCCGGTGTCGATGTCGAGGACATTGCCAAACGACTGATCGACTACGGTTTCCATCCCCCGACGGTGTCGTTCCCGGTCGCGGGAACGCTGATGGTCGAGCCCACCGAGAGCGAGCCTAAGCCCGAGCTCGATCGTTTCGTGGACGCGCTCATCGCGATTCGCGACGAGATTCGCGAAATCGAGACCGGCGCAGCCGATCGCGACAACAACCTGCTGAAGAACGCCCCGCATCCGCTGGCCGATCTGCTGGCCGACACCTGGGACCGGCCCTATGCGCGCGAGCGCGCCGGCTTCCCGACCCCCGCGACGCGCGAGCACAAGGTGTGGCCGCCGGTCGGACGGATCGATGCGGCGTTTGGCGACCGGAATCTCGTGTGCACCTGCCCGCCGGTGGAGGCATACGCTGAAGTCTGACGGGCCGTCCTGGAGCCTGATCGTCGATGCCCAGGGGCACTCGGGCGTTGAGAACATGGCGGTGGATGAGGCGCTGCTCGATGATGCCCTGCACACGGGCAGCGCCTTTCTTCGACTGTATCGGTGGGACCCTCCAACACTCTCCATCGGCCGCAACCAATCCATGGACGGCATCGATGGCAAGGGAATTGCGATCGTCCGCCGGCCAACTGGGGGGCAGGCGGTCTGGCACGAACACGAGGTCACGTACGCCGTCGCGGCGCCCGTGGAAACGTTCGGCTCACTGCGCAACGCCTATCGGGAGATCCACACGCGACTTGCAACTGCGCTGCGCGCGTTGGGCGCGGACGCTGTTCTCGCCACCGCCCGTCCGCCCGTCCGTCCGCCCGCCCGTCCAGCGTCCTGTTTCGCGGCGGCGGCGGGCGGTGAGATCCTGGTGCAAGGCCGCAAGGTCGTGGGGTCCGCCCAGGTGCGTCGTCGCGATGCGTTCCTGCAGCACGGTTCGATACTCCTGGACGGTTCTCAGGCGATCGTGGCGACGGGGGGTGGGGAAACCACGCTCGCCACGGTGCTGGGCCGCTCAGTGACATTCGAAGAAGTCGCCGACGCTGTAATCGCAAGCTGGAGCGAGCCTTTGACTTCGTCCGGCATTGCGTCGCTAGCCGCGCGGTGAAATGTTAAGC
>Ga0184612_10001598_pt1 | contig 10979 bp, 9 predicted proteins | sample PLM3_60_coex_FD_133163 | JGI IMG/M metagenome (GOLD analysis project Ga0184612, IMG submission 133163) | Groundwater sediment microbial communities from an aquifer in East River, Colorado, USA - PLM3_60_coex | ecosystem: Environmental > Terrestrial > Soil > Riparian zone | place: USA: East...
GGTACGGCGCGGATCGTCGGCCGGCAGGCCACTGATGCCCCAGGTGTAGCCGAACACGTGCGGCGGCTCGAGGCGCTCGATGCGCAGGTCGGCGCTGTGGCCGCCCTCAAAGGTCAGCTGGGCGAGGCCGCCGACGCGCAGGTCGACGGTCGCCTTGTGGCCGAACCACGCGCCCAATCCCTCAGCCGTCGTGATCGCTTCCCACACCTTCGCCGTCGGGTGGGCGACGCTGATGCTGCGCTCGATCCGATCGGGAAAGCCCATGACACACCTCCATTTATGGCAACCATCTGGTTGCCATAACTCTATGGCAACCAAATGGTTGCGTCAAGTCCGTCAGCGGGCTCATGGAAACCCGTCCGCTACTGCCGCGAGTGCTGCCACGCGAGCACCGTTTGAACGGCCCGGCCGTGGCATGTTTCGTGGCGCGAAACGCAGTCGACCGCGGGTGTCAAAGGGGTCATTGGGGCCGGCACTGTGGGCAGAGTCGCTGGCAGAGGGCCATTGCGGCGGCTTCCGAGGTTCTCATAATCCGCGGGTTGTGGGTTCGAGCCCCACGGGGAAACGGCAACCGGCGTGGCGGGCTCTTCCTTCCTCACGGGCCACCGGGGGTCCCCGGTGGCATCTCCGTGAAGATCACCCGCATGTCAAGCAGAAGCGGAAGGTCTACGCGAGCCGGGTCGCGCAGTGGCGGTTGGAGGAGGGCGAGTCTTGGCGGCGCTGCAGCGAACCGAAGCGTGGACCATGGTGAGCTGCCTTACGGCAACCGGACCGCGTCCGAGCGCCCCCAGGAATCGAGGGCGGCCGCGAAGACCCGATGACTGTCCACGGCCTCCTGTGGCGTCACACAGCCGAACGCCTCGCTGAGCTGACCGGCCCGCTCGGCTAGGTAGGACGCCCACATCTGCTGGATGGCATCGGAGAACCCGAACTCGAAGATGCCACCGGTGATGGTGGCGAAGCACGATTGGCTACCCATCTCCACCTCTTGCCAGACCTGCTCGCCATCCGCGACGGACATCACGCGCAGCGTCTTGGGGTACCGCGTGCAGAACTCAACCCCCCCTTTCATCCCGAGCACCTTTAGTGACCAGGAGTTCTTCTGTCCTGGGTCGATCCGCTTCACGGTGAGGTGCAGAGGGAAGACCTCGGCTTCCTGACCGCCGATCCGGTCTGTTGCGGTGCATAGCAGGGTGGCGTTCTCGATGGTGTCGCACGGGACGAGGTCGCCGCCCGGGCCCGGGCGGCTCGGCACCAGGTCCTGCAGCACGGCGAACACGCGGTCGGGCACCCAACCGAGCCGCAGGGGCACGTGTAGCACGTGCATCCCGAGGTCGTTGAGGACGCCGTTCGCCCCGCAGTACCTGGCCTGGCGCTTCCAGTTGATCGGCTTGTGCACGTCGAGGTCGCTGGAGTGGCTGAAGCCGCTGTGCACCTCGATGATGCGGCCCAGCGACCCAGAGGTGACGCGTGAGATCGCTGCCTGCGCCCCGGGGAAGAACGGTAGCTCGCTGGAGCAGCGGACGAAAGACTCCGGGTGGCGCTCCACTGCTTCGTGGATTGCCCGCGCGGCCGCGAGGTCGATGCCGAACGGTTTCTCCGCGAGGAGCGACGCGCCGGCCTCGATCGCATCGACGTAGATATGCTCGTGCAGGTCGTGGCGCACGGCGATGTAGAGCACCTCGGGCCCGCCGGCGCCGAGCAGGTCGTGGTAGTCGGTGCTGCGAACCTGGACCGAGGGGATGTGGTCGAACCAGGCCAGGGCGGCCGGGTCGATGTCGCACACGTGGGTGAGCTCGGGTCGTACGGGATGGTCGATCAGCGCGGCCCATCGGGTGAACGCGACTGCGACTTCCTTGCCCATGAGGCCGCCGCCGATGATGCCGACACTGACCGACTGCTGGTCGCCCGTCACGACGGAGAGCCTGCGGTCGCGCGGAGCCGCTCGCCGGCCTGGGCGGTGGTGAGCCCGTCGTGCAGGATGCCCATCAGTGCGGCGACCAGTGCGGCCGGCCGGGGATGCTGGATGACGTTGCGTCCATACACGATGCCGCGCGCGCCCTGCTTCAGGGCGGCCTCGGTGCGGCGCAACAGCTCGTCGCCCTCGACCCGTCCGCCGCCTCGCACGAGCACCGGCACGTCTCCCGCGGCCTCGACGACCTGGTGGTAGTCCTCGATATCCGACGTGGGGTCGGCCTTGATCAGGTCGGCGCCGAGCTCGCGGGCCTGGCGTACCAGGGTGACAACCTTCGACGTCGTCCCGTCGACCTCATACCCGCCTGCCACGGCGTTGTCCTGCATGACGAGCGGCTCGACCATTACCGGCATGCCGTACGCAGTGGCGGCCTTGCGCAGCGCCATGATTGCCCGAATGCACGCTTCCCGGATCTCGGGCCGGCCCGGCACCTGCAGCAGGTTGACGCAGACGGCGACCGCATCGAGGCGGATCGCCTGCTCGATGGCGTCTGGGAATGCGATCGAGAACAGGTGGCTGTCCAGCGGGTTCCCGTAGACGTTGGCGACGTCCGTGCGCATGACCAGCGCTGGTTTGGCCTTACCCGGCAGCGCCTGGAGCAGCGGTGCCTGCCCGGGGCTGAGCTGAATGGCGTCCGGGCCCGCCTCGACAAGCGTCTCGATGACCGTGGACATGTTCTCGATGCCCGTGAGGAACGAGGGCTCCCCGAAGAAGCCGTGGTCGATGGCGACGTCGAGGGCTCGTCCGGACTCCGCGTTGAACAGTCGGTTAAGCCGGTAGGGGTACGCGGGCATGGCTACCTCTCGTCGGATGCTGCCTGCAGGGTCGTCGTCCGAGGCTGGCCATGGAGCCCCGCAAGCGACCCCAACCCGGCGACCCGGTGTGCCGCAGCCGACTGCACGAGCTTCAGCCCCTGGTCCAGGGACATTCCGGAACGCACCGCGGCCAGTAGCGCCGCGGTTGCCGCGTCGCCCGCTCCTGTAGTCTCCACTACCGGGACGGGCGCCGCGGGCAGCGCGACCTGGCGGTCGTGCCAGCTCGCGGGTAACGCGGCGAGTAGCGCCGACCGGCGACCCTCCGCCCCGGTGAACCGCGAGGGCTCGGCCGTGCGCACCACCAGACCCCGCGGTCCATCGGTGACCGCCACAACCGCTGCGCCCCGCTCGAGCAGCCACTCAGCGGCGTCGGCTGCTTCGAGTCCAGGATGGGCGAGCACGCTGCGCATGTCGTCCAGGCTCGGGCTGACCATGTCGCACAGCGGCAGGACGCGGGTAAGCAGGTCGGTCCAGTCGACCGTGCTGCGCCCCGGCTGGACCACGCACATGTCGATCGACGTCGTCACCGCCGCCGACCGCGCCTCCTGAAACAGCCGGACCAGCCCCGCGCCTGCCTGTGCGGTGAGCCGCGGCAGCAGCGGGAGGTAGCCAACGTGTAGCAGGGCGGCCGCTGCGACGTCCACCCGCCGACCATCGAAGGATGCGTTGGCCCCCACGTGGTGCCAGAAGGAGCGGTCAGTGTCCGGGGGCTGGATGACGACCGAGTACGACGTCGTCGCACCCGGCACGATCTCGACGCGGGCGTCGGCGCCGGGAATCGCATCTATCAGGGCCGACACCGTCCCGGCCAGTACGTCGTCACCCAGGGAGGTGACCAGCAGCGTGCGCAGGCCCAGTGCCGCCAGGTCGGAGCCCGTGTTAGCGACGCAGCCGCCGAGTCTTAGGTCCAGCGGGCCGACCTCGGTCAGGCCGCCCGGCGTCACGTGTGCGGCATCGAGCAAGCCCGGCACCAAGTCGACGCACAGATGACCGGCGACCTGCACGTCCCAACCTGCGCCGGCCGGGTCGTCGGCGCTCACCCTGGGGACCTCTCCGGTAACAACGTTGTCCCGGCGACACTAGGATCGCGCGACCAGACCGTCAAACGTCCGTAGCGACGGGAGCACTCAATGGACGACGTCCCTGACGCCGGCACTTCTGACGAGACCATCGTGTGTGCCCCCGGGACGTGGACCGCCCCCAGCCCAGCCCAGCCGGCGGCCGAGTTCCTGGACGCCGAGATGCGTCGTCTCCTCCGCTTCGCCGAGGGAGCGTGGGCGCCCGGCGGTGGCTTCGGCAGCCTCGACGACGACGGGCGCTTCCAACCGGAGCAGCCGATCGAGACGTGGGTCAGCACGCGCATGACTTACTGCTTCGCCCTGGGCTCCCTGGTCGGACGGGAAGGCGACGCCGACCGTGTCGACCATGGCCTCATGGCGCTGCTGCAGGGGGGCTGCTTGCGCGACGACGTCAACGGAGGCTGGTACTCCTCGGTCCGCGCCGCAGCCGGCCCGTCGGACCGCGCCTCGCGAACCGTGGTCAACGACACCAAGGCCGCGTACGCCCACGCCTTCGTCGTCCTGGCCGCATCGGCGGCCGTCGTGGCCGGCCGTCCGCACGCCGATGCTCTGCTGGCGGACGCGTTGGCCATCGTCGAGCAGCACTTCTGGGACGACGCGGCGGGCATGATGCGGGAGAGCTTCAGCGCCGATTGGGCGACCGAGGAGCCCTACCGCGGCGCAAACGCCAACATGCACAGCGTCGAGGCGTTCCTCGCCGCGGCGGACGCTCTCGGTGGGCGGGGCGCCGTCTGGCGGGAGCGGGCCGCGCGGATCATCGAGCGGGTCGTCCACGGCGTCGCCCGCGAGTCAGGCTGGCGTCTGCCCGAGCACTACAGCCCCGACTACGTTGTCGACGTCGACTACAACACCGACGACCGAGCTCACCCGTTCCGTCCGTACGGTGTCACTCCTGGCCACCTCTTCGAATGGGCTCGGCTCTGCCTGCATCTGCGTGCCGCAGATGCCACGGCCGGCTTGCCCGCCCGGGGTTGGCTGCTCCCCGATGCGCAGGCGCTGTACCGCACCGCGGTCGAGATTGGCTGGGCACCGGACGGGCACGAGGGCTTCGTCTATACCACCGACTTCGACGGGGCACCCATCACCCGGGCGCGCATGCACTGGGTCCTCACAGAGGCCCTCGGGGCGGCGGCGGCGCTCCACCAGGTGACCGGCGAGGCGACGTACGCCGAGGACCACCGGCGCTGGTGGCGCTTCGCCGCGGAGCACTTCTTCGACCTCGAACACGGCTCCTGGCGCTCCGAGCTGGGCGCGGACTTGCGTCCCGCAGCCGAGACCTGGCATGGCAAGCCGGACGTCTACCACTCGCTGCAGGCCACTCTGGTGCCGCGCCTGCCCCTCGCCCCAATGTTCGCTGCTGGTCTGCGTGGGCGGTGACTGCCAAGTCAGGAGCCTAGGGCCACCACGGCGGCGATCATCCGGGTCACGACGGCCGCGAGGTCGTCGCGCGCGGGCGTGAGGTACTTGCGGGGGTCGACCACGTGTGGGTGGTCTTCGAGGTGCAATCGCACGGCGCCGGTAAACGCCACGTTGAGGATCGTGCCGACGTTGATCTTCACGATGCCCTGGCTCACCGCGCGGGCCAACTCGTCGTCGGGGACACCCGACGAGCCGTGCAGCACCAAGGGGATGGGCACGGCCTCGCGCAGGGCGGCGATGAGCTCGTGGTCAAGATGCGCGGTCCGGTCCGTCATCGCGTGCGAGCTGCCCACCGCGACCGCGAGACCGTCGACGCCGGTCTGGTCGGCGTACCGCGCTGCTTCGGCCGGGTCGGTGCGTACGCCTGGAGCGTGGGCACCGTCCTTCCCGCCTACCTCGCCCAGCTCGGCCTCCAGCCAGAGGCCATGGTCGTGCGCCCAGGCGGCAGCACCGGCGGTGGCCCGGACGTTCTCGGCGTACCCCAGCCTCGAGGCGTCGAACATGACCGAGGAGAAGCCTGCGGTTGCCGCCGCGTGTAGCAGGTCCTGGTCCTCGACATGGTCCAAGTGCAGGGCGACGGGCACGACGGCGGCCTCGGCGACTGCGGCCGCGGCGGCGCTGATCGGCAGCACGTTGCCGTGGTGGAACCGCACGGCGTTCTCTGAGATCTGCAGGATCACAGGCCGAGCAGCGGCCTCGGCACCGGTCACGATCGCCTCGGCGTGCTCGAGGGTGATCACGTTGAACGCGGCGACGCCGCCGCTTCGGCGCCGAGCCTCGTCGACGAGGTTGCCTGTCGGCACCAGTGCCATGGCCTTATCGTGCCCAACGAGTGGACGGACCGTGGCGACGGGCGGGAACTCAGGTGACCGAGCTCTTGGTGGGTCTCGACGTCGGGACGACGAGCAGCAAGGCAGTGGTCTTCGATGCCGACGGTGCCGCCCTCACAATGGGGCGCGCGCCGACGCCGTGGACCTACGTCGAACCTGTCGGCGGAGCGGGCGCCCCCGGCGCCGAGATGCCCGCTGACGCGCTGCTCGCTGCGGCCGTAGCCGCGGTTTCACGTGCGCTGGCGAACGCACCGGACGGGCAGGTGGCCGGCCTCGGCGTCACGAGCATGGCCGAGTCGGGGGTGCTGCTAGACGCCCGCGGGCGACCCGTCGTACCGGTCATCGCGTGGCACGACGCCCGCGACCTCCCACAGGTAGCACGGCTCGGCCGCGACCTGGGTGCGGACCGGTTCAGCGCCCGGACCGGCCTGCCGCTGCGCTCGCAGTGGTCGATGACCAAGCACCGGTGGCAGCGGGAAACCGACCTCGCAACGGCCCGAGGGGTCCGCCGGCTAAGCGTCGCCGAATGGGTGGTCAGAGGCATGGGTGGCGACGAGGCCAGCGACGTGTCGTTGGCCTCGCGGACCGGCTGGCTCGACCTGTCGGCGCGTGGCTGGTGGACCGAGGCTCTTGACTGGTCCGGTGTGTCCGAGAGCCTGTTCCCGCCGCTGGTCACCTCAGGCACCGCGCTGGGGCGGGTGTCGGCAGATCTCGGAGTACCTCGGCTGACCGGTGCCGCTCTCACCACCGCCGGCCATGACCACCAGGCGGCGGCGGTGGGTGCCGAGGCAGCGGGCCCAGGCGACCAGCTCGACTCGTGCGGCACGGCGGAGGCCCTCGTCCGCACGGTGCCTGCTGGCTTCTCGGCGTCGGGAGTGTCGTTGCTTGCCCAGGGCGGCGTCACGGCGGGCTGGCACGTCCTCGACGGACGGTGGGCGCTGCTGGGTGCGACCGAGGGCGGTCTTGCCCTGCAGCGAGTCCTGTCCGTCCTCGGCGGCGGAGATGCCCTCGCGGCCCTGGACGCCGCTGCCATGGAAGCCGAGCCCGGTGTCGTGTCCATCGGTCTCGACGGCTCGTCGCGCGTCACGGTCGGCAACATCGGTGACGGCGTCACGGCCGGCGAGGTGTGGCGCGCCGCGCTGGACGCGATCACCGACAAGATCCTGCCGATCCACCAGTTGATGACGTCCGTCGTCGGGCCGCACCGCAACATGGTGGTGACCGGTGGATGGTCCCGCAGCGCGGCACTCATGGAGGTCAAGCGCCGGGGCTTCGGCGAGCTGACCCGTTCCGCCGTCGAGGAGGCGGGCGCCCGCGGCGCCGCGCTCATGGCCGGGCTCGCGGCCGGCACGTACGCCCGCCCTGACGATTTCCCGCGTCTACCGTCAGCCGGGCCGGACAGAAGGACGTGACGAGTCGCTGATGATCACCACAGTGACACCTAACCCGAGCGTCGACTGGACGCTGGAGATCCCCACCTTGACCCGCGGGCTGGTGCACCGGATCGCCGCAGAGCACCAGGAGCCGAGTGGCAAGGGGGTGAACGTGACCCGTGCACTGACCGTCAACGGTGTGCGCTCGGTAGCCGTCCTGCCCAGCGGCGGCACCGAGGGGGCCGAGCTGGAGGCATTGCTGGCGGCCGAGCACGTGACCTACCGAGCCGTCCGGGTGACGGGGTCCATCCGTGTGAACATCTCGCTGACCGAGCCGGACGGCACTGCCACCAAGATCAACGCATTGGGGCCGACGCTTTCAGACGAGGAGACGGATCGGCTGCTGATCGCGGTCGTCGACGCGTCGGGCGGCGCTGTATGGGTACTCGGTTCGGGGAGCCTGCCCCGCGGAGTGGGTGAGACCTTCTACGCCCGACTCGGCGAGGCGGCTCGACAATGCGGTGCGCGGTTCGCGCTCGACAGCATCGGGGCGCCGCTGCTCGCGGGCCTGCGTGCCCGTCCTGATGTGATAAAGCCGAACGCCGAGGAGCTCGCGCATACTGTGGGGCGACCGCTCGCGACCTTCGGCGACGCCGTCGCAGCCGCCCGCGACCTCGGGCAGCTCGGCGCCGCGACAGTCGTGGTCAGCATGGGCAGCGATGGCGCGCTGCTCGTCGACGAAGAGGGCGTCCTGCACGCGGAAGCGTTCGTCGCCGCGCCCAGGAGCACCGTGGGAGCTGGCGACGCACTCCTCGCCGGCTACCTCGCCGGGACCCTGATGGCCGACGGGGAACGAGCCGCCGCGCTGCGGGAGGCCGTCGCCTGGGCCTCGGGCGCCCTGCGGCTCGATGGCAGCCGGGTTCCGGTGATCACCGAGGCTGACCGCGCGGCGGTAGTCGTGGACGACGCGCCAGACCTGGCTCGCCACCTTCGGCAACCGGCCTAGCCGCCGGTCAATGCGGCGGGTCGAGGTCAGATCGAAGGGGAGGCTCGAGGACCTCGCGGAGCCTGGCGGCGAACGCCTCGGGTTCCCCCATCTGACCGTACTCACCACCGAGGAACCCTGCGTGGCCGCTTGGGAAGATGACGGGCTCCGTGCCCAGTCGCTGAGCGACCGCCGCGGCCGCGCGGTGCGTCAGCTCGCCTTCCGACTCCGCCCCGGCCGCGATGATGACCCGAGTCGATGCCGCCCGCAGCGCCTCGAAATCGGGTAGGTACTCAGGCTCGGAGTCGGGATCCTGGCCGAGCAGCGGATCGTCGCGGGATCCGTCGTCCTCCGTCGGCAGCCCGTATATCGCTGGGTCGGGCGCGGGCTGCTTTGACCAGTCGTCCGGGAACGGTCCCTTGTGAGATGTCATGGCGATGAAGTGCGCCAGGCCGGCCCCGAAGCCGCTGCGCATGTACGTCGCGTGCACGGCGCGAGACGCAGACCCGACGGCGTCCCGGTCTGGTAGCAGGTTCACCATCGGCGGCTCGTGCGCGACGAGCGTCCGCACGTCCTCCGGGTGCAGCGCGACCAGGGCAAGCGCGTTGATCGCTCCACCGCTGCTCGCGAAGAGATCGACCGGCCCACCGACCGTCTCGATGACCCGGTGGACGTCGTCCGCGTGCTCCTCGCGCGTGGACTGGCCCGCGCCATCGGTCCGCTTGCTGCGCTCGACGCCACGCGGGTCGTAGGTGATGACGGTGCGGTCGGTGAAGTAGCCGGACAGCGTCCCGAACCCCGCGGCGCCCATCGGCTCCCCAATCAGCATCAGCGGCGGTTCGGTGCTCGCCCCGTTCCGGCGCACGTCGTAGGTCAGCACGGCGCCTGGTACTTCGAGCGTGTGCGTCGTCAACTCGGTCATTCTGCCGACCTCCCGCACTGGTTCCTTCCCGATGTTTTCAAGACTCTCGGCGCACGCAAATGTCATCGAGGACGGTACTGCGCCGGGGTTGCCCATGAGGACCTCCGACTCGCCAGCGACCGACGGACTGGAAACGCGCGTGACGTCACCGGCGAGCACCACACAGTTGCCAGCTACGCGACGACCCTGCTCGCGGCCCGGTGACCGCAGAGATCGCCGCAGCAAATTCCGGCGCCGATGCTATAACTAGGGTTACGCGCCTCTGACCAGCCGATAGCAGGGCGCCGTTCGGACAGGCGAGCGCTTGTCACGTCGGGTCAGCGCGGGTGGCCCGCATCTCCTCGTCGAGGTCCCAGGTAGCGCCACCGTCGCGTGAGCTCTCGCCGCGCCAGCGGAACGAGTTGGGTGCGATGTCGGTGAAGCGCCAACGGAGTTGCGGGTCGTCCTCGTCGCTGAGCAGCAGAATGTCGCCGTCAACCAAACGTCCGAGGAACCGCCTTACCAAGCCGTTCACCGGTTCGATCCAGGTGGAGCGCCAGGCGTCGATCGATGCGTCGTAGAACCGGATCGTCGAACCGTGGAATGCCAGCGGCCGCCGGCCTTCACCGGGCCGTCGGCGGCCGGGCACGATCCAGATGTCCTGGACCGCTCTGCCGCCGAGCACCCAGCCGAAGTGCAGCTCTCCGTACATCGTGGCGCGCGTCCCGTCCGGGCCGGTGCCGGTCCATTCGAGATCCCAGGAGCCGACGAACCGCCCGAACATCATCAGCTTCTCAGCGTGTTCGCCGGCCGGTCCCGCCACATGCAGCGCCCCGACCAGGCCACCGTGACGCACGGCTGCGCTAGTCGCCGTCATCGCTGGTCCTCCTCGACGACTCCTCGGCGCCGATCTGGTCGACGTACGCGACGAACGACGGCCGCATCCTCCAGTCGCTCGGGAGTGTGCCGTCCCGGTGCTGGCGACCGGCCTGTTGCGTCTTCGGCGGCAGCTTCGCCCATTACGTTGCGGGCTCAATCACTCTGCCAGGGTAGGCGGCAGGCGGCGCGCCGCGAAAGACAAGTGTGTATTTAACGACTCTCTACCTTGGCACCAGTTCGTCCATCCGACCGTCCACAGTCGGACAGCCGCTCGACATCGACAAGTCACAGCGGGCCGACATTCTCATCAACGCGTGTGCGCCGGTCGGGCAAAGACGACTGCAAGGGGGTTCACACAGTCGGACAGGGGTGCTGCCGTTGTACCGGGCTGCCGCGTGATCTCCGGTCCGCGCCATTCCCTCGATCAGGGTGCGGGCCGGAGTCTGCCGCGAGCCAGTCGGTAGGTCGGCAGCGGCCCGCTGACGCCACAACACACGATGGCGCGATGGCGCCGCTAGTAAGCAGGGGGACGGATGCGGCGCCATCGCGGGACCCAGCGCAACAGGCGACCTGCCACGCGGCCGGCACGATACCCGCCGAACCCGGGACGGCGACACCCTTCCATCACGCGAACATCTGTTCGATACCGTGCGTTTCGAAACCTGACCGTCCTCGAGGGTCAGCCTGCCTTGCCCTTTGAGCACCACCTTCACTCGCACCCGA
>Ga0184612_10001599_pt1 | contig 10979 bp, 10 predicted proteins | sample PLM3_60_coex_FD_133163 | JGI IMG/M metagenome (GOLD analysis project Ga0184612, IMG submission 133163) | Groundwater sediment microbial communities from an aquifer in East River, Colorado, USA - PLM3_60_coex | ecosystem: Environmental > Terrestrial > Soil > Riparian zone | place: USA: East...
CCTGGACCTCCAGGTGCAGATCCGCCGCCTGCCCAAGCCGGTCATCGCCATGGTGGCCGGGTACGCGATCGGCGGCGGCCACGTCCTTCACCTCGTCTGCGACCTGTCGATCGCGGCGGACAACGCGAAGTTCGGGCAGACCGGACCCAAGGTCGGCTCGTTCGACGCCGGGTACGGGAGCGGCCTGCTGGCCCGCACCGTGGGGCTGAAGCGGGCCAAGGAGATCTGGTTCCTGTGCGAGCAGTACGACGCGCAGACGGCGCTCGAGTGGGGCCTGGTGAACCGGGTGGTGCCGCTGACGAAGCTCGAGGAGGAGACGATCGAGGTGTGCCGGCGGATCCTGTCGATGAGCCCGCTCGCGCTTCGACTGATCAAGGCGGGGTTCAACGCCGACGCCGACGGACTGGCCGGCATCCAGCAGCTGGCCGGCGACGCAACGCTCCTCTATTACATGACGGACGAGGCCCAGGAGGGGCGCGACGCGTACCTGGAAAAGCGCCCCCCGGACTTCGGCCGGTTCCCGAGGAGGCCGTGACCGCCCTCGCGGACTGGGTGAACGGGGCGCGTCCGCGGACCCTGGTGGCGAGCGTGGCCCCGGTTCTGGTGGGGACGGCGGGCGCCGGCCGGGCGTCGCTGTGGCGGACCCTGGCCGCGCTGGTGGTCGGCCTGGGGCTCCAGATCGGCGTGAACTTCGCCAACGACTATCAGGACGGCATGCGCGGAGTGGACACCGACGAACGCCTGGGACCGCCCCGCCTGACCTCGTCGGGCCTCGCGTCCCCCCGGGCGGTACTCCTCGCGGCACTCCTGTCGATCGCCGTCGCCGGAGTGGCGGGGTTGGCGCTCGCGGTGGTCACAACGCTGTGGCTGATCCCGATCGGCGCGGCGGCCATGCTTGCGCTGTGGCTGTACTCGGGCGGCCCGCGGCCCTACGCGGGGCTCGGCCTCGGCGAGGTCATGGTGTTCGTGTTCTTCGGGCTGATGGCCACGGCCGGGACCGCCTACGTGCAGGCCGGGCGGATTCCTGCGGCGGCGTGGTGGTCGGCGGCGGCCATGGGGTTCCTGGCGGTCGCCATCCTAGAGGCCAACAACGTGCGGGATATCTCAACGGACCGGTCGGGAGGGAAGCGCACGCTCGCCGTCCGGCTGGGGGACCGGCGGGCCCGGGCTCTGTACCGCGCGCTCGTCGTGGCGGCCTTCGCCACGATCGTCCTGGGAGTGGCCGTCGGAATCGTCGATACGGGATACGGCCTGTCGCAGTGGGGGCTGCTCGCTCTGGCCGCGTGGCCGCTGGCCATCCGTCCGGTTGAGACCGTGGGGAAGGCGGAGGGCCGTGAGCTCATCCCGGTCCTGACCGGCACGGCCCAGCTCCAGCTGGCGTTCGGGGCGCTGCTCGCGATGGGGCTGTGGCTCGCGGCGACCACGACGTCATGAGCGAGGGCGACGTCGCGCTCGCGTGCATGGGCGCGTTCGTCGACCGGCTCGCGTCGCGCGGGCTGGAGCACGCATGCGTGTCGCCGGGCTCGCGGTCGACCCCGCTCGCGGTCGCGCTGTCGCGTCAGCCACGCGTGACGGTGCACGTCCATCTCGACGAGCGGTCGTCGGCGTTCTTCGCGCTCGGCTTGGCGAAGGCCACAGGGAAGCCGGTAGCGGTGGCGACCACGAGCGGCACCGCGGCGGCGAACCTGTACCCGGCCGTGGTGGAGGCGTGGATGTCGCGCACGGCGCTCCTGGTGCTCACAGCGGACCGCCCGCCCGAGCTCCGTGGTGTCGGCGCGAACCAGACCATCGATCAGCGCGACCTGTTCGGCCGTTACGTGAAACGCTGCGTCGATGCCGGTGTGCCCGCCGACCATCCAGAAACGGAGTACTGGGCAGGGGTGGCGCTAGAGACGGCGGAAGCCGCGCTGGCCCATCCGCCGGGTCCCGCGCACGTCAACCTCCCGTTCGGTGAGCCGCTGGCGCCATCGGGGGACGACGTCGGCATCAGCTTTCACGACCCCCTTCCTCTCGGGACGCCTCGTTCCGGTGCTCGGACCCGACGTACGGTCGTCGAGACGCTCGCTGCGCAGACCAAAGGAGTGGAGCGAGGTGTCCTGCTCGCTGGGTCCCTCCGCCAGGGCGCCTCCCCGGTGGTCGATCTGCCCCCAGCCTTCGGCTGGCCCTTGATCGCCGAGCCGACCTCCGGGCTGCGGGTTCCCGGGTCGCTCGCCGCCGGGCAGTTCCTCCTGGCGAGCGAGGTCTTCGCGTCCGCGCACGCCCCCGACCTCGTCCTCCAGTTGGGTGCGGCGCCGACGTCCCGCGCTTGTCTCGCGTTCGTTGCCAACGCGAAGCGCCTGGTCATCGTGGACCCCGACCGGCTGGTGGCCGACCCCGCTCGTCATGCTTCGCTCCGGCTCGAGGCGGACCCGGCCTCGCTCTCCCGCGCTCTCCTCAAACGGATCGAGCCACGAGAGGGCCTGGCATGGTGGCGTGAGTGGGAGGAAGCCGACCGGGTCGCCCGTCGCTCCGTGGACGACCTCATCGACTCATGGGACGAGCCCTTCGAGGGGCGCGTGGCCCGCGACCTCGCGGCATGCCTGCCCGACGGGGCTACCCTCGTGGTCGGCTCGAGCATGCCGGTGCGCGACCTGGACGCGTACATGCGTCCGCGCGACGGCATCCGCGTGCTGGCGAACCGCGGCGCCAGTGGCATCGACGGGTTCGTCTCGACGGCGCTGGGCGTCGCGGCGTCGGGCTCTCCGACCTTCGCGCTCATGGGCGACCTCACGCTGCTCCACGACGCGAGCGGTCTGCTGTGGAGCGCCGGCCGAGGCCACGATGTGGTCTTCGTGGTTCCCAACAACGACGGGGGCGGGATCTTCTCGTTCCTTCCACAGCGGGATCTGCCGGAGTTCGAGCGGCTGTTCGTCACACCGCACGGCCTCGACCTTTCGAAGGTGGCCGAGGCGGCCGGAGCACGTCACGCGTTGGTCGAGCGGGCGGGAGATCTCGCGCCGGCCGTGGCCGAGGCGTCGAGGTCGGGCGGCGTCTGGATCATCGAGGTGCCGTCCGATCGCGACCTGAACGTCGCTCGCCACGCCGAGGTGAACGCCGCGGTTGCCGCGGTCCTGGAAGCCCGCCGCTAGGCCGGGGCGTACCATCTCCCTGTGATGGAACGCTCGGCTCGGCGGCGCTACCGGCTCGGCACGATGGCCTATTGGGCCGTGACCGTCCTCCTCGTCGGGTTCGGCTACCTCGCGCTGTTCAGCATCGGCGCGCCGTTCCTGCTCACCGGCATCACCATGATGGTCGTGTCCCCGTGGAGGAGCCGTCCCGAGGTGCTGTGGCCGGCGCTCGTCGGGGTGTGGGCGTTCGTGCTGGGCTACGTGCTGGTTGCTCCGCTCGGGTGCACGTCGACAGCGATCTCCGTGACGGCGGGTTCGCCGCCCGCCGTGTCCCACACGACGTGCACCAACATCCTGGGCATCGACTACTCGGGGATCGGGATCTACAACCCAAGCCTGGTGCCGGCGTTGCTGGCCGGGGTTCCGGCGGGTGGCGTCGGCGCCCTGGCCACGCGCTTCCTGATCGTTCGTCGGCGAAGGACTGCCACTCCGGCCTAGCCCCAGCGGAGAGAGTCCAGGAGCGCCCGGAACTTCGCCTCGGTCTCGTCGAGCTCTTCCTCGGGAACCGAATCCGCCACGATGCCTGCGCCCGCGAACAGCCGGGCGGTGGTGCCGGTGATCTCGGCGCACCGAAGCGCGATGGCCCATTCCCCGTCGCCGTCCGCGTCCATCCACCCCACGGGACCCGCGTAGCACCCGCGGTCGATGGGCTCGAGCACCGAGAGCGCCTCGCGGGCCTCCTCGCGGGGCGTGCCGCAGACGGCCGGCGTGGGATGCAGCGCGGCCACTAGGTCTAGCGCAGTCGCCGAAGGGTCGTGCAGCCGCCCCGAGAACGGCGTGGCCAGGTGCCACACGTTCGCCGTGCCGAGCAGCTCGGGCTCCCTGGGGTGGGTCAGGCCGTCGCAGTACCCGCCGAGCACTCGCGCCACGTCCTCCACCACCACGGCGTGCTCCTCGCGGTCCTTCTCTGAGGACAGGAGCCGCTGTGCGGAGATCTGATCCCGCTTGAAGTTCCCGAACCGCGGCGCCGAGCCAGCGAGCGGCGTGGCCCGGACCTCCCGACCGCGGCGAAGCACGAGCAGCTCGGGGCTGGCGCCGACCAGGACGCCGCCCGCCCGCGCGAGCTCGGGAGGAGGGTCCGGCCCGGCGAACGCGTAGCAGTCGGGGTCCACGGACCGAAGCCGCCACAGGAGCTGCTTCGCGTCGAGCTCGCGTCCCGCATCGACGAGGAGGGTCCGGGCCAGGACGACCTTCCGAAGGCTCCCCGACCGGATGCGCTTGGCGGCCCTCGCGACCGCCTCCGCGTAGTCGTCGGGCTCGGGATCGGGGCGGAGCTGGACGTCCTCGAACGCGTCGTGGGGGACGGCCCGGCCCGTCCATCGCTCGCGCTCGGCGTCGAGCGGCGCGAACCCGTCGGGGAACACGTCGAGCTCCCACGACTCACCCGGCGTGTGGCGGGCGACCACGCGTGAGGGGATCACCGCGTCCGCCGCGTACCGGTCGTCGAAGGGGATCGCCGCGACGGCGACCGGCGGGGGGCCCTCGCCATCGCGACGGATGGCGCGGAGCGCCTCGGTGGTCAGCCGGGCCAGGCGAAGGATGCGCTCGGGGCCGGCCTTCGCCCGAATCCGGCCGGCCACGCCAATCCCGGAGAGCCCCAGGCCCGACCGCTCGAAGAAGAAGCCCCCGGCTCGGTAGTTGGCCAGCAGGTCGAACGCCGGGCCGAGCCTCCTGCCCCGGGCGACGAGCGCCGGCGCCCGCTTCACTCGCGCCTCACCCGCGCGTCCCCGCCAGCACCTGCGCGATCCCCCCGGAGAGCTGCACGCGCTCGGCGTCGGGGAACCCGGCCTCCCGGAGCGCCGCGAGCATCTCCGGCGCCGGCGGGAGGTAGGCCATCGACTTCGGGAGGTAGGCGTACGCCTCGCGGTCCGACAGCAGGCCGCCGATCATCGGCACCACCCGTCGGAAGTACACCGCGTGGCCGGCCCGCATCACCGGGCTGTCGGGCTCGGACGCCTCGAGGAGCGAGATCCGACCGCCGGGCCGGACCACCCGAGCGATCTCCGAGAAGAAGGCGCCGAGGTCCACCACGTTCCGCAGGGCGAACCCACAGGTGGCACCGTCGACCGATCGTTCGGCCAGCGGCAGACGAAGGACGTCCGCCTGGACGAGCGGCGCGTCGGTGGTGGCCTCGGCCAGCATGCCGAAGGAGAAGTCGAACCCCAGGGCCCGGTATCCATTGCGCGAGAGCTCTCGGCACAGGTCGCCCGTGCCACACGCGAGGTCCGCGACCAGAGCCCCCCCGGGCAGACGGAGCTCGCGGACGGACCGCCGCCGCCACCCGACGTCCATGCCGAACGTCATCACCCGGTTCACCAGGTCGTATCGGCCGGCGATGGCGTCGAACATGCCGCGGACACGGCGAGCCTTCTCTTCACCCTGCGGAAGATCCTCGTCGCTCACGGCCACGAGCGGCCCATGCGCCGGGACTCCGCCCGGGTGGCCTCCACCTCCGCGGCCTCCCCCACCCGTTCGATGTGGTCCTCGGCCACGCCGAGCAAGACCCGGCGGAAGTGGTTCGCCACGAGGTCGGTGACGGCGGGGAGGAGCGCCCTGAACGCCTCGACCAGCCGGGCCGCCGCGTCCTCGTCCGAGGCGGCCGTGTCGCGGATGGGCTTTCGCACGTGATCGTCGAACAGCTCCACCGCTCGCTGGGCCAGGCCGAGCATGGCCTCGTGCGTCTGCCGGGCCAGCGAGAGCAGCTCGCCGAGGGGGAGGCCGAACTCGAGGAGCTTCAGTGCGGCGCGGACGGTCTGGATGTCGGCGGCGGCGTACCGCTCCTCACCGTCGACCGGGTGGGACAGCCGGATGCCCTCCCGCTCCACGGCCTGGATGAGCGATGCCGGGACGCCGCTCGCCGCTGCGAACTGCTCGAGGGAGAGGAGGTCCTCCTCCCCTTCGCCCTCCCCTCGGGCGGCGGCGACGGCGACCGCAAGGTCCGCGTCGGCCCGCCCCAGGCCACCCTGCACCACCCGCTTGATCGCGGCGAGCGTCAGGCCCTTTCGTTGCAGGGCCCGGACCTCACGGACCCGCTCCACGTGCTCCGAGCCGTACCACGCCACCCGGCCTTCCCGTCCGGGCGGGGGGAGCAGGCCCATGGACTGGTAGTAGCGGACGGTGTCGACGGAGACATCGCATGCCGCGGCGACCGCTTCGACCCGGTACCTCATGACCGACAACTCTACGAGTGTTTGCTCGAAGCTTCCAAGCTTGAGCCAGCCCAGCCGCTCGGAGGGCTACAGGCGCTTGGAGGAGAAGGACAGGATGGAGCAGTTCTGCCGGGCCACGACCCAGATCACGATGCGGTCGGCGGGCTGGCCGGCGCTCGGGCTCTCCAGGTAGACGCCGACGTAGGCCGGCCGGCCCTGGAACGTGGCCTGGATCAGCCTGACCAACCGGTCCTCACTCGTGAGGCCGCCCGGCTTCGCCAGGCAGGCCGCGGCGCCCTCGGCCTGAGCTCCGGACAGGTCCTTGACCGACGGTTGCGCCAGGGCCGTGTCCGAGCCCGCCCGCAGGGCAGAGGAGTCGGCCAATCGCTCCAGCTTCATGGCGTCGAAGTCGGCGTTCGGCTGGATCTCCAGGGGGACGGCGCCGGAGAGCGCCGCCTCCATGCTCGGCGCCCGCGTCGGCGCCGCCGCCACCCCACCGCCCCCGGCCGACTCCGTCCGGGCCTCCCGGCCCAGGCGCGGCAGGGCCACGACGACCACCGCGACCAGGGCCGCCGCCGCGGCCAGACCGGCGGCCCATTGCGTCCTGCCGCCCCAGGAACGACGGGCTCGCGACGTTCGTTCCTTGCCGGCCTCCGCCATCACTGGTCTCGTCGTCCCGAACGGGACGGGCACCTCGGGCAGCTCGCGGAGCATGGTCACGGCCCCGGTCGCCAGCTCGATCTCTTCCCGGCAGGTGGCGCAGGTGGCCAGGTGCGCGTCGACCTCGGCCCGCTCGTCCGTGGCGAGCGTGCCGTCGACGTAGCCGGAAAGGTGCTCCTCGGGGTGTGTCATCTGGATCTCGCCTCGTCAGACGGTCCCGCCGGCTCCGGACGTTCCCGCTCCGGACCCCCTCGGAGGGCCCGGGCCAGGGCCACCCGGCCCCGGTGCAGGCGCGACTTCACCGTGCCCACGGGGATACCGACGATCGCGGCCACCTCCTCGTACGGGAGGTCCTGCACGTCGTGGAGGATCATGACCACCCGGTAGTCCTCCGGGACGGCGAGCAGGGCCCGTTGGACGTCAATCGAGAGGTCGGTGGCCTCGGCGTGGTCCGGCCACGCCGGCGGCTCGGGTTCGTGATCGTCACCGATGCTGAGCAGAGGGGCCCGGCTTCGCTTGCGGAGCAGGTCGTAACAGGCGTTCACGGTCACCCGGTGCATCCAGGTGGTGAACGCAGCCTCGCCGCGGAACGACGCGAGCTTGCGAAGGGCGGTGAGGAAGGCGTCCTGGGTGGCGTCGCGGGCGTCCTCCTCGCGACCCGTCATGCGCAGGGCCAGGTTGTACACGCGGCGCTCGTGGCGCTCCACGATGATGCCGAACGCCGCGCGGTCCCCGTCCACCGCGCGCCGCACCAGGTCCTCGTCGCGCTCCTCGCTCGGCATCAGGCCGGTCCCACCACCCGGAAGTCACCCACCTCCGCGCGGTGTCCGTCGTCGGTGGGGACGACGGACGTGATCCACAGCAGCACATATCGGCCGGTGGCGGGCCCGATCGACTCGCGCATCTCGGTGGAGGCCGTGAAGGTTGGGCGGGCGCCGGCGATCATCGCGGTCAGGTCGTCGCCCACCACCACGGTGAACCGATACCCCGGGTACGGGGTCTGGAGCCGGAAGCCGGTCACGGTTCTTCGGGCCCCGAGGTCAAACAGCATCCCCACGCCCGGCTTGTTCAGCCGGCCGTCGAAGTAGTTCTCCGATTTCCACACGGTGAGGGGATCGGGGTCGGCGGCCAGGGGGAGGCCCGAGTCGTTCTCATGGCCGTCGCCGGGTGGGGGGTCCACCGGGGCGACCGATAAGAACCGCAGGACGTGGGTAATGGGGGCGGGGCTCTCCTCGTTCGGCCCGAACCGGATGCCGACCGGCCCGCCCAACTGGAGATTGCCGAGCCATAGTCCCGCTCCCAGCGCGCCCGCGGCGATCAGCACGACCAGGAGCGGCACGGCGAACCACGTCCGGAACATCGAGAACCGGGGGGACGGCGGCGCCGGCGCGACGACCGCGGTCTCATCCAGCCCCGAGCGGCGCTCCGGCGCCGCCGCCCGCTCCGTCACCACCCCAGCCGCGTCGCGGAGCGCGGCCCCGAACTCGTCGGCGCTGGCGAAGCGGGCCGCCGGCTCCGGTGACAGCGCCTTGCTCACCACGTCGTCCAGCTTGCGCGTCACGTCCGGCCGGTGGTCCCGGGGCGACGTCTCCCCGGCGGCCGGCGCCCGGCCGGTGAGGATCTCGTATAGCAGCGCGCCCGCCGCCCAGACGTCGGTTCGAACGTCGGGCGGTGACCCGGCCGCCTCCTCGGGGGCGATCGGCGCGGGGTGGAGGATCCTCGTCGCCTCGTGAGGCGGCATCGACCGCACCACGGCCTCGCCGAACCCCAGATCGCACACACGGATCGACCCGTCCGAGCACTCGATGACGTTCTCCGGCTTGAGGTCGAGATGCAGGACGCCGGCCTCGTGGGCGGCGGCGAGCGCGTCGAGCGCGCCGCCCACGAGGCCGGCCCCCCGCCCCACGGGGATGTCGCCGTCGCGAGCGATGAGCGCCCGGGCGCTGTCTCCCTCGGCGTGCTCGCGGACGACGAACGCGATGCCGTCGTCCCTCCCGGTGTCGAGGAGCCGGGCCAGGCCTCGGTGCGATGCCAGCGCGACCATACGAAGCTCCTGGTCGAGTCGCTCGGCGAACGCCGGGTCGCCGGCGAGCTCCGGGCTGATCAGCTTCACGACCACTCGACGATCCAGGACGGTGTCGGTGGCGCTCCAGGACATGCCCGTCCCGCTCCTACCGAGCTCCTGCTCCAGGGCGTACCGTCCGGCGAGCACAGTGGGCGGTTGCTCGGTCCTCACCCGCTGAGTCTACGTCCCTGCCTCCGGCCGACGGCCCTCAGACGGTCGACGGGCCCGAGGTGTCCGTGATCTTCGCCCTGGTCAGGGACTCGAGGAAGCCGATCCGGCCGGCGATCAAGGTCGAGGCTGTCTTCACCACGACGATGGTCACCCTGCCGGTCTGCGGTTCGATCGAGAAGCCGTCTTTGGCGGGGATCCGGGCTCCGGGCGCGTCCTGGTTCACCAGCTCCACGGCGGCCTGGTACGCCTGGTTGCGGTTCCCGGTCTGCTTGAAGACGTTGGCCGCTTCCCGCGCCGCGTCGGATGCGGCCTCCGTGACCTTGTACTGGGTCAGGGCGATCGAACCGGCGTCGAAGGCGGCCACGACGAAGACCGCCAGGAAGACGAGCCACAGGATCGCGATCTTGCCCACGAGCCCGCGCTCGTCCTTGAGCTCTGCCGACCTCATCTGTGCCACCTCGCTGCGAGCTGCCTCCGCACTACATCGACCTCGTCCACGCGCAACATGAGGGCTGCCGCCATGAAGGCGAGGATCCCGGCCCCCACCGCCCCCAGGACCTGGGTGGCCTGCCCGCCGAGCGTTGCGGTACCGACCCATCCCCCGATCGCCCTCGCCACCGCCCATGCCACCGCCGCGGTGATCCCGCCGGCGAGGAACGTCCGGGACAGCCCGGAGACGATCCGCCTGCCGTCGATCCCGCCCAGCCGGCGCCGGATCATGGCCACGAGCGCGATGGAGCCGAAGGTGTAGGCGGTGGCGTGTCCCAGCGCGAGGCCCCTGACCCCCATGCCCAGGGCCAGGACGAACAGCAGGTCGACCAGGACGTTCAGGCCGACGGCCGCGATGTTGACGAGCGCCGGCGTCCGGGTGTCCTGCATCGAGTAGTACGCCCGCAGCAGGAGCTGGAACGTGGAGAACGAGAACAGGCCGAGCGAGAAGAACACCAGGATGCCGGCGACGAGGTCGGTGCTCCTCGGGCCGGCCACCCCGTGTTGGAGCAGGAGGCGCACGATGGGGACGGCGAGCACCAGGTAGCCGAGCGCGGCCGGCACGACGATCACGGCGGTCCACCGGATCCCCCGGGCCAGGAGCTCGCGGAAGGCCTGCCGATCGCCGTCCACCCATCGTGACGACATGGCCGGGAGGAGCGCGGTGAACACCGAGACGACGAAGATGGCGTGCGGCAGCTGGAACAGGATGAACGCCGCCGCGTACGCAGTGTACCCGCCCTTCACGCGAGCCGCGAGGATCAGGACCACCAGGTACCCCAGCTGGTTGGCCACGACGTACACGACCACCCACTTCGCCAGGTGGGCGATGCGGACCACGGCCTCGTCTCGCCATCCCCGCTGCCACCGGAACCGGAACCCCAGCCGGCGGAGCGACGGCCACAGCGCGACGGTCATCGCCACCACGCCGAGGGTCGTGCCGATGGCGAGGACCAGCTTCTGCGGTCCTGTGGCCAGCACGGCCTGCCCGGGGTGGGACATTCCGGCGAAGGTCAGGAACGTGGCGATCACGATGAGGTTGTTCAGGATGGGCGCGAACATGGGCACGGCGAACCGCCGGTGCGCGTTCAGCAAGCCCGTCGCCACCGCGCCGATCCCGTAGAACACGATCTGCGGCATGAACCAGCGCAGGAAAAAGGAGGCCAGCTCCTGCACGACCTGCCGCTGGCCCTCCGGCACACCGACCGTGTACAGGCGGATGATCCACGGCGCGAGCACGATGCCGAGGACGCAGATGATCGACAGGGAGACGGCGGC
>Ga0184612_10001600_pt1 | contig 10971 bp, 12 predicted proteins | sample PLM3_60_coex_FD_133163 | JGI IMG/M metagenome (GOLD analysis project Ga0184612, IMG submission 133163) | Groundwater sediment microbial communities from an aquifer in East River, Colorado, USA - PLM3_60_coex | ecosystem: Environmental > Terrestrial > Soil > Riparian zone | place: USA: East...
CCTGATTTAATCTTCATGGACCTCGGCATGCCCAACATGAGCGGCATCGAGGCGACTTTCTGCTTGCGCGAGAGTTCGGTGACGCGAGACACGCCCATCATTATTTGCACGGCTTGGATGGCGGAAAACCACAGGGACGCTGCTTTACGCTGCGGCGCCTGCGAAGTTATCTTCAAACCGGTCTCCATCAGTCAACTTCAAAGCGTGCTGCTGCGCCACTTACCCACGCCAAAAGAAGACCTGCAGGTACATTGAGGCGCGGCGCGTCATCATAAATAAAACTCCATAGGTTTCGCCGGTTCCAATTACATTTCAAAAAACGAATTCGCGGCCTGACGCCATCAAAACGATGACTCGATGAGCTTGATTTGCTGCGCCTTTTTCTGTCATTAACAGGCGAACGACGCAAAACAATCACGCTGCTTGACAATGCTTCCGCCGATCGGCTAGTGCTACAAACCTAGAATGGCTTCGTGATTCCAGGCGATGTTTCCCGCTATAGTCGATATTTCGCTGCCGGGACGCCGAATCAAATCGTGCTATAAGACACTCAAACCTAGGAGGGATTTCCATGAAACCACAGGAATGGCGGCAAAAATTGGGCGATTGCGTGAGAGATTTGTTTCTGTCGCCGGAGATGACGCATTTTTACTCGATTCCTATGACCACGGAGCGCGCGCGGATTTACCTGTTGCAGTTGAGCCTTTACGTTCGGCAGCGGCGAAATTTCTGGCCGCAAGTGGCAGCCAATTGTCCGGAGTTCGAAGTCAAGCAGCGCATCATGGAGCACGAGCACGAGGAATTGGTCGAAGACGAGCATTCTAAAGCCGGGCATCTAGATCTCATCTTTCGGCAGGGAAAAGAATTAGGATTAAGCGTGGACGACGTACTCAAAGCCGAGCCGCTGCCGACTACAAAGGCAGCGATCTACGCGTGGTTCTGGATCGCGCGCAATCGGCCGTGGCAGGAAGCGATCGCAGCGTCGACGATCGCCGAGTGGACCAACGACGACCGGTTGTTGGGCGACATCGGCGGCGGCAACTGCACGCGGCTGTACAAGATCTGGCAGCGCGATCTCAGTTTCGCCGACGCGCAGATGCCGAATTTCACCGCGCACAGCAAAGCCGACGTGAAACATTCCGACATGTTCATTGACGTGCTCGAAAGGTACGTCGCTCCCGGTAGAGAAAGCGACGTGCTCGACACCGCAAAGGAATCGATGGATCTCCACCGCGCCTATTTCGGCGGCATGGCTCACGCGATGGCCCAGGCGTCGTAGTTCCAACGGGCGGAATTATATGAAACTCGAGGATCTGGACCGCCAGCTAGAGCAAAACCATCTGTCCGGGTTTTGGCGCACGCGCGTGCCGTCGCATTCCTCAGAGGCGCCGTACCTGTGGAAGTGGGAGGCTTTGCTCGACGGCTTGCTCAAAGCGAGCGAGACCGTCAGCATGGACCAGGCCGAACGGCGCGCCATTCGAGTGGTCAATCCTCATTTGGGGATCAAGTCGACATCGCACACTCTGCAAGTCACTTTCTCGATCGTCAATCCGGGAGAGGTCGCGAAGGCGCACCGTCACAACATGGCGGCAATCCGCTTCGTCGTCCAAGGCAAAGGCGCTTACACGGCGGTGGCCGGTGAGAAATTCTACATGGATGAAGGGGACCTGATTCTCACCCCCAATTGGACCTGGCACGAGCATCACAATGAATCCGAGGATCCGATCATCTGGCTCGACGGTCTGGACGGGCCACTGATCCAATCGCTCAATATTCTTTTTTTCGAGGAGTCGGAAATTGCCGAACAAGCGATCACGCGGCAGACCGGCGAGTCACTGAGCCGCCTGGGATTCGCGCGCGCGGCGAAAAAAGAGAAAGCGCATTTGCGCGGCGTTCCATTCCGCTATGCCTGGAAGGACACCTATGGCGCGCTTAAATCGATGGGCGAGAGCGATCGGGATCCGTACGATGGAACGCTCTTGCGCTACATCAATCCCGCGACCGGCGGTTATACTTATCCGACCATGTCTTGCGAGGTGCAGCTTTTCAAAGCCAAAGAAATGACCAAGCCGCACCGCCACATGAGCACGGCGATCTACCATGTTTTTAATGGCCAAGGCCGCAGCCGAGTCGGCGAGGGTTATCTCGAATGGAAAAAAGGCGACACCTTCGTCGTGCCGCTCTGGCAGTGGCACTGCCACGAAAACCTCGCCAACGATGAGGCGATTCTTTTTTCGCTCAACGATCGCCCGGTGATGGATTCATTGCAGCTCTACAGGGAAGAAGCGGCAGATTAACGACCCGCGCCTATTCAGGGCAAAGCGAGCCACGCCGGCGATTATTCATGGATGCTCCAACCAAAATCAGACTTGCCAGCCGCGCTTATGACGGCGTACTGCCGATTCTGCGCGGCCAGATGACGATTCCCGGAGTCGAATTCGAAGTCATTGAGACCGAAGACGTGCCAGGCATGTTTTCCGGCATGTTCCAGGGAAAATACGACGTCTCCGAAATGTCGCTCGGAGAGCTGATTTATTATACTTCTCGCGGCAAGGCCGACTTCATCGCGATTCCGGTTTTTCCTTCGCGCATGTTTCGCCACGGCTTCATCTTCGTGCGCAAGGACTCGGGCATCGATCGACCGGCGCAATTGAATGGCAAGAGACTCGGGTTTCTGCGCTGGGTGCAGACGGCGGCGATCTGGATGCGCGGCATGCTGATCGACGAGTACGGCGTGTCGGCAAAAGATTCGCAGTGGCAAGTCGTGGCGATGCACCATTGGGACGAGCATGATCCGGGCGCGACAGTTGAGCCGCGAGATGGTTCGGTGATTCGCATGATTCAAAACGGCGGCAAAGACACTTCCGAGCGCGCCTGCCGCGCGCTATTCGATGGGGAGGTCGACGCTTTGGGCGTGACCGAGTCACAGCTTGCGAGATTGCGCGCCAGCGATTCGGTCAAGAAATTGTTTGAAAACGCGCGCGAGGTCGAGGCCGACTATTTTCGCAAAACTAAGATACTGCCGATTATGCATGTCTTGGCGCTACAAAAAAGCCTGGCTGATCGCCATCCCGAGCTGCCGGAAAAACTATTCCGTCTTTACTCGGAGGCAAAACGCTGGGCGCAGCGCTGGCGCCGCTCGATCCCGAGCCTGGTCGAAGCCTGGCCCAATGACTATCTCGCCAACGAGCAGCGAATTTTTGGCGCCGATCCATGGACCTACGGCCTGGGAGCCAACCGGCATGTGCTTGAGAAGTTTCTTGCTTATTGCCACGCGCAGGGAATAAGCGCGAGAAACATCGCGCCGGAAGAAATTTTTCATCCAACGACTATCAACCTGGCCGAGTAAGATTCACATTCGATCGAAGGGAGTTTTCCTATGTCAACGGCGACCGCCACGGCAACCAAACCGACAGCGACGAATCCTTGCGACTTGCGCGATTGGCTCAAGGACGTCAAACGGCTCGAACAGATCGAGCAGATCTCCGGCGCCCATTGGGACTTGGAGATTGGCGCGCTGACGGAAATCATTCTTGAAAGAATTTCCACGCCGCCGGCGCTGCTCTTCGACAACGTGCCGGGTTTTGATCCCAATCGGCGCGTGCTCTCCAACATGCTGGAAACTTTGGAGCGCACCGCGCTGACGTTAAATATGCCGACGGATATAAAAACGATACCTTTGATTGACGCTTTGCGAGCCAAGTTGCGTGCCCTGCAACCGATCAAACCCAATATTGTCAGCACCGGGCCGGTGTTTGAAAACGTCGAGCGTGGCGAGCAGATCGATCTGATGAAGTTTCCCGTGCCGCGCTGGCATGCAGGCGACGGCGGGCGTTATCTCGGCACGGCCCATCTGGTCATTACCCGCGACCCGGAAACCGGCATCGAGAACGTCGGTTGCTACCGCGTCATGCTACAAGACAAGGACAAGGTCAGCCTTTATATCTCGCCGGGAAAGCACGGCAAGATGCACTACGAAAAGGCGATGAAAGCAGGACAGCCTTTTCCGGTGGCGATGGCTTTCGGTCAGCACCCGTTGTTGTTCATCGCCTCTTCGCAGGCAGTTCCCTTCGGCGTCAACGAATACGATTGGACAGGCGGGCTGCTCGGCCAACCTCTCGATGTTATAGAAGGACCGCTCACCGGCCTGCATTTTCCCGCCAACGCGGAAATCGTTATCGAGGGTGAAATAATTCCGGGTGAATCCATGCAGGAAGGTCCTTTCGGTGAATGGCCGGGCTACTATGCCAGCGCGCAGCGGGCCGAACCATTCGTCCGCGTCAAGGCGCTGTACTACCGCAACGATCCGATTATCTGCGGCGCGGCTCCTTTCAAGCCGACGATTCACGGCATGTATCGTTCGTGCTTACGCGCCGCGACGGTGTGGAACGGCATGGAACAGGCGGGCGTGCCGGATATCAAGGGTGTCTATCTGCCGCCGCCGGCGCAGCGTTTCATGATCGTGGTCGCGATTAAACAAAGGTACCCGGGCCACGCCAAACAGGCTGCCTTGGTCGCGTGCCAATGTCATGCCGGCGCCTATCTGGGACGTTACGTGGTCGTCGTCGATGACGATATCGACATCACCGACGTCAACGAAGTGCTCTGGGCTATGGCCACGCGTTCAGACCCGGCGACCTCGGTCGATATTCTCCGACGCACGTGGAGCGGCCCGCTGGATCCGATCATCCAGCCGGGATTTAAGGGCCATAACTCGCGGATGATCATCGAAGCAGTGCGGCCGTGGGAATGGCGCGACAAATTTCCCGCCATCAGCGCCATTAGCGATGAAACGCGAATAGAGTATTCGGCAAAATGGCAAAAGCAACTGGCCCAGGTCGAGGCGCGCCATGGGCAAGGACGGACGCGCGGCGAGTAGGAATTTTGACCTGTTCGTCACTGTCATTGTCAGTAATGCCGCTATTTTCTCGTTTGAGTACCGGCCGGGGGTAAACCACCTGATCATTAATCGATCGGATCGAACGTTTTTTGTCGAGTTGATTTCAGGGCTTAATCGCCGAAAACTGCACGTGTTGGCCAAATTTGTCCGCGGTAGGTGTATCGCCGTGCTTTTGCGTCCTTAGTTACATTTTCTCGCCTCGCTAAGGAAATCTTTGGAAAATTCCGGCCTTATCCGGTGTAAGGGGCCTATTAAAGCCGTTTGGCACAGGACCTGCTCATGGAACTGCAGCGGCGAGTAAGCACAGGCCAATTGATTAGAAAAGGAGAATTACCGGATGGAAGAAATCATGACACCTTCAGAGGTCGCGGCATTGCTAAAGATACACTTAAAAACCGTGTATAAGCTTGCTGAGAAAGGCGTCATCCCGGGCAACCGAATCGGACGTAGCTGGCGCTTTAGCCGCAGCGATGTCCTGGAATTGGTTTCCAGCAAGGGGATGAATTTGTCTGACAACGGCGAGGCGCCTTTGCGCGCGGTGGCCGGCGGGGCCAAGTAACCCAGGACAAAGTTATCTCGGCTAGCTGAGTGGTAGATCTCGACCCAATCAAGCAACTGCAGAGTCTCCTTGACGACCGCGGTAAGGTGCTGGAGAGAATTTCCGGCATTCATTCCGCTCTCAATTCACTCAAGTCAACCGGCTCAACGCTCGCGGAACCGCATCCACCGGCGGAGACAATCCCCGCCGTCGAAGCCAAGCCTATTCCTATCGCTGAAGATCGCTTGTACGACCGCCTGCTGAATACACTGCGTGACATGCAAACGCAGATTGAAGATAGGGTGCGCCCATTGGCGCAAGAAACCCTGCACTTAGAACAAGCGCGCTTGCGCGAACAGTCGAAGCAGGAGCACAAGGCGTTGGAAGACTGCCTCGCACGAATGGACCAATGCATCTTGAACTGTAGGGACCGGATCAACGAGTATGAAAAGAGACACGCGGAACTCGTGCGGCTCAACCAGCGACTCGCTACCCTCGGTTCAGAGCCCGAACCGCTGCCGGAACCATTAACGGCGCAAAACATCGCCGCAACCATTAGCGACCGTCTCGGGAAGCTCAGCCTGCAAGGTAAGCTCTAAGTCAGAGCCACTTGCGCTCGAATTTATCATATCGATATGTTGTGTCGGTAAATTGTTATTCCTCCTCATCAAAATTTGCTCTCCCTACTGAATGCGACACAGTCTCGACGCGGGGGGAGGAAAGAGGAGGGGGAAGGTTTAGCTGCAAAGAACGCAAACTGACTCCTTCGTAACGATCTTTCCCACGAGCGAGACTCTAGCGAAAGATTGACTTGCCGCACAAATCGCCCAATGTCCGAACGGCGTGATCGATCTTTTCCGACCAAGTCTGGCCACAACTGAGCCTGATAAAATTCTTATACTTTTGGTTCGCCGAAAAAATCGGACCGGGCGCGATGCTGATTTTTTGCTGCAAGGCTCGGCGATGCAACTCGAGCGAGTCCACGGAGCGCGGCAGCTCGACCCAGAGTACGTAACCGCCTTGCGGTCTCGTGACCTTTGTCCCGTCGGGAAAATATCGGCCGACCGCATTGCTCATCTGTTGAACCTGGGTCTTTAGGATTCGGCGAATCTTTCTCAAATAGCGGTCGTATCCTCCGCTCTGCAAAAAATCTGCGATAGCCATCTGTGGAGCCGTGGTGGTGGCCATGGTGTTTGTGAACTTAAGACTCTCGACTTGCGGTTTGAACCGGCCGGGTGCCGTCGAGCCGACTCGATAACCCGGAGCCAATGTTTTAGAGAATGACGAGCACAGAAGCACGAGTCCGTGTTTGTCATATGCCTTTGCCGTTCTCGGTCGAGTCCCGCCAAAAGACAAATCACCGTAAATGTCATCTTCGATAAGCGGAATCTCACGCCGTGCGAGTAGTTCGACTAATTCTTTCTTGTTGGCGTCCGGCATGCAGCTACCGAGGGGATTGCTAAAGTTAAGAACGAACAAGCATGCCTTAACTTTTTGTCTCCTGATTGCCGCAGCCAAGGCATCCAGGACAATTCCATCTCTCGGGTCGGCGGGGATCTCCAATGCCTTCATGCCGAGGCTTTCGATAATCTGTAAGGTTCCATAAAAGGCCGGCGACTCGATCGCAATAATGTCGCCTGACTTCGCCACTGCCCGAAGACAGAGATTCAATGCCTCCATGGTGCCGTGGGTGGTGACGATGTCATTTTCCGAGAGCCGGCACCCCGAGTCTATCGATCGTTTGGCAATCTCATGTCGGAGCGGCCGATAGCCGGGTGGAAAGTCGTAGCTCACGGCACGGGCTCCCGCTCTGCCGGTGGCCGCGGCCATTAGCCGATTGAGCCGCTTGACGGGAAGATGATCCGTGCTCGGCGTCGATAATGCCAATTGAACCATCTCCGGATCGTGCGCGGACTGAAAAACCTGCGCGACGAGCTCACTCACTCCAACGCGGGTGACAACCGGCGACGGATTGGACGGCTTAGGCTCAGGCGGAAGATTACGCGTGGACCTCACGTAAAATCCTGACTGTGGCTTGGCTTCGATCCAATCCTTATCTTCGAGGATCATATAGGCCTGGAGCACGGTCGAGATGCTCACGTCCATCTGTGAACTCAGTTTCCTGATCGACGGCAGACGCTCGCCAGCGTGCAACGTGCCTTGATCGATGAGCTGGGTGATGTGATCCGCCACTCGCTCGTAGAGCAGGTCCTCGTTTCTAGTTTCTTGTTTAGCCATGCACCGATACTAACGCTCCCTTCACTTTTTTGGCAGATACAGCAGCCGCGAAAAGCCACCGGTACAGTTGGAAAAAAATACAACTGTTATGGTGCTAATTTCAACTAACTGAATCTGTACTCTAGTAGTCGGAATGGTTAATTTCTAGCTCACACATGTCTGGGAAGCGAATGTGAAGGACTTATTTCACACCGAGGATTGCGGGCTCTCTTTGATCTGCCGATGTTGTCGCGGTCCCGTTTGCGAGCGAACCTTAGTAAAGGCCGATCGCTTGCGAATGCAACGGAACCTGTGGGCGCAGGAAGATCGGCGCTACCGTTACGGTTCATCGACCAGACACGCCGAGCCGTGCATGAGAAAACTTTTCAGCTGTTTCGTTTCGGTATTCTTAACTCGTGTAACGCGTCTGTTTTAGCAGGGTGCTGAAGAATGCCGTTCATCCTTCGACAAAGCTGGACGAACGGAGGATGGATTGAAACCATTGGAGAATTTCCGTTCTTGCTGAGGCTCTCGAAGCACGAGTGCCTTTTTTCAGCAATCTGTTAGATTAAAGAGTTAGACAGGAATGGTGAGACTTATGAAAACTATTGGCATTATTGGTGGCATGAGCTGGGAGTCCTCAGCCGAGTATTACCGCCTGATCAACGAGAACATCAAATCAAGATTAGGCGCGACGCATTCCGCAGAGCTGGTCATGTACAGCATGGATTTCCACGTGGCCGCGCAACTCGAACTGGAGGAACGGTGGTCGGAACTGGCAACGCTCCTGATCGACGCGATAACGCGGCTCGAAAAAGCGGGAGCCGAGTTTGTAATTATCGCGTCGAATACCGCTCACAAGGTCGCGGAGGTCGTGCAACGATCAATTAATTTACCACTGCTACACATCGCGGATGTCGCCGCGGAAGAGATCGCAAAAGCAGGCATCTCCACCGTTGGCCTTTTAGGCACTTGTTTCGTAATGGAACAAGATTTCTATAAAGAAAAGTTTCGTGCTCGAGGAATAGATGTTGTGGTCCCTGATCTAGCGGCACGCGCCTACGTCCACAACGTCATATTTAATGAGCTGTGCGTCGGGAAGATGATTCCCGAATCCAAAGAAACAATGCAGAGGATAATTCTCGATCTCCAACAAGCGGGAGCCGAGGCTGCGATCCTCGCTTGCACAGAACTCCCGCTACTCATTCATGTTGAAGACACTCCAGTCAGGTTGTTCGATACGATGGAGCTTCACGTAAACAAGGCGGTTACATTGGCGTTGGGATGATTCGCATCCGTATTAAATGCGTAAGGGATCGTCCTGAATTTACGATGAGGTTATGAAGTGAGCGTGGTGCGCCCGACAGGAATCGAACCTGTACTTAGGGTTCCGGAGACCCTCGTGATATCCTTTTCACTACGGGCGCGCGGGGAGTTTTCTATCACTCGGTTGTGATTCAGTCAATGTTGCTTTCGCCGTTTCATTCGCGACTCGGATCATTTCGTCATGGATGACGCCATTGGAAGCTAACGATTCATCGCCCCAGATCGTGAATTGATCACCGGAGATTTTGCTGAGCGTACCGCCTGGTTCCGCGACGATCAAAGCGCCGGCGGCGATATCCCACGGCTTTAGCTTCAGTTCCCAGAAGCCGTCGATGCGCCCACAGGCGACGTAGCAAAGATCGAGCGCAGCGGAGCCGTTGCGGCGGATTCCTTGGCAGCGCGTCAGGAACGCTTTGAAGAAACTGAGATAAAAATCGGCATTCTCTCGACGATCGTAGGGAAATCCCGTGGCGAGCAGCGCCTTGTCCAATTCATTCACTTCAGAAATCCGAATCGAACTGCCGTTGAGCGTCGCGCCTTGATCCTTGATGGCTCGAAAACATTCCCGGCGCAGCGGATCGTAAACCAATCCGACGATCACCTGACCGTTATGCTCCAGGGCAATCGAGACGCAAAACTGCGGATAGCCGTGCGCGAAATTGGTGGTGCCGTCCAACGGATCGACAATCCAACGGTACTCGCGCTGAGCGCCTTCGAGCTCGGTTTCTTCTTCCGCCAAGATCGAATGGTCGGGAAAATTGCGCCGGATCACCTCGACGATGGTCCGCTCGCATTCCTTATCCACCGATGTGACTAGGTCGATGGCGCCTTTGTAATCGATCAACTTCGGTTGTTGCCAGCTTGGGCGAATGATTTCGCCTGCCGCGTTGGCCGCTTCCCATGCGGTGCTGAGAAATCCGACTATCTCTTGGCTCATCGACAGCGTTCCTTCGCAATTCCTTCCTCGCTATGTTAGCTAATGGCGCGTGAAGATTCGAGCGCGGGCGAAAATCAATTTATATTTGCGCGTGGTCGGAAAACGCCGAGACGGTTATCATCTGCTCGACACGATCATGCTGCCGGTGTCGCTCTACGACGAAATTGAGATTCGCGAGATTCGATCACCGCTCGACAATAAAAAAGACAAAGATGAAATGATCGAGGTTTCGTGCGACCACCCCTTGGTCCCCGGCGGCGAGAAAAATATCGTTCACCGCGCCGCGCGATTGATCATGAGGCGGGCCGACAAACACCAGCAGATTCACATCCATATTCGCAAACGTATCCCGGTCGGCGCCGGTTTAGGCGGGGGCAGCGCGGATGCGGCGGCGACCTTGATTGGTTTAAATCGGCTGCTCAAAGTGCGCTTCTCGATCGCCAGTCTGGAAAAGTTGGCGCTCTCACTCGGAGCCGACGTGCCGTTCTTTATTCGCGCCCGGCCGGCGCGGGCGCGTGGCATCGGCGAGCGACTTTATCGGCTGCGTGGAATCCCGCGTTTTTGGCTGGTTATCGTGTATCCAGGGTTTCCAGTATCGACAGCCTGGGCGTTTAAAAGACTCCGGCCAACGTTGACAAAACCGCCTGTAAATACTAGCATTCCGACTTCGCTGAAGCGATTCGACAGGCTTGCTAAGCTGCTCGTTAATGACCTGGAAAGCGTGACCCTCAAGCGGTATCCAAAAATACGATTGTTAAAGGAACGGCTATTGCACCAGGGAGCAGCAGGGAGTTTAATGTCGGGTAGCGGCTCGTCGGTGTTTGGTATTTTTGGTTCGAGGCGAGGGGCTGCGAAAGCCTTGTGTCGGTTGCGGAAAGAGGAGGGGTGCCAGGCGTTTTTGGTACATGTGCTGAGTTAGAAACTCGACTGAAGAGCCTATAGTAACGCCAGCAAAACACCTGGCTCGTTTCAAGTGGGGGTCCCTATGCAGGTTACAGAAGTTAGGGTCTTTCCTGTCGATGAAGATAAACTCAGGGCTTATGTTACCATTAC